>ENA-ORXF01000475-ORXF01000475.1-marine-metagenome-genome-assembly--contig:-NODE-475-length-29494-cov-10.010946_pt1 | contig 29494 bp, 27 predicted proteins | sample MGYA00237864_ERZ511476 | MGnify/ENA primary metagenome ERZ511476 (study PRJEB26306, sample SAMN06343908) | marine metagenome | isolation source: coastal waters | place: Atlantic Ocean: West Antarctic...
TATATATATATGTGTATGTGTATATATACATATATATATATATGTGTATGTGTATATATACATATATATATATGTGTATGTATATATATGTATATATATGTGTATGTATATATATATATATATGTGTATGTGTATATATATATATATATATATATATATGTATATGTATATATATATATGTATGTATATATATATATATATATATATATGTATGTATATATATATATATGTATGTATATATATATATATGTGTATGTATATATATATATGTGTGTATGTATATATATATATATGTGTGTATATATATATATATATGTATATATATATATGTATTTAAACATGCATACCTATTATGTTTTATATACGGCATTGAGTAGTGAATTAGTCTCGACATCAGGTCTGTCGACGATTGATTGAGGTTGATCACCAGCCGGCTTACATAACGGCCAATGTCGGGAAGGTTTGCGAGAGAGAAGACGTGCTCGGGTTGTAATACAAGTAGCTGCCTCGGAATCCGCTCGAGGATCGGGCTGCGCGTGCTCTCTGCGTGCATGCATATCACATGGCGGTCGATTTCAACCTGCACGGCGTGGCCGAGATTGAGCTGCTTGCTCATCTCCTCCACATGCAAGAAATATATACTGTCTTCCAGCGGCAGCATCGCCACCGAGTATTCACGCCCCATTATCTTGTCTTTGTCATACTTTTGGCCTGTGAATATCACCGGCGCTCTGTCCAGACTCCGACATTTAGCGATAATGGGGCTCAGCGAAAATCCAGCATACCGACATTCACTTGCTTGATGTACTTGATACCCGAGATGACTTCCACATTGTACCGGTTTCTTTGGTGGCTCATTATAGGTACCGGCATGGTGTTTACTGGGCCGTTGGGAGGGCATATGAGCATGACCGAGGGGTGATACTCTGCGGGCTGAGAGAGAACGAGAGGGAGTTGAAGAGAGAGAGAGGGAGTGTATGGAACAGAGAGTCAGACCCAGGGAGAGCGGCGGACAGAGAGAGCATGAAGCCGAGAGAGAGAGGCAGAAAATCATGGCAGCCAGGACAGACGGCGCATACAAGTACACTCGCTCCAGCTCGGATCAACCCACACACATTCCACAGGAGGGCGTACCTGGTTGCAGATGTTTCCGTACTTCTGAATGAGCGTCTTCACGTCCATCCCGGTGTATATGGTCTTGTAATACAGAAGCTGCGTAGTCTTGCGCAGACACAGCACACACATGCCCTGGTGTTCGTTTGAGATGTTCGGAATCACGAACTGGGTGCACACGAAGGGGTTGCTGCTGTCAATGAGCATGCACTCACACGCGTGGCCCATTATGCAGTCCTTCTCGTCGGGCGTCATGCTTTCGCGCATGAAGCGCTCCTCGTACACCCTGCTCACGATCGGAACGTCGGGCATCGTGTCGGTGGTCGAGATGCTGCCGAGCAGACGCTCGAACGGGATGTCGTTGAGGATGCTCTGGACGTCGATGCGTAGCGAGGCGTCGTCGGCTTGCTGCACCCCGCATCGACTCTGCGAGTGCTCGATGATACACGCGATCTCCTTGAGCGCGCGAGCCTCGCACTCCTCGTCGTTGCTGATGCGCTGGCGTTTGGCCGCGAGGCCGGGCTGCGTCGCCTTGCGCTTGTTGTTCTGCCACACGGCCGGCAGCAGCATTTGGGGCCACGGGCACTCCCACGCACCATCAGGGACCTCGTCTTTTTTACGCGGTTAATCGGATCCGGTATTAAAGTCGGCACAGAGCCACACGATGAGCGAGTGGCAGGTGGATTCGTATTTTATTATAAACGCAAGCCTCTCGTCGCTGATATTGGTAACATTCATGGCGCTGAGCTTCTGGAGGCTGCGTGCCTTCCGTGCCGCGGTCTTTCGGGACAGGCTTTATACGTCGTCGTGCTCCTCCATCCCCAGGGCCGCGAGCGTGTCGTAAAGCAGCGGGTGGGACCACTCCGCCAAGTCCATCTTCTTCTGCGTGCGTGGGTTAGTCAGCAGCTGCTGCCGGTGGAGGTTGCACAGGATGGCAACGTCGTCGGCACAGTAGGCGTTTAACTCGTCCCAGCGACCCTCGCGCGCCAGCTGGATCGCGAAGAGGCCGGTCCCCGATTTCATGGGCATGCCGTTGGTCTCGCAGAGCAGGTCGAGCTTGAAGGTGTGGCCGTGGACAAGGCGGCAGCATTCCAGGATGTCAGTCGTTTTCAAGACCCACGCCCTCACGGTTGCCTCCGGGATGCCCAGGGCCACTTGCATGAAGGGAAGGTCGAAGCGTATCCCGTTGAATGCCGACAGGCTCTGCGCCGCGTCGAGGGTGGCCACCAGGTCGGCCACCAGAGCAGTGGGCGCGCCGCCGACCTCGGCGTCGTGCCTGGCGAACTCAAAGGTCTTCCGCTCGCCGGTGAATATGCACTCGGTGCAGATCACTGTGATCTTCACCTTTTTCGGGTCGAGCCCAAACGTCTCTATGTCGAAGGCCAGCATTCCACACCCGCGCCCACGCTCGGCGACCGCCAGGCGTTTTGGATTTTTTAAGAGGAACCGAGTTCTCTTTGAGCGGCGGGTGTGGGACGAGAGAGGCTGGATTAGAGGCATTTGTTTATTTTAAAACTTAACTTTCTCCTTCGAAGTGAGGGTGTGACTCGTCGCAAACGGCAGCGAGGTCTTGAAGCGCGGCATCTTCCTTGCGATCTCGAGGAGTTGCTCGACTTCTTTCTCTGTGATCACGGCAGACTCGCTGTCCATCACGGGCGCAGGCAACCCTCCTAAATAACGACAGCGGCCGTCAGCGTCTGTGCGGGCACGAACGCTGACATGCGGGCGCTGGCCGGCAGCGGACCAGTGTGCGTGGGATTTTTAGCGAGGAAGACCAGCCCGAGCACCGAGAGGTGCGCTCATATTGTGATAAACGACACCAAGACCGACACTGCACAAAGAAGACATGACACCGTAACACTGGAAGCGGCAGAAACTCCAAACAAGGACGAGCATGCATCAGTCATTGCCTTATTCATTGCTTCCATGTCTATGCCTCTGCAACCGAGTGATATCTGGGGATAGGCCGTCCAAAACACACGGTCTTTGTATTTAACATACGCAAAGGCAGTCGTATCGCTCCACGTAATGCCTCGTTACGCGATCACCCCCCCCTTGAAGTTCCATCAGGTGCTCTGTCTTCAGGTTGTCCTGTTCTTGACTACCATTGTCGTCTTCGTCTTCGTCCTCGAAGAGACGTTGTGCAAGCCGAAGCCGCCGCCGCCGCCCGCGGCCTGGATGCCGGATGTCGAGGCCCTGGCTCGTCGCAGTCGCAGAGACTTGGACCTGGTCATGGACAGCGGGGGAAGCGTGCTCACCTATGCCGGTCTATTATGGAGCGTGTGGAAGTACGCATTCATAACCCACCAGGGATAACTGCGTCTGTGTTTAATAAAGCTCTGAAACACACCTCCTCTTGTCCTGTACGGTCAGCGGTCAACGGCCCGCGGGGGCCAGAGCGCCGCCACGAGCAGCAGCAGCACGACGGTGGAGCCGAGAAGCACGTCCATGAGCCCGCACGGGCTGTCTTCGAGCAGCTCGCCGACCAGCTCGGCCGACTCGTGGACGAGCACGCCGGCGGCCAGACGGTGCACGCGGCGCAGGACGAGCGGGGCGGCGAGGCGGCTCGAGACGCTCAGGCCCCGGCTCGCGAGCGGCATCTGCGCCGCAATCTCGAGAGCGCACGCGATGGCGTGCGGCCCGAGGAACATTGCGGGCGGGGGCAGGCGCGTAAATATGATATACACCGAGCAAAGACGTCGAGAGCGCGAGACTCTCGCGCACGAGGCTGAAAAATTATATAAGACTCCCTTGCCTGCCGTTTGAGTGTTTTATTACACGCCCGATAAATATTTCCAGTATGCAGGTGTATATGCAAAGTTCCAGGACGCACGTCCACGGCGCCACCGTAACAGCGCAGGACCACTCTCCGGGCTGGCCGGCTCTGGCCAGCGCGCAGTGTAGGCGCTGGCCGCACCCTACTGCCCCGTCTCCGGCTCGGCGAGCTTGGCCCGTTCCCTGTTGCGTGCTATCATGGCCAGGATGTACACGATGGTGAGCAATTGGAACGCGTTTGTCGCGATCAGCGGCCAGTCTGTGCGCATGACGCCGTATGACATCCACAAGACCGCGGCCGTGAAGATGGCCGCGAACGAGTACACTGAGAGGTCACGAGTGTCGTCGCCCTTGTATATCTTGAAGGCTTGTGGCACGAAGCACACGAGAGAGACAGCCCCAGCTGCGGACCCCACCACGTCCGAGGCCTGCATCCTGCCGGCAGCGGCTTCCGCCCGCCGAGCCGGCGCTGTGTTTTTTTGTTGGCCCTCCCGCAGAAGAGGCGCGCAGCTTATTTTTGCGGCAGAGACCCTGTCGGTGCGGCCAGGCGCTCCCTGCACACACGCCATGTCGCGCCCCACAAGGGCCGCTGCCACGAAGGCCGCTGAAATGATCCGGGGGGTGTACGAGTGGGAGGAGTGTGCCGAGTCCTCGACGCAGTTCCAGGCGGCGGCGACGGTGCTCGAGCAGGACTTCAAGCTCGAGAACAGGGTTGCCGAGGAGGCCTACGACTACGAGAGCAGCGCCGAGGAGAGCGAGAGCAGCGACGACGGCAGCTACGAGTCGTCGTTTGTGTCTAAGTCGGGGAGCGAGAGCGAGGCGGAGAGCGAGCCGGACGGAGACGACACGGAGGCGGAGGAGCCGGTAGCGGCGGGGGAGGAGGCGTGGTCGCCGGGCCAGCATGGCCCGCGCCCGAAGCGCCGCCCGGAGGACGCGGCGGCGGGAGAGCCGTGGTCGCCAGGACAGCCCGACCCAAGCACGAAGCGACACAGGGGCGCATCGCCCGGGGGGTTCGCGAGCTGGACGCCGGGCTGGTACGGGCCGGACGCTCCGAGCCCGGGCCAGCTGTCCACGTGCGAGGCGGACCAGCTTTTCGCAGGCACCGTCGACGCGCCGAGCCCGGGCCGGCTGTCCACGTGCGAGGCGGACCAGCTTTCCGCAGGCGCCGTCGACGCGCCGAGCCCGGGCCTTTCCACAGGCCTGTCGTGCGAGGCGGACCAGCTTTTCGCAGGCACCGTGGCCTTCGACGCCGAGCTCGGCGGCGGGACACAGAGCGAGCCGCCGCTCACGGGCGGGGAATGCGCACCACCTGGCGCGCGATCATCGACGTGACGTGGGACGCGGGGAAGCGGTGCTGCGTCTTCTGCGGCGGGGGGTCGGGGAGCGTGCACAAGACGGCCTCCGTCGACGAGGTGTACGCGCTGCTCGACGGCCAGGGCGCGCTGGCGGGCGACGGGCTGCACTGCACGTACCACAACCTCTGCATGAGCCTGCTCGCGGTGCCGGGCGCGCGGCCCGGGCCGATGTACGAGAAGTTTGCGGCGTGCGCGTGCTGCCAGCACTGGGTCGGGAAGCGCGCCGTGCGGCCGCGCTTCCTGTTCCCGCTGCAGGCCCTGCAGCTGCACTTCCGCAGCATGCCGTACGTGGAGGGCAAGCAGCTCGACACCCGCGTCGTGCACCGCATGAGCGCGGCGCTCGCGGGCACGACGGGCGGCCGCTCGAACTTCTTCCGCTCGGCGTTCTCCGAGCAGGAGCTGGCGCTGTGCGCGCGCATCGCCGCAGGCACCGTGTCGGACGTCACGCCGCAGGTGGCCGCCTTCGTGTTCGAGGAGAACGCGCGCCCCCCCTTCCTGCTCGACGCGCGGCTGACGGTGCTCGTGCGCGAGGGACTGTGAGCGTGCAAGCAACAAGTGTTGTCAACCCTCGCCTCCGCGTGTCTCGCGTGGCCTTCGCACCGACCAGTGGCGAGGGTGTGTGGACGTGTTTATTTACAGAAGTAATAAAGCAACATCGATCAAACACCAAGACTCGGTGCCCGCACTTGGCGCCGCGCATGCGTGCTCCGTGTACTCTCCCGCGCCACGAACGGAAATGCTGGTCCCGCTCGCTGCGCCAGCAAAACACAGGCGTCCTGCTCGAGACGGGCCAATTGCGGCGCGGCACGATGACGATCAACAGCGACTGGGTGAAGATCCTGAAGCGCGCCGACGGCGGCGCGTTCACGCAGCGGTGCCCTGCGAAGCCGTACGTGGCCTTCATCGACGGGCAGATCAAGCTCATGTGCGGCGGGCACATCTGCTCGTGGGCGCAGTTCTTCAAGACGCAGTTCGTGTCGGTCATCGAGACGGCCTTCGCGACGGGCGCGGAGGTGGTGGTGCTGGGCTTCGACGACTACAGCTTTGTGCCGAGCGCGAAGAACACGACGCAGCAGAAGCGTATGCGCAGCGTGCCCGAGCTCTCCTTCAGCGCCGCGGACGAGCTGCCGCCGAACTTCCCGGACACGTGGATGGACTGCATCAAGAACCGGGCCTTCAAGGCCAAGGTCATTGCGTTCGTGCTGCAGAACGTGCGCCGACACTTCGCTGGCGAGACGGCGCGGACCGTCGTCATCGACTGGCAGGGCCCGCCCGAGCTCATCGGCAAGCCCGTCGCGCTGCCCGCGCTCTTCACGGACGGGGACGGCGAGCCCGTCGCCGGGCTCAAGCGCGGCGAGTGCGACATCAAGGCCTTCGCGTGGCTCGAGCTCGGGCCGACGCTGCTGATCTCGACGGACGGCGACTACGTGCCGCTCGCGCTGGCGCAGGTGTGTGTATATGTGTATATATATGTGTATATATATGTGTATATATATATGTATATATATGTATATATATGTGTATATATATGTATATATATGTATATATATGTATATATATATGTACGCATACATAGACATGCCCCTGACCTCTCTCCCCCTCTCCCGTCTCCCTGCCCATCCTCTGTCCACCGCCGCAGGTCGAGAAGCAGGGCATCGCGCATCCGGTGTACATCCACCGCATGCTCTGCCGCGTCGACGGCCCGGGCAAGCGCAAGGCCGACGGGAAGGTGCGGCGCGAGTTCGAGTACGTCGACGTGCAGCGCCTGCTGGCGGTGGTGCGCGCAGAGTTCCCGGCGGCGCCCACGCCGGCGCGCACGTTCGCGACGCTGGTCGCGCTCACCGGGTGTGACTTCTGCATGAACCTGCCCGCGGCCGGGCCCACGAAGGTGTGGGCGAGCCGCTTCGTGGCGCGCCACGACGACATCACCCAGCTCCCAGGGCTCCTGGCCTTCGTGCTGCGGGTCTACAACGGCCTCTACGCGAAGCACATCAAGACCATCACGCGCGAGCTGCAGGCGAAGACGGTCTCCGCAGAGGAGGGCGCGCGCCTGTACGCGGGGATCAGCGCGTCGGTGAAGCGCAGCCTCACGGTTGCGCCGCGCACGAAGGACGCGTTCTGGGAGCCGGCGCGTATGCTCGCGCACGTGAAGAACACGCTGTGGACACTCGACTACTGGACCGACGTGCACGCGTTCCCGGAGCCTCTCGGCGGAGACTACGGCTTCGAGCGCAAGAAGAACATGGTGGCCTTTGCGGGGTGCTAGCGGCCGGGCAGCGCCGCCGTGTGCGCCCCGCGTCGGTGAATGGCCGGCCTTCAATATTAAAGACCTCTTTGAGTTGTAATACATGGGTCAAAAAACTCGATACACCGAGATTGTGCTTGTGTTTTCCGTTGCCTTCCTGGCAGGGTGGAACTACACACTCACGGTCGACAACTTCGGTCTGCCGCACAAGATGGCCATGTACTCCGTCAAGCCGGTCCTCCAGCACGACCGTTTTCTGGGGAGTGCGGCCACCGGCCTCAAGGGCTCGCAGAACAAGCTCTTCTACAGCGCCATTTTCGACGCCAAGTACGAGCCCAAGGGCGTCCACGGCGAATTCGACTTCCAGTATCTCTCGGCGTTCCAGGTCTCGAAGTACGTGCTCGGGTGCTACGGCGCCGGGGCCGACTTCGGCTCGCACCAGCCGGGCTCGTGGCGCAAAGAGATCTACGAAAAGTGGGCGCACACCAACACCTCGCAGCACGCCACCAGGATGCTCGACGAGTGGCAGACGGCGGCGACAGAGAGCAGCAGCGGCAGCCAGGGTGTGTGCACCTGCATCGACAACATGGCGAAGGAGACGTACGGGCAGGCCCCCACGTACAAGCCGTTTCCGGCGATGCAGCACGCCAACACCGACAAGTACTTTGCCAACAAGTACCAACTCGTGCCCAAGCCCGGCTCCGGGAGCACGACCGGCGACGGCAGGCTCCACGCCAACATTGTCGAGTTCTGCCAGACGTCGGCGGTCCCGATGCACGTCGTGCAGTACGAGGGCACCGTCGGCATCCCGGCGCTCGTGCTGGCCGCGCAGCTCTGCATCCTGCTCGGCCTGCTCCACGTGTGGGACCTCTTCATCTGCAAGATCCACATCCAGACGGCCTCGCGTGGCGAGGGCATCGCGTCGGCGCACTCGAGCCGCCGCAGCATGAAGATCGCGGTCTCGGTCCTGCTGGTCCTGGTCTACGGGCTCGCCGCCCGCCGCGACACGGACCAGTTCAGCGACACCGACGCGACGCAGCTGGGCTACCGCACCACTGGCCACACGCACCGCGTGTGGTCGCCCGCCTCCTTCGTCATCGCGGGCGCGCTGCTGATCGTGCTCGTCGTCGAGCTCGTGTACGAGTACGTCAGCTCGCGCGCGAACAACCCGACCACGCGCCTGCGCTTCAACAAGAACAGCACGATGGCCAGGGTCGTCGACCGCGTCGGCGCGGACGTGCCCTCCATCGTCGGCTTCGCGCTGCTCGGCATGGCGATCCTGCTGCAGGCCGACGTCTCGAACAGCACGAGCGTGCTCGGCGGCGTCTTCATCCTCCTCACCGCCGGGTTCGTGCAGCACATCTCGAACGTCGTGAAGATCCTCTACGAGTCCATCTGCTCCCGGCTCAGCAGCGACGTCGTCGTCGGCCTCACGCTCCACGACGAGGCCTCGGCCACGAAGGACAACGCCGAGGTCGAGCGCATCCTCAAGAACGTGCTCGGGCCCGACGAGACGAGCAAGACGGCCGGCAACAAGAAGGTGCGCGACGTGCTGCAGTTCTTCGGGTGGACGCGGCTCTACCTCTTCCTCATCGTGCTCACGCTCGCCGCGTCCTTCTTCACGTACGCGAAGGACTCGACCGAGTCGCACCCCATCCGGGGCATGCTCGACGGGCAGGTGCTCTACTTCTCGATCGTCTTCCTCTTCGCTAACGTCGGCTTCGACATGATGTACGAGCTCATGCCCATGCAGTTCGAGAATGTCTCGAGCGACATGCTCAAGATCTACTTCGTCTGCGGCTATCTCGTGGTGTTCAACCTCAACCAGATCATGTACATCCGCAGCATCACCGGCGACCGCACCCCGATCTAGGCGGGCGCACGAACCGAATGCGCATCCGGCCCGGGCCCGTCTATTTAAACCTGGGCGCACGAACCGAATGCGCCTGCACAAAGCTGGTCCCTTCCAACTGCGCCGGTTTTGGGCGTTTTTTTACGGCACAGGAACTGCTTGTGTGAAGCGGATCCTCGCACAGCTTCCAAAGATGTCCGCCCTCCCCGACAACACCGCCCCCGCCGACGCCGCCGAGCCCCTCAAGAAGAAGCGCCGCGAGACCGTGAGCAAGCCGCGCGCCCCCGCCCGGCCATACAGGCGTCTCGACGGCGCGGTCCTCGAGAGCCGCCTCAAGGAGCTCAACAAGAAGCTCGCGGTGATGCGCTCGAAGGTCGTCCTGCTCGAGGACCGGCTCGAGGGCCACGACAACGAGGCCACGCTCCGCGAGGCCGAGACGGCATAGCGCGGCTCCGCGCCCGCCCACTCTTGTTCTCAATAAACTTGCCCCTCAACCCAACCCCGTCTCTGCAGCCCTCGTATTTGTTGGGAACACTATCATAACTGAGATAAAAACACGAAAACGCAACGCTTCGCAGCGGAACACTATTGTAATTGAGATAAAACACGAAAACGCAACGCTTCGCAGCGGAACACTATTGTAATTGAGATAAAAACACGAAAACGCAACGTTTCGTGGCGGAACAGCATTATAAAATATAGAACATGTTCTCTTGGTGTTCCTAAAGTTCGCTCCAACCTAAACGCCTCCGGGTTTCTGTAAGTTTACCCCCCCCCACCCCCTTCCCCCTTTTTTTCTTTTTTTTTCTTTTCCCTTTTCGATGTGTTAGGGGGAGCAAATAGGAAATTTAGTAATAGTATACACGCCTAGAGAGAGGAAAATGGCGGGAAGGGGGAGGGGGTGGGGAGGGGGTAAACTTACACACAGCCGGAGGCGTTTAGGTTGGAGCGAACTTTAGGAACACCAGAGAACACGTTCTATTTGATTTTAAATGTGTTCCGCCAAAAAAAGCTGGTCCCGTGTAAAAATGCGCTAATGTTGCCGATTTTGGTCCCACAGCGCTAATGTTGCCGATTTTGGTAGCACAGCCCGCTAGTGTTGCCGATTTTGGTCCCACAGCGCGCTAATATTGCCACAAATTGGCAATATTAGCGTACGGCTGGCCTCCTTATTTAAAGAAACGAAAATGGAGTCTTCGACGCGCACAAGCTCATGCACGCGTTCGACATCATCTTTGCGCACGAGCTTGCGACCGTGTATCCGCTGATGTGCGTGCTGGGCACCGAATTCAGCGCGGAGGTGCGTGCGAAGTGCAGAAGCTTCGAACGCTTGTTCCCGGGGAACGCCCATCGCTGCGTGCTGTGTAGGCAGCCGCACGGGTGCGGCTGCATTGCCGAGCCGCTGCTGCGAGAGCGTGCCCGCAGCCTGAGCGTCCCGGTGGCAGTCAGCGCCGCCGGCACGGTGGTCGCGAAGCTGCGTGCGGTGAACCGGGCGACGCGCGCCGCGTGGCGAGAGTGCCGGGCGCACGTCGGCATGACCGCGCGCATCGCGCAGTACCGCACCGACGCGCACGCGCTGGCCTACGTGCGCGCCGCGCATTCCGTCGTCGGCCGTGGGGTGCACTGCCACGTCGGCGAATGCTCGAGGTGTCACGGGAACATCCAAGAGTGCGGCTGCAGCATGTTTACGTGCGAATGCCGCATGTGCATCTGGAAGCGGCGAATGCGGCGCTCGGAGCGCCCCTGGCCGGGCGAGGACTCGGCCAACGTGGGTCTGCGCATTCCCACCGTGGATATGGACGCGGTCGCGCCGCCCGGCACCATTAGCAGCGATCTGATGATGTTCGAGGGCTTCCGCTTTCTGCGCAACGATGGCCACAGGGATATTCGGCTCGTCGTGATGCACGCCGATGTGGCCGCGGACCAGGCCGCCCGCGGCTACGACGCGGGCCTCAACTCCGACGACGGTGTCGGTGTAGACTCGAGCTCGGACCATGGAGACGACGACGGGGGCGACTGAGCGTAGTGCGTGCGATGAAACATTCGAAACAGAGCGGTCCGTGTGCGGTGATTAAACATTTGAAACACATGTCTGACTCTGTAACAATGCCCACTGATTAGCCCATTTACGCGAGACTGTGGCTAGACTTCTTTATTGAATAAAGATATCGAATGCTGAGCATTCATTTAGCGATATGTCAGATGGCCTCTTTTATTTGAGATATGCCAATCCGTTGATCTTGCGGGGGGCGCTTGACTGGATTTCAATCATGCAACGCTGGTGGAATTTTTCGAATGCCTTTGGCATTCCTTGGAAAACAGCCATACCTTGTTTCTTCGTGAAGCCCATGTTGATGAGATTTGTGATGATCTTATTCACGTCCCGTCCCACTTTCGCCTCGCCAGCCTTGTCTTTGCCTGCGGGCTTGGCCTTCGTCGAGGCTTGCTTGATCGGCATCGTGTGTTGTGTGGTATGTTACCTGCCACGTCTTAAATAGCGCGTTGCTGCAAACTCTACATGCAGACAAGGCGGAACGCCGCGTAGCGGTCCGTGTGCGGGGGTGTTGTCTGACTCTGTAACAATGCCCACTGATTTGCCCATTGACACGAGACTGTGAATATACTTCTTTATTGAATAAAGATATCGAATGCTGAGCATTCATTTAGCGACATGTCAGATGCCCTCTTTCTCACTCTGCAATCACAGCTCTCTAGCACACTCCGAGCACGCCCTAGTCCGAGTCGGACCCGCCGTCGCTGCCCTTCCAGTCAGCGTCCGCGTCCACAGACGAGGCGCGCTTCGCCCGGGGCGCGGCAGCGGGCGGCGCCGACGCCTCCCCCTCGTGCGGCGCCGACGGCCCGAGGTCGAGCATGTTGCTGCGGCAAGACCTGTTGTCGCACGCAACGGAGCCGGGGAGGTCGAAGCAGTTGCCTTCGCTGAACGGCTGGCTCTCACGGCGGGTGTAGACGAGGCGGACGCCGCAGTCGGGGCAGTCCATGAACACGAGCGGGGCGCTGCGCATTCCGCAGCGCTCCTTGCCGCAGGCGCAGACAGCCTTCGAGCCGTGCATGGTCTGACCGCAATGCTCGCAGCCCCAGGCACGGTCGGCCTTGCGCTTGGCCACGATGTGCTTGCGCAGGTCCAACAGGGCCGAGTCGTACGAGGCCTTGATCTGACGGCCGAGCAAGCACGGGAAAAAGCTTCTCGATTGGAGCTGGGCGCCAGTGGTGGGGCTGGTGTAGGGGCGATTGTCGTCCTGGCACTGGTCGAACCACTTCTCCATCGACGCGAAGCCGGCGATGCTGCCGTCGGCGATGGTCACCATGTCGTCGGCCTCAAGAATGTCCATGGTGATCGGGTCTGTGATGTGCTGCTGCATCTCATACAGGCACTTAGCGGCCGCCAGGAACGCGTCTCCCATCTTGTGCTCGGAGGCCTCCTGCACGATGTCGAGCGCATCGCTGCAGGGCTGCAGAAAGTCCACCCACTTCTCGACGTGCTCGCTCACCTCCTGGTCCGAGTCGTAGATCACGTGGATGCCGTTGTTTTTGACGTTCTCGATCTCCACCTCTCTCCTCTTGCGCTTGCGGTTCGTGGCCTCTTGTTTGACCACCTTCGCCCTGGCGATGTCGATGGGCGTGTTTGGGTATTCGAGCAAGCCTCGGAGGCCACTCGACGAGGACGCGCCGGAGCCGCCCTCGCCGTAGAGGGCTCGGAAGCCAGTCGGCGCGGACACGCCCAGGCCCCCCTCGCCATGGGGCTCGGCAGACATATCCTTCTTGCCGTCGGGGTCGCGCAGGCTGGCAGCGTGGGCGCGGCGAGTGGTCATCTCTGAATCCTGCAATCGAGGCCAGTCCTCTTATATGAAAGGGTAGGGAATACGGCGACATTAGCGCCGAAGTGGCGATGTTAGCGCAGGAAAGTGGCAATGTTAGCGCCAAAATGGCGACATTAGCGCAGGAAAGTGGCGATGTTAGCGCCAGAATGGCAACATTAGCGCAGGACAGTGGCGATGTTAGCGCCAAAATGGCAACATTAGCGCAGGACAGTGGCGATGTTAGCGCAGCAAAGTGGCAGCACCGGCGCCAAATGGCAACATTAGCGCAGGACAGTGGCAGCACCGGCGCCAAATGGCACCATTGGCGCAGGAAAGTGGCAGCACAGGCGCCAAAAATGCTCGGAGTCAAGGTGTGGTAGTGTGTTTATTCAGCCCTCACAGGCACCCAAAGAAACAACAGGGCTCGGGGGCAGCCATCGACGCGTCGGGGCCCTCCCACAGTATCTCGGGGAGCACCGTCTCCGCTCGGGGAGCGTACAGAAAGAAGAAGAGCACGAGCATCGCCACGGGCAACGAGTAGTGCCACTGTTTCGGCGGCAGCACGCGCGCGAGTGCGGGCTTGCCGGCCTCGACCACCGAGAGCAGAAGCTCGAGCGCGGCCGAGAGGAGCTCGAGCGCGGCCGAGAGGAGCTCGGTCGCGAAGTAGCCGAGTCTGGACGCAACGTCCACGCGTCGGGCCCCGTTGAGGTGTCGCCAGGTCTGCAGCGTGTGGAGGGTCTCGGCCTCACTGTTCTCGTCCTGGCCGGCGAGCCACATTCCAAGCCTCCAACGCAGGAGAGAGAAAGTGCGGAACATGTCCTGCTCTTTCGTTTCGGGCACGTCGTGTCTCTTTTATATGCAAGCGCCACGGACGCGCACGTGTTTTGGTGTTTGTTTTATTACATGCCTCACGCCTCGCTGGCACAGACAGGCCTCTAGTCGTCGGCGTTCACTGCATGCACGCGCTTGCGCCGTTTCTGCGGGAACGCTTCGTCCGCTGCCTCCCGGGCTGCTAGTGCCTGCAGGTACTCCGTGCGTGCGAGGCGAGAGCGGTTCCGCGACACAATGACCGTGCCGGCAGTGCGAAACTCGACGCATTCTTCGTCCAACGCTGGGCGCAGCTTCAAGTATTCGTCGTGCGCCTCTTCCAAGGAGAAGATGGCACTAATGCCAGGATACCACTCATCTTCGACGCCACTTAGACACAGAAACTGCAGGCATGTGTCGATGTCGTGCTTGTGCATGTTAACGAGGCCTCCGAGTTCGGGCGACAGCTTAGTCGCCTGCTCGAACCCGTGCAAGATTTCGAAAACCGTGAATGCTTCCCTGGTCTGCAGGAGGAGTTCGAGGACGGTGTACGCTGCCAATGTCGGACACACCTCCGTACGCGGACAGGTGGTGCACCGCGCGACGCAGAATTTACCAAGCAAGCCGCTACCATTCAGTCGTGCGCATCCGCAATCGCAGAACCGCCCCGTGCAGCTGCAGCCATGGCCTGCAGCACGGGGCTTCGGCACCAACTCGCAGTCGTATGTCGCAAAGAACGTCGAGATCGTGGCCACCAGCCGCACGGCCGGATCATTGCGCAGACTTTCGAGATATCGAGCTCCTCCACCGTCCACGCTGCGCATCGGCTGCCTCACCAGACCGGTCGTGTGCACGCCGAGGGAGGAGATCATGCTGTTGAACTCCTTGCACGTGGTCGGGGCCACGACCCCTCGCTCCTTGAAAAGCACGTGGAAGTACGGGAGCTGCAGTCCGCTGGCCAGCACGGCCTGCTCGAAGAGCCACTTCTCCGGCGACAGGTACGCAGGGTCGTTCTCGCTTGTGATCCTGGTCATGGCCTCGACAATGTCGGCGACAGCGGTGTTGCGTCGTGTTTCGGGGATCCACTCCCCGTCGAATGTCGTCCAACGTAGCGCACGCCGCGAGGTCGGGCACACTTTGACGTTGCGGACGCTGGACCTGTTGTACGTGGTCATTGCGTCTATGTATTTGTCTGTGTGCACCAGCATGACCGGGTCGCAGAAGACCTGCATGGAGATAGGGCATAGTAAGGCCTCCTGCAACTGTGGATCCAGCGTGGCTGTCTTGCGTTCAAACAGAGACGTCTTGTAGCTGTCCACCGGCCGTCTCTCCCCGGGCGACAGCTCGGTGGCCTTGCAGTGCTGCACGTGGTGGTCGACGGTGACGCGTTTGTTGAGCCAGCTTGCGACGCGGCCGTTTTCCGGAAGCCCTTCTCGCCAGACAAATCCTGTTTTGGCCGCTTCTAGCAGCATCGCATAGCCGACATCCATGTACACCGTGTTAGCCTCAGAGATCTTGTCGGACATACGGACACGGCAGGTTCTACAAAGTCCGTGCTCGTAAATACTGCAGCATTCGGACTTGCAAAGCGTGTTTGGCACCACGGGAGCCAGTTGTGTCACCGTATTTATTAGGATCGTGCCGCTCATCGAGTCTCTATTCTAGGCCGCACCCCCATGGCAGGCACTGCCAGTCACGTGCAACGTCCGTCTTTCACGACCACGGTCGCCAACGGTTGCGAAGCGCCCCTGACACAGACAGTTTGTTTTTGTTTTATTACACAACCATGCACGGCGCACAGACAGTTTGTTCTGTCTTGTCACTCGACCCGGCCCAGACCCGTGCACAGCGCAGGAGGGGTCGCAAAGCCAGCAAAGCTCGCCCAAAGAGGGCTGTCGTACAGCAGCGCCTGCAGCACGGGGTCCCCCGCGCGAAAGCTCGCGAGCGTCTTCACGACGCCCTCGCGGACCTTGGGGTCGGGGAAGAACGCGCTGAGCACCGACGCCTGGCACCGGCGCAGCGAGTGGATGCAGTCGCCCTTCAAACCGTTCTCGCTCAGGGTGTGCTGGATAGCGGGTATCCAGACTTGCGCGCGGAAGGCGCACTCGAACTGGCACGTCTCTCCGTGCGGGCCCCAGAGCACGCACTCGACAAGGCCGTCGGCGTGCACTCCCGACACCCTCGCGAGCCACGTCGTCTCCCCCGGCCACGAGCCCGGGGGCATGCGGAAGAACAGTCCGTCCATCGCGGCGGCGAACTCGATGCAATCCGCGTCGAGGATGTTGTACAGCTTCCGGCGGCCAAAGTCTGCGGCCGTGGGGACGCGCGGAAGCTGGGCGTCCTGCATGCTGGAACTGGGCGTCTTGCATGCTGGAACCTGGGCGTCTTATATGCTGGACACGCGTCACCCCACCGTCGACGAGAACCGGAACGCCGGGAAGAGGTGCGTGGTCACGGCGCCCGCGCCCCACGTCGCCCGCGCCAGCACGTGCCCGGTCGCGGCGAGGTAGGCGACGGCGTGCCTGGCGCTGTGCGCTGCGACGAGGCCGCACACGGCGCCGACGTGGCCCGCGTCGACGTGCGCGCCGACGGAGGACACGATCCAGCTGCGCGCCGCGTCGGCGGCGCCGCAGTCGACGCGGAGCAGGTTCCGGCGCTGCGCGTACTGCGCGATGTACTCGTACTCGCACCCGGCGTGGGCGCGGCACCACTGGCGGAACGAGTAGCGGAAGCGGAGCTTGCCGTTGCTCGTCGCCGTGGCGTTGGGGAGCATGCTCGTGTTGCTGTCGAGATACACCACGAGCAGGCGCTCGAGCACGATCGCGACCGGCGCGACCGTCGTGCCCTCGGCCAGGAAGGTCACGAGCCGGTGCGCGTTGCCGTAGCCCGTGTGCGGCAGCGCGCGCCCCCCCGAGAGCAGCCGCAGCCGGGCGACGGCCGCGCTCCCGAGGCCGAAGCCGCCGCGGACCTCGCCCGTGGCGAGCCGCAGCGCGGGCTGCCGCGTCTGGCACTGCGCGACGGCGCCGGACATGTTCCGGAGCACCGCGACGTTCATCGCCGCGTCGCCGCGCTGCAGGTGCAGGAGCACGCTCACGGTCGCCGTCGCCAGCGAGGACTCCCAGCGCGCGACGAAGGTCGTGGACGTGGCGTTGGACACCGTGTACGACGGCTGCGCGAGCACGACGCCGCCGGGGTAGCTGCCGCAGGCGGCGGCGGGCTCCGCGCGGAAGCTCATGCCGTGCACGCGCATCGAGACGTTCCACGTGTCGGCGTCGGCGGGCATGTACAGCGCGACCTCCCAGAGCTGGGCCGTGGCGCTGCGGCGCACGAGGATCGCCGTCGCGCTGAGCGCGGCGAGCGGCAGGTACTTGGTCTCCACGCCGAGCGCCAGCACGGACCCGGTGGTGTTGACGCGGAGGCGCAGCGTCTGCGAGATCGGCCGCCAGAAGGTCACGTCGAGGAGCGTGACCACGACCCGGCAGACCATGCCGGCGCCGTCGGGCGTGCAGTCGCCGACGGTCGGCAGCTCCGCCTGCCGGATGTAGACCTCGATCTTCGAGGCCGAGACCTGCCTGTGGCTGAGGTTGTAGGCGCGCGAGCAGTTCTCGGCGGTGCGCGCCACGAGCCCCATCTGCTGCTTCGTCGAGACGCGGATGAGCCCGGCGTAGCAGCACGTGCGCGGCTCGCAGTGGCCGACCTCGCGGGCGCCGACGAGCACCACGAAGCGGTTGGTGTCCGTGTGCGCGATGGTCACGAAGTGGCCGTCCTCGCCGTACCGCCAGTTGCTGATGCTCATGCTCGGCAGCGTGTTGCCCCGGACCTGCCGCAGCACCGGGAGCTCGCAGTCGTCGCCGGCCGCGTTCAGCGCGTAGCCGGGACGACACGTGAAGGCGCAGCCGACGCCGGAGAAGTTCCGGAACAGCGCGTTGCCGGTCTCGCACGTCGCGCAGCCGAGCGAGTGGTTGCTGGCGTCGCGCAGCTCGGAGAGCCCGAGGCACCGGGCCGTGCAGCTGTACACGTTGTCGTACGCGGCGCCGTTCGTCGTGAACTCGAGCCACGTGTTCGCGGGGTCGGCGCTCGCGTGCACGCGGCAGGCGAGACAGTGCGGCTGCAGGTACCGCGTGTGGTTGCCGGCGACCGAGCCGGCTGTGCACACGAGGCCCCTATTGAGTGTCTCGCACACGGCGTCCTGCGTGTCTTCGTTGCAGGCATGCGTCTCGATCTGCTCCGCGAAGTCGCAGACCGTGCAGTTCGAACACACGGTGTCCTCCTGGATGGTGCAGCCCTCCTTCCGGAACTGCGGCTGCTGGCAGACCGTGCACACCTCGCAAAAGCGGTTGTTGGCCGGCAGGCACGCGCTGTTCTCGAACGACCTGCTGGCGTTGCACGCGTCGCACAGCGAGCAGTTCTGGTTGCCGGGCTCTTCCTTGACCAGGCCGTGCGGGCAGCGCTCGCATCCGAAGACGTTGCCGGCGAGCACGCCGCGGAAGCCCGCGTCGCACTCGCACCGCGTCCGGGACTCGGTGCCCAGCGTGGTGCTGTTCTGCGGGCACGGGTAGGCTGTGTTGTCGCCCTCGCAGAAGTGGTTCTTGAGGCACGGCGCGCACTGCAGATGCGGCTGGTACAGGCCCGGCCGGCAGAGGCAGTCCTCGGCGTGCTCCTGCGCCGTCTTGCCCTGGGTCCACCGGTCGTCTGCGCAGGCAGTGGTGTTGCCGCCGTCGCAGAACGAGTCGGCCTTGCACTCCTCGCACCGGGAGCCGTTGTTGTAGAAGCCGGCGACGCAGCGACAGTCGGCGGCGCTCGCGGCGCCGCGCTCCGTCTCCATGCGCTCGTCGGAGCAGTTGTAGAGGCTGTTGTTGAAGCAGTAGTCGTTCTCGGTGCACAGCGCGCACTTGAAGTGCGCCTCCGAGGACTCGTTCTTGTAGTGGCCGTTGCGACACGTGCAGTCGAGCAGCACCGAGCTGCGTCTGTGGCGCGTCAGCGCGTGCGCCGGGCACGCCGTCTTCGCGTTGTTGGCGCAGAAGTGGTTGAGCGGGCACTCCTCGCAGACCCGGTCCTCCGTCATGTGCCTGCCCGGCACGCAGACACAGGCCCCGGGCGCGGAGCTCCCGGCAGGGCTGTGCGAAGACTCCGGGCATGCCTCCACCTTCATGTGGCCCGCGCAGTGGCTGTCGGCGGGACACTGCGCGCACGCGGTGTCGTTGCGGTCGCGGTTCCGCGCGTCGCGGCAGAGACTGTCCTCGGTGGCGTACGTGCCGGCGGCGCAGACCGTGCACGGGCTGCAGCCGACGTCGTGCGTGGCGTTGCAGGCCCGCGAGGCGAAGCGGCGGTCGCGGGTGTCGGCGGGCGTCGCGTCGAGACACACGGCGGTGCACACGGTGCACTCCTCGGCGCCCAGGCCCCCGCTGAACGTGAGGTCGGGCGTGCAGGACGCGCACTGGTACGAGTTGTTGGTGTGGTCCTTGAAGGTGCCGACGGGGCAGGCCACACACTCGCGGCCGACGCGCTGGTAGCCCTCGCGGCACAGACACTGCTCGAAGGAGACCGCTCCCGCCACCGACTGTGCGTGGGACTGACAGGCCGTGCACGCGTCGTTGCCCGTTGCGTCCTTGTATGTGTCGGCCTTACACTCGACGCACTCCTCGGCGCCGGTGGCGTCACTCCCGTCGGAGGTGAACCCGACGTGGCAGTCGCAGCCGGAGAGCGTGTCGTTGACGGACGAGTTGTGCAGACAGTGCGTGCACGCCGTCAGCCCGCTGCGGCCCGCGAACGTGGGGTGCGGGCACGCCGGGCACTCGGGGGTGTCCAGCGAGTCGGAAAACGTGCCGGGCGCGCATATCTCACACGCTGCCTCGCCGTCTTGCTCGTAGCCGATGTTGCACCGGCACGCGGCCTGCGTCGTGGACGCGGCCGGCGACTGCGCGTTGCTCTGGCAGTCCTGGCAGCCCGTGGCGCCGAAGCGGTCCTTGTATCGGTCGGCGGCACACGCCACGCACGCGGCGTTTCCCCGCACGTATCCCGCGTCGCACTGGCAGGCCACGTGCGGCTTCTCGTGCGAGAGCGAGTTGCTGGGACAGACAGAGCACGCGGTGACTCCGTGCTCGCTCGAGAAGTTGCCGCCCGAGCAGTTGGTGCAGACCTGCGAGACGACCTCCGAGAAGGTGCCCGGCGCGCACGCCAGGCACAAAGGGCCTGCCACCGGGGTAAAGCCGTCGTTGCACGTGCACCTCGCCAGCTCCACAGCTCCAGGGAGGGTGAAGGAGAATGCTTGGCATTGCAGACACGCAGAGGCGCTGCTTGCTGGCTGGTAATGGTCAGCGGGGCAAAGCTCGCAGGACGCGTTCCCAGCAAACTCCTTGTAGCTGCCAGGATCGCAGGCCTCGCACGGGCCACCGTCGGGCCCCGAGAAGCCGATGTCGCAGATGCAGTCCACGAGCGCCGTGCTCGTGTTGCGCAGCGTGTGGCTGTGGGCCGGGCACGCCAGGCATTCATCCTTCCCGATCTCGGGCTGGTAGTGGTCGCTAGGACACGCGAGGCATTGGGGACGCAGTATTGGATGTGAAACATAACCCGGCCTGTAAAGTTGATAATATTGGAGATGGAACCCGACGTTGCAGAGACACTGATCCCTCCCGATGCTGGCCGGCAGAGACTGCGAGTCGGGGTGGCATGTGTCGCATTCGTCGTCTCCCGGTTCCGTCTTATAAGCGTCGGCAGGACAGGCAGTGCAGACGGGGGCGGAAGCGTCGGAAAGCGTCGTGTAGCCGGGGTCGCAGTCACACTTGATATTGGGCGCTTCAATGCTCTCGCTGCTCCACGTGCTGGAGTGGTCTTCGCAGTGGAAGCATTTGGTGGCCCGTGTCGAGTTGGTGAACTGGCCCTCAGGACAGTCCAGGCATGTGTAGTCCTCGTACTCCCCCGGCTCGCACGGGACGCAGCGCGGGTTGTCCTCGGCCCCGAGCCGGCCCACGCCCTCGTCGCACGCGCAGTCGACGATCGACGTGCTGTTCTGCAGCGACAGCGACCGTGGCATGCAGCTCGCGCACGCCGTGCTCGCCGAGCGGTTCTCGTACGTGTTGATCGGGCAGACGGAGCACGCGGCAGAGCCGTTCGCGGCCTTGAAGGTGCCAGCCGGGCACGCCGTGCACGTGCCGCCGTCCGGGCCGGAGTAGCCGGCGTTGCAGATACAGTCGGTCTGCAGCGTGCTCGCCGCGCCGGAGAGCGCGTAATCCGGGCACGATTTGCAGACTTCATAATCATCGTAGCTGGTGTAGGTCTTGTATGTTCCGCCTGCACACTTGCTGCATGCTTGTCCCTGGACGGACTCAAAGTAGCCCGCCTCGCAGCGACAGTCTCCTTCATATTCCGAGCCCGCAGGCGACAGCTTGTGCTCTGGGCACAAGTCGCACGTCTGCTGGTTTGCGTCTGGCTGGAAGGTGTTGACCGGACACTCCAAACACACTGCGAGGCCGTTGGTCTTGTTGGCCTCATACGCCTTGGCCTGACAAACACACTCGTCGTGATCAGACACAGGCACGGAGCGCAGTCCACAGTCGTCGCAGCCCGTCTGCCCGGCCTCGTCCTGGAAGCGGCCGGCGGGGCACAGCGTGCAGTTCGCGTTCTCGCCGGAGGCCTTGACCTTGCCGGCCGCGCACGGCACGCAGGCCTCCGGGCCGCTGGGCTCGAACCCAGGGTCGCACCGACAGTGCTCGCGCGCGGCACTGCCCGCGGCCGAGGACGAGTTGGCGTGGCACGCGCTGCACGCCAGGCTTACCGTGCCGAGGGCGTCGGCGAAGGTGTCGGCTGCGCAGTCTACGCACGTGCTGTTGCCTCTGACACTCTTGGTCGTACCGGGCGGACACAGCGAGCAGGGCGATCCGTTCGAGCCCGTGCTCCCGGGGTCACAGGCACACTGTCTGATGTCACTGCTGCCCGTGAGTCCGGGGTGTTGGCTGTGGTCCGGGCACAGCACACAGGTGGTGTTGGGGTACGTCGCATAGGACTGTGCGTTGCACTTGACACACGTGCCCGCTGCTCCAAGCTCGAAGCCCCGGACACACACACACTGTGCCTCCACAGACGCGCCGTCGGTGATTGTGATGGTGTTGGCCCTGCCGCACGAGAACGCTTGGCCCTGCGAGTAGTAGCGCGGCTGTCGTCCGAGCACGCACGTGTTGTTCTGGCGCAGGAACCCTCCCCGACACACACAGTCTGTTATTTCGTGCGCGGGGAACTCCGAGTCGCTGTTTGCCGGGCAGTGGAACCGCTCTCCGGCGGCGCAGAACTGGCTCGAGTTGCAGGCCTCGCAGCTCACGTCGTCGACGAGGATTCCGTGGAAGGCGAGGGCGTGCGAGACACACGCCGCGAGCAGCACTTGTGCGAGCATCGCAGTCCACGCCGAGTTGTTAAATAAGCGTGCGGCGCCGATCAACGCACACCGTATATGCGAAATAGAGTGCGCCGGGAACTGTGTGTTCGGACTCAATGAACAGTCGACAACACGTTGTGTTATGAAGTTTAATATACAGAAACTTGTGACATACACCCGTCGATTAGTCACTGTCGGAGTCTGACATGCCATCGTCCACCCCAAAATCGTCGGAGTCGCATGCGGGCGGAGGGGTTCGAAACGGGTAGAGCGTGCATCGTGCTCTCCCTACGCCCAACCACTCAATCCTGGACGTCCCGGCTGTGCACAGAAGGCACGCATTGGGAAACACCGGCGGGTCCGCGTCTTTGAGGTCTGTGTCTTCGAGGCACGTCGCGGGAACGCGGTTTTTCATACCGACTAGGGATTCCTTGTACATAATCATACAGTATTTACTGACGTGTCCTTTTGTGCGACTCTTACGACGGGAATATCGCCAGTCGTATACGGTGGACATATGTGAGATGCGTGTGTGACGAGAGTCTTAAATATAAGTCGTGTGTTATATGTCCATGCAAAAAGCGCGTCAGCGCGATCTCATAACTCGTAGCACCACACGGCTCTGTTCAAGACTGCGCGTCATGCACGGCATCCGAACCGAGATATTTATTTTGCGCCATGTGCGAAGCAGTGTGCGCCGGGAATGGAGGTCTAGACCGCGCCATAAGGATGTCCTCGAGGCGTTGTTCGCGGACGACGGCGAGCCATGCAGCGAAGCTTTCCTTGTCCATCGACCGGCCACACGTCCGTCGGCGGTGGATGTCGGCGAATGCACTGTCCATGTCCTCCTCCGTATGCCGCATATCGCTGATCTGTGTCTGTAGGGCGTCGCGTTCGTGTTCGCGTTCGGCGCGCGCCGACGCCTCTCCCCCGACCAACTGATCCTCGATGCGCAGCTTGCGGATCAACAGAGCAACTCTGTGCTCGTGAAGATCGTACAGAGCATCGCAGTCCACGCCGAGTTGTTAAATAAGCGTGCGGCGCCGATCAACGCACACCGTATACAAGGGCTATGTGGCGACTGATCGACAGATTCACCACCGACACAACGACGACCATCCCCAGCAGCACGTACTCCGTCGCGACCACGATCGTCAGATCGAGCCAGAACACGAGCATAAAGGCGCCAAACGTCGCCCCCAGCAGCACGTTGCCTCCGATGTACGTCCCGCGCCGCACCCGCGGCCATACGGGGGACTCGAGGGGCTTGCTCAGTGCCCACGGGTCGCCGCACCCTGCGCACATGTGCACGAAGTCGTGGAACGACTGCACCCGCAGTAGATACGCGCCCAGCACCATGAGGTGCATGAGAAGGAACCCCGACACGAGCAGCAGAACCCCCGCCGCGTGCACGTGCGAGAGGTCGGTCCACACCGTGATGGTGGCCTGGCCAGCCCGGACGTCGGGCAGGTAGTCGTGGTCGAACTCCACGACCATCAGCATGCCGGCGAGCGTGACGAGCGCGAGCGCGCTGAACAGCGTGTGCGTGACGACGTGCGCCTGCGCGCCCGCGTGGTGCAGCCGGCATATCTGCTGCGCCTCGACCATGTGCAGCATGATCCATGTGTGTGTGGCCTGCACGAGCAGCAGCGCGAAGGAGTACACGACGACCCACGGCAACACGCGCATCGCCGCATCCTCGCTGTACTTGCAGCGCATTATATGCTCCGACACGTACTGCAGCCGGCCGTCGGGCGTGACGGGCGGGTGCAGGCGCTCGTGGTACCACTGCGGCTGGCCGCACGCGTCCGATACGATGACGGCGAACAGCACCACGAGCACTGCGTAGTTGGCCAGCGACAGGTAGAATATACCGTCCTCGACCGCCGAGCGCTCGGACATTGCCGGGTGCGCCGCACTCGTAAATACACCGGGCCCGTGCGAGCAGCGGGAGGAGGTGTATGGATTCCGGCCGCGTCGGAGCGGCGCGCGCTCTCGACACAACTCGGCCAGCAGGCACATAAAAGGGCCCGCCATGCCTCCACACGTGCTGCGCAATGCCCGGTGTCCTCGAGCGCATCCGCGCGTGCTGGCCGATCAAGCTCCGGCACGGCGACCTCGACGATGGCCTCGTGTCCGTGCCTATCGACTTCATGCAGGGCGACACCGATGAGGCATACCGGTCCTTTTTACAAAGTAGACAGTAAATCGTGAAAGACTCCACCGTCGCACTAAAAACAACACTCGCCTTGCTCGTGCTCGCGCCGGGCGCGTGTGCGCACCGCATGTGCGAGAGCCCGCTGCAGCTCGCCTTCGAGGGCACGCGCCTGCGCTGGATCGTCCTGCAGCCACACTGCCAGATGCACGCCGTGTTCATGGTGAGCACGTACACCGACGGCCCGGCGACCGCGCCGGGCCCAGACGTGGCCGGGGCATCTCTGCTGCAGCGCCGCGAGCGCCGAATCCAGCAGCAGCACGCCTGCAGCACGGGGTTGTGTGCCTGCTTGCTCCTGTGCTGCTGCGCTTTGCTGCCCGGCCTCTGGTGCTGGTACTGCTAGCCGCAAGCAAACACACGCCGCCTGCTCACGCGGCCGCCGGCGTCCGTCTCACGGCATGCAGGCCAGCTCGGTCCAGCTTGTCCTCGAGCCGTCTCACGGCACGCAGGACAGCCCGGTCCGGCTTGTCCTGGTGGGCACGCACCTGCGGTGGGTCGTCCTCCAGCCACACTGCCCGCGGAACCAGGTGTTCGTGGTGTCTACGTTTTCGTACGTCGACAAAAAGAATTCGGTAGTAGCGGGTCCACAGCGCACCCGCGCGCTCGTCTGCGTGCTCGCGGGCCTCTGCGCCTTCACTGCCGTCGTGTGGTATGCCGCCTAGCCTACACGCGCTCGAAGCCGCCGACGCACACGCAGGCGTCCACGGTGCTGCTGCCGCCCGGCGCGGCGCTGTCGTTGGGACAGGCGGTCCGCTCGTCGGCGGCGCAGAAGCTATTCGCCGGACACGCCGTGCACGTGGCGCCGCTCCGGTAGTACCCGTCGTCGCACACGCACGCGGCCGCGGCGCTGAGGCCGGCCGCGCCGTGGGCATGCTCGGTGCATTTGTAGATGAGATGCCCGCCCGGGCAGTAGTAATTCTGCGTGCACAGCGTGCACGCGTTTGAGGACATGTAGAACCCCGCGTCGCACTCGCAGGCGCTGCTCTCCGTGCGCCCCGTCTGCGTGCCCGTGGAGCTGTTCGCCTGGCAGTGCACACACCCGGCCGGGTCGGCGAGCTGCGGCATGGTAGAGTACGTGTCCGCCGGGCACGCCTCGCACGCGGCGGGGCCCGGCGCGGCCTTGAACGTGCCCGCGGCGCACTGCACGCATGCAATCGGCCCGTTCGCCGTGAAGCCGGCGCCGCAGACGCAGCCCTCCACTCCCGCCGTGCCCGCCGGCGCGTACGCGCCGTGCGGGCAGGCTGTGCATCCCGCGTCGCCGTGCGCGGCCTTGTAGAAGTCGGACGGACACGGCGCGCAGCCCGCGCCGTCGCGGAGGCGTCCGGGCGCGCACAGACACTCGCGGGCCGACGCCGCCCCCGCCGGCGAGGACGAGTTTGCCGGACACGGCCTGCACTCGGCGGGCCCGTGCGCGGCCTTGAAAAATCCGGCGGCGCAGCGGACGCAGGCGGCGCCCGTGGAGCCGGGCGGACACGCGCAGTCGGCGACACACTTGCGGACCCGGCCTCCGAACGCTTCGAGGTCGACGCTGCCGGCGGTCGCGGGCCCGGCGGTCGCGGTGCAGACGCGCAGCAGCGCCAGCAGACACAGGCGACAGGCGGCGCGCATTGCGGGTCCGGCGATTTCCTTTTATATGGTCTCCGGCAGGGCTCGCTCTCCAGCGCGTCTTACGGAAAGCCAGTCGGTGTGTAGATGTGAATACACCAAAAGAGTGCTCGGGCGACTGCAACGCGAAACACTGGATTGCGCAGTATAAAGGTTGCAGCAAGTGCCCCCGTACATGAAGACATTGTCCGTATACGCCAGCGTGCAGGAGGCCTCGCCCACCGGCGAGCATCTCGTGCACCGCACCATCACCGGGCGCCTGCAGTGTCCCGACGGCCCGCCGGAGGCGCGCTTCACAGCCCTCGTGGCCGCGGCCATGGCCGTGCCGGACTCCGGGCTCTCCGCCGGCGTTGTTGCGCGGGTGTGCGCCGGCCTCGCGGCGACCTCGTGGGCCGCAGCCGAAACCGCCCTGCCACACCTGGACGCGTCGCACGTCCTCGTGCACGGCGACCTCACCATGCACGCCGGCACCCTCGCGCCCTCGCACCAGGGGGTCCGTCTCGCGCTGCCGGTGCCGGGCGCCCTCGTCACGCTCGGCGCCGCAGACGCCCCCGAGTTCACCCTGAGTCTGCACGCCCTCCCCCGCGGAAGCGCCGCCGACGAGGCGCTCTTCTTCACGCCGTTCGCCTTCCTCTGCGCGCCGAACAAGGTCATGAGGCTCCCCATCGAGAACTTCCGTGCCCAGACGCCCACGCTCATGGCCAGCCACGCCCCGCACCGCGTCAAGCGCATGCAGGCCAAGCAGCAGCACGTGCAGGCGCTCAGGAGCCTCTGTCTGCACGAGACCGGCACGCACACCGCGCTGCGCGTGCTGCCCGACGCCAGCATGGTGTGCCAGACCGACTTCCTCGAGCCCGAAAGCTCCGTCGTCTCGTTCCACTACGCGAACCTGTAGCCGTTGCGTGTCGCGACTCGTAATAAACACACGCCTGCGCGCAAGACTCTTCGGTTTTGGTGTTGATTGAAATGCGTGGGCACGCGTGTGTGGTGTTTGTGGTTTTTATTGAAATACGTAACTCGGGCAAACTCAGCGTCTGCCCACTTTTCTGATGGCTAGTACGCACGCGGACAACATGTTTACCGACCGCGGCGCTCGCTGTATGCACGCGTAAGCTCACGCGTGTAATCCCTGAACTCGTAGTCCGGCAGCTCCGACGGTCCTGCAGCGTCTCCTCCCGTCTTACCTGCACGCACCCGCCGAAGCCGCTCACGTGCCATCAGCTCCGCAAATTCCGAAGCGGATTCATCGGGGGTCATGGTGCGTGTGGCCTTCTTCGCGCGAAGCTCGCGCGCGTAATCAATCAGCTCGTAATCCGTCATCTCCGACGGTTTGGCAGCGGGTCTCCGCGTCCCCGTGCTCGCCGACGGTTCGGCAGCGGGTGCATTGGTGGTCGTTTTGCGTTCCACAGGGGGCATCCCGTCCACTGGCTTGCGTCCCACGGACACAGCGGATGTGGCAGTGTCGCGAAGAGCGGCGGTTGCTTGCGCAGTGCGACTCGCAAGGGTCTGCGCCTGTTCAGTGCGCCGTGCCGCTGCCGCGGCCTTCAAAAAGTCATTCGCTTCATCGACCACGATTTGAATTCGCGGGTCTATTGGCGTGTAGCGCTTCCTTTCCGCCTTGTCGAGCAAGTCGACGCACTCTTTCACGTACATAGCAAGAATGTGCGTCTTAGAATTCCATTTCAGTGCACACTGCGTCAGTCTTTGCAGTTCGCGCATTGTCTGCCATCTGTTATTGTCCATGGTTTCCGCTACTGTCTTCGGCATCGGTACGGGTGACTTGGGCCTCGCAGCAGCCGCTGCAGCAGCCGCTGCAGCAGCCGCGGGGTCAGGGCCTACATCCTCGAGATGCATTGTGAAATCGCACAAGGCCGACAGATGCTTGCGACGACGCTCGTTGCTGGCCGTCTCGTGACTGGTATTATACCTGCCTTCCTGCACATTCCACCTGTCCTGTGCCCGCTGTCCCGGCGGCTGTGCCGTCTTCTTTGCAGCGGCCGCCTGCACGTCGTCTTTGGGCCGGGGGTTCACGATACGCGTCGGGTCGAATTGGTGCGAAATACACACCACAAAACGTGCGCTGAACGGTCTGTTCATGTAGTGCCCGACGACATGGGCGAAGCCGGTGGTCTTCAGCTGCATCGCGAAAATCAGCTCGAACTGGCCGTAGAGTCGATCGGTGAGCGGCGTGGACGTGTGCTCGACGCCGTTGAGTGTCACCTTCACACACGCGCTCTTGGGCTTCGCGGCCCGGTCTTTGGTAGCCGACACGGCAGGCACAATCTTCAGGCTCGTAAATTCGACGAAACATCGCTCAACTATCTTCACTTTGCCAGTGTTGGTCGAGTGATAGCTCTTGCTGGCGTCGTTTGGCGCACCCCAGAGCTGCATCGCGTTCTTCGCGGCGTGCTTGCCATATTTAGAGTAGATGAGAGACATCACATAACCCTCGAGTGGCGGTGAATCCTTCCTGCTCGAAGCGGCGAGCAGCTTCGTCAGTTCGAGTTCCACGTCCTTCGCCCGGCAGACGGTGTACGGCCTCACGGCCAGTATGTATCGCATTCCGGCGCAGTCGCCGTCGGCGTGTACAGGATACCTCTCTCTTCCGCTGGCACCTGTCGCGACCTTCTGCAAGACATCGTGCAGGATCCGCACGCGAGCAAGGGCATCGCTGCCGCAGATCGAGGTCAATGCGATAAACATCCAATTGCGATCATTCATTTCCGTCAGCGATATGAGATTCTTGGTACGGTTTGCGGTCCCGGCCAGATCCTCAAACGGGCTGCGTCCCTGAGTCGACTGGGTACAAATCCATTCCGCAGCAAACGTGTCGACGATGCCTGCGCTTTCCGACCGGAGGCGCGCCAGGACACTTCCATTGATGCCCATAGTCTGTCCACTCTGCGCGAAACACACCTTTTGCAGCACCCCCTGAAGCATCACAAATAGCACCCGATAGCCATCGTCCTTGAGGGCGAACATCACATCTTCTGCATCTTGCACGAACACTTGTCTCTGTCGTACGAAGTTGCAATTCGAAGGCTTGGCAGGGGCATCCGCCATGCCTCTCGGTTTATTCCGCTCTTCTCCAAAATCCGCGTGCGCTGACATTGCTCTTCAAGGCACGCTGCCGTCAAATCGCGGTCTCTTTTATACGACTGCACTCATACATACCGCGAACACTATTTGAGGAACACAATTATAGTGGGTGTTCCTATGTGTTGAGATTCGCGTTCAAATGGTTAAAATATGTCGATTTTAAGGGAACACTATTTGAGGAACACAATTATAGTGGGTGTTCCTATGTGTTGAGATTCGCGTTCAAATGGTTAAAATATGTC
>ENA-ORXF01000478-ORXF01000478.1-marine-metagenome-genome-assembly--contig:-NODE-478-length-29298-cov-6.089251_pt1 | contig 29298 bp, 15 predicted proteins | sample MGYA00237864_ERZ511476 | MGnify/ENA primary metagenome ERZ511476 (study PRJEB26306, sample SAMN06343908) | marine metagenome | isolation source: coastal waters | place: Atlantic Ocean: West Antarctic...
TAATCTTCCAGAGTTAAACTTTAAGCCTATTTCTTGTGCAAACGCCTCTTCTGGTTTTAAATTTTCGTTTCCATTGGTGCTTCTATCATTATAATACAAATCTGTATAAGTAGGTATTCTGTAGGTAACTCCTAAGTTTCCATACGCTTTTAAATTATCTGATAATTTAAAACCAATGTCTACACCAGGAAATGCATGAAATTTAAAGTCAGAAAAATAAGTAACCGCAACACCTGGCGTAATGTCTATTTTACCGTCTGCCAATTTAAAACGGTGCTCTAAGAACAAGTTTGCCATGGTTCTATTTCTATTTCCTAAGTTGTTACTACTAATAAAAACTCTAGAAAAATCGACTCCAAAACCTGTAATTCCTAAATCTGAGGTATAAGACGCATTTGTTTCGACACCTACCTTATTTGTGATGTGTAGGTTTCTATAAAAACTAGGATCGTCTCTTTTCAATAAAAAGATATCTTGTCCTCTTTTCCAATAGATTCTTGGAGTAATCTTTAATTTTTCAGTTCTAAAAGTTGTAGAAGCGCCTAATAAACTACTCTGCGTTTCTTCATATTCATTAAAACCAAATGCTGGTGGTGTATAGAAATTTTGTGCACCAAACTTTTTATCGAAAAAAGTAGCCAACACTTCTATGGGTTGTTTTTTCTTATTGAAAATTGCTTTTAATAAATAATTGTAATTGTTATAATCAGAATTTTCTCTGTATCCGTCTGAAGTTAACACACCAACATGTGCAATAATAGATGAATTTTCAAATTCTTTACCAACCGTTACAGAACCATTTAACTGTCCGAAAGAACCCGTCTCTAAATTTACAGAAGCGGTGTTGGCTAATGTCCTTTTCGTTACAATATTTATAGCACCTGTAAATGCATTTTGTCCGAAAACTCTTGCTGCAGGTCCCTTAATAATTTCTATTCTTTCAATAACTTCAATTGGCAAAGCAGCATTCATGGTGTGATGTCCTGTTTGTGCATCGTCCATTTTAATACCATCTATTAACAGTAAAGTTTGGTCAAAGCCACCACCTCTAATGTATAAATCTGCCTGACTACCAGCAGTTCCTCTCCTTCTAATGTCTACACCCGCAACTTGTTGTAACAAATCTGCAACGTTTGTAGCGGCACTATTTTTTATCGCTGCTGCAGTAATAATATGTATTGTTCTCGCATTTTCTTTAAAAGGCAAATCGATTCTAGTAGATTTTATTAAAACCGTATCTAATTCTTGTACTTCCTTTTTTTCTTGGGAAAACAAATTCAAATGCAAAATTAAAATTGCAATAAACAGTAATTTACTTCGTATCATTTTAGATGTTATTTTGATTTAAAAACAATGCAAAAGTCGTAACTTTCCGGACGACTAAACTAGTCCAGTTTTAAAATGATAGATAGTCCGGTTAGTATTCTGCTAAAGCAACTCATTGGTTTTGATAAATCGATGGCGCAGCCTGTATACATTCAGGTTTCGCAACAAATGGTAAACGCTATACAGCGAAAGTATTTAACCAAAGGTACAATGCTACCCGGAACTCGCGTTTTAGGACAGTTATTAAAAGTACATAGAAATACTGCTGTTGCTATTTATGAGGAATTATCGGCGCAAGGTTGGGTAGAAATCATACCAAATAAAGGCACATTTATCATAGAGCCGTCTTTAAAAACAGCAAAAATAAAAGCAACTTCTCAGAAAATAAATGCGCCCTATGCGTATGCTAAAACAACAGGCTTCCCGTTCCAAAAGTCCTTTCATTTAGCATCTACCATTCAATTAACAAAAGCAAAATACGCTATTAACGATGGAAAACCAGATGTGCGTTTGCATCCTGTGCATCAATTTACAAGGTGGTACAGTGCCGCTATGAAAAGAAAAACACTGGTAAATAAATGGAACAAACCAAACGAAGATTCGTATGCACTGTTTCAAACCCAACTCTCTAATTATTTAAATGCCACTAGAGGTTTTCATATAAGACCAAACAATCTGTTAAGTACGCGAAGTTCAGAAATGAGTTTATACATTGTATCTCAATTGTTACTAAAACAAAACGATATCGTACTCGTAGGAAATTTGAGTAATTATGCTTCTAATATGATTTTTCAACAAGCAGGTGCCACTATCAAAACAATTCCTGTAGATGCTGATGGTTTGGATATCGATTATATCAAAAAGCATTTTGTAAAAAACAGTATCAGATGTGTGTATGTCTGTGCTCAAAGAGATTATCCTACAGCTGTAACCTTAAGTGCAGAAAGACGCTTAGCCTTATTGCAACTTGCTGCAGCATACGGTTTTGCAATTATTGAAGATGATTACGATTACGATTTTCAGTTTGAAGGTTCTGCAATGTTGCCCATGGCAAGTGCCGGTGCTAACGGAATGGTTATTTATTTAGGAAAATTGGGGCAATCTTTATTTCCTAGTTTTCAAACAGGTTTTGTAATAGCACCTGAAAACCTCATCTCAGAAGCCACCAATTATTTACAATTGCTAGACAAACAAGGCGATTTAATTCAAGAACAAATGCTGTCTGAATTAATTATTGAAGGGGAGATTTACCGCCTTATGAAAAAAAATGTGGTCATCTATAAACAGAGACGCGATTATTTGTGTGCGCTCTTAACTGAATCTTTTACACACATTGCACACTGGCAAATACCGGCTGGTGGTTTGGCAATATGGTTGCAATTTCACCAAAATATATCTTTGGTAAAACTGGCTGAAGAAGCTGAAAAAAACGACTTGTTTATTCCCAAAACAATACTGTATCAAGATAAAAACACCTGTGCCATTCGATTCGGATTTGGTCATTTAGATACAGAAGAAATGGCAATTGTACTTCAAAAGCTGAAAAGCGCTTATGATAAGGTGTTTATAACATCAATTTAAATTCCGCTTTTCAACAAAAAAACGGGTTAAAAGCTGGGAACATTCTTTTTCTAAAACGCCACCAACTACCACTGTTTTCGGATGCAATGTGGTTTTTAAATTGATAAAACCTCTTTCTGGTTCAGAAGCTCCGTAGACAATTTTACCAATTTGTGCCCAATAACTTGCCCCAGCACACATTTGGCAAGGCTCTAAAGTAACATACAAGGTGCATTCTTTTAAATATTTCCCGCCTAAAAAATCTGCTGCAGAGGTAAATGCTTGCATTTCTGCATGCGCCGTGACATCATTCAATAGTTCTGTTAAATTATGTGCTCTTGCAATAATTTGATCTTTAAAAACAATAATTGCACCTACAGGAATTTCGCCTTTACCAAAAGCTGTTGCTGCTTCCTGAAAAGCTTTTTTCATAAAATAAATATCATCGAAAGGTTGAATCATAGGTGCTTGCTTAAGAATGACAAAATTAAGTAAAATATTTCCGATAGATTTGTATTTATAAAGCGCCTATTTTACAAACACAAAATTGGAAGTTGTATTTTTACAGCCGAATGAAGCATTTGTTAGACAACATATCGAATCCGAAAGATTTAAGAAAATTAAATCCTGCTCAATTGCCACAACTGGCAAAAGAATTGCGCGAATTTATTATTGACGTGATTGCCACAAAAGAAGGTCATTTAGGTGCAAGTTTGGGCGTTGTAGAACTTACGATTGCCATTCATTATTTATTTGATACTCCTAATGATTTATTGGTTTGGGATGTTGGACACCAAGCATACGGACATAAGATTTTAACAGGAAGAAAGGCCATTTTTCACACCAATAGACAATTTGGTGGCATTTCAGGATTCCCGTCAAGAAAAGAAAGCGAATTTGATGCTTTTGGCGTTGGCCATTCATCTACTTCTATTTCTGCTGCTTTAGGTATGGCAATTGCATCCAACCTAAAAGGAAAAACCGAAAAACAACACATTGCGGTGATTGGTGATGCTTCTATTGCAAGCGGAATGGCTTTTGAAGCTTTGAATCATGCCGGAGTTTCTGAAGCAAATTTATTAATTATCTTGAATGACAATGCTATTGGGATAGACCCTTCTGTTGGTGCTTTAAAAGAGTATTTAACGAGGGTGAAAACAGATAGAAAACTAGCGGCTCAAAACAACATTATAAAAGCATTAAATTTTAATTATTCTGGCCCAATTGATGGTCATAATTTACCAAAGGTGTTGGCAGAGTTAGAACGTTTAAAGTCCGTAAAAGGGCCTAAATTTTTACACGTTATTACCACCAAAGGAAAGGGATTACAAAAAGCAGAAGAAGACCAAGTAACCTATCATGCTCCTGGAAAATTCGATAAAATTTCTGGAGAACGCATTCAAAAAGCAGCAAGTTTATATACCAAATATCAAGACGTTTTTGGAAAAACAATTGTAGAGCTCGCAACAGAAAACGATAAAATTATAGGAATTACGCCTGCAATGTTAACGGGAAGTTCGCTAAAATTTATGTTTGAAAAATTCCCGAAAAGAACTTTTGACGTTGGTATTGCAGAACAACATGCAGTTACTTTGGCTGCAGGAATGGCAACGCAAGGTTTCATTCCGTTTTGCAACATTTATTCTACATTTTTACAGCGTGCTTATGACCAAGTAATTCATGATGTTGCACTTCAAAACTTACCGGTTGTTTTCTGTTTAGACAGAGCAGGCTTGGTTGGTGAAGATGGTGCTACACATCACGGTGTTTTCGATTTGGCGTATTTACGTCCCATTCCTAATTTAATTGTCTTTGCACCTCGCAATGAAATTGAATTGCGCAACATCCTATATACTGCACAATTGGGATTAAAAAATCCGATAGCAATCAGATACCCAAGAGGAACAGGAAATAACATCAACTGGCAACAGCCTTTTGAAGAGATAACAATAGGAAAAGGAGTACAGTTAAAAAAAGGAACTAAAATAGCCGTTTTATCTGTTGGCACCATTGCTAAAAATGTTACCGATGCTATTCAGTTAGCTGATAATTCTATCGAAATTGCACACTTTGACTTGCGTTTTGTAAAACCTTTAGATGCAAAATTGTTGCACACTATCTTTAAAGATTACGAAACGGTTTTTACTATTGAAGATGGAACTATAAAAGGTGGTTTTGGAGCTGCTATTCTAGAATTTGCCTCTGAAAACGGTTATCAAAATAAAATTAAAGTACTTGGAGTTCCAGACAATTTTATAGAACACGGAAGTATTTCTAAACTTCAAAGTAAAATTAATTTAGATGCCAAAAGTTTGGCATCCCTATTTTCTAAATCATAAAAAAAGACGCTACAAATAGCGTCTTTTTTTATGATTTAAAATATACTCTTATTGTACTACAATTTTTTTAGACGACTTCTTACCGTTTTCATCTACCAAATTCACAAAATATATTCCTGAATTTACATTTAAAGAAACTTCTTGTTTTTCTTGTGAACCAAAATCTAAGTTCACCTTATAAATTTGTCTTCCTGAGATATCAAAAACACTCAGTTTTGCCTTACCTAAAGAGTTTTTGGCAAAAATGGTAAAGTTCCCTTTAGAAATTGTTGGATAGACTGTAAAAGGTTCTCTGTCTGTTAAAACAGCATTTACCGAAGCCACGGCTGCTGTAAATTGTCCTGTAAACATACCTCTACCATACGTTGTTGCTAATACGGTGTTGTCTGCAATTCTTAAACTAAAAGAAGTAACTTTAACATTAGACATGCCGTTGTTGGCTTGCACCCACGTAGGGGAAGCATCCTTAAAGTTACTGGTTGTCCAAACGCCTAATTCTGTACCAACAATAACCTGGTCATTATTAAGAGGGTTCATCATAATGGCTTTTACAGGAATGTCTGGTAAGTCTCCTTCTTTATTTTCCCAAGATAAACCACCGTTGGTGGTATACCAGATACTTTTTACGCCGTAATTATGAAATGTTATAAAAATTTCATCCTCATCATTTCCAAACTCAATTGAAGAAATACTTCCTGTTACAGAAATGTTGTTTTTCATATTAGTCCACGTTGGATTCGCAGAATTTGCATTTTCAACCTTTATTACTTTACCTACTCTAGTACCTACAAAAAGCGTAGAACTTACTAAGGTGTAAGGAGAAACCTTTAATGCTGTTGCACCTCCCGCTAACAAACTACTGTATAAATTGTCTCTAACAGGTACTGTTTTTATGTCTTTATATTGCGCAATACTATCTCTATTGCCTCCAGATGCATTCGAATATAAAATATCTAAATTGTCATCTAAAGCTTGGGGGTTTATAAATCTACCTGTATTTTGGTCATTATCAATTGTAACCCCACTTCCTGTATATGGTAAGTTGAATAAGGCTTTTGCATTGTAAACATAAGAAGCAATCATGTATTCACCATCTTTGTCTATAAAAGTATAGGCACCATCGCCCCCATAAATATCTATTGATGGATTAGAAGAATTGTCTTCTGCATTTTCTATAAATTGTGTTCCGTTGTCTTGCGCGCCAGCAAGTAGAAAATCAGTACTTATATCTTGCCCAATTGCACCGTGATAAAACTGCGTAACATTGTACGCCTTATTTCTTCCTGCAATTGCAGCGGTACCATTTTCTGCACCAGATAATGAAGAAGCATAAAAAACACCTCCGTCATTACCAATTAAAGCTTTGTTTGAGTCTGTTGGGTGAAAAGCCCAGGCATGCTGATCTGCGTGAACTAAAGGAATATTTGTAATCCCTAAAAAATTATTATTAGACCATTTAGAAATTTGTTTCCAAGAGGCACCACTATCTGTAGATCTAAACAAGTCAATACCTCCTGCATATAGTTTTGTGTCATCTGTTGGGTCTACTTCAATAACTAAATCAAAGAAAGCTTGTCCTCTTGTAAAATCGTCTCCCGGAATACCCGTATCTTTATCTGAAGGCAATGCCAAAGCACTGGTAGATGCAAAGCTATCTGTTGTCTTTATCATTTCAAGAAATGGATCTACAAGCTGCCCACCGCTTACTGTTCTTACCTCAGCTAAAACATAAACTGTATTTCCGTTTTGTTTAGAAACTGCTATCTCTGTTCTGCCCCCATTATCTATGGTGTGAGCTACAGTGAAATTGGTCCCATCAATAGATTTTAATACGGTACCACCACCATGTGAAAAAACATTTCTTTCAGTACCTAACCAAATTGTATTATTTGCATCTATTTCTAAATCATTTGGCTCATAAGGTGAAAGATTAGGAGTGTTTAATACTAATTTAGACCAATCTGCACCGTCATTAATAGACTTATACAAACCAATTTTGTCTTCTCCTGCAAATTGCGATGAATCACTATAAAATGCGCCACCAACACCAATAAACACCTCTGTTTTATTTGTTAGTGGATTGTTCCAAGCTAAAATTGTGTTTATAAAAAATACGCTTTCTTTTATAGAGCTACTACTGTCATTAAAAACATTTACCCAAGAGCTTCCGCCATCTATAGATTTCCAAACACCATTTCCTGAACCATTGCTGCTTGTGTAAGATTCTCCTGTACTAATATACATGATTAAAGAATTGTTCGGGTCTACCGCAATATCTGTGATTGCTAAATTTTCTGAAATACCGACTTGTTGCCAAGAAGAATCTTCATTTGTAATATCATTATTTACCCATAAACCACCATTTACGCCTCCTGCAAAAACTCTTTTATGAGTTCCGTCATTTGGATCAAATAAAACAGCCCTTGTTCTTCCTGCAACATTATTTGGACCCCTTTCTAACCAAGGATTGTCTGCTTGATCTCCAGGAACTCTTCTTTGACTATTTTCTGAATTTAACTGCTTTTGAACTTCTAGAATATTTTCTGGATGTGTTCTTCCTGTATTCGGATTTATTTCATTTAAATACTCCTGATCAAAATACGCATTAGGAGGAAGCCCAAGCGTCTTTCTTTCTTTTTTAGATAAGTGCATTCTTTTGTTATAAGGATGCTCTTTAATGAGTTTTGTGTATTCTCTTAGTTGCTTTTCTGACGCTGTTTCTGCCGTGAAATAAAGAAGTCCTAAACATAAACCAACGCTAAGGGTAAAAAGTACTTTTTTGTTCATTTTGAGGTATATTTATAAAATAAACCAAATTTAACTAAATTTAATAATTTAACTAGCTCATTAGTGTAAGTTTTTTATTAAAAATTTAATATTATTACAATATTGTTAAAAAACAAAAAAGCAGTCGTATAAACTAGAGCCTATGTAAATGAAACTTTAGACCCTTAAAACAAATTACAAAAGCCCTTGACTAGTATGGCAATATTCTAAATTAAAATTGAAGGGATGCCCACTTTCTGAAGTTTACCTTCTCTTTAAATAGGAAAAAAGAGGGTTAATTATTAGTAGTTTATATGATGTTTCCTGTTAATTTTTTATGCATCCGAATTGCATAACTATCTGATATTCTTGACACGTAACTACATACCTGTAGAATTCTATCATATAAATTAACTGTTTCTGTTTTGTATTCTTCTGGTAATAAATTTAAAACCAAGCTGTCAAAATTAGACGGATTTCCATCAAACTTATTATTTAAAGCAGTGACAAATACATCTAATAAATCTGCAATAATGCGATAACCCGCAACTTCTTTTTCTACAACCTCTGTACTTTTATAAATTTTAGCAATGCTAATCTTAATAATATCGTTTATCTGCGCTTCATAGGCACATTTCTCTAACAATGATTTTTCAAAAGTACCTGCTAAAATAGCGGCTTCATTTGCTAAAAAGATATCTACAGCTTCATTAATTAATACCCCAATTGCCAGGGCACGCAGGTAACTTACTCGATCTGTTTTATGTTTTAATGAATGGTATTTCTTGCTATCTATAGTGTCTTTTACTAATTTAATCATATACTCTAAAGCGAATTCTTCCTCAATCAATCCAAGGTTTATTCCGTCTTCAAAATCTATAATTGTATAACAAATATCATCTGCAGCTTCTACTAAATAAGCCAAAGGATGTCTGTAAAAAGAAATTGCTTCCTCAGATTTTTGCAATAAGCCTAAATCTTCTACAACCTCTAAAAACTCTTGTTTCTCTGATTGAAAAAAGCCGTACTTTTTATCTACAATATGTTTGGTTGGGTTCTTTGGAAGGCTCTCTTTTGGATATTTTAAAAAGGCTCCTAAAGTTGCATAAGACAAACGCAAACCACCAGAAACGCCTTCTCTAGATTCTGTTAAGATCTTGAAACCGTTTGCATTTCCCTCAAAATCTATTAAATCTTGATATTCTTTATCTGTGAGCTGGCTTTTATATTTCGCCCCGTTTCCTGTTTTAAAATACTCGCCAATTGCTTTTTCTCCAGAATGCCCAAAAGGCGGATTCCCAATATCATGTGTTACGGAAGCTGCGGCAACAATAGCGCCAAAATCATTAAAAGTATAACCGAGAGCAGCTAAATTGGGGTGGCGTTCTAACAACACTTTACCCACTCTTCTCCCTAAAGTTCTACCCACAACAGATACTTCTAAACTGTGCGTTAAACGCGTGTGAACAAAATCGGTTTCAGATAATGGAATTACCTGTGTTTTGTCTTGTAAACTTCTAAATGCAGATGAAAAGATGATTCTATCAAAATCTACATCAAAGCCCAAACGTGTTTCGTCTTGCGCTGCTCTTGGACGTTTTTGTGTATCGCCAGAGCGTTTTAAAGAAAGTAGTTGTTCCCAGTGCATCATAATTATAAAATATCGCCTAAATTAAACAAAAAAGAGAAGCCTTTCGACTTCTCTGTTTATCTATTTTTTTTTAAAAAACAATCGCAACGATTATCCCTCGCAATTTAAACAGTCTTTCTTTTGTTTAAATTTCTGTGCTGCATTCATACTGTGTTGGTAATACATAGATTTTACACCTAGCTTCCAAGCCGTAATATATACATCATTTACCTCTTTAATTGGCATATCTGGGTGCACCATAATATTTATAGATTGCCCTTGATCTATATGCGTTTGTCTGTTTGCCGCTTGATATACAATTACTTTTTGATCTATTTCTGAATACGTTTTAAATACGTCTTTCTCTGCTTCTGTTAAGATACTTAAATGCTGTACAGAACCATCATTGTCTCGGATGCTCTTCCAAACATCTGAAGTGCTTTGTCCTTTTTCTTCTAGTAGTTTTTCTAAAACCGGATTTCTAATGGTAGTTTTAATTTTTGCAATATCTTTTACATAAATATTAGACCAAATTGGCTCGATACCTTGTGAAACTTGCCCTAAAATAAAAGCAGACGATGTAGTTGGTGCTATTGCATTTAAAGTAGTGTTGCGTCTTCCGTATCCTTTTAATACAGATGGTTCGCCAAACATCTTCGCCATTTCTTCTGACGCTTTGTATGATTTCTCTTTAATAACCTTAAAAATCTCTGTATTTAAATTGTATGCTTCTTGACTGTCAAATGCCAACATTTTAGATTGCAATAAAGAATGCCAACCCAAAGCTCCTAAACCTAATGCTCTGTTGTCTTTTGCAAAATTATAGGCTTTTTCCATAAAACGGAACGTAAACTGGTCATCTCTATCTGGAGAATCTTTAAACACTTCTAACTTGGTAATAAATTCTTGCATTACTGCGTCTAAAAAGAACGCTAAGGTCTCTACTGCATCTGTATCTTTCCACTCTTCATAATGCACCAAGTTAATTGATGATAAACAGCATACAAAAGACCAATCTTCATTAGAAGGCAACATGATTTCTGTACACAAATTACTCGCATAAATTTCATGGTTTTTATCTTTGTAGACATCTACCGTTCCATTGTTTGCGTTGTCTCTAAATAAAATATAAGGATACCCTATCTCTCCTCTTCTCTGTAAAATTTTTGCCCAAATACTTCTCTTTTCAGTATCTCCAGCAATCATTTCTTCCATCCATTTATCACTTACCGTAACACCATGGGTTAATTCTTGTATTGGATTTCCTTCTGTTCCTATTTCTAAAAACTCTTTAATATCTTTATGATCTACTGGTAAATATGGCGAAAAACGCCCACGTCTCACAGAACCCTGACTTACAACATCTACCATTTTTTCAAACAGCTGCATGATGTGTACAGAACCAGATGAAGAGCCATTGTTTTTAACATCTGCGCCTCTTTCACGCAGTTTACCAAAGTAACCAGAAGTACCTCCGCCTAATTTAGACATCATACCTACTTCAGATTGCGAGTACAAAATGTCTCCCATATCGTCTGCGACGTGCGAACCAAAACAACTAATAGGCAACCCTCTTTTCTTTCCAAAATTAGACCAAACAGGGGATGATAAAGAAAAGTAACCTGCAGCCATATACTTATAAAACTTATCTGAAAATCCTTTAATTTTCAAGATACCTTCTGCATTGTCTGCTATTTCGCGTATTCTTTCTTCGGGAGTTGTATCTCCGGTTAAATAACCAGACTCTAAAAATTTGCGACTATTTTCTGTTAACCAACTAATTTCTGGTTCTTTTCTTTTTTCTAAAATATCTTTTCTAGCAGTGTTTGCTGCTTGAATTAATTGCTCGTGTTCTGTAAGATGGGTAGTCTTTGGTTCCGTTTGGTTCATAGATTTAAAATAAGTCGTCGCTGGTTATACTTTTAGTTCGTTTGCTGTAATTGATAGATCTTTTTACGAAGAAATCTCCGTGTTTGGTTCCAATAATTTCGTCGTCAAACCAATCTGTTTCAGATAATAAAACTTCATCAATTTCAAATATTTTTGTAATACCAATGCTTGACAATGAGTTGTTAAATCTGTTTTTTACAAATTCTTTAATTACATTTTTAGGCAAGAAATCTAATTCTCCTTTTTCAAAAATCCAATCGATTATTTTACTTTCAGAAATAAAAGCTTCTCTACAAGTTTCTTGAACCATTAAACTATGATCTTCGTCAAACCATTCCGGATTTTCTTCTTTGATGATTTTTATAATATCAATACCAAAATCTCCATGAATTTGCTCTTCTTTAGAAGTAGCTTCTACGACATTAGAAATTCCTTTTAATACATTTTTATGCTTATTAAAAGCCATGATAATTAAAAACTGAGAGAATAAAGACACATGCTCTATAAACAAAGAAAACAAAATGATAGACTCAGAAAACTCTTTATTGTCTTCACTTTTAACATTTTTTAAAGCGCCCTCTAAATAATTTACACGCCTCATCATTACAGGGTTCTTCTTTAAGTTGTGGAACTCATTGTTTAACCCTAAAATTTCTAATAAGTGCGAATATGCGTCATGGTGACGTACTTCACTCTCTGCAAATGTAGATCCAACCGCCCCAATTTCTGGCTTCGGCATTTTTTTATAAATATCTCCCCAAAATGTTTTAACAGCAACTTCTATTTGAGAAATTGCCAACATGGTGTTTTTAATAGCACTTTGTTCTACTTCTGTAAGTGTTGCCTTAAAATCTTGTATATCACTTGTATAATTAAATTCTGTATGAATCCAATAAGAGTGTCTAATAGCATCTACATAATCTGTTAAAGCAGGATAATCATAAGGCTTTAAGTTTAGTCTCTTTTCAAAAACATTTCTTTTTCTGCTTCTAGTCTGCTCGTTTCTATATAAGATATATGCTTTGGCAACATCCTGAAAAGGGCTGTCCATTAATTTGAATTCTACAATGTCCTGAACCTGCTCTACTGTAGGCGTATATTTAGGTTCACTTTGCTTTGTTTCTAACAAAGTTTCGTTTACACTGTTCGATATTGCAATCGCGTCACTTTTAGAACCATTGTTCACTGAAAGCATCGCTTTTTCAATCGCTTTTGTAATTTTTTCTAACTCAAAAATGCTGATTTCAGAGTCTCTTTTTATGATATGAGTAATTTCCACAGTAAAATAATGTTATTTAATAATTAATTAGGGTCTTACAAAGATTGGACTTTTTCGTATTAAATGAAAGCCATACTTATTCACAAAACCCTTGAAGTTTTTAACAAATTGCTTTTTTTTCTAAAAATCAAGGAAATTTAATAATTACACAAACACTTGTTAATAAGATAGTTACAGTGATTAAATTAGCTAAGTTCCTGCTACTGCTGACATTCCTAAAAACAGTTTTAAAAAAAAATTCTTTTAACCTAAATAATTTTGTAAAAAAAATCATAAAAAAACGACGCTGATATAGGTGTTATTTAGAATTTTTATACATAGAGAGAAGTAATTTAAAATATTTTTGCTCGGTCATTTTTGAAGTATCTTTGTAAAAAGCTTTTTCAATGAAAAATAGGTTTCCAAAAATAGTGCAAATCACTATTATTTCTGTTTATTTAATCTTTTTAGCAGGCGCAATTGTTAGAATGACAGGTTCTGGAATGGGCTGCCCAGATTGGCCAAAATGTTTTGGGTATTACATTCCGCCAACTTCTGAAGAGCAAATTACCTGGAAACCAAATACCGTCTTTAACGAAGGTTTTATAATTATAAAGGACGAAGTATTATTTGTTGCCGAACATGATTTAAAAACGGCCGCAGAATTCAACCAAAAAAACTGGTCTACCTATACAAAACACGATTATAACAAATTTAACAAATTCCATACCTGGACAGAATACATCAATCGATTGGTTTCTGTTCTGGCTGGCTTTGTCTTTCTATTTCTTATTTACGGAGCCTTTAAACTCAGAAAAACCGATAGAAGAATTCCGTTATTAGCTTTTGGCGCCTTCTTTTTAATGTTGTTTGAAGCTTGGTTGGGAAAAACGGTAGTAGACACGAATTTAACACCCGCAATTATAACGGTACACATGGTTATTGGTTTGGTAATTATCGGACTGTTATTGTGGCTGAAGTTTATCGTTTCTCCAAGAAAAACACTTTTTAGATACAATTCGCTCTTTAACAAGCTACTCATTATTTCTGTAATTTTTTCATTGATACAAATTGCTATGGGAACGCAGGTAAGGCAATTTATAGATGAACAAGTAAAGTTGTATGGTTTCGAAAATAAGAACCACAGCTTAATGAATCCTAGTTTTAAATTCTATTTTCATAGATCTTTTACCATTGCCATTGTTTTGGTAAACTTAGGAATGTTCTATATAAACCAACTTAAAAATTTAGGCTATACACTTGTAAATTGGATTGTATTCTTAATATTCCTAGAAGCAATTACAGGTATTTTAATGTACTATGCAGAAATTCCTATTGGTACACAAGCAATTCATTTACTGGCAGGTGCACTTTTATTCGGATTGCAGTTTTATTTATGGCTGCAGAATCGGTATGCGAAATAGAAGAGTTTTCAGTTTCTCACTGTAGTGCAAGCGAGCAATTAAAATGTAGACTAATAAACAAGAAATAGTATTCAGTGTTCAGTGGCAGTTGGCAAGAGCAGTTTCTCACTGTAGCGCAAGCGAGCAATTAAAATGTAGACGGCCAAACAACACCACAACAGTGAGAAAATGAAAACTGTCACTGCATACTGAATACTGCAAACTGCAAACTGTCACTGCATACTGAATACTAAAACCTACGGATGGGCATTTACCCAAACCTCACCGTCAGAAAAGTGCTCTTTCTTCCAAATTGGAACGGATTCTTTTAGAGTATCAATTGCAAATTCACAGGCTTCGAAGGCTGCCTTTCTATGCTTAGAAGACACCGTAATTATTACAGGAATGTCTCCAATTTGCAACATTCCCTCTGCATGGTGCACGGCAATTTTATGAATGTCAAACTTCTCTAAAGCCAATGCTGCAATTTTTTGCATTTCTTTAATTGCCATTGGTTTATAAGTAGAGAAATCTAATTGGGTTACTTCTTTTCCTTGGGTATCATTTCTAACAGTTCCTATGAATGCAGAAATTCCGCCACAAGAAGCGTCTTCTACAAAATTGTAGCATTCTTGCAAATCTAATTTCTCTGCTGTTATTTTTATGGAAGTTCTCTGCATTGTGCAACAAAAATAGGAAAACAAATTTGTATTTTTGTAGGAATAAACAATAGGCGCGAATTACACAGGTTTTGATAAATAAAATTTTCAAAAACAACCAATCGTTAAAGCCTACTAAAAACCATCTGAGACGCACTTTTTTTTTCTCTACGCCTCTTTGAAACAACTATTTAAATGAAAAACATCTTTAGAATTATTAGCTTTTTAGAAGGAATCTCCTATTTATTATTACTTTTCATCGCAGTGCCAATTAAGTATTTTCAAGGGGATGTTTCCTACGTAAAAATGCTTGGAATGCCACACGGAATTTTATTTATGGGCTATATTGTATTGGCAATTGTAATTCAGAAACAAATGAAATGGAATCTGAAAACATTAGGAATTGTTGTACTTGCGTCTGTAATTCCTTTTGGAACTTTTTATGTGGATAAGAAATATTTTCAGAAATAATTTAAGTAAATTAAATTTAAAGGCATCAGACCTCAATGGTTTTTAAAACCTGTGAAGTCTTTTTTCGCTTCATAGAATGAAGTACTCAAAGCTCATAAAAGACTTTTAACCTCCACTAACTGGCGGAATCACAGCCACAACATCCTCATCCTTTAAAATTAAAGTATCTTCTGCATATGTTTCATTTACAGCAATTGCATAAGAATCGATGTTTTTTAATTGTGGATATTCTTCCTTTAAAACCAATTTAAATGCACTCACAGTAATTGAATTCTCTAGCACCATCTCTAGTTCCGTTTTACCAATTAAATCAGCAGTAATGCCAAAAAAAAGTGTTTTGATCTTCATACTTCAAAAATAGTTAAAACAAACTTGCTCTAAACACAAAACCGTTTTCTTTTATAGCACCATATTGCGCACTTACAAATTCTACCCGAAGTACACGCCATTTTCCAAAACCTACGTTTGCCAGACCAACAGCATATTCCGTATAGGGTTTTTTATCTGCCATAAACAAGGCTTTTGCGCCAGCAACTAAATGGAAGTTCAATTTATTAATCAGTGGAATCTGACCTAAAATAGCACCTCTAAAATCGTGTTCTATATGCATTTCTGCATATCTATCATTCGTGTAAAATTTATAATATTCTAATAAATTAAAACTATTTAAACCAGCATCTATTGGAAATAACAGTTGATTTCCGTTGGCTTGTAAATTATCCATAAAAGCAATATTCTTCTTCTTTAAAAAAGCACCTGCCCTAAGTTGGTATTGAAACCTACCATAATTACCTGCGCTAATATCTTGTTTCACACTTGCAATAAATACATCTGAATTTAATGCTGAATTCTTTGCACCAAATCTTTTTGTATAATTTAAAGTTACCGTTGGATAGGTGTCATTGCCCTCATTAGATTTCTCATTAGGATATGTTGCATACTTTTGACCAAAGACAATCCTAGCACCCACATTTAGTGTTGCAATATTGTGTTCTTTAAAAGCGGCATTTGTAAAATCTGAGACATCTAAAGGGTTATTTGAAGTATATTCATTTTCAGCTTCTTTTACAAAAGAATAGTTTGTGGTGTTAAAAAGTGGCGTTCTTTTTGCATACTCTAAAGAAGATGAAAAGTAAAGTCCGTTTTTAATTTCTTCGGAATACGCCACCTTGGTAAAAGTTTTTTCGTAGATTTTTAGATAATTGTTACCGTAAAACAAAGATCTTAAAGTATTGTTCAGTTTTAGCATCGGTTCTCTGCCGTTAAACTGACTGGTTGTAATTCCCCCAGAAATATTTAACCTTGGTCTTGAGAAATTATTCCACTTTTTAGTGAAAAAGAAAGTGGATCTTATGCGTTTCTCTGAGAGGCCATAATCGGCACTTATGCCAGCGTTCCACCATTTTCCATATTTATTTATTTGCTCAAAATAACGAAATCCTACACCTGTATAAAAACCCTGTACGCTATTAAAACCAGACTTCAACAAAGGCCCGTTGTAAGAAAAAGAGTTGTTTTTGTATGAGTTTCTAAAACGGTATCCTTTAATTGGATCTAACCAACCAAACCTATTTCCTTGGCTATCAATCGAATCTAAATAGGGCTTCGATTTTCGAACAATCTTAATACTGTCTTTAATTTTATAATCTGTAACCTCTTCCTTTGTAAGTTGCACAGGTCTTAATTTATTCCAAAAAACAGTGTCTTTTTTTGTGGCGTCTTTTTCAAAAGACAACACTTCATTGCTAAAAGAGTTTTCTGTAAAAGTGGGTTTAAAGTTATAGTCTGAATACACGTAAGAGAAGGTACCGTTTTGTTTGATACCAAAGAAAGAAATGTCAAAACCAATGGTTTGATTTGTCAAAATCCAACCAGCTATTTCTGCGGAGTACTGATACCCTTGTTTAACTTCAATAGAATTTACGACAGGTATGCCTATTTGTGCGCCCGTTGTGCTAAGATTTGTACCGTACAAAGCCCAATCATCTTCTACAATATAAATAAAACCATCAAAAACACGGTCGTTTTTTCGCTTCGGAATTAATTTTACTTTATTAATCAGTCTTCCATCGGTATCATAAAAAGTACCCACCAATTTATACTTGTAATAGCTAAAGGCATTTGTAGCAATCGGAGAAACCAAACCGTTAAAAACCTCCAGACTATTTTCATACAAATCTAAATTAGACTCTTCTGCTCTATTAAAGCTAACGCCATTGTCTTTGCCTGAAACTTTAGAAGCCGATATTTTTTCCTTGAATTTTTTAGGTTTTTTCTGAAAAGAGAGGTTAGAAAAAGTTTCAGACAGATATACAATTCCGCTTCTTGTAGAGTCTAAACCTCCACCAAGATCTCCAATACTTACGCCAAGAAACTTTTCTGGGGCATCTTTTATTCTAATTAATCCTCTCGAATAAAATTTTGCGGTATAATCGGCATACTTATCTGTATTCTTGTCTTTATTCGCAATCACATTTCTAATAATACGGTTTGCAGGATTGTCTTTTGTTGAAATAACAATTTCCTCTAACTGTACATTCTCTTCTTCTAAAACAACATCTAGTTCAAACGGAAAAGAAGTAATATTCACTTCTTTTTTTAAGGTAGTAAAACCAATAATTTGAAAAACAAGCGAATATTTTCCTGGTTTTCTTATCGTTAGGTTGTAATTTCCATTGTCATTTGTAGTGGTTCCTGTAAAGGTTTTGTTTAAATAAACACTTACAGAAGAAAGTGGTGCTCCTTCTTTGTCTGTAACCGTTCCTTTTATCTGTGCATTCATAGCAAACACAGAAAATAATAATAAAATAATAACGCTCTTTTTCATAGCAGGATTTTGTTAATAGACGCAAACATAAAGTTTATGTTACAAGAAAATCTTTAAGATTTGTTAAAGCAAACTTAATAAACTCTTAATTTTTGACTCAATTATGGAACCTATTACAAAAATAAAGCCAAAAAAGATAAATGCTACGAATGCCTAATTTTCGTGTTTCAAGTGAAAGCTTCCTTTCACAAAGTGCAAAAGCTTACTCTTTATAAAAATCGGAGTGAATACATGCTTAACGTGTTACTTAGCGGCTTATTCATAATTCCTTTAAAAAAAGTGCGGTTTTATTTTCTTTAGAAAACTTCTGATTTACTTCTATTTCAATGCCTATATAATTTTCATGAAACTGTTTTCGCAAGTAGCTTGTAAAACCATCGAATTTGCCTAAATAAAGATAATTGTAGCGCACATTTAATGCATCATTTAGCGCTAAAATTTCTTTTTTAAACAGATGAAAAAACTCTTTTTTTTCTATTTCTGCTGTCAAACAACAAACCAATATCACAATTTCTTTCTACCGTGTTTAAAATTGGCGTGGAAGAATGTACAGAAATATGAACCACCAACTCCTTCTTAGCAACCAATATTCTAATGGTAGTTTCTACTGAATTTCTATAGATGTTATACCTTTTTATTAGCGCTTCTTTTTCTTCTAAAGGGAGTTTTTTAGAAAATTTAGAACATAAATTTTTGTGGTTCAAAGACCTGTTGCGTTCTACTAAAAGACGACTCTCTTCACTAAAAAAGAAGCCTGTGACAATGGTTTTAATGCATTAAAAACATCTAAAGCTCCCAAATCATAACCTCTGTGCGAGTTTAAAATTGGTATGTTTTTTTTTAAATAGATGCTGCTGTTTTGCAGGAATCTTATTTCCACCGTGCTCGCAAGACAAAATGAGTTTCATTCTTTAAAAAGACTATTTTGCTCTAAACAAACAGCTAATTCTTGATAAACTTCTTTAATGTTTTGCTTAGAAAAATCATCTTTTAAGGCATTTAGAATGCGCGTTACAAGTGTGTGTGTTGTTATAAATGTAATTGCGATTGTATTACTAATTTTCTTATTTCAATTTTTTATCCCATTATTTTTTTTAGTCTTCGTAAATTAAAAATAATTAAGCACCGAAGCCTTTATATTTCAGTGCTTTTTAAATTGAAAAACATGGCATACGCAATCAAAAAGTTAACTTATATTTACACCCCAAAAACTATTATTCAATTATGAGCGATTCTAGAAAAAGACACGAAGCCCTATTATACCACGCAAAGCCAAAGCCGGGAAAAATTGCCGTAGTTCCTACCAAGAAATATGCAACTCAGCACGATTTAGCATTGGCATATTCACCAGGAGTTGCTGAGCCGTGTTTAGAAATTGCAAAAGATAAAAACAACGTTTATAAGTACACTGCTAAGGGTAATTTAGTCGCTGTAATTTCTAACGGAACTGCCGTTTTAGGTTTGGGAAATATTGGTCCTGAAGCCTCTAAACCAGTTATGGAAGGAAAAGGACTGCTCTTTAAAATATTTGCAGATATTGATGTTTTTGATATTGAAGTAGATGCAACAGATGTAGAGCTTTTTATACAAACAGTAAAAGCAATTGCGCCTACTTTTGGCGGAATTAACTTAGAAGATATCAAAGCTCCTGAAGCTTTTGAAATAGAAAGACGTTTAAAGGAAGAATTAGACATTCCTGTAATGCACGATGACCAACACGGAACTGCTATTATTTCTGCAGCTGCCTTAAAAAATGCCATCGACATTACAAAAAAAGACATTGGTAAAGTACAAATTGTAATAAATGGTGCGGGTGCAGCAGCAATTTCTTGTACGCGTTTATACCTAAAATTAGGGGTACAAAGAGAAAATGTTGTCATGTGTGATAGCAAAGGAGTCATCAGAAAAGATAGAGAAACGCTTACTTCACAAAAAGCAGAATTTGCAACCGATAGAGATTTACAAACACTAGAGGAGGCAATGCAAAATGCTGACGTTTTCATCGGTTTATCTACCGGAAACGTAGTAACACCAGCAATGCTTTTAACCATGGCAAATGACCCAATTGTCTTTGCAATGGCAAACCCAGAACCAGAAATAGAATATGATATTGCAGTAGCCACTAGAGATGATATTATTATGGCTACAGGAAGGTCAGACCACCCTAATCAGGTAAATAATGTACTTGGGTTTCCGTTTATTTTTAGAGGAGCTTTAGATGTTAGAGCTACTAAAATTAATGAGGAAATGAAAATGGCTGCCGTACATGCTTTGGCAGATTTGGCAAAAAAATCGGTGCCAGAGCAGGTAAATATTGTGTATGACGAAGTAAGTTTAACGTACGGAAGAGAATATATTATTCCGAAACCATTTGACCCAAGGTTAATTTATGAAATTCCACCAGCAATTGCAAAAGCTGCAATGGAATCTGGCGTTGCTTTAGAACCAATCACAGATTGGGAAAAATACAAAGAAGAATTAATGGAGCGTTCTGGTTCTGGTAGTAAAGAAATTAGACTTTTACACAACAGAGCAAAAAGCAATCCAAAACGTGTTGTTTTTGCAGAAGCAGATCATTTAGATGTTTTAAAAGCTGCACAAAGAGTGCACGAAGAAAAATTAGCCATCGTAATTTTATTGGGTAGAAAAGATGTTATTCTAGAACTCAAAGAAGAAATTGGGTTTACAGATGATGTTACTATTATAGACCCAAAAACAGACGAAGAAAAAGAAAGAATAAATAAATTTGGCGAAGCATATTGGAAAACGCGCCAAAGAAAAGGTAGAACATTTTCTGAAGCAAAAAAATTAATGCGAGAGCGCAATTATTTTGCTGCAATGATGGTGAATGAAGGCGAAGCAGATGCACTAATTACCGGATATTCTAGACCTTACCCAACGGTTGTAAAACCAATGTTAGAGTTAATTGAAAGAGACAAAGATGTTACTAGAATCGCAGCGTGTAATCTAATGTTAACAAAACAAGGGCCTTTATTTTTAGCAGATACTACTATTAATGAGAACCCTACAGCTAAGGAATTGGCTAAAATTGTACAAATGACTGGTAAGTTTGTAAATATGTTTGGTATGAAGCCAAATATTGCCATGCTTTCTTATTCTAATTTTGGCTCTTCAAGTTCTGCAACTTCTAAAAAAATTAGGGAAACAGTTTCATATATTCATCGTCATTTTCCAGACACGGTTATAGACGGAGAAATACAAGCAGACTTCGCCTTAAATCCGGAAATGCTCGCAAAAGAGTTTCCTTTTTCTAAATTAAATGGTAAAAAAGTAAATGTTTTAATTTTTCCTAATTTAGAATCTGCCAACATTACCTATAAATTGTTAAAGCAAGTAGAAGGTGCAGAATCTATTGGACCTGTAATTCTAGGTTTTAACAAACCTGTACATATTTTACAATTAGGGGCAAGTGTAGACGAAATGGTAAACATGGCTGCTCTAGCTGTTGTAGATGCGCAGCTAAAAGAAAAAAGGAACAACAAATAAAAAGTATTACTTTAGAAGCCTGAAAAGATTATTATGATCACACAAATTAGAGGAAGATTGGTAGAAAAAAACCCAACAGAGGTTGTGGTAGACTGCAACGGCGTTGGTTATTTACTGCATATTTCTTTAAATACGTATGCAGCTTTACCTGCAGATGAAAACGTGATTTTATATACGCATCTTTCTGTAAGGGAAGATGCGCACACGCTTTTTGGGTTTATCAATAAAACAGAAAGAGCCATTTTTAAATTCTTAATTTCTGTTTCTGGCGTTGGCCCTAGTATTGCAAGAACAATGCTTTCTTCTATGACTTCAGAAGAAATTCAGCAGGCAATTGCCTCAGAAAATGTTGCTGTTATTCAGTCTGTAAAAGGGATTGGCGTAAAAACTGCGCAAAGAGTTATTGTAGATTTAAAAGATAAAATCTTAAAGACGTTTGATATTGATGCAATTTCTACAGGTGCAAACAATACAAATAAAGATGAAGCGTTATCTGCTTTAGAAGTCTTAGGTTTTCAAAGAAAGCAATCAGAAAAATTAGTTACTGCTATTGTAAAAGAAAATGGAGACGCTACTGTTGAACAAATTATAAAATTAGCTCTAAAAAACTTATAATCAATTGAGTACCTTTTTTAAAAGATTTTTTTTATTCCTTACAATTACTTTCACAGTAGGCTTCGCTACGCACGCTCAAAATAACACAGAAAAAGATACTACTACCGTTACAACACCTGCTGTAGATTTGCGGTATGACTTTAAAAGTACTCAAAAAGGAGGTTTGTATTTAGATGATTTAGCTGAAAAAGAAGTTGTTTTTGATAAGTTGCTGAACACGTACGTTATTGTTGAAAAAATTGGAAATTATGCCACAAGAACTCCTATTTATTTATCACCAAAAGAATATCAAAAGTACCGTTTAAAAAGAGACATGTTGCAATACTTTAAGACCAAAGTAAGTGCAACAAATAGCAAGAAAAAAGGCGCTGAAGAAGCTCAAAAAGATTTACTACCAACCTATTATGTGAATAATAAGTTTTTTGAAACTATTTTTGGTGGTACCGAAGTAAAAGTAACACCCACCGGTAATTTAAATTTAAAGCTTGGTTTTATTTATCAAAATACAGACAATCCGCAAATTTCAGAAGAAAACAGAAGCAACCTTACCTTTGATTTTGATCAGCAGATAAATGCAAGTGTTCGTGCAAAAGTTGGTACTCGTATAGAGGCCACTTTCAATTACGACACACAGGCATCTTTCGATTTTCAGAATTTGATAAAAATTCAATTCATACCACCATCCGCATCTGAAGTATTAGGCGACAAAAACAGTAATAAACTATCCGACATAAGAAGTAAAGCGAGCGCAGTCAGCGAAAAAATTGATGCTTATAAAAATGGTGGTGGGTTTTCTGAAGACGGAATTATACAAGGTATCGAAGCTGGTAATATTTCAATGCCCATAAAAAACTCTTTAATTAATGGTGCACAAAGTTTATTTGGTGTAAAAACAAAACTACAGTTTGGGAATACAAATATTACTGCTGTTTTCTCACAACAAAATTCTGAAAGTAAAACCGTTGTCGCAGAAGGTGGTGCTTCTATTCAGCAATTTGAGTTAAGAGCTACAGATTATGACAATGACAGGCACTTTTTCTTATCTCAGTATTTTATAGATAATTACGCAAATTCATTAAAAAATTATCCCCTTATAAATAGTCCTATAAATATTACGAGAGTAGAGGTTTGGATTACCAATAGAAATGCAAGTACAGAAGATTTTAGGAGTATTGTAGCCTTTGCAGATATTGGAGAATCTGTACCTAATGTTCTGGTTGATGAAAGTGGTGTAGTTTTAAATAGCGCTATTACACAAGCACAAATCTCTGGAAAAAACTTACCATTTAATGGCGCCAATAGAATTGGAACAGAAATTACTCCGAATGGTGGTATTAGAGATGTTTCTACAGTAGACAGTTCTTTACTGCCTTACAATATGCAAAACGGAACCAATTATTCTGTTTTAGAAAACGCTAGAAAATTAAATGTAAATGAATATCGCTTAAATGACCAACTGGGGTTTATCTCTTTGAATAGAAGGTTAAATGATGGTGAAGTTTTAGCAGTTGCATATGAATATACTGTTGCTGGTAATGTAAACGGGAGTTCTAAAAACTCTTTTAAAGTTGGTGAATTTTCAAATGAAGGAATTCAAGCACCAAATAATTTAGCCGTAAAACTGCTGCGTTCAGAAATTTTACAAACCAAAAGAACAAATCTTACTACGGGTGAAGATGAGTCTTTCCCAACATGGCGTTTAATGATGAAAAACGTGTATGCTTTGGGTGCTTTCCCGCTAACGCAAGAGGGTTTTCGATTTGAAATTCAATACAGAGATGATCAAACAGGAATTCCATCAAACGTTTTACAAAACGCACAAACTACAGGTATTTCGAACCTCCCATTATTACAGGTTTTTAAATTAGACCAGCTAGATCAAAGTCAGTTTAGAACACCAGACGGATTTTTCGATTATTTAGAAGGAATTACGGTAAATTCAGAAAACGGCTTTGTGTTTTTCCCAGAGCCAGAACCCTTTGGAAACAATTTAGAAGATGCCTTAACAGCTCCTTCAGATGCTAGTTATTTATTTAAAGAACTGTATTTAAATACCAAAATAAATATTAAGAACAACTTTCAAAACAAAGATAAATACTTTTTAAAGGGATACTTTAAATCAGAAAGTTCTGGTGGTATTCCTATTGGTGCATTTAATGTGCCTCGAGGTTCTGTAAGAGTTTCTTCTGGTGGAAGACAGTTGGTAGAAGGTGTAGATTATGTGGTAGATTATCAATTAGGAAGAGTTCAAATTATAGACCCAGGTTTGCGTGCCTCTGGAGTACCAATTAGTGTCTCTACAGAAAATAATGCTGTTTTTAATCAGCAAAGAAAAACATTTTTTGGCGTAGATGTAGAACACAAATTTTCTGATGACCTAGTGGTGGGTGCAACCTATTTAAACATAGAAGAAAGACCTTTAACACCTAAAGTTAATTTTGGTGCAGAACCTATAAACAATACCATGTTGGGTTTTAACTTCGATTATTCCTCTGAAATTCCCTTTTTCACAAAATTGGCAAATAAATTGCCTTTTGTAGATACAGACGCCGCGTCTAATTTATCTATTAGAGGAGATATGGCTTATTTAATACCAGGGTCTCCAAGCGGAATAGATGTTACCGGTGCTGCAACGTCTTATATAGACGATTTTGAAGCTTCTCAAATACCTATTAGCTTATTATCTGCCTTAGATTGGTATGAAGCGAGTACACCAAATAACCCTTCAAATCAGCGTTTTAATGGAAATGCAGATGATTTATCTTACAATTATAAAAGAGGAAAACTAGCTTGGTATCAAGTAGATCAGATATTTTATGGTGCTGGAGATACACCGGCAAGTGTAGATGCAGCAGAACTTTCTAGGGCAGAAACAAGACAGATTAACTACAGAGAATTGTTTCCAAACGTTCAGCTAGACATTACGCAAAATTCTTTGGTTAGAACTTTAGATTTGGCGTATTTCCCACAAGAAAGAGGTTCTTACAACTATGATCCAACGGCTACAATTCAAGGAAATAAAGCAACCTTATCAAATGCGGAAACAAGATGGGGTGGAATTATGCGCCCATTAACTACTAATAATTTTGACCAGGCTAATGTAGAATACATGCAGTTCTGGATTATGGACCCGTATGAAAATTATTCTTTAACTACAGCGGAAGGGTTACCACAAGATGTAAACCCGAAAAACCCTGCAAACCAAGTAGGAGATTTATACATAAATTTAGGTAATATCTCTGAAGACATTTTAAAGGACAACCGTAAAATGTACGAAAACGGCTTGCCTGAAGATGGTTTAAAAGTATCTGGAAGTAACGTAAACAGCACTATTTGGGGAGATGTTCCTAGAAACCCTTCTATTATCTATGCCTTTAATGAGCAAGATGCTGCAAGAGCAAATCAAGATATTGGTTTTGATGGTTTAAATGATGCAGAAGAAAAAAACCTACCTGGCATTGGACAATTTGCAAACTTAAATGACCCAGCAGGAGATAACTTCCAATTTTTTAGAGGTGCAAATTTAGATGCAACGGACGCAACTTTAATTAGCAGGTACAAAGACTATAACAATACCCAAGGAAACTCTCAAACCTTAAACCAAAGTACAGAATCGTATCCAACCTCTTCCACCACATACCCAGATACAGAAGACATTAACAGAGATCAAACCATGAATACGGTAGAGAGTTATTTCGAGTATAAAATCTCTATGAATCAGGCCGATTTAAGAAAGGGTGTTGGGTATATTGTAGACGAAAAAACAACATCTGTAACTTTAGAAAACGGAAGTACACAAGAAACAACATGGTATCAATTTAGAGTTCCGATAAGAAGTGGAACTCCAGTAAACGGTATTTCAGATTTTAATAGCATTCGTTTTATAAGAATGTTTTTAACCAATTTTAAAATGCCTGTTGTGGTACGTTTTGGTGAATTAGATTTGGTGCGTGGAGATTGGAGACGTTATATTCGAACCCTAGACCCGACAGCAAATACAGATAGAGAGCTTACACAAGATGAATTAAATGACTTTGAAGTTGGTGTGGTAAGTATAGAGCAAAATGAAGGAAGCTACATACAACCTCCAGGAATTGAAAGAGAACGTTTGCAAGGAAGTACTACGGTACAATTGCAAAACGAACAATCTGTTACCTTAAAAGTAAACCAATTAAAGCCAGACGAAGTAAGAGCTATCTACAAGAATATTAGTGTAGATTTAAGACGTTTTAAGCAATTAAAAATGTTTACCCACTTGCAGAAAAACATCGGAGAAGGCAATTTGAGTGACGGTGATATTACTGCAATTATAAGGTTAGGGACAGATTTAAATGAAAATTTTTATCAAATTGAAATTCCGCTTACGGTATCTACGAGTGTAACTTCTGCCCTAGATATTTGGCCAGAAGCTAATAATTTAGATGCCTTCTTAGAAACCTTTGGTAAAGTAAAATTAGAAAGAAATGGTGCGAACTTTCCTGTTTCAGGAATTTTTCAATCTCAAGAACAAAACACAACCATACCTTACACTATTAGTGTAAAAGGAAACCCAACTTTAGCACAAGTAAGAACGATAATGTTGGGGATTAAAAATACTACTTCTACTAATAAAAGCGCAGAAGTTTGGTTTAATGAGTTGCGCTCTGCTGGGTTTGATAATAAAGGCGGTTGGGCTGCAGTTGTAAATGCCGATGCCAATTTTGCCGATATTGCGAATGTATCTTTAGCAGGAAGCATGTCTACCGTGGGTTTTGGGAACGTAGAAGACAGGGTAAACCAACGGAGCTTAGATGAAACCAAGCAATATGATATTGCTACCACCATTAACTTAGGAAAAGTATTAACACCAAAGAAATGGGGCATACAATTGCCTATGAGTTACAGTATTGGTGAAACTTTTATAGATCCAAAGTTTGATCCACAATACCAAGATGTAACTTTAGAAGATGCTATCGCAGAAAATCCGAATAGTGAGTTCTCTAGAGATTATACCAAAAGAACGAGCATCAGTTTTATAAATGTAAAAAAGAACAGAAATCCGAATTCAACAAAAAAACCAAAGTTCTATAATGTTGAAAATGTATCTGTTTCTTACGCCCATAACAAAGAATTTCACAGGGATTACAACATCAAAAAATACACCAATGAAAATGTAACTGCTGGCGCAACCTATAGTTATAATTTTCAATCAAAATCAATAGAACCTTTTCGAAAAGTTGGCTTTTTACAGCATAAATATTTAAAGCTCATTAAAGATTTTAACTTTAACCCTATTCCGTCTAACATTGCTGTAAACTCTAGAATTAATAGAAACTTCACAGAACAACAGTCTCGAAATTTAGTGGAAGGATTGTCTGATCAGCCAGAATTAAAACAACGTAGGTTTTTATTTGACTGGGATTACACCGTTGGTTTCGATTTAACAAAATCGCTTCAATTTAACTTTAATGCAACCAATAGTTACATCTATGATACGTTTGGTTCTAGTGACGAAATTCAAATATTTGACGAGTTTTTTAATACCGGAAGAGCCAACCATTACCATCAAAAACTAAACGGAACCTATAAATTACCAATAGATAAAATTCCTTTTTTAAGTTGGATAAAAGCAGATTACGCCTATACAGCAGATTTTGACTGGCAAGCCGCAGCACAAAGCACCATTAGTATCGATGGAATTGACATTCCGTATACAGACTTAGTAGGTAATGTTATTCAGAATGCAAATACCCATAATTTAAATACCACGTTTACTTTAGATCGGTTTTATAAGAGCTTAGGCTTTGAACGGTTATTAATGAGTAAAACGCAAAGAAAAAACTCGAAAGCACTTGCTAAAAAAGGGGGAACAAGAAATCGTAGAAGTGTAAGATTAAAGAAAAATCTTCCTTTAGGAAAGAAGGTTTTAAAAACTGCTTATGACATTGTAACCGCCGTAAAACAAGGTAAAATAAGTTACTCTGAAAATAACGGGCAGTTTTTACCAGGATATACAGAAACCGTTGGCTTTCTTGGTGGCGCACCCACTTCATTTGCCTTTGGAAGCCAGGTAGACATTAGAAACAAAGCTTTACAAAATGGATGGCTTGTTGGTCCAAGAGACCCAGACAACAGTGATTATTATAACAAAACATACAGCAGAACACAGTATAATAAAATAGATTACACCTTTACTGTAAAACCTTTTAAAGACTTAGATATTGATATTCGTGGAAATCAAATTAAAACAAGAGATCTATCACAACAATTAGATGTTATAGAAAATGGTTCTGCTACTGGAGCGTTAGATTTTAGCGCACCAGCCTTTGAAACAGGAAACTTTAGTACCAGCCATTCTATGATAGCTACCGCCTTTACAGATGGAGATGCCCTGTTTCAAACAATGAGAGATTATAGGGGTGTTATCGCAAACAGGCTCGCTACAGAAACAGGTGCACCAGTTGATGGCTTTGGTACGACTAGCCAGCAAGTTTTGTTGCCCGCATTTATGGCCGCTTACTCTGGTACCGATCCTAATAAAGTAAATACCGGTTTATTCAGAGACATTCCAATTCCTAATTGGACTCTGCGCTATACCGGCTTCATGAAGCTAGGATTCTTTAAAAAGAACTTTAGGAATTTTGTAGTTTCTCACGGTTATAAATCTTCTTATACGGTCTCTGGCTTTACAAACAATTTACAATATGACGGTGACAATGCATTTTCTACCAATAATTCTGCAGGAAATTATGAGCCTCAATTATTAGTTTCTGCAGCCACCTTAGTGGATGAGTTTTCTCCTTTAATTAAAGTAGATATGAAAATGAGAAATTCTTTCTCTTTAAGAGGAGAAGTTAAAAGTGACAGAACACTTACCATGAACTTTAACAACAGTACTTTAACAGATATTAAAGGAACGGAGTATATTCTTGGAATGGGGTATGTTTTTAAAGACGTAAAAATGAAAACAAATTTTACAGGCAAGAAACAAACCTTAAAAGGAGATGTTAATTTAAGAGCAGATGTTTCTTTAAGAGATAATTTAACACAAATTAGATCCGTAGATGA
>ENA-ORXF01000480-ORXF01000480.1-marine-metagenome-genome-assembly--contig:-NODE-480-length-29147-cov-11.085931_pt1 | contig 29147 bp, 54 predicted proteins | sample MGYA00237864_ERZ511476 | MGnify/ENA primary metagenome ERZ511476 (study PRJEB26306, sample SAMN06343908) | marine metagenome | isolation source: coastal waters | place: Atlantic Ocean: West Antarctic...
TCAGAAACTAGATCAAGTACACCATCTGCTGATTGATGTATATATGTTCCTGTATCACCAAACTCTAATCGGTTGGTGCTTGTCATCATTAAAGCATCTGTTGCTATAGTGAATCCAAAAGTTGTTCCGTTATCCCCGTCTTTTAAACTAACGTGTGTTGTTGTGTTACCGCCACCATCTCTGTCAACGTGTAAAAGTTGCTCGTATGATGAAGCGATAGTTTGTGCGCCTAAAGCTGCCATTTTAAAATCTCCTTAAATTTAAACAATGTTTTCCCACTTGCGTTCTTCTAAATCCCAAGTGTCATTAATACTTTTCCATAAATCACGAACTAATCGTGCAACTTGGTTAGGTATTGTTAATACTGATAATCCTAGCTTTAACATTAACCTACGTACGCTATACACGCACCCGAGGCTAAAGTAAACCCTGTATATCTTCCATAAATCGTCATTCCTTGTGGGAATGTTTCACCATCAATTGCAGAGCCACCATCGGCATCAATCAATGTACCCGTTCCTGTATCGTCTGGAAATAACTGTTCTGTTTCTGCTACAAGTCCCCCGCTTCCAGAAGCGAAAACTGTATCTTCAGTAAACTGAATCGCAACAAATACTCCAGAACCCGCACTACAAGTCACGGCTGTTGTGCCGTTTACAAATATTGCTCCGGCTTGTCCCATCGCTAAATTTTGTGCTTCTACTACTGCATATTCTCTTATTGACATATTGTTTCTCCTTTAATGCCTTGCCGAGCGGTCAATCTCATAGGCATTTTGGTTATAATTATTTTTTAGCCTTTTTAGCTTTTACTTCAACTTTAATCTTTACACCATTTTCATCACATTCTTCAAATCTATCTTCTAGTGATTTAATGTCGTGTACTATTTTGTTAAATTTTACAACTACACCACTTGCTTTTTTAAAAAATTTGTTCATTCTATTTTCTCCTTTATAACGGGCGGTGATTAAACCGCCCATTACGTTAATCAGTTAAGTTAAGAAACGTCACTTAAGATGTAAACACCATAAGAATCTTTTACTTCAACTTGTCCCCAGAATCCTGTTGCAACGTATTTAGTCATACGTTCGGATTCTTCTCTTTGTGTTCTAATGCGGAATAAACCTTCTGCACCTACACCAAGACCAATTGCACCTTTACTGAATGCAAAACCGGCTGCATCCCCGCCAGATCCCACATCTTCATCGATTTGGTCCGACCAGTAAATATTAAATCCTGCAATGGACCCTACAAATCCAGTTTGAAATGCTTCTTCGCCTTTTCCACCCATCATTCCAATTGGACGTGCAGTTGCTGTATCAGTTGTTGATGAACCCGCAGTATCTAATGCTGTATTATGTAGCAAAGATATAATCCCTTTTGATCCCCAAATTTGGGCTGGACTTAAAACTAAAGAATAAGGCATTGGCGCCCCGGCACTTTTCATTTGTCGCATTGCACCAAATATATGAGAAAGAGCCAAAGAAGTACCCGCTCCACATTCAGTCTGTGAAAAGGTCTTTCCAAGTTCTACAAGATCGTCATCTAATTTAGCAGAAACGGCATTTCCTAAAGCCGGTCCGCTTTGTCCTTCGACATCATCGCCCGAACCCATTAATACTAAATCACTAACTTGTGATTCAATTACGTGTTCTGAGATAGTTGCCGTTCTTGCTGCTGTTGTAATCGCTACCGCAGTAGTTGCAGTTGCTTGTGTCGCAGCACTTACATTCGCTGATGTAAGTTTTGTCCAATCTGAAAATTGAACGTGATTTGACCCTCTTGCGGCCTGTTTTACGGTAACAAGTGGATACATCACATTAACGTGATTAAATGCTATTACAGCATCTCCAATTGTTCTTCCGAGTCCACCGGCAGCAGTTGTGGTATTAGTTAAAGCCATTTGCTTAAACTCCTTTTATTGTATTAAAGATTTTAGTCTTCATACGCTTTCTTCATCGTTCCCGGTCCAAAACCGCTAAACGTCCCGATACTATTTGGCTTCTTTCCTTTTTGTACTTGCTCCCCACGCTCCTCGTGAATGTCAAGATAAGTGTCGTAATTGACTTTAGAGCCTTTGTAAGTACATTCAATGTCTTCTCCGCCATTTATCGTCTTATGTCGAAGGTCATTGTCTGGGTCAAGCTTCTGTTTAAATAAATTAGTCGCCATAACCAATCTTAATGCTTCCATCTGTTTGAGAGTTGTTAGCTTTCTTATATCCATTAGGATCAAGTGAAGCCCACTCTTCAAACGAAGCATAGCCGCCTGTTTCTGTTGGTTTAGAGTTATCAACGGAAGCCGGTGAAGGCATCGTATTGACTTTTTTAACGTGGACTTCCAACTTTTCTAATGGTAGTCCTTCATAAGTAGCACGATCTTCTTCTTGTAATTCAGCAAGTAATGATTCTCGCTTCTTTACATTGTATTCGTCAAACGCATTTGCTTTAGTCTGTGCAACTTCAAGCTTCGCAGTCATATCAGTCATAATCTTCTCGTATTCGCCTTTTGACTCCATATCTTTCAGCTTAGTTGTCTCGGCTTGTTCTTTCGCATTCCTACGAAATGAATCTAGCTCCACCTTTAACGTGTTTTTTTCGTCTACAATCTCACTAAATCGTGCGTAAGGAACATTGTTGACGGGCTGCTTTTCTTCACTTGCAGTATCAGCGGTGTCCTGTTTTACGTCTTGGACTTCGACTTGTTGTTCACTCATTTTAACCTCTTGTTTGAGTTAGTTAATTCTTTTATCGGTTCAAATCGTATTCCATTATCATTTTCATATGGAAAATTATGATCAAATTCATTACTTGCTATTGCAATTGGAATACCATTTGGAAAAGCTTTGCAAGTACCATATTCTTTATCATTAAAATTTTTACATTCTGTACAAATACTAATCATTTACAGTAACTATCTTTTTAGTATCAAATACAATAATTTGATCTCCACCGGTTCTTACAAGCCAATCATCGTATGATTCATTTAATTTTCTTGGCATTTTTACAATTACAGAATCATATCCTTCTTTTTTTGCTAAATTTGTATAAAAAGTCCCTCTTTTTCCTTCATACCCTAACCCTCTTGCTTCTATAAATTTTTCTGTCCATTTTTTAGGAAAACCACTACCAGAATTAATAATTAAAGGATTTTTTACATTTACTTTAACATTTAATACTGATTGTTTGCTTTTTCCTTTAGACCAATCTCGCATCATTGTAAGCCTTGCCCATTCAGTCGCTTGTTCCGATTGATAGCTTAAATAAACACCATCGCCCCACATTCTTCCATTCTTATTTGATTTTAATGAAAAACCTCTATTTGAAATACTTTTTTTTCTAATTTCTGTCGTTCCGTGAAACAATGTAGTCTTTACTTTACTTGCCTTTGCAAATTTTTCTGCTTTTTTTAAAGACATTAATGGATTCCACTTAACATTTATTTTCTTATCTCTAATCAATGGTTTATCAAGGTTCTCGCCTTTATAATCCTCTGGTACTAATTGACATCTGCAATTTGTTTGGCATATACTAAAACCAGAAGCCGGAAGTCCTATTGTCTCAAAGAACTCATACGTCCCTGTTTCTCTGTGTCTTTCTTCACAGTCAACGCATACCTTACCATCACCAACTGAAATCCATTGAAAGCTTTTTACACCGGCTTTTTTATACTTACTATTTACAGAGTCTTTAGAGTTTAACTCTACACCATTCTTAACTGTATTCTTTAATTTGTTTTTGAACGAACCAAATAACTGTCCGCTAGAATTAAGATCGTTTAACAATGTTTGACGTATTGCTTGGTCTGCCATCCCTTGTGACTTCATCGTTGCAACTAGCTCTTGTATAGACAATGTAGTCTGTGCAGCCGTTGCAGTTAATTGGTTTGATATAGTCGCTTGAAGATTAGGCACGTCTTATTTGTCTTTCGATTTCTAATTCAACCATCTTCATAATATCTTTTTCTGCCTTCTTAGTAATACCAAACCATTCTCTTTTTGGAAGATTACCCGCACCTTCTTGATGAAATCTACCAACGTCTGACATCGTAACATTAGACTTTGGATATGTCTGCTTTTCTCCCGGGTGTATGTTTACTTCTTGATTCATCTTAGTAGCTTTGTCAACTACGAGGTTACGCATCTTCCCTGTTCTTACTAATGTCTTGCCTGTGGCTTTCTTAGAAGGCTTTAAAGCACCCTTGATACCTTGCCCACGTTCTAATCTTTGGAAGTGGTCTTTGCGTACAATCTGACCCGCAGTATTTAACTCTTTAGTTAAGTCTAAGTTGATTTTATTTAAATCAAAGTTTCTTGTTACTGTGATTGCTGTATTAGCCACTTTTCTTTAATACCTCTGTTGCAAATTTCTCGCCTTGCTTTGCACCCTTCTCTATCTCGTCCACGTGTTCATTTAAGAACGATAGACTAAGACCTAGTAAATACCCTTCAGTATCTTTAAGCATTTCATCTATATCTATTGCCGGTAAGATGTTATCTGCGTTCTGAATTACTTCGTCTTGCAGTTCATCTATCTTAGCAATATGATTAAGAACTAACTGTGCCAAGTCTCTTTAGTCCTTCAAATATTGGTTGTTCTGGTTGTTCTGGCTGCTGTGCTTCTGCTTCAAGCTTCTTGTTCTCGTCTACTCTATCCATAAGCTTCTTTAAATCTTTATCTGTAATGTCTGGATTAAAATAACGTATTAAATCTGTTCTATCCATCAAGCCTTTAGCCATCATAAATTCTAATCGTTCAAATTCTTGCTTTTGGTCTGTAGGAAATTCTATTTCTGCGAAGTCCACCGAATAATTTTCACCCATATCTTTACCCGTATGAACACGTAATACTTCTCTATCCACTTCATATCTTTCGTGTTCCCAGTCTCGCCATTTAGGAAGGTCTGATATTCTTGATTCTAAATTTTCCATTTCTAATAAACGTAAGGCTGCACCACTTGGAGCATTACCAGATTCATCCCACTTGATGCGTAAATGGTTATTAATAGCAGTTTGATTCGCAAAAGACTTAGCCACTTCAATCATTTGATTAAGATTAGCCGGGCTTGATACAAAAGAAAATGAACTATCTTGGGGCATTAAAAGCACACGATCAATACCAAGCTTCATACGTGTAGCTTCTTCTATCCCTGTTGCTACAGGCTGACCAAACGCAAAACGTGTTGCCAATGCTATCTCTGTATTAGCGATGCCTATTTGTACGGCTGCTCTTATTACATCTGATGCACTTTGTTTGTAGTCCATAAATGTAACAGGCATAATTGAATACGGGTTTAGATTCTTATCGTTCACTTTTATTGTTCTACCGGCTTGGTCAAACTTTAAATGAATACCGGGTACACCATCTCTAGCTTCTGACCAGAATACGAACACACGGTTATTCCTTGCATCTCTACCTACTTCATACGATACACCGAATGGACGTGAATCGCCTTCTAGATAATATCTTTTGTAGTGTGGTATAATATCATAATCTAATCTATTACCAACATATTTAGTGCGGAATGCCATTGATCCAGTAAGCCAAGCAGTCTCATTAAATTCACGTGCAACTGTATCTAAATGATGTGCAAACTGCATATAGTCAGTTGCTTGTTCACCGTTAATCATTCGCTTAGGGGGATTCTTATATATCATATTTCTAGCACGTGCAAAGCGTGGCACAATTTTCTGCGGAAAACTTGGTATTTGTTCTAACGTAGAAGGTGAAAACCATTGCTCAATGTGTTGGTCTACGTGTCTATGATAATAGAAGTCAAGGGCAGTATCACGTTCTGCACTCTCTTGGTCTTCTAGATTCTTTTGTGCTGTTCGTATAGAATCAAGGATTATCTGCTGCGATAAGTCGGGCAACACTACGTCATTAACTGTCATCATTCATACATCCAATTCTTATCCATATTAAAATTCATTAAGTGAGTGTTATTAATTAAGTCCTGTGCTTCCCTTTTAATCTTTTGATCTATATGTATTCCGTATATCCATAGTACCGCAAATACAAGATTGATTGCGACTGACATACCTAGTATAAAGGTTACCATCTTACGCTTTCCATAATCTTACGTGTAGCCGGGAATAGTCGATTAATCCCGTACCCCATAGCATCTGATGCGTGTGTTTGTACGCTATCTCGTTTATCTATATCGCTCCCGTGCCATACGTTTCTTTCTAAGTCCATAATAAGATTAGGGCAGTTCTCACAAGAAAAATTGCCTTCACGTATTAGCTTATTAACTGAATTAACACGTTCACGTACAGGCGGATTGGCTTTAGGTGCTGATATGTTATATCCAGAGTGCGATTTAATAATAAAATGGTCACTATTTACAGCAGATGAACGTCTTGCACTCCCACTTGCATCCGGAAAAATCTTAGCCTCTGGGTATCTCTTTACCAATTCTTCGACCATATCATACGTTGTTGCGTTCTTTAATCTTACTTCATCAAATACGTGTATCCAATTAGGTCCGATATAAAATATCTCCGAACTCATAGCATCAACATTAAAATCCATACCGATTCCAATGGGTAGGTTCTCATTCTTTAAATCTGGACGTTCTTCAACGTGCTTATCCCTATCAAAGTCTTTATATACTCTGCCTTGCGTTAGATTAACAAACTTGCCGTGTACGTACGCTTCAATTTGTTCTTCTGAATATGCCTGTAATAAGCTTTCTTTATAATCATCTGGTAGATGTGGGTTGTCTAGCGTTGATGCCTGTATTGTGCCTATATCCATATTAGGATCATTAGCAATTACCCAACCCCAATTTAAACTTTCTGGTGTCCCTGTTAAGAATATTTGAGACTTCTTAGCCTCTGGGTGTCTTACTCGTGCAATCATCTGTTCAAATACTTCACGTTTTTGTATAAATGGTTCATCTATAACCGCCCAACCAATGTTCGGACCACGTAACGAATCTGGTTTATCGCCAGAGCCAAGCCATATTGTACCGCCCCAGTTATGGAAAGTAAATTCTGAACGTTGCTGATTATAGGTGTAATCAATTTCAGCACGTTGGCACATCTCTTTTAGCGTGACTATTATCGTCTTTGTTGCTAACTGGTGTGAAGGTGATATGTACATTCCCGGTACAGGACTGTTTAAACAACTCATATAAAGAGACTTCAACGCTCCGATATAAGTCTTCCCACTTCCATATCCGCCAATCAATAGGACAATACGATTTGGCATATCCCAGAATTGCTGCTGATGCTTCAGCATACTGTTTTTCTTTATTGTGAAATTCACTCAATTACAATTCCATCTTTCCTAATACGTTGCTCCACATATTCTCTGGGCTTCCCCTCTACCCGGTTCATATACATCTCGGCAGCTTTTAGTGATCCATTCTCTGCCATACTTAAAACTTTATTTAAAATCTTTTCTTTACGTGTGTTGCCTTTACTATCTTCTGCTTTAGCAAGTTCTTTGAAAAGCTCTGACATTGAGCCATTGCGACCGTTTGGATTAGCGTTATTGCCTTCTTCAAAGCGATTACCTATCTTATTTCCTTTAGCAAATTGACCATTTGCCCGTTGGTTTACCGTTGTTTTAGCCATCATTATCGACTAAAGCCATCACTAAAGGCGTGTCTACTTTGTCCATTAAGTCTTTTACTTTATGTGAATCACATTCATATACATCAAATTCCAATCGCCACGTGTGTGTCATCTTTAAATTTTTTATTCCTACTAACTCCACGTTTAATGCAACACCTTCATCCATTACTTGCCAACAAGTCTTTTAGCTATTGTATGGCTTTGTGTGAATGTCTTACCTCTACGCATTTCAGTCGCCATCTTTTGCAAGTGTCTTTTTGTATGATGAACTTTGTGCGTTTGCATCTGTGATTTTTGTGTGCCGCTTAATCCTTTAAGATTTACGCCTGTTAAATTAGTAGCCATAAGATGTTTTCTTTCTGCGTTTACTTTTATTCCCGGCTTTCTTTGCCGGTCTGCCTACTTTTTTTCCGTATGATCCTTTACCTTTTGGCATTTCTTTCCTCTCTATCAAATACAGAGTTTGCCCAAGTCCTTCCGGCATTACCGCCCCAAAGTCCCCAAGCGACTGATGCCTTCCCCTTTACGTCAATTCTTCTGTTACGTCTTTCTGCCGGTGTGTTGTGTCTAGCAAAAAAACTCCGCATTCTTTTAATTGTCTGTAAGCTTATATTTCGCCCTCCAGACAAATCCCTTGCCCTTGCTACTCCTACCAACGTACCACCTCTATTAGAAGGTGTAACGCTCCTCCTTCTTTCTAAAGCAACACGAGCAGCATTTTGGACTGCTCTTGGTGGTATCGGCATTATTTATTTTTACCTTTTAAACATCTTTATTCTGATCTTGGTATAATTTTAACTTTAGAGTCTGAACCTTGTAAAAATATATGATTTTTTATAAATGAAATAGGCGAAATTACTTTTTTTGTTCTGCAAGAATCGCATTTAGGGCATTGCTCAGATGAATTGTCATCTATAGTGCAAACGGTTTCCCAAACCCATAAGCAATGATTGCATTTGTAGTCGTATCGTATCATCTTTCCGGAAAGAGTACGTTTTGTTTTCCTGTCTTCCGCATATACACCGTCTGATTACCAGAAACACGGGTAGGGTAACAAACACCCTCTTACTTATAAGGTAAAAAAGGAACTTTTTACAAAATAGAATCTTCTAAAGCCTTGTCACCTTTGAGTTTACAGCGATTCCAAGCTTTTGTTAAAGTTGATTCAGACTTATTTAATGTTTTAGATATTTCCTTAAAACTAGATTTTCTAATTTGATGATGAAAATATACAATTCTTTCTAAATCGGTCATTAAATAGCCAAGCGTAAAACCTAAGTTTAAAAACTTTAGATTATTTATAGCTTTTTCTGCAAGTTCCTGTACTTCTGTTATTCTTTCTTCTTCTTCTGTGTTTCCGCACATTGGACAAGGTTCGTGGCTTAGTTCGTTCAAAAAGGTAAATCGTCTTTCGGTTTAGAAGACAAATCGTCTTTAGGTACATAAGTATCTTCAACTATATAATGAGTTACACCTTTTTCAGAAGGTTCTTTTCTTCTTTGAATTAATAAATTAGCTGATCCATTCTTTCCAATAGCTTTTAATTGCTCTGTAAATTCGTCTACCTTTACCCATACTTTTAATATCTTCCCGCCATTATCAAAAGCGTGTTCTTTTATTACTGCTCCATTAAGATAGTTCTTGTCTTCTGGCATTCTTGCGATCCCTTCTTATTTTAGATTTATATTCTTTAATGGCTTTTCTTTTCTTAGCCTTTTGTTGTTTTTTTGTTTTTGCTTTTCTCATAATTATTTGAGGGTAGAAGGTTCGCCAACCTACACTTTTTAAATTAACACCTAGAAAACCATTCTAAATGTTTCATCAACAAGCTCTACCCCCAGTTTTTTTTAAATATATTGATTTTAATAACTTATTTACTTCTTCTACGTGTTCACCACAAGAATATCCGATTATTATTGTCTCGCTGCTTATGTGCATAGACCTGTTGCTTTTTGTAGTTTTTAATTTTGTAAATTCATAAGAACCCTTGCCTAAACAAGAGCCGTGTTTACATATGTTAGGCATTATTTTATTTATTTGAATCACTTTGGAACGCTTCGCATATTTGTTTGTACATAATTAGAATTTTTCTTATGTCTAATATATGGTGTGTTACAGCCTTGACATCTATACACCGGAAACTTATTTGCTGAAGTAAAATATTCTGTATTTGTTTCATCTAAAAACTCACACGCACAGTTAGGACAAACGTCTGCATCTACTAAAACACCTAAGTTCGGGTGATTCTTTATATATGGTCTAAGCTTTAAATAAACTTCTTCCAATCCCATTACATCGTGGCGGTTATATTCTTCCATTTTATTCAATTGTTCTTGATCACCGTGAATACAATCCACCCATAATTGAAAGTTTGTTGACAGTTTTTGTTCTAACTTAAAGTGTTTTGTTAAATAGTCTTGTTTGTTTGATACAAAAGCAAATTCTCTACGTGCTACCTTAAGCGTATCAACCGTTTTAAAAGGCGAAGGAGGCTTTATATCATTATCAATAAATCGTGCGTTTAGCTTTCTTAAATCGAACCTATCGCCATTGTGTCCAATAACAATTTCAGCTTCATCCAGTAACTTCCAAATTGATTTTAATATTCGCTTATCATCACGAGTCTTTGTTTCTTTAGGTGTGACAATATCAGAAATAACATTTTCATCATATAACCATTTAGCAGCCCAAGACAAAACATACCAAGATTTTTCTTCACCATTTTCATCTTTAATTATATTTGTATGCGGAATAAACTGTTTATAGCTTGTGGTCCACACATAAACTTCCATCGGTGCAGTCTCTATATCAAATAATAAAATTTTAGGAATCCCAACCTTTGGCGATTCTCTAGGTACTTGAAACCATTTCTTGCAAGTAACGCAAACATATCTTTGCAAATTACATTCAAAACCTTTAGAATATATTACCCCTCTTTTTCTTACGTGCGATGAATTACATTTTGGACATATTGCTCTCATTGTTTTTCCTTTGGTATGTGGTTACCATATTTGCTCTTGATCGCCTTGCTTTAATTCCCAAGTATGAACCGGCTTCCCATAGTTGCCCGGCTTCATTTCTTTAGTTTTTCGTAAATATCCTTCTTTTGTAAGATTAGACATTGCACGTCTGACTGATGTTAATGGCTTAGTTATCATCTGGCAATAAGTCTGTATTTCTTCTGGGGAATATTGTTTGTTTTTGTTCTTTTCAAAAAATCCAAGAATACGGTCTTCTTGACTGTTTGCTTTTCTATTAGCTTCTTTAAGATTAAAACCCTTTAATTCATTTGTATTATAATAAGACACTTTTTTTAATAATCCTTACAATCTTTAATTTCTATTTTTTTTACACTATCTTTTAAATTTATATACCCGACAAATTTTAAGATTTTATCGTTATTTGTGAAATTTGTTGTAATTGGTTGTTCTTTCCATTCCCATTTAAAATCATAATTGTTTTTTTCAAGATTAGAAATATTAAATATATATATATCGCTATTTATATAGACCGCATAAACAAACTTTTTAGCATATAATTTTGCATAACAAGAATTAAAAGAAAATTTACTAAATTCAATAATTTGTTTTTGGTAAAATTTTTTCCTAGCTTTTATTTCGATTATATAATTGCTATCATAAGCATCAAATCTTAAATATTTTTGTGAAGGTTTTTTTAAATCTAAAAAACAACATTCATTTATAGATTTTCGTATTAGATTTTCTTTATACATTTATTTATTAGTGTTATAATTCATACAAATAAATCCTGTTGTATTTTTTCATTATTCCATTGTTCTGTAATTTTTAAATTTTCAACTTCAAAATAAACTCTTGATATGTTCTTGTAATTTCTTAAAAAAACAACTTTTAACATTTTTTTATTACGTTTGCCAATTTCAATTATCTTATCAACTATTTTTTGCGAAGTATATTCTTCCATTTTCTTTATTCCATAATGTCTTTCAACAAAGTCTAGTCGCTTAAATCTTTTATGCCCCATTTCGCCAATTGTAATAATTATGCCTTTTTTAGCCATTTTTATACAACAATCAAAACAATCGTAAGCACTTCCAAATGGATCAATATCAATTAAATCAAATTTCCAATTTTCATAATATAACTTATGTACAAGTTTTTCTGCTCTTTCAGTAAAATAAGTAACATATTTTGAATCAATATCGTTTGTATAAAGTTCAGAAACTTTCCCCTCATAAAAAGATTCTCCGCTAAACAAATCAAGAACAAGCTTTGGTTTTATAACATTCAAAAACATTTCATTGTGCAAATACTTATCCTCCCTGTGAGCCTCGTTGTAGGTTTCCCCGTCTGACTTTTTTAATCTTTTTCTTTTAATCTGTACGCTTACTTGTTTTCTGTATAAAAAATCGGCTATTTGTTTATTGCTAAATTTTTCTTTTATTAACATTTGAAGCCAATCAATTTCTTCCTTAGTCCATTTTCTTGGCGTGTTTTTTGTATATCCGCCATTCTTTAATTCTTCCCCCATATAATCTTTAGGAAGATAGTATTTTTTTAAATATTCCATTTTAATATGCAAAAAGCTTTAGCTTGTTTGTGTTATAATAAAGCACGTATTTTTTCTAGTAATTCTTGTAATTCATAATTTTTATATTTTTGCACAGTCTTATGCCGCCTTCGTAATTCGTCAAATTTTTCTTGTCCGAACTTGTCAATATACCATTTAAAGTATTCCCATTGGTCGAAGCCGTGTTTATAGTTGCACGGCCAACATTGGCAATGACAATTCCCGTCATCCGATATGTCAAACCGTGTTGAATAGTTTTTCCGTGTGAAGATATGACCATTCGTGAGATTGTCGGAAGTTCCGCATTGTACGCACCACTTGTCTCTTGCTCTAATGTATAACGATACATATTTATCAAGATTTCTTACTAATGTTTTTCGACTTGGTTTTTTGGGCATAATCTTCCATTGCTTTTATATATTTTATTTTACGCTTTTTAATTTCTGGCTCTGGCAATTTATTAATAATTGAATTAATCCAATCTAAATCTAATTCATTTAATTTTTCTTTTGTCATTCGCACTTTGGACAATTTTTTCTTTCTTTGCCAATTGTAGGAAAATCTTCATAATAATCTACAGAACCGTGCGTTGATGAATAAGCGTTCTGCCAAGCTATTTTACATTTTTTACAAATATAAATAGCAGTATCTACAGACTCTCTTCTTTTAAGTCCTTCCGAATAAACTTCTTTACCTTCTGAAATAAATTCTAATATGTTCACGCTGTAGCTCTATTTAATTGAATCTGCTCTAGTGGTAATAATTGCTCTCTACATTCCGGGCATACCGCTCTTATACCTTTTTGACTTTCCCGTTTATGGTGTCCAGAAGGACAAGCTAGAATTATTTTACTTGAGCTTGATTTACTTATTTTAGTTGAACCCGGACGATCTTTATACCATTCTTGACGGCAGCAATTTTTAAAAGCAGATGAATAATTTGAATAACGCTTATCTTTAGAATCTAAATAATCAACAAACGATTCAAAGTACCATTCAATATTCAAATGCGGATAGTCTTTAGAATATTTACCAAAGTTCGCTTTAATTTCTTCTAGTTGCTCTTTTTTGCCTTTTTTCTTATTGTCTTTGTCTTTGTTCTTATCTTTATCTTTATCTTTATCCATATATAGGTCAGTTGGGCAACTGTTGGGCAACTGTTCAATTGGTTTGTCTAATTTATATTTTTCTAATATTTTAATTACTGATTTATGTGCATTAACATTTTCGTTTAATATACCATATTGAAATTCAATAAATTTAGGTATAAACCATTTATCTTCATCGATTGGAATAATTTTAGATTTAAAGTTTTTTAATATATCTGATTCTTTTATTTTTGATCCGATAAAGTGTGAAGCTGTTTCAATGTCTACTTCATATATTCCAGCGTGATTGCAGTTATCAAGTAAGTACAACCAGAATAGTTTCATATCTTTAGTTGATTGCCTGAACCAACGTTTTTTCCATTTATCTGAGTCTGTAAATCTTTTAGCCAATTATAAATCCGTGTTGTATTATTCCTCTTGCAATCTGAAATAACATATACCAACAAAATAATTTACTAAAATTAATCATTATTTTATCCAATTGGTTCTCCTGTTTGCGGGTGTATCTGGGATAGTTCATATTTTGCCTCTTTCTTTTTATGTTCTTGTACGGTCCAATTTTTAGATTCATAGTGTTGATATGTTTTTTGGAACTCGCCTTCTGGATCACGTGCTTGTGATTGTGACAATATTAAGACCATTGGCTCCCTGTCGTCTGGTGGATAAAAATAAAATGTTCTGTAAGTCGTTGGCTTAGTTTTTTGACTTGTGGAATCCATTTATAAATCCCTTAATTTATCAATTTCTTTATTTAAGGCTTTAGCATTATACTCTATTTTAGATAAAGTATGAAGTATTTTTTCAGAATTTACTTTTAAGGCTTTTGCTTGTCGTTCCATTCTTTTCGCAAGACGAGCAAGAGTTGGTTCAGTTGTTGAACCGATAAATGATTTAGCTTCGGACGACTCCCGAAAAGTCTCTGTTTCACGTCCAATGTCTTCTTCCAACCCATTAATCTTTGTGCTTTTGCTAGAGATTTTATTAATACGTACCATTGGTCAGTTCTCCAATCCAATGTCAATCATTCCGTGCAATTTCATAATTGCAGCTTCGCCCTGTTTGTAAGTGTAATCTTCTGGTGCAGTCAGCATATCACTAACACCATTATATGTGTCGCTATCAATTTTATCGTCTTTTTGCAAATCAGTAATTATTCTCATCTGACCTTCAGTCAATAGCTTTGGTTTTTCCAATTCTCCGTTTGGCAAATCTTCACCGGCATATATATATAATCCTAAGCCGTGTAGACTAATTGCTTTAGTCAAACATCTCATTATTGATGTATTAATTTCAAAAGCGTTTGGGTTTTTTACAGTATTGTTTCTATTGTCTAGAACTGGGTGAACTTGTGTCATTTCAATTTCTTCAGCAATAACAGTCACTTTGACAAAGCAACCAGCTTCCGTTTTCTGATATGGTTGTTTGTTTCCTTCTGTACCCCATTCGTGTACTATCCAATAGGCATCGGGTGCAACTTTTTTCAATTCAGTTACAGCCCAAGCCCAAGATAAATATGTAAACTTTCCTTTTTTTTCAGCAAATGCAGATACATTTATTTCGTTTAGTTTTTGAAATAAACTTTTATTTTTTACAGGCATTTTTTTTCCTCCCTGTTTAGTTTTACAATTTTAATAGTAGATTCAACAATATCTGTAATACTATCTACTGATTTATAATCGTATTGATTTGTTCTTTTGTTTAGTTTCATTGGCAACGTACATCTGTGAGCGTGGTTTAAAGCCCAACTGTCGCCATTTTTTATGATCTTATGAATAAGTTCGTCAATAGTATCGCCTAAAACAATACGACCTTTATTACCGTAAGGTGTGTCGCATTCTATACTCGCAACGTATGTGACGTTATCCAATTTGTAAACTTTTGTGAAATATTTCCGAGGCAAAATCAGAGCTTAAACCGACCACAGACAGAAATCTGTTGTGTGAATGCCTCGGTAAATTATTAGATTGAATCGGTTTAAGCATTGCAAATAGTAACTAATTAATTACCTTAATTCCAAACACTTTTTTAATTAGCAGTAAAACGGCTTTTGAAGGATTACGCAAACCTTGCTCCCAAGATTCAACAGTACGTCCAGATACACCAAGTTTATTGCCAAACTTGACAGTATTTAAGCCAAGCTTATGTCTAATCTTTTGTATGCTCATTATTTGTACTCCTCTGTTGATAATATAATTACTTTATTAATAGAGCCTAAATCTTCATCAGCGGAAGCATCGTCCCATTCTGATCCTCTCGCAAGTTTTTTTGCTTCTATTTTGTTGGGAGCATCTATATAATATGTTTTTGCAACTTCGTGTAATTCAATAACTTCTACTGTATAAGACTTCATTATTTGTTCTCCCTAACAATTTGCAATGTTTCAAGAATAGTAAACTTCTGATCATTTCCCATCTTTTTGCTTTCAAGTTCTTTTAATGCTTCAAATCTTGAATTAAAAGTTCCAAAAGTCTCCATCGTAAATGTTTCTCTTGTTGAAATATCTATTCCGTGTGCGGAATTTCGGGCATCAACCATTACATTGGATTCCGTTAAAAAACACAATACAAACTGTTTTTTTATTTTATGTTTCATTTCATCACCTATTTGTTATTTATTGTTTCTCATTACGTAATTAATGTATGCTACATTGTAGTATTGACGCAAGTAAATAATAAAATAAATTATATTAGACGAGAAAGCCGTTAAAAGTTTAGGTGTCTGTTTATACTAATAAAGCAAAAAAGCTCCACATCGCTTGAATATAGAGCTTTTGGAAGTATGTCTGGGTGTGTGGTTAGCTTTTGCCGTTCGCACGTCCTTTTAAATATGATATTCCATCTGTTGTGTTGTTTAATTCTTTTATAATGTCATTACGATAATTTCTGGTTGTTTCGTCTGATCTATTTAATCTATCTATTAATTTTATAGTAATATCAAAAGTCGAACGTACATTTCCTTCAATTTTTGCAATGGCTTGACGTATCTGATCTAAGTCTTGATTCTGTAGATTTTGGCTTTTAATTAAGTTCATAATCATATAAGCAAACAAAGCACAGACTAGACCAATTGTTCCATATTCAGCGTAAACTTTAAGCATTGGACTCATTTAATGTTTGTCCTTTTAGCAAGGCTGTCTAGTTCCATATTAATCGTTCTAAGGAGTGAATCGACTTCAAACATTTGATAATGGATTTCTTCTAAGTCTTTATTATAGCCACCAATAAAAATATCATCTTCACAAGCAACTTGTAACAATAAAATTATAATTAAAGCAAACCCAACAACCGACCACCAACTTAAATGTAATATTCTAAAAAACTTTTTATCAGTCATTATTTTTTATTCACTATTTTATTTATTGCTCGTGCAACTTCTTCTGTACTCAAATCAAGATTGCCATCAAAATTTGCTTTCCATACTTTTACTTTTTTACCATCTTTGAACAAAACTACGCTTGGAAAATTTCTTAGTCTTAGCTTTCGGATAGTCTGAGGAACATTTTTTGAAGATATTATCATCATTTGCGTTCCCATATGTGCCGTGTCTCCTTGCAAAATAAACTTGCCTTGATAAAAATTTTGTTTAGAATCTTGTGACCATTCAGCCGTATATCGAACTAACCATAATCCTTCATAAATAGCTCCATAGTGATTTGCATCAGTTACTTGTTGCTGACCAAACATTAAAGATATTAAAAGTAATAATCTCATTTTATTTTAATCCTTAAATCAAGCACTTGTCTGCTTAAATCAGATAGCTCTTCTTTTAATTCATCAGTTAATTCGAATAAATCATCAACATCTTCTTGTAATGCTCCTACTTGGGATTTGTATTGTTCATAAGATGCCGGGTGATTGTAGCCTTGTGGCTTACTTGGGTATTCACTTTCATATAAAGACTCTAAAGTTGGCAATTCTTTAGCTTCTTGAATGTCGGCTTGAAGAGCATACCACATTCCAATTAGACTAGCAAGACCTGTACCACCGGCAATCATAGTCTGTAGAGACAAAGTAAATTTTGACCCTAATATTTTTTCTTCGCTTATTTCCTTAGCCATTAATTTTTTCCACTATATATTATATTCGGTTTTTTAATTTCTATTTTTTCCATCATTCCGTGTCTAACGCACCAATGCTTACTCCCGCTATGTATGTCATCTGATAAATAAATATGAGTAATTTTTTTATTGTCTAGTATATGATTATGCATAGTATTTGGAACGCAAGACATTAAAAATAGTAATGGTAAATATTTTATCAAAATTCTTCCTCTACTGTTAAAGATACATTATAAATTTCTGGTGCAACTTGTGTCATATCTAAAGAATTATTTGCAAATCGACCAAATATATGCTCTGATTCCGCATTGTCACCTTCTGAGGCTTTGTCAATCGAAAAAATAAACGGCAAGTGATTGCCATTTGTTTTATTCCATACGTCAGAAATAAAGTTGTCATCAACAGCAATAGCATCGTACTGGTCTGGCATTAATTGCGTATTGCTTAAAAAACTATACTTCATATCGTAAATAATTCGCCCACCATACATAGAATATTGATTAGAAGAATTTGTAAAGGGTGATTTAGACGTTGAAGTTGCTGTTCTTCCTATTGTTTTTAAATTGCTAAATCGCTGCCCTCCGTGTGATTCTTGCAAGTCATTTAATCTATTGTATGAAATCATTCTTGTAATATCAAGGTCTGGAGCGTGTGGCATATCAAAGTATTCACCAAGCATAATTGAACCGACAAATAAATCAGTTGATCCGAAAGTATTTGAAGAATTTCCTTCAAATTGTATTCCCCAAAATTGAAATGCTTGTTCTGCAAACCTAACAATTGTACTGCCGTCTTCTCCCGGTGTAATAATACTTGAACTTATTGCATCTGCATTAGTTACTTCAACGGGTGTATCCATTGCTGTTGCACTTCCCATATTGACTGCTTGTACGTGAGCTAATGTATTACTTCCTTTAACCAATACTTTTGCATCAGCAGTTTGCATATTGTGATTTAAAATTGCAATAAAAGATTTTTTATTTGCGGTACTTTGTGTATCTATTGTAATAACAACGTGACCATCTGGATCAGCACTTGTATCAAAAGTTACTTTGTTTAAAGGTCTTAAATCGAACAACTCCGCTGCTGACCCTGTTGTAAATGTCCCCATATATCCATTCCCGGCATTAGTGTCTGTTACTGCAAACTCAGTTGCTGCCACACCTCTTGATAATAAATAACTTATTTCATCCACATAAAATCGTGGTGTTCCTATGTTCATATTTGCCATTTAAGAAACCTTTATTGCTTTGATTGAACAGCCTGTTATTGATTTACTAATATCTGATATAATAAAATATCCAGACATTGCAGCACCGTATAATTCTAAATTACTATTCCAATTACTAAAATCTATTATATCACCAATTTCAAGGTGATTGTATTTAGGTCGTACACAATTAAATTCAACTATATCTTTTCTGCCTTTCATAATATGAATGTATGCTTCAGCTAATTTAGTTGCTGTCGTTGAATCAAGTATTTCATTGGCATCTAATTCGTATTGCATTGTTTGATTAAAACCGTTTACTGTCGTGCCTTGTGAAGTTGAATCAGTTGCCGTTGCTTCAGATTTGTTTTGATTTGCTCCGTAACTATGATTGTAATTAACTAATACAGAATTTTTCACAGAAGCTAAAGGTGTTTTACCAATTTTATTTAATGTCATATCATTATAATCAATTGTTTGATCAGAAGCTGAATAGTCGTCAGTTCTTCTTAATGTTTTTATTTTAAATTTACCATCTCCACCAATAAATACGTATGAAAAACACAGTCTCCCAAGTCTTTCAAGCATATCTTTTGAATCAATAAATTTATATTGAGAAAATGCAAACTTAATATCTGCAATAGCATCTTCATATATATCTTTTAAAAATCCATTGGTTGTATTTCCAGAAGTGTCAAAAGTAGCGTGATCAATTTCATCTGAAGTTAGTCCACCAATAACATAGCCTTCTCCACTTGCCATAATGTTCGCACTAATACTTAAAGTTGTTCCGCTGTCTCTAGCAGTAACCATTGCAGTCGTTTTGTCTTTGATGTTGTATAAAGTTTGTCCTACAACTGAAGTTAAAAAAGCAGCGTTTGAATCAACTAATTTATTTGAAGTTGTGCTTGTTCCAGAGCCGGTATATATAGGACCTAATTCAGATCGTAAAATACTTTCTATAATAAATATAGGGTTTTCAATCAAAGCATTTGCGTTATATCCTTGATTCCTTGAATCTGCATCAATGTATGCTCCGTATTGCCTACCCTTGCCAGAATAATATACATAATCAATTTCTGAAGGTGTCAAGTTGGTTTTTGTTCTGTATTGTGTGACATAAGCTTCGCCACCACTATAGACTTTATCTTTATTTAATCCTAAGTGTCTAGGCACTAACTGCTCGTATTCTTCTTCAATGCTGTGTGAATCAATCCCTTCAATTGTAAAATTAACAATTGCAGCAGATTGATATATTTGTGCAGATTCATTTGCATCTGTTGATATTAAAGTAAATTTTAAATCGCCTTCAAAATCCCAAGTTGCTGTTTTACCACTATAAAGTGAAGCAATATTTTCAGTAGTTTCGGAATCTGAGGTGATATTATCCATATCAATATTTGCCGAACCTACCGTAAATCTAAAAGATTCATTATTTTCATCATCTAAATCGGTAACCGTTCCCCATTGGACTAAAGCCAACAATCCTGTGAATGTGCCTAATTTATTTACTTTCGGCAGAGCATAAGTCATTGTTGCAGTAGAATTGCCTGTAGTAGCTCCATTTGCAACCCAAGTTGCAACATCTGAAAAATCCCCATCGCTAATTCTTTCTTGATCAGATACTGAACTGTTGCCACTTCCCGAAGCCGCTGCAAGGTTTGATGTGCTAATAGGAAGATAAAGAGAAGCGGTACTTCCTTTGTATTCTAATATTGGATTTGCAGTAATTACGTTAGTCCCCGTAAGCGTTGGATAAAATCCGTCTTTATAAAAATAAACATTTTCAGCATCCATTGTATTAACTGCTTGTGTATCAGCTTTTGCAAGTGTTCCCGCTTCTTGTACGTCCCAAGCATCCGTGACAATAGCCGGGAAAGCACTTTTATAAAAATTATAATATTTATCAAAATGCGAAGTCGGAATTGTTCCAACATCTCCTTTTTCATAAAAGTCTCCGTACGCAATCGGGATAGGTTTCCCAATGTTTTTAGTTGGTGCATTTGTATAGGTAGAAGAATCAACTGTATTTGACGGTATTCTTTTATGATACTTTGAAGAATTATCTAATAATGTAAGCGTTGTATTGTTTTCATCATAAGATATTTCACCAGAGATAACACCAGAAGCAATCATTCTTGCAGCCGTGTCTAATGTAGTTGTGTTGTTGGCATTCAAAAATAATTCCCACTTACGATTCGCAAAATTATTAGCAGCAAGTAAATCTGAAAATCTACCGCCTTTAATAGATTTCGCAGTATTTATAAGCGTAACACTCATATTGCCTGTTGATGTTGTAAAATTAAAGAAGTCTAATGATTGCGTATAGTTTCCAAAACTTGCAACAATGCCATAATATATATCTGTGCCGTCTTGTCTATGTCTATCACTTACACCAATAAAAGCAGATTCATCATTATAATACAATTTAAGAACATAAAATGCGGTAGTATTGGAATTGGCTAAAGCACTTGTTAAAGCTGTATCAAAGGTTAGCAATTAATTTATCCTCGCTTGTCCCGTGCTTATCGCTTTATTGATAGCCGGTATAATACTGTTTGCTGCAAAGTTATGATCTATTACACCCATTCCGCCAAAACTTTGATTTATTGTAATCTTTTGATTTGAAGCTGCTGAAGCACTCCCCGCAGATTGTGTTGGTGATGCACCAAAAAGAAAACTAACAATACCCGCTCCAACTTTATTAAGTCCCCCAGAGGCTTGTGTCATAAAGAAATCGTATAGTTTGGCTTGTGCTACCATAACCATTAATTGAATTACTGCTCGTTTTAATCCATCAGCTACATTGTCACCCATTACTGCTGAAGTAAGCATTGAAGAAGCCGTTTGTGCTGCAAATTCAGCAGCTTTTTTACTTGAACTATTTATTTCTTTATATATTACTTCTTGCAATTCTAAAGCCGGTAATTCTTTGTTTCTTATTATATCTACAGTATGAAGCTGAACTTCACTAGTTTTCTTATATTGTTCTGCTATAATTCCTAGTTTTTCTGACACTAATTGTAAATCTGGAGCTTGTGAAGAAATAACGCTCATTCCTTGAGGTAGTTTTGTCGATAAAGTTTCACCTAATTCTTCCAATTCTTTAAGACTCATTTCTTGAACGGTTTTTTTAAATTCTTCGACTGCTGCTTGAGAATCAGTCATAACTTTAACAATTTCCACTTGAGAACCAAAAAGACGAAATTTATCTGTAAGCCCTTCAACTGCTTCTGCTGCAAATTTTATACTTTTAGCAATAGTAATCACTACTGGAGATAATAAGTCGCCTAACGCTTCAGCAGCATCACCAACAGCGTTTTTCATCTGTTCAATGCTTCCCGTCATTGTTTGCGACTGTGCTAATGCTTGACCGCCAAAAAGAGTAGCGACATTATTTGTTAATGTTTCTAAGCGTTCTGTTGATCCAACTGCCCCTTTAACTTCAATCCCATATCGACTCATTGCGTTTGTAGAACTACCAATTGTTTTAGCAACTAAATCTCCCGCACTTTTTAAGTCTAAACCCATACCCGCAGCTAAATCTAAAGTGGCTTTTGTTAAAAGTTTTATTTCATCTTCGCCTTTAACAAATGATGCTAACATAGATTGCATCATAATTATATCTTCATCGCCAAACATCGACACTTGTTGCAATGCTGAAGCTTGTAATAATAATGCTTTTGAAGTTTTACCTAATGCTGTTGCAAGTTTTTTCTCTGCAAGTTCTTGTTTCCCAGATAATTCAATAGCAGCCCCTAAACCACTTATTAAACCTTTTGCAGCAAAAAAAGCAGCCCCGACCATACCCGCTGCTTTACCTAATCCCACCATTCCTTTTTCAACACCTTTAAGTTCTTTTTTAGCTTTTTTCGTTCCTTTAGCTCTAACTTTAATGTTTAAATTTTTATCAGCCATTATCTTTCTTTGCCTTTTCTTGCATACAAGAGTTTACTTCTTTATCTATAATTGAGAAACAGTCAAGCCGGTGAGCAGAAATATTATCAAGTTCGCCAAGAGTGATATTGAACTTCGTTGTGTAGCTGTATTCGTTAATCATATCTACCATCCACTTTTCAATCAATAGATTACAGTCTGCAAAGAACGGCACAGTATAAAAAAGCATCTGCCCATCAGTAAAATCTTTACTTGCTTTACATACTTCATCTATTATTGCCCACACATCTTCAATCGTTTGCATTCTAACCGGTTTGTGTTCATAAGTTACCGGGAGTTTCGCCACAGTATAGGGGAGGCTTCTATATATATCACGTGGTTCTGGTGTCCCAAAGTGCCAACACCAAACCGCTAGGCTCAACCCCCGGAATCTTTTTTTGCCGGTTCAATCCCTAAGTATTCTAAAAATATTGCTTGTAAAACTTCATCTACTTGTGCCATTCCCATCGCTTTAAAGTCATTTTCACCAAGTCCCGCAATATCGCCAACTTTCTGTAAAACATCGTAATACGCTTCTACATCCATTTTGCCATCCCACCAGACTTTTGCATTTAACTTATGCAACTCACGTCTTTGTGCGTATGTACAATCAATTACGTCCCACTCTTTTTCATTTATCTTAATAATCATAATGCCTCCCGATTTATTAAGTTGCTATTATTGTAATTAGAGCGTTTGAGCCGTCTGCTGTTGCTTTAAACGGCAAATCAATAAACACTCCACTATCAGTATCAGTATGAGAATAACCCGTGTATTTAGCTGTCGGAATATTAAAGTTAATAGCCGAGCCATCGCCAACAACAATTGCAACAGATGTGCCATCTCTAAAATCATCAATTGTATCTGTAACATTGTTATCTAATAAGGCTGATACATTACCGGTGACTTCAATCATTCCGCCCCGCATATAAGCTGAAGGTTCAGCTTCAATTGAATTAACTGTTTCATATCCCACTCTTGTTGCCGGATTAGATATTGTAACATCAAAATTACTCAACACAACATTATCGCCGCCAATAGTCGTAGTTGTGCAATCAAAAAACCCTTCTTCGTAATCTGCTGCCGTTGCATTTGGTGCAGTTCCTTCTGTTCCGATTACCGGTTGGTAGCCACTAAAAAACGTACCAGAAGCAGTAAGTCGTCCACCGTTTGCAGTTGGATTCATACTTAAGGTTAAATCTTGAAGAATCGAAGAAAACATTAATCTGTCTTGATCTACATCTGGTGAAGATATAACAACACAAGCATACTGTCCTGTTGTAGCCCCTTCGGTGTATTCAACTGTTGCTTGATTTCCTGTAATTGCAGCAGTAACAGCCGGACTTGCATCTTCAGTTACTAATTGCAATAAAAGTTGTAATACCGCTTCGTTTTCTACTACGTAATCACTAAATGACCACGTAAAAGTTCCGCCTTTAAATACAGCAATATGATCATCTGGTCTTTGGACTCTTTGCCCAGAGCGGATTGCATCCGAAAAAGTTGAACCGGCTGAATAATCAATATCATTCACGGTCGGTGTTCTTAATTTATACAGCGTACCCGATACATCATTAACACCTAGTGCATCTAACTGCAAAGATATATACGATTCAAATTGCTTACCGGAATAGACTGATTTGTCTAAACTTGCCATTTTTATTTGTTCCTTTTATTTTTATGATGTACCATCATTTTTATGTAAAAATTTCTGTTACTGTACAATTGAAAGACAAATTTGCTCTCCACATATCCAAATCATCTTCGTCTTGTTCGTAATTAACTTCTTCAATTCTGCCATCGTGATATTTATAAACACCAGAAGGCGAATAGCTTGTATTATTATGTATTAATCTTTTTAAATGCTCTGCCGTGCTTGTTAATTGTGTTTTAACATTTTTAAAACCACCGCCACGCATTAAAGTATATACAATATCAACTTCGTAATCCCTAGATTGACCAGAAGAAAGCATTTGAATTAATGTATCTCCTTGTAAATCAATAGTAATAGATTGATTTCCACGATGCTCGTCAATTACTGGAATTTTAAATTCTTTTCTTATTAAATCTTGCAATGATTCTATTACGTTTTCATAAACTACATTAGCATAGCTGTCAGTATCACTTGAGCCAAAGTTCCAATCGTTTGATTCAGCAGACCAAAGCTTGTGATTTTCTGCCCATAATGAAGATTGTAAAGTAGTAGCCATTAAATTCTTTCAGCGTTTGCGTGTTTGACTGCTAAAGTTCGTGAATCTAACTCGCCAGATACTTCCATTTCCCATTCATCATTTGCTGTATAAACACCCGGTGAAAATCTTACTTGCATTCCGTGTCCTACATCTTGAAAGTTGCCATCGATAACTTCCGCATCGCTTGACTTGTCTATTTTTAAACTTGTGTCATCTGAAATAAAAGTATCATATTTAACACCAGAAGCAGAGCCACTTGTAAATGTCCCGGCTGTACTAATAATAATTTTTATTACATCCCATACGGCTGTTGGTCTGCCACGTACATCAATGATTGATCCCGTTGTATTTGCATTGATTGATACTTCTCTAATTATACCGGAATTTTTAGCCAAGCCTTCGTCTTGCGATAAAGCAATTTCACCTTTACGAATCATATCAAGATAGCCTGTGCCTTCTGGATTCATAGCCATAGCCATTAATTCATCGCCTTTGTCTTTGTCAAAAGGTCTAATCAAATCAGCACAAGCAATTATTGCTGTACTTCTTACGACTATTTCTGGGTAATTATTACCCGTGGCAGAAGCTACCCCAACACCTTTTCGTGGGTATATTGGCACAGGTAATACATTACGTACAAAGTCACTTGCTTTACGGACTGCTTCAGTTTTAGTGTCAAACCAATCACGTCCCGCTTCTATAACCGCACTATTTAAAAGCGATGAAGATGAATCTTCTAAGAAGAAGCTTAATAGTCCCGTGCTTGTATTGTAATTAAATTCTTTGTTTGCATTTGGTGTATCTGTAACCGAAGTCATTTCTTCACCGTTATTAAATAGTTGCGTTACATAGCCCGAAGAATAAAGATAATATAAGTCAGTTGTACCGGAGGAAGTCCAATCGCTAGGTATAACCCTTCTTAAGTTATAATTATTAATATTTGGTTCTATGTATTGTAAGTCTGTGTTTGTGTCACAATAAGTTGCTTCGTATGTACTCACGCTAAATGTGTCCTATTCTTTAAATCTTTAAAATTAATTGGTGTTGGTTCTTCCATTTCGTTTATAATATTAATCAAGGCAATTAGATCATTAAAGTAAATTTCTGGATTCTTGCAAAGCGTATTAAGGTCTATGTCTTTAGCTTTTTCTTTTATAACGTGGATAGAATCGCCTAGTGTCATAAGTATTCTTTTACTGTGTCTATGTACTTTTCTTCTGTGCCTTTGCCTTGTTCGGTGTTATAATACTTCTTCCAATATTTAGCACGTCCTTCTAATGTGTTTGGCATCTTCATTGGAACTCGCCAATACTTTAAACGACAATGCACAATCGCTGCTGATATATTTTTTTCAAGTATATCCGCCCACAATCTTTCATCGTTGTTTTGCCAATGCTTTAAATCGACTAGACTTACTATAGCACATTCGCCCATTAACGACTTGCGATGCTTTAAGTAATGCTGAAGATTATCAACTGCCGATAACGGTTCTATCTGCCAGAAACTTCTTGCCGGTCCATCGCCTAACTGTCGCAAATACTTATACTTGGATTCAACTAAACCCGTTTCGTGGATTAAAGTAATTGCAGCTTCTGTTGCAAATTTGTCGCCCATCCCTTCACAAGTGGACTGAATAAGCGACTTCATTTGTGTTGGACTGATCACTTCCAAGCAATCTTTAAGAGTGAACTCAATACATCGAGAACTTCCTTCATTATCTGCTTCCGTTCTTCGTTGTCAAGTTTTCCATCATCTTCGTAAGCTTCTTGCAAAGCCTTAAAGACTTCTTTTATTTCATCAATCAACTTCTTGTATCTTAAACCCATAAAAGTCGCTCCACTAGCAACCATAATACCGGCTAAATAAAACAAGTTTGACCAACTAAACCAATCACTCATATTACCTCCTAAATAGGTATGCAATAAAACCACCAAATACGACACTTAATACCGATCCTATCCCTTGTATTGTTGCCATTCCACCTTCTAGCTTTCTTACTCGTCCATTCTGCATTTGTACTGATAGCTTAGTGTCTCTGGCTTCTTTATGGATTGACTGCATCGTTGATTCAATACGTGCCAATCTATCTACAAGGTCTAAACGATATTCATCGATTTGTGGTTTATTCACTTTTTAGATTCTTTCTTGTCTTCTTTTTTTTCTTCTTCTTTTTTAGCTGCGGCCTCGTAACCTTGAATTAAAAAATTGACTTCTGCAATTCTCATATTCAATTGTTCACTTTCCGCTTTTAGCTGTTCTAGTCGTTTTTGTGGCATAACGCCTCCCTTTGTTTTTATTCTGAATCTGCTTCTAATTTATCCGCCCAAGCTTCTTTAACTGCATCTGTCCAAAGCGTGTCTGCCATTCCTTTTATTTCATCACTCTCTGAAGATACATCCATATCTGGTGTTAAAACTCTGCGTTTATATGAATAAGATAACGCATTACCATCTTCTACAATCGCAATTTTTTCCCGTTCTTGAATATGTTTGTATTCAGTTCTTACTTCGTAATCGTATGTTATTACTTTTTCTAAAGCCATTTTTTACTCCTGTTTGTTTTATTTGTTCCATTCTAATTATCCAATTAGACTTAAATTATGCTGCTATATATGATATGCAAATTTGACCTTCAAAAGTACCATCTACATTATCAGCTTGTAAATATGATTCGTCAGCATTACCTGTATTATGAACTTGTATAGTTATAAAATTATTACCACTCGTAATAATCGGAGTTATTTGTGTAGCTATTGAAGTAGAGCCATATCTATTAAAAGTAATTGAACCAACAGACAATTCAGCACTATCATCTAAATCTGCACAAGTAAAAGGCATACTTATTTTTAAAGTACCCGCACCACTTCCACTATCAGTTTCAAATTTACCCGACACAGTAACCATTCTGCCGATTTTTGTATATACAAGTTTTTGATTAGCTGCATCCAATACCCAACTTCCACTATCTGTCCCAGTAATTGCAGTAGTGTGTAATCCTTCTTCATAGTCATCAAGGAGTTCGCTTGACATTGTAGTTCCATCTGAAGTCGCTGAAAAGTCAATTCCTTTTCCGCTAGTAGCAATTTTAATATTTCCATCAAATTTTGCATCACTTGCAACGTGCAACATCTCTGCCGGACTATTTGTACCAATACCTACTTTATTATTTGCCGCATCAACAAATATCATATTAGCATTGCCAGTTGATTCTACTCTAAAATCAAGGTCAACCCCGCCTTCGTTAAAAACAGTTTCAGTTGGTAAAATATCAAATCGAGCAAGTAAAGACCCGGCAGACATTGTGTTTATGGCAACTCTACCATCTTCAGAGCCATCAGTAATATCTTTAATCTGTGAAATATATTCAGCATAAACAACATCTTGAGAGTTGTTATTGCGACCCGCAGACACTATTTTACCTAATTGGTCATTATTTGCCGGACTGCTAGAATTTCGATACATTCTTAAATTTGGTCCAACATTAGCATCTGCATCAGTTGATGTCAAGGTAAGATTGTTTCCGTTGCCACTTGCGTTTATTACCATATGGTTATCCGGAAGTGTAACTAAGCCATTTTCATCTATTGTTATAAATTTAGTATTGACTGCTCCAAGAGTTGAAGCTTTACCAATCGTTAATTTATCTTCAGAGTCATCAAGACCTATGTGAAAGTCTAACGCATTCCCATCAAAAATAATCTTTGCATCTTCAGCACCACCATCGCCAACAGTTAAAGTTGGCGTAGTTCCATTAAGCAACATACCACCACTTGCAGTAACAGCACCGGTGACTTGAAGCGTAGTAGCCATATCAACTGCACCATCAATGTCAACTGCATCTAAATTAGTTGTGCCATTAATATCAGCGTTACCTTCTATATCTAAACTTGCCCCGTCAATTTCACCGGTTACTGTAATTGAATCAACAAAAGCATCTTTCCAACGTACTCCTGTTGTTCCAAGATCAACATCACTATCAGATTGTGGACCAAAGATATTATCAGCCACATACACTTGCTCTGTATTGTTAGCATAAAAATGTATTTCATTTACATCTTCAAAATCTATCTTGGTTTCATTATCTTCTCCAATTTTAATATCTGCTGCCAATAATGAAGTGATTCCTGTTTGTGCTGCATCTACTGCAAAGTCAATATTGTCATTCGTTGTATCGTAAGTAACTGTAATACCGCTTTCGCTATTACTACTTAACATATTTGTCCCAACAGTATCACGAATAAATGTTGCTAAAGCTGTTCCATCAACTGTAATCGCATCAGCTTCTAAAGTGCCATCAATATCAGCATCGCCACTTATATCAAGCGTAGCAGCATCTAACTCACCAGATATGGTAATATTAGTACCGCCTGTAATTGCTCCATTCATTGCAACCGCACCGTTAATATCGATTGTTGTTGCTGTCAATTCTATTTCTGTGTCAGAAACTAGATCAAGTACACCATCTGCTGATTGATGTATATATGTTCCTGTATCACCAAACTCTAATCGGTTGGT
>ENA-ORXF01000483-ORXF01000483.1-marine-metagenome-genome-assembly--contig:-NODE-483-length-29054-cov-6.330780_pt1 | contig 29054 bp, 42 predicted proteins | sample MGYA00237864_ERZ511476 | MGnify/ENA primary metagenome ERZ511476 (study PRJEB26306, sample SAMN06343908) | marine metagenome | isolation source: coastal waters | place: Atlantic Ocean: West Antarctic...
GGTGGTGGTAAGGCCATAGAAGAAGGCACAGAGAGCTTACAGGGCGTACAGGCGCAAGAGTCTGGGGAGGTTCTGCGGGACATTGGCAAGGAAGCGTTAGTAGCTGGCGCGGGTGAAGGCATTGTAGCAGCAGCCGCCAAGGTTTTTAGGGTTGTTACAGGAACAGGTCGCGTTGGCAATAAACTGACACAAGACAAGGTAGATGATATTTTAGCTGCGGGAACCTTTAGAGGGCGTGACGCCAGTGAAGGATACAAGGCATCTCTAAGCGCCATTGGTGCGCCAAGTCTGGTTGCAAGACAACAAGCCATATCGGAAAAGGCGCTTGGAACTTCTGCAAGGCTACGTCAGAACCATCAAAACATTATGGACGATTTAAGCTGGATGCGTGGCACTGGTGACAGTGGTGACATTGACGTTCAAGCTGTAGCTTCTTCCCTAAAGGGCGCTGCAAAGTCTGGTAATGATGCGCTGTCTGTAGCTGCTAAGAACAGTGAAAAACAACTTTTAAATCACATGGAAAACATTGCGGACAATTTAGGTCGCGCCGCAACTAAAGACGCAGACATAGACCAAAACCTGTTCAACATATTTAAAGACTCATACAAAAGATTTGATGACCAAGTAGAAGTAAAATTTGAAAGAATAGATGCTGCTTTAAAAAACGTAGCTGGTGACGCTAAAATATTTAATACTAAAAGTATAGCAGATGAAGCTAATAGGTTCGGTCAAAAATATAAAAACGCAGGGGATGGAACGTCACAGCAGAAAGCGTATAAAGCCTTAATGGATATTGCGGCTTTAGGTGACAAGGCATCTTTTGGACAACTGTATGTTGCGCGAAAAAGTTTGCGAGACATGCACATGATGAACATACGGTCTGATACAATGAAGACTGTAGAAGAAACGTTCATGCACCAAATTGACAATATGTTGGAAGTAGCAAGTGTTCAAGGCGCTGCAAACACGTTGCAAAGAGGCCCAAGAGGGCAATTTCTTCGTGGTCTAACTAGGGATCAAAAGAAAGTCCTTAAAGACGCTTCAGGAGATTTGCGAGGGGCGCGTGATTTCTACAAAAACGGCAACAGAAATTTTGAAAAAATAAACGCTGCTATCAGTAAAAAAGATTTAATTAACGCGGTTCGTAATGATGATGTAATCAATCCAGCAGGGTTGATGAACAGTCTTGTTCGTAACGACAATGCAAAGCTGTTAAAAGAAGCTGGTGAAGCCATAGACCTTAATATCGGAGCAGGCACATTTGCGCCAATCAGAGAGAAAATTGCTGCGCAATGGCTGCGCACAAACCTGAACAAGTCTATGAACACCAGTTCAGGCAAGTTCTCAGCCAGCAGGTTTAAAGAAAAAGTAGACGATTTAGGTTCTACTGCGGACGAATTGTTTGGCGCTAATGCCGTAGAAGTTAGACGATTATCCGAACAAATGAATGCCTTGTCATTAAAGAACGTAGATGAAAGTGTGATTAAGAACTTCACGGACGCTGGCGCTGACTTGCCAGCTATAGGTTTGTTAAAAGATTTAAGAAAAACAACAGAGAAATTAGCTACATTCCAACGAAACACAATTAATAAAAAGCTGGCTGACGGTAACTTAACTGATACTGAAGCCGCAAACTTTATATCAGACAATGCTATGAGGGCAGAAGACGTAAAAAGACTGTTCAGCATTCTTCGCACTCAGCCTGACGGGGCCGTAAAAATTGCGCAAATTCAAACAAAATATATGGATGATTTGATTGGGGACTTTGACAAAACGTTCCTGACAGATAAGAACCAGTTTGCAAAGTTTGGCGACAGGCTGGCAAAAAATGATGCCAAACTAATAGAAATATATGGCCCAGATACCGCCGCAGAAATGAAACAATTTGGCAAGATTATGAAGCTGCTAGGCGAATCAGCCAGTGGTGGTGATCTAGTAGCTGCAAACATTGCAGCTAACCCATTAGAAAACTTAGGTAAACTAGCAAGATTTACAGTTGTCGGGAAAGTTTTTTCATCAGGAACGTTTTACGATTCGTTCTTAAAGAAATACAAGAAACTAGGCGCAGGGGCCAACTTAAAAACCAGAAGGCAAATAGCTGGTGAGCTTATGGCTGATGCGTTTCGCGGTGCGATAGTCCAAGGTATTCCGCAGACCATTGATGAAGGAATAACCACAGCTACAAACCAAGCTACTGCTTTGTTGGGAGACCCAATGAAGAAGATGAACACCCCGGCACAACAACCGAAAACACGAACAAGTGTTCCAGATGTGCAGCCGGGAGTGTTGCCTGAACAGTCAATGATGCCGGGACAACAGCCTAGTCTACGAGAAAGAGCCGCCCAAAACCCTGCGGTGGCGGCTACTTTACTTGGCGGTCTGGGAAACGCGGGTTTGCTTTAGTCTTCTAGTTCCATGACAGATACGGTAGCAGCGCCGCCAATCCCACCAATGTTGGTGGGCCGATAGCCGCGCTTGGCGTTCTGGATTTGCTGGTAGGCAAGATCAATCAAACGAGAAAGCTGACGCCCCAAGGGACGGTCTTCTTGTTCCGCAACATATTTTAATTTATCATAGGCATCTGTTGTTAAACCGACAGACTTGTATTCTTTTGGATTAGGCATAGGGGTTCCTTCCCAGACATGGCATCATCAAAACCATATAATCCCAGAAGGTTTGGGTCAAGGCCCAAGTACGGGAATAAGAAGGTTGTAGTTCACAACATCAAGTTCGATTCCAAATGGGAATCAGAACGCTATTTATACCTACACGCATTAGAACGGGCTGGCACCGTAAGGAACCTAGAACTGCAAGTCAGGTTCAATCTGATCGTCAACGACCAGAAGATATGCGCCTATGTCGCGGACTTTCAGTATGAGCGCGAGAACAAAGATGGCGTTTGGGAAGGAATTGTTGAAGACGCTAAAGGTGTTGAAACCCCTGAATTTAAACTGAAAAAGAAATTGATGAAGGCTTGTTTGGGTATAGAAATATATATTACCAAAAAAAATGGTTGACGCCTATGCTGCATAGTGCTAGGTCTTGGGACACTATAGCAAAATAGGAGAAACGTTATGAACAGCCTAACACTGTTTGAGCGCCGTGACGAATTAAAGGCAGGAATTGTCCAGCTTCGTGATGAGCTTAAAGATGTAGAACTTCAATTGTCTGATTTATTCCTGCCACTAGCCCGTGATTCATTACGTGCTGACGGCAAAGACTTTGGTACAGCCCACATTGTTGAAGGCAATGTGCGTATGAAAGCCAATGTCGGTAAGAAGGTCACTTGGGATCAAGGCGCATTGCGCGATACATTCAACAGCATGACGCCTGAGAATGCACAGCATTATGCAAAGCTGACATATGCAGTAGAAGAGCGCAAATATACAACCGCGCCACCTGCAATCAAGTCAACATTAGAAGCCGCCCGTACCACAGAGGTTGGACGCTTTACAGTAGAAATCGAGGATCAATAATGAGTTTCCAAATCATTACAGCCGATCAACGGCTATCTGAAAAGAAAGGCCACAAGATTGTGGTATGCGGCCAAAGCGGTGTGGGTAAAACCACACTAGCTAGGACTTTAGAAGGTAGCAGAACGTTGTTTGTAGACTTAGAAGCTGGTGACTCAGCAATCGAAGGTCACGCGATTGATGTTCTGCGTCCGCAGTCATGGCCCGAATGCCGCGACCTTGCATGTTTCTTGGGTGGGCCAAATCCATCTTTGGCAGAAGATCAACCATATAGCCAAGCGCATTATGATTACATATCGTCTGTAGAAGGTGATCCACTCAAGGTTACGTCAAAGTATGACACGTTGTTTGTGGACTCAATCACAGTAGCAGGACGCTTATGCTTTTCATGGTGTCAACAACAGCCAGAATCTAAGTCCGACAGGACAGGAAAGCTAGACACTCGCGCAGCATACGGGCTTCATGGTCGTGAAATGATGCAGTGGCTAACGCACTTGCAGCATATCCGCGAAAAGAACGTAATCTTTGTGGGCATCTTGGACGAAACCACAGATGATTACAGCCGCAAGCAATACAGCTTGCAAATTGAAGGCAGCAAGACAGGGCGAGAATTGCCCGGAATTGTTGATGAAGTAATTACAATGGCTATCCTAACAGGAGATAATGGGCCTTATCGCGCATTTGTCTGTCAGCCATTAAACCAATGGGGCTATCCCGCAAAGGATAGGTCTGGTCGGTTGGCAACGCTTGAGGAACCACACTTGGGTAAACTAATCGAAAAAATGAGTTCAAAACTTTCAGCCAATGGAAAACCGCTGGAATTTGTAAAACCAGAAACGCAGCAAAGCGAAGGAAATAACAATGTTTAATCTTAACGAAACACCAGCAGATGAAGGCGGAAACCGTGAGTTCTCACTCATCCCAAATGGGGCAGTAACCAGAGCAGTTATCGTTGTCAAAAGTGGCAACATTGAACTGCCTGAGTTTGGATCAGGCCAGTGGTTTAAGCAGTCACAAAGTTCTGCCGCTAAGTGGATGGAATTAGAATTTACTTGTATTGGTGGTGAATTTGATCGTCGCAAATTCTGGTCTAAAGTATTTGTAGATGGTGATAAAATTGGTAAAAGCGGTATGCCTATAGCTAAAGAAATTGGCCTAAGAACATTGCGGCAAATTGTAGAAAGCGCCAACAATCTTAAATCAACCGATATGTCGGACGCAGCGCAAAATCTTAGAAACATCTCAGGTGTGTATGACTTGAACGCTATGGAAATTTGTGCTAAAATTGGCATTAAGAAAGGCACTAACGGATACAGCGATCAGAACCAACTGTTGGCTGCGTTAACGCCAGATCAAAATGAGTTTATTGCAACAGCTTCCGCGCCAATGCAGTCAACACCATCTGCACAAGCAGGATACCAGCCACCACAGGCACCAGCACCACAAGCTGGAAGTCCTGTTCCAAGCTGGGCGCAAAGATAGTAGCGGCAAGGCACTCCGCGCCTGCTACCAAGGATGGGGGGCCTTGGGCCGTGAACCCCCCAACATTCTTTTAGCGAAGAGGAAAATTAGATGATATTACGCCCCTATCAAGAGGTGGCGATTTCAGACGCTATTACCGCTCTGGACACCCATAAAAATACAATCGTAGTTGCTCCCACAGGCGCAGGCAAAACTATTATGTTGTCTGCGCTTATTGGTAAACGGCACAAAGAAGGCAAACGCATTCTTGTGTTGCAGCACCGCGACGAACTTGTAGCGCAAAACCGAGAGAAGTTTCTAAAGGTAAACCCGAACATATCCACCAGTATCGTCAATGGAACGATTAAAAAGTGGGAAGGTGATGCTATATTTTCTATGGTTCAAACTCTGTCGCGTAAAAATAATCTGCGTCACAGGCCGAAGTTCGACATGGTTGTTATAGATGAAAGTCACCATGCAGCGGCAGACTCATACATTAGAATTATTGATGCTGTCAGAAAAGACAATGAACACGCTGAGATAGTTGGATTTACAGCCACGCCTAATCGCGGGGATGGCAAAGGTCTGCGCAGTGTATTCACCAATTGCTCACACCAGATAGAATTAGCCACGCTGATACGCGAAGGCTTTCTAGTGCCACCCAAGGCTTACGTTGTCGATGTTGGCGTCTCAGAGGCTCTGGAAGGGGTCACACGGCGCGGCAATGACTTTGATATGGATGAGGTCGCGCAGATAATGAACAAGCGCGTCATTAACGAGCGTGTGGTTACTGAGTGGGAGGAACGAGCAGGGGATAGAAAGACCGTTGTGTTCTGTTCCACAATCAACCACGCAAAAGACTTGCTGGATATGTTCATCGAACATGACGTAAACGCTGAAATGGTTATTGGTGACACGCCCAAAGAAGAGCGCAAGCAAATACTGCATGACCTTGAGTTCGGTGACGTACAAGTTGTTGTTAACGTAGCGGTCTTGACCGAAGGATTTGACGCACCGCCTGTGTCTTGCGTAGTTCTAACAAGACCTTGTTCATTCAAGTCAACAATGGTGCAAATGATTGGGCGCGGTCTGCGCATTCTGGACCCAGAGATTTATCCTGACCAGATAAAAAAGGACTGCGTTGTGCTGGACTTCGGTAGCAGCATTCTAACCCACGGTGCGCTGGACGAATCAGCTAACCTAGACGGTAAGCCTGAGAATGAAAACGCAGATGGCGCACCAGAGAAAGAATGCCCAGAGTGCGGGTTTATCAACCCTCTTAGCGTCAGAATGTGCGTTGAATGTGGACATGAGTTCCAAGGCCAAGGCAAAGAAGAATTGGTGGACTTCACGCTGACAGAATACGACCTCATGGAACTATCGCCGTTCCTATGGATGGACATATTTGGCAATGGCTCTTGCATGATGGCAATGGGATTCAATGGCTTTGGAGTAGTCGGCACAGTGGGTGATACATCTATTGGGCTAGTCAAGGCTCAGAACGGGCGCAAGGTGCGCTCAGTCGCCATTGGCGGTAAAGTGCAAGCCATGTCAGCAGCAGATGATTTCATGCGTGAGATTGAAGACAGTGCAGCAGCTAACAAATCTAAACGCTGGCTCAATGAAAGAGCCACAGACAAGCAACGTGATGCTTTGCGCAGGGGTGGCGTTAAAGTTAACGCAATGGACTTTTCATGGACAAAATACAAAGCCGCATGTTGGCTGAATTATCTGTGGAACAAAGAGCAAATAGACGAAGCAGTGGAAAGGATAGCTGAATGAAACGGGCAGAAATATTAGATACGGCAAAGCAGTACGTCACCAAAGATCGTGACGCCACGCACGGAGATATGGAAAACAACTTTGAGGCCATAGCAGAGTTGTGGGAAAGTTACTTTAATCACGAATGGTCTTTCACATCGACTGACGTTGCAGTGATGATGACGCTATTAAAAATAGCACGACTTAAATCTAACAAAAGCAATCCTGACAACTGGATTGATGCTTGCGGTTACATGGCCTGTGGTGGGGAGTTGGCTATCAAAAAAGGAAAAAAAGATGGCACGGATAGAACTTGAACTAACATCCATAGTTTACGACAACAGCGAATTTGCCTGTGAAGAATACAAGATAGTAGCCTTTGTATCGGATTGGAATGATGGCGAAAAAGTTACTGAAGCCGCAGAAAAAACAGTGAATGACCATATGAAACATTCCAAAAAACTCTGCATCGGTGGCTGCGCAAAAGTATTCGTAAACAAAGAAAAAATTGCGGACGCAATATTTCAAAACCCGGATGCAGATGAGGGGCTATTCGACAAAGCCGCAGAGTTGTTCGGGTTAGAAGAAGGAACAGTGCATTGAGCTACAAATCTGAATCAGCGCAAAACCCAATGGAAGAGTTGTCATTTATACTGGGATACTTTGGATGGGGAACGCGGTTCTGCGACCTGACCGAAGAGCAAGTGCAAGTGCTGATATTCGCGCTGCAAGAAGCCAAAAACATTACGGAGACAGTCAATGTCGGAAACCTTGAAGAAGCGTACTATAAGTCAACAGGCCGTTGGCCTTCTACTTCAATCCCATTCTAGGCAAATTGACCCAATAGCCGAACAAATTAAAGAGGCTGTGGATCAGGGGATTGTTAAAGGCGAAAAGAAGCGGGAGCGGCGTAAGTACATCGGTGCATCTAGTATCGGTGACGAATGCTCACGCAAGATACAATACCGATACCTAAACAGGAAAATTGATGATGGAAAGGAATTTACTGCGCGTACACTGCGGATATTTCAGTTCGGTCATAACATCGAAGACTATGCCGCCAAGTGGATACGGGACGCAGGGTTTGATCTGCGCACAGAAGACAAAATGGGTGGTCAGTTCGGGTTCTCAATTGCTGATGGAGAAATACGCGGTCACATAGACGGTGTGGTCTGTGACGGGCCAGTAAAAGCGCAGTATCCTATGCTGTGGGAATGCAAATCTGCTAACGATAACAAGTTTAAAGCGTTTGAAAAGCACGGTGTTGCTAAGGCTAATCCAGTTTATGCTACTCAAGTTGCCCTATACCAAGCATACATGGAACTAACCAAAACTCCATGCTTGTTTACTGTGGTGAATAAAAACACCAGCGAGATATACTATGAAATTATCCCGTTTAATCAAAGGCTTGCGCAAGAAGCCAGCGATAGAGCCGTAAATATCTTGACGGCTGCGAAAGCAAATGACATTCTACCACGCATCGCACAAAGCAAAGATTTCTTTCTTTGCAAGTTCTGTGAATTTCAGGATTCGTGCTGGGAGCAATAAAGAAAATAGTGGGGCATTCCAAGGCTGATCGGAACACCCCACATTTTGTATCAGGATGAGTGATAAGGACAATATAATGACGATACTCCGCTTTGGCAACACAACTAGCCAACTGACAGATAAGATTTCTGACCTTGTACCACGTACAACACAGCTTCAAGACTTGTTCGATACATACCCAAACGGTGTGCGTCACGGCACGACATTTATGATCGGGTCGTTCCAAGGTGAAGCTGGTAGTTCTCTGCAACTCAACATAGATATTCATGGCCCTAACTTTATGCGCGGTCAGGATTGGGCCACAGGTGATGGGGTCGGGGGCATAACCAAAATCCTCATGGAAGGTCGGGGCTGGACTAGCAGGGAAGTCACCGCGCACTATCAATCTTTTCTCGGAACAGATTATGAGCCAGCGCCAGAAAACCCAATCAAACCCGAACTTGCCAATAGGCCAAGCCCGGAACCAATTCAACTTCAACAACCCGAACAAGTTGGCGCAAAAAAAATATACAATTTGGAAACGCCGTTTGATGCAGAATATAACTACATTGATTCTGATGGCGTAGTGCTGGTTTCGGTTCGTAAATACGTTGAAACAGACAATGATGGTGAAGATAAAAAACAATTCCGCCAGTTTATGAATGGGCGCATGGGTCTGCCAGAGCCAAGACCACTATATAACATCCCGAACATTTTGGCATTCAACACTGTTGTATGGGCGGAAGGCGAGAAATGTGCGGACGCACTAACCAGCATGGGCTTTGCGGCTACCTGTACTATCGGGGGTGCAGGAATGTTATCGGAACGTGTCGCCCACAAGTTTGACTTCTCGCCGTTAGAAGGCAAAGACCTAATCCTTTGGCCCGACAACGATAAAGCTGGTCGGGATTTAGCTGCGCTTGTAGAGCGCCTAGCCAAAGAAGCGGGGGCCAAATCAACTCTCATGCTCCGCGCACCGTTCGGGAAACCAGAAAAGTGGGATGCTGCGGATGCACTAGACGAACAATTTGACGTTCACAGGTTTATCCGTAACAGCCAAAGCAAAATCAAAAAACCAATACACCTGCTGGACGATAGCCTAAACATCGGGACTTACTTCGTAGGTCGCGCACCCGAACAAGAGTACCTAATCGGAAACACAATCCCGCTAGGCGTTCCTACTATATTCGCCGCTGCTGGCGATAGCGGTAAAGGCATGATGACGCTGGACCTAGCTATGAAAGTCGCATCGGGGGAACCTATGCAATCGTCATTCGGGGGAATTGTATCAACGCACGGGGATGCAATCATTTTATCCGCAGAAGACGATAAAGATGAAATGCACAGGCGAATTGAGCGCATGGATCCTATGGGTAAGCGCCGCGAATACCCGAACAATTTAAAAATACTGCCGTTACCCAACCTCGGCGGTGTGTTTCCAATCATGCAAAAGATCGACAACAGCTACGTTATGGGTGAAGAGTTCGGGCGTATCTACGATCAAATCTTAGAAATGCAAAATCTCGCGCTGCTAGTCATTGATCCTATGGCGTCATTCGTTCACGCAGATGTAAATGCTGATCCCGCTGCGGGGGCTGCGTTTATGGGTATGCTTGCACAAATCTCAACTGAGACAGGCGCTACAGTCATGGTCAATCACCACATGGCTAAAATCAAAGACAACGATCCCGTCACAACACCAGAACAAGCGCGTAATCTTATTCGGGGTACGTCAGCTATTGTTGATGGAGTTCGCTGCGCGTTTAGCGTTTGGAACGTAGAAGAAAAAACGGGGCGTCAACGCTGCAAAGACCTTAACGTAGATTATGCGCGTAATACCGTATTCGATGGGGCCGTAGTAAAAGCCAACGGGCCAGCCAATCGGGATATACGTCACTTTATCCGAAACCCGAACACAGGTTTGTTAGAAGATCGGTCAGAAGATATACGCAACTTGGCGCTGTCAGAAACGGCCAGAAATAGGCTGCAACATATGTTCGACTTCTTAGCCATGATGGAAAATGACGGCAATGCAGTCACAAAAGGTGGCGCTAATGACGGGGCGCATGAGGCAATCCGAACAAGTTCTTCAGGTGAACCATGTGTAATTGCGCTTAAAGTCTACGCAGAAACCACAGTTAAAAACACCATAACAGCACTGCAAGAGGCAGGGCGCGTCGATACTTATAGGCTCACACAGTCAGGTACAAACAAGTGGCTGGGCGTGACAGGTGGGCCGTTAAGCCGTGGCGAATATGAAGCCAGAACAGCGCGAGAAAACCTTTGACCCATATGCCTTGATATGCTAATACTTGGGAACGGATTAAAATGCGTATTTAAATCCGTTTTTAAAAAATAGCAAAGGACAGGAAATGGCAGAGAAAATGTTACACTTCTTTAAAGACAAGCCGCCAACGCTTGAAGAAGCGCAAGCGATTGTCGGGGGTCTAGTGGAAATGGTTAAGCTAATGAACCCAGAAAAAATGCAGCTTTTAATTAACGAAGAAGGTCTAATGCACGATCTTCCCGTCAATACACAAGCCAGCATGATCGCTGGGCAACGCCTTGTCGGGCCTGCAATCGTCCTAGAAGGGGGCGCAATGTGGGACTAGAAACGAGCTTAACACCCGCGCAGGAATCAGAATTAAAGTTCCTGCGCGGTAGAGTCGATAGACTGCAAGATGAAAGATACCAAAAAAGCCCACTACCCAATGCACAAAATGAACTATGGGTAGCTCAAGAGGAATTAAGTAGATACGTTCGGGATTTACGAACATGGGGGAAAAAAATATGAGTGGTTTAAATCCAGCATATGTAGAATTAGCAAGAATCGAAAACCTACGTCACCAGCTAGTAGCACAACCAACGCAAGCTATAGTCGGGCGTAACTACGGCGCTAAAATAGACATGACCGCAGTAGCATTCGACGCAGTAAAAACTAGGGACGCATGGACAATTAAAGACCTGCAACGAAAAATGCGAATCAAAGAAGATGCAGCGCAAACGCTATTAAGAGGTCTAGTTAAAGAAGGCCACCTAACATCAAGAGTGCTGCACGGTGAAGCTATATATGAATGGCCCGATAGAAACCCGTTCAAACCATTGCCTTACGCTCAGTTTCGCGGTGGTAGGTGCTACTAATCCCACGCAACATGCCGAAGGTCACAAACCCTGCCCATAATCGGGCGGGGTTTTTCTTTGTCGGGACTCTTCTATCTTATTATCCGCCACATATTTATCAATTAACAGCAAACAAAACATCGGCAAATCTGATGGACTCACGCCTAACCCGAACAAAAGTTCGATTATTACATCACGCAAGTCAGCGGTCGAAAAATTAGCGGGTACTTCGTTAAGAAGTCCCGCCGCAATTCGTTCTAAATCTTCGGGCTGCATTACTTACCTCGCTTAGATTTCAACACATTATCCAAAAAATTATCTGCATCGTCCATAGCGTCCTCAATCATTTTTGTTTTACACTTATCACAAGTGCAATCTTCGTCCTCATCATCATCATCATCATCCAATGCGAGATTAACAATCGTAATCATATCGGGCCATGCGTCTGACATGCCGTAACCCGATACCAGTTTCCAAATCATAAACGACAAAAGCTCTGCGCTTGCCCTCTTAGGTAAATGCTTATCAACCGCCGCAAATGAACTGGCAAAAAACTTCATTTTCTCTGATTCACTTCTAAATTCTCGACTCATGCTGTTGTTCCTTTTTGCTACAAATGGTAGAAAAATGTGGGGGCGGTTATAACTCAAACCAATGCCTGTCGGTCCATGTTATATCGTCGTATTACAACAACGCCGCCCCCACGACATTACGAAACGCTGCCTAAATACCAGCCAGCAATAGTCAAAGCTACCGCAATAACAGCATAAACAGCCTTCTTAGAAACAGCAAACGTATCCACTGGTGTTGGCTCGGAAACCATAGACAGCTTTATTTGTCGGGGCTTATATGGAGCGCGTTTTTTCCCAGCGTCTTTGCGCTTCGGCTTGTCATCGGGGGAAACGTCCCCAAACATTGTTTCATCCAGATTATTCTGGAATGGCGTAAGGTCTTCAACGGGCTTATTTACCGCCTCAACACTGCGCCGCAGCTTGTATAACTTTAAGCCAACAGCCTTCGGGGAACGACCCAGAAGTTCGCCAATCTCACGGGTTTTAAACCCCGTTGCCTTATACTCAAGCAACTGGTCAATTTCCTTGCCTGTCCATACCTTAGACGCACGGGCTACAGGAACAGCCTTCGATCTTTTTCTCTTATCAGCCATTACATTCATCCTTTTCTATTTCGCCAGAACCCAAACAATATTCTCCCGAATAAAAGTCGGACTCAATTTCGCCAGAACCAGAACAGTTCTCGCAAGTCTTCCAGTAAGCGTAAGGCTCATAAATGCCCCCGCCTGTTAACTCAAATTGTTCGTGTTCCACCTGACCCTTCCTGTCAGTGTGACAGCACTCTGGACATTCAATCATCTGGTACGCCTCGCAGCTTAATGACAGGATTAGAAGTTTTTTCCGCGTCCTGATCGTTATGTCGGGCCAACGCATTTACGCCCATGTTGAAAATTAACTCACGGCGCAATTCCTCAACCGCGCTTAACGCATCATCGCCGTCCTCATAAAGATCAATTATCTCATCCAAGCGGTCAATAACGTAAGGAATGTGAACAGTATCATACATCTTTAGATACCCGCCAAATACGAACAACTTCATTGCCCAAACGGTGGCTCTTTAATTTAATCTTTAACCTACAAGCAGCAACGTAAATGCTGTTGTAATTAAATTCTGGAACATCAATGCTATCGCCCTCTTTCATAGAGTTAAGCAATATTTGCCACTTGCCACGCCCCCTCTTGCGACCCAAAGCCACATTCTTTTCGGGTATCGGAATGCCAGATTGTACTTCAACCATTTTTTTGCTCCTAAATTTATGATGCCAAACACTTGTAAATTCAGCATCGTTAGACTTATCGTACATTTTTACATTGCCAGAATAGCAAATGTAACCGCAGCGATAGTCAGCAGAACAACCACTGACCCCGCCATGTCCTTCAGATCGTATTTCATTTGAAATTGTTCGGGTTTACGAACGGTGATTTGTTAAACGCAATATCGTCATAAACCTCGGCACACATAGAAAGCGGTAATAAGTACATCTCAACTTCGTCGGGATACTCAGCGTTGTGGCGATAAACATACTTACCGTCAGACAAAACCTCGCTGTAATGAATGTCCTGACCAGTGCGCTCACCCAACTGAAGCGCAAGCGTCTTGCGTCTATCAATGTCTGTTAAACTTATCATTTTCTTGCCCACTTCTTTTTTATACTGCCGCTAAATCCTGCGTTTCCGCCCTTAAAAGATTTAGGGCTTTCTATGGCGCGTCGGGCCGCACGATTGACGGGCTTTAACCCATCAACCGTTTGGTTCCTAACCCTCACGTTAGCATTGTGAGGGATCGCAGCTTTGCGCAAATTGTTCGCCATTAGACGGCCCCCTTTGGATCAAAGCGTAAATGAAACTTGGTGGCTACACCGTCTAAAGCGGTAACAATGTCCCTAGACCAATCATCTTCGTCCGTAACCCTAGACGTATCATCATGGGCCATTTGCAAATCAGCCAACAAAATTAACTGATCATCAGTTAAACGCTCTTGGCCCCACGACTTCGCAACAGCGTCAGCTACAGCTTGATTGCCAGTTATTCCCGTACCCTCAATGTCTTCGTTGTAATGCTCGTAATCAATGAACAATCCAATTGCACACATCTGGCCGTTGAAAGTGTAACACTCATCCTCGTCATACCCACGGTAAACGCAAGCGTCACCGTTGGCATCCAATGACGGGCCTTCCATGCCCATCAAATGAACCGCAGACTTGTTGAATATCTCTTGCGGTTTCATCTTGATACCGCTTCACGTTGTTTCTCCCTTTCTTCAGTGGTTTTTAATTCCAGCGTTATATTGCGGTTAGCCTGATCCACAAAACGTCTGTAAATGTCTTTTTGGAACTGGGCCTTAGTTCGAGTGTCCGCGTTGGTGTGCAATCCAACATGGCTTTTTACATCCTCTGCCGTGATAGGTCTGCCTTTTCTATCGCTATCTAAAAGCCACGCCCCGTTGATCGTTTCAATAGCGTGACAACGAATATAAAATTGTTCCCAGTTCTTTTCGGTGATATTATTTAAGCCAACCGACATTGTGCCCCAAATTAAAGCACTTGTGATAGGCCAGACCGAATCGTCTTTATAGTCGGCTTTAACGCCGCATAGATCATAATTTAAACTCATAGCATGTTCTCCATTTCGCTAACCCCTTAACCATATGCGATTATATGGGAGTTATCAAGTCCAAAATGGCAGACCAATCAAAAGGATTTGTGCCCTCATACACAGGCTCGGTTTTAAGACCGTCTGTTTTAACCGCGATTGCCTGATTAGCACGATACAAAAGAACAACAGGTTTTTTGCCCCAGTTCTGATGCTGCTTAACCAGTATCCAACTGCTACTGTGTCGGTGTCTCGTTAGCCAAGAAACTTGATGCGGGCTCAACCGCACCGCGTTGGCCCTGCAAAACTTCAATTCTACAAAATGAAAGAGCCCGCGTTCGTCGCAGATCATAAGGTCGGGTATACCCTGTCCGACAGAGTTCTCTATTCTAGTCAGGCTTAACTGGGGCCTAACCTTTTTTGCGGCTGTCCTCAACTGTTGATAAAACGCCGCTTCCGTCGGAATCTTCGGTTGGGGTAATGTCGATAATGTCTGAGCCATTTGATTCCTTTAACTCTCTCAAAGCCTTCATCACCTCTTCTTTGTCCATATTGTCGATACTGCCGTGTCTGATTTCCGCCTTGCTGACGTATATATCACCCTGTGCCTGACCCCTTCTATACTCCGCCTGTACCGCGGCACTGTACGCCCCGTTTTCGAGGGCTACATCACGTATTTTTTGTAAGTCACGAACGTGTCTGCTGTAGTTGATTGCAAAACGTTCATCCAGTTCATTTCGGTATCGCCGGATAGCTGCAACAACGTGCGGGCATTTGTGCGGGTTGGTCAACTCATAGGCACGGGTGTGGGCTGAACTCTCGGGGTAGCCCGCTCGAATTGCGGCTTCCTTGTACGTTACCATACCGTCGTTGCTGACAAGCTCTTTTACAAAAAGCTCCTGTTTACGAGTCAAAGGGCTATCCGCTGTTTTGTACTTCGCGCCTCGGGGATCAGAACGGTTGGCTTCTTTGTCCACGGCTAATCCGGTATACTTTCGCGGCACGGGTCGTGCTTTAATCCTCAAAGACTTAGGAAGTTTTGCAAGATCAGCGTTTGTTTTTTTAGGCACGGTTCTCTCCACTGCAATTAACTACACAATACCCTTTAGCAGCATATAGTATACCCCTTCCAGAAAACCTTTGGTAACTTTTTTCGTGGGGATTTTGGCTTAACGCAGAAGGCTGCTTAACCATTTGGCCCCAAAAACCCCCGAAAACACACCTCTCTTTAGTATGGTGTAACCAAAAATGTAACCGTTTTTGCCTGTTTTTTCTTTTGATTACAACGCGGTTACTTTTATAACACCGGTTACGCCTATATTTTTCGTTTTTTTTTTTTTTTAATTCTCAGGAGGGGTATACTATAAGTGTTACCAACGAAAAAGGCCCCCACCAAAAAGTAAGGTGAGAGCCTGATCAACGGTTCACGACAGGGCACTATGTCAAACCCTCGCACCGTCTGGGAGTGTTAAGCGACCTCTCCCTGCGCTAGAACGGGGAAAAACCCCTAACCCCGCCCTATTCGATAAGAATTATTTCTTGGGGTGGTTCACCCAGTTCGAGCCGGACGATTATTCTGTTGCTTTCTCTGTCATGTTCGAACGTCATAACGTCACCGGCTTTGGCTCGTACAGTCATACCTTGAACGGACAAGAGTTTATCGCCCCGCGGTCGGCGGTACAATCGTATGCTTGTCGGCGTATATGCGTGACCATCGTCGTAGTACGCTACGAGGGTGTTTTTGCAGCCATTGTCTATGAAGTCGTACCCTAGTGTAGGGTAGCAATCTCTAACGAACGCTACGACGCTTTTATTGGCGTCTATGATGCTTTTGTTGAGCATTCGTTGTGTGATTTTTATTCGGGCTTTCATAGTTGCTCTCCATAATTTTTATTAGTTTTTTTGTCATATCTTTAGACAACTCTTTGCCGTCGTTGAATGGCGTGTCTTTTTCTATTGTTACGAGGGAGGTCCGCGTCCGCGAATACCATTCTTTTCTGTCATATTCATAACTCAGCACCACATCGTGAAAGTCGTGTCGGTGCATATAGTAATCGACATAAGCTGTTCCGTGGAAGCATTGGATGGTCCACGGCCTAGAAGTCTGGTTCATATTCTTCTCCTACGTCGATAGCGGCTTTTATGCTGTTGACGGTTTCTGTTGCCCTACTGTTGCATCATCTAAGCGATAAAGTCAAGTGCAGTTGATAACACCCCAGACCCGTTGTTCGTGAACCCATTCGCTTACGATCAGACCCAACCGGCGCAATCGTCTAAGGTAGTATAGTGCGGTGTCGATTTTCATCCGCGCTCTTGTAGCCACTTCAAGGTCCGTGAGCCACGACCCCTGTTTCATCACTTCGATTATGGTTTTAAATCCAATATCCAACACTACGCAGCCCTCTCACATATCGGTCTAGTTCTTCTGCGGCGGTCCAATAGTTTTGATTAGCGTTAGGTAGGGGTTCATTTACAAACCTTGCGTCTTGGCACGTATCGACTTCTCGTCGAAGGAATTTCAGTTCGGCTTGTTGCGCTGGGGTAAGTTCTTTTTGGATGCGTTGAATGTCTTCTTCTTGCATGTTTCTATTTCTTTTCTTTGTTCTTGAATAATGTCGAACTGACGTTCCAGTTCTATGAACTGTTGGTCAATTTCGGTGAACAGTTTAACTGCGTCGGGCATCACTGATATCCCCCAAGACTTTATCCATAAATTTGTCGGCGTCACGGCTAGCCACTCTGACTATACGGGCGTGACCGTCATCCAGATTTATGCAGCGCACTATTTTGGGCAGCATATCGTCCCAATCGTCCTGCATTCCGTATGACCACACCATAAAGGCGATTAGCGTGGACATGTCATCTGGGTTAAGTTGCTTTGGGCAAGCTTCTATAATGCCGTCTGCTACATCTGATAAGTGATTATTCATGGAAGCTCCTTAAACGGAATTTGATATCGTCTGGCGCGGCCCATAATTGTTTCTATTGGGTCGTTTATTTCCGCCACGGCTTCTTCCAGAGTATAACCTTTTTCGGACAATTCCAGAAGTTTTTGTGCGGGTTGTGAGCGGTTAATTTCCGAGAGCCGCGGTCCGCCGCTACCTTTTATGGTATTTTTAATAACGCCATAGTTAGGTTTTTGGCCCCCGTAAGCCTCTAGCATCTTGGCGTTTTCTATCTTCGCTAGGGTCTTCCATCGTGCCATTACCATTAAGTCCATAGTTACCTCCCAGAAACTTGTTAAGCATTTGCATCATTGCCATAGGGGACTTGGCCTTAACCAAGTCCCGCAACCGTCTGTTTTCTGCGCATACGCGTTCGTATTCGTCGCGGTGAATCATATTAAACTCCCACTTTGTCATCAGTGACGCGTTTTCTGGGCTTCTTTTTGCCCTTCTTCTGACAGGGCGTCCCAATCTTTTATCATATACGGCAGATCGTTTGATATGCAGTATCCTGTCAGTGTGTATATTTGTATTTCATCCATTTCCGGTTGGATAACGAGTAGGAGGTTTTCTGCATTATTATCTCTATCCAGCAGTCGCATGACAAAATTAATTTCATCGTTTTCATCGCTCCAAGCCATACAACCATCATCAGTGGTTGCGGCGCACGGTCCGACAATAGCGGACAGGTAGCTGATATGCCAAGCCTTAGTACTCATTCTGTTCTCCAAACCCTGTAACCGCCGCTGGGGTGCAGTATACCTCTAACTGTCACGGTAATACCGAGTGTTGCGGCCTTGGCGTAAATGCCCGCGGGGGCTGTTATGTCTGGAACGTGGAAGCTGTCGCCAACTTCCAGTTCTTCCAAGACAGCAAACTTCCCCTTCCGCTGCGAAGCGGGGAGGGGGACGCCTTTGTCTATTTTATATTTCATACTTGTGCGGCCTTTCTAACAGCGGAGCGAACACTTATTGCAAGCTTGTCCAAATATCCCGCGGACACTTGGATACGGCGCTGTCTTATTGTGCGTTTTTGAATAGCATAAACAGCGCGATAGAACCTGTCGTTGGCAACGGTCTTGTGGTTATTGTTCATGCGTCCCGCATTCGTTGGAAACATTATCTGTTCTCTGTATATCCGAAACATCGGGGTCCACATATGTTCTCTTTGGCTTTGTAGCATTTCCAACACTTCAACAGCATCATAATCTGCAATTATACGCTCGTTCACACAGTAGGCTAACGCCGCTTTAAATTGAGCGGTATTAAAACATTGGTTATGTTTTTTCCAAGAACAATTATCTCCGAAATGCTTTAGTATGTCGCCAATATAAGTGTCCGCGATCCGCGATACGATGCTCTCATCTTTGAGCCGATCTTCCAGCCCACTGCACCGCATTAGATAGTGGATAGGTTGCACTACGGCGCGTTTATGTAGCCCTGTAATGTCTGCTATATCCCGCCCTTTTCCAAGGTCCAGTGTCGGATACAGTTGTACGCAACGCTCGGGTGCTTCTATGCGCACCTTTACGACCACACCTTGGTTAGCGAGTACTATAGCTCGGCACCTATTTTGACCATTATATAGAGTGCCGTTAGTATCAATTAACAGGGGCACTTCCATTGCATCAACTACCCAACGGCCTTGTGCAATCTTAGCCGCTAGGTCTTTAACGTGTATGTCTTTTTGACCTCTATGTACAGTTCGGTTATTTTCCCAGTTATTAGTCAGAAGCTTTAGTGCGGCGTCTCTGTCGAGATATCTTGACTCAATCATGTTTGCTCTCCTTTGTTTGAGTAAAGCTAAGGTAAACCGGCTATACGAGATAGTCAAGTACAAATAACAAATACTTGAACGGATTAAAATGTTGATTTAAATCCGTCACGCTAACGTCGTTAGCGTGATTAATTGGACAATAAAAAAACCCTTACCGAGGTGAGCGGTAAGGGTTCATATGTTTATTGGAGAACAAACATCAATATCTCATGAGGAGATGCGTATTACATACGCGATAATATGGGAGTGGTCAAGCTTCTTCGTAGTACTGCTTTAGTTTATTTTTTACCGACTTGAGCCGACTGTACTGTTCAAACATAAACCGCAACTGTCCGCTGATCGTTCGTCCTTCTATCACCGATAGAATCTTCAGTTCGCGGTACACCTCTACCGGAACGAGGACTGATTTCCATTTTGTAGTATCCATGTTATGCGCCTTTGTGCGAGTTTCTGGGACTATATAAGACAACGCCTTGATACGCAACAAAAAACCCCCGCCAAAATAAGCGGGGGGAGTTGAGAGCAGAACTACGCCGCTTCACCCCATGACGGTCCTATTTCAACGTCACAGAGGCTCGGCACCTCCAAGGGTACAGCATTTTGCATAATCAGTGCAACCTTTTCGGCTTCTTCTCTGGACTTCACCGACATAGCCAGTTCGTCGTGTATTTGTAACATCGGTAGGTATCCTTCGCGGTACAGATCGACCATAGCTTTCTTGGTCATGTCCGCCGCCGACGCTTGGATCAGACGATTGAGTGCCTTGTAGGTGTAGGCTCTAATCAGCGGGGTGTGCTTGCCATGCTCCAGTACGGCCTGTTCAAACGGCAGTGCTTTAAACATTCCAAACTGTTTTGGTTCCCACAACTCGAACCGACACTTACGGCCCAGTAGTGACCGCACATGGCCTCGGCTGTTCTTCTGACCGAGATGGTTTTGTACGCCTTTCATTAGTTCTTTAACAAACGGCACTCTCTCATGGTACTGGTTGATTAGACTTCTGGCCTGATCCTCCGGCAGATCAAGCTCTATCGCCAGCTTACCTACGCCCATGCCATACATAATCCCAAGGTTCACGGTCTTCGCTTGTTTACGCGGGATGCCCGCCATGTCTGCCACCATCGTATGGAAGTCGGTGCGCGGGTCGTCATTGTAGCTTTGTACAAACTCTGGGACGCCCCCTAGCACTCTGTTTTGGCTTTCACCGAAGGCGTGTGCGTAGTGAACCAAGATGCGCGGTTCTTGTTGGGAGTAGTCGATAGCGGCCCACTGTTCGCCTTCTTCCGGCAGGAACAGGGACCGGATCATTGGTCCTATCTCGGGGTCGCGGGCGGGGATTTGTTGTAGGTTTGGGTTATTCATAGAGAACCGCCCTGATACAGTGCCACCGTCATCTGATCTGATTTGGTTTATGTGACTGTGTATACGCCCATCTGAGTTACAGAAGGTCAGGATGTTGTTGATGAACGTCCCCGACGTTTTGTTGAGGTTCCGCGCTGCTACTATCAGTTTAGGTAACTTATCGGGATGTTCTGACAGAAACTTCTTTGTGAAGGACGGTGATCCCTTCTCTGTTTTGCTGTAGTTCATGCCCAGTTTATCGAAAGCTTTGGCAATCGACGCTGCGGCCCAGATTTCTATATCGCAACCTGAAATACGTTTTATTTCCTTGTGGACTTCTTTCTCACGCTTTAGGATTGCGTTCCGCGTTATCTCGGCTTTGTCCATATTGACGCGGATACCGCGCCAAGTCATGTCTACGAGGCAAGGCAGAAGGTCCAGTTCGAGTTCTGTAATTGACTCAAGGTTCTCCTGTTTGATTTGTACTGACAGGTAGTCCCACAGTTTAAGCGTAATCTCCGCATCGTTCTGGGCGTATGGCCCGACGAACATTGCGGGCATTTTCCACATTTCTGCTTTTGCATCAAACCCGAAATCGGCAGCGGCGGCGTTAAGCAGCTTTTCTGACTTGGCTATACCCAGTAGTTCGTAGCAGAGGTTGTTGAGACTAAAACTTCTGCGGTTTTCATCCAGCAGGGACGCCACAACCATCGTGTCGATAACTCTGCCTTTTACATCAAAGCCCATGCGCTTGATCCAGCCGAGGTCATACTGAGCGTTGTGCATGACTTTATCTGCGGGGCAGTCGAAGACTTTTTTTAGCCACTTGTTGACTTGTTTTTCGTCTAGGTTGCCACCGCCTTGGTGCCTGATGGGGATGTATCCGGCCCAATCTGGGGTTGCCACGGCGTAGCCCACCACTTCCCCGTCACCTCTGGCCCATCCGGGGCCCATCTTTTTAAGGTTAGGGTCTTTGGTTTCCACATCGATAGCGATTGTTTTGGCGTGTGTTAGGTCTGGCAGTTCGTGCGGTGGAACCCACTCCGACGTTAGTGACGCGCTGCCTAATGTTAGATTACTCACTTTTTTCTCCCGAAAAAGACCCGCCGATTGCGCTGTATCCGCACTTGTCGATCCATGAGTCTTCATGGTCTAGGGTGTTTAGTAGTCTGGCTGTTTTAACCCAATCCATCATAAGAGCAACGTGCTGCGCCGTCAGGTATCCATGCGAGGTTAGCGCCCCGTTCATAATGACGTTCCAACCTGTGGCGATACGGTCAAAGTTTTCGAGCGCGTCACCGTAGTCTTTTGCACGGTGGCCTGTCACTAACTCTGCACTTTTTTTTAGTATGTCTTCTTTTTTCATAAGATATTCTGTGTCCCCACTGATTCTTTAGGACTGCCTATTTTTTCTCCCGTATCGGAGAAATAGGTTCGAGCCATTTCATCGTAAAGCTGAGACAGTTTTTGCATCATTTGATTATCGTCCGCTTCATCCAATATTTCGTGCAGACGCGCATACACGTATTTAGTGGATACTTCACTATCCTGCCATCCTTTAGAATACATTAAACTCACTTCATTCATAAACTTTTCCCTCGGGGGAAACTCCCCCATTTTCTGTATTGGGCAGATAAACTATCACAAGGGATTGACATTCGGGGCAAGACAAATTGGTTTCCATAACGTATTCTTCGCTGTCCTCAACGTCGTGATCCCCGCCCCAGATTAATTCTGCCTTACAGTGCCAACAGTTCATATGTCATAACTCCTGTTTAAGTCTTCACCTTCGATAATAAACAAACGCTCTCGGGTCCGCGTGACGGCAACGTAGAACACGCGGTGCATGTCATCGGGGCTTTCGGTCATATCCCGTTGAGCCGCTGCGCTAATGTCCGAGAACACTACAACGTTGTCCGCCTCTCCGCCTTTGGTGCCGTGAATCGTGGACACTATGATACGGGGCGTCCCGTTAAAGCGTTCACCACGTCTAAGCAGCGCGATTATGTACGCCCTATCTTTCTCGGGCAGACGGTCCATAGCTTCATGCCAAAGCATTTTATCTGTTGCGAGTAGCCCGTGGTTAACATTTAGGTCTTGCATGTTAACCGTCTCGGCGTCTTCCAGACCTTTGAGGCGCTTAAAGCCTTTTTTTATTCTTTGGCACGAGTTGATCGAATCTTTAGCGGACATATACTCATAGATGTTTCGCGCTGTTTGTCCTGTGACGCTTTCGCCTTTACGCAGTTGCTCCCAGCCGTTCACCGCGTCACTGATCTTAGCGGAGATGGACCGTGAGCCGCGATATTCGAACAGGTATCCGAAGGACTTGAGGTATTGCGCCACGGGTTCCAGCATGTATCCGGCTTGCGCCATTATGAGCCAAGAGCCCTCTGACAGGTCAATGTCCATAATGTCTCGGTAGTACCCGACTTCGCCCATTTCTTGTCTGGGTTCGTAATTCTTTACGACGCGTCGTTGAATGCGTTTGACTATGCCTTCTGCCACTTTGTGTACGCTGTATGGGATGCGATAGGATTGGCTTAGTGTATCTGATCCGCCGTCGAGGTTTATGAAGGCGTCCACGTCGGCTCCGGCCCAGCGGTATATAGCTTGGTCATCGTCGCCCGCGACATACATACGTTTGGATCGTTCATCTAACAGGTGGGCAATATCCCACTGCATTGGAGAGAGGTCTTGCGCCTCGTCCACAAAGCAGAGTTCAAAGTTCGGACAAAAGTTGGAACCCTCTGTTACGAAATTCTCCAGCATATCTGTGAAGTCAAATTTGTACCTAACCTGTTTGTATCGCCCAAGGCAGCTATCGACGTAATTTATCTCGTTCCACGTAAGATGCGTGTTGCTCATGTCGTATTGTTTACGCAGAGGCACTTTTCTAAGACGCGCCAGATTTATCAAACCCAGAATTGGATCAGACGCTTTCATCATGTCGGGCAGATCATCGTCAAAATTAACGCTTTTGGTGGTTACGAGATGTACGCCCATACTTTCCGACAGTTCGCGGTAATCAGAAGGCTGCATTACTTGTTCGGGGCTTATGTCCGACAGTGACAACGCTAGACTGTGGATAGTGCGAAAGAAGTACAGGTCCTTTTTGGGGTCCAACTTAAACCGTGCAGCGGCGCGTTCTTTAGCTTCTTCTGCGGCTTTTCTGGTGAAGGCTAAGAAAGCAATCTTGGTCGGCTCTACTCCGCTTTGCAAAGCGTCATCAACCTTATTCAGTAGTGTCGTTGTCTTTCCCGTCCCCGGAGGTCCGAATATCCGATACATTGTTTGTCTCCCGAGTATATATCTGATGAACGCGCTGCTTAGTTATTCCAAACCATTTTGCAACGGCGGTCTTGGTTACTTTTTGTTCGTCAATTAAGCGGACAATCTCTTGGTTCCGCATTTTTTTAAGTACGTTATCGGTCAAAACGGACTCTCCTTCGCTTGAAACTGTGGTGTACTTAATTCTATATCACCGTTTTCAAATGCTGGCACCTTCCATAGACGTACCGCTCGTCCTTTTATTTTAAGAACACAGCTTTCTCCTGTCACCTCGCGCAGACGCTGGGCAATCTTGTGGGACTTGTATTCAAAGAACTTGTTCTTCTTTAAAAACCCTTCGAAGTCCTTGAGCCTGAAATACGTGTAACCCTCTTCCTCATCGGTCCACGGACGGCGAAGCAGTATCTCTTCCCTGTCTTTGGCCTGTTGCATGTGGCTACAGAACTCTTCTAGGAAGTCGTAGAACTGACCACCCACGGAGGCGTCAACGGACACTTCTATTATGGCGCTTTGGTTCTCGGACATTTCACGCATCATAGTGCTGATCCGCGCTTCCCACTGAGCCCGAGCAACGCTACGGGGCATGAAATTTATTTGCTCCATACAGGCTTTTTGAAACATGGTTTGGTTCATTAGGCCGTCAGTATCTAATTCAACGGGTTCACTGTTCACGTCCATAAACCACACGGGTGGCGTTGAGTTGTACTTACGCAAGTTGCCGACAGCGGCATTTTGAGCCGCGGCACCAATACCAAACTTCATAGTCTGGCATAGCTCTTTATTGCAGTGTGCATTTATGGGTGCGTCAGAACACTTGTACGAGTAATCCTTTTTGCCAACTTGCTTTGCAACAACGTTTACTTCTGGCAGTGGCAACGGCGGGTCTAGGAACTGAGTGTTGTACATCATTATCTCTGTCTCCCAACTATCGGGAAACGCTTTGCGCAGATAAATACCTATGTTGTACAGGCCATTGTTTCTTCCGCCTTCGCTAATCAAAACTTTTGTTAGGTGCTGTAGGCACGGCGGTCCATCGGCCAGCGGTCCTTTGACCTGCGCGTCAGTCATCTGAAGCTTAACAATCTCTTCCGGCGTCTGCACATGCTTCTCGTACAAGTCGAAGAACTCTTCTAGCGTTGCTGACGTGCCGTCATCCAGAATACCGTATCTCAGGCCGTCCTCGGCGTCATAGTAAGGAAGGTTAAGAAAGTTACCTACATCTCCGCGGTCCAAGTGCAGCTTTACTTGTTTCGGAAATATCTCACTACCGCCATATCCGAGAGCCGCGGACAGGTGTGTCAGGACTTTTTGCATGTCCTTTGCTTCTATCCATTCTTTACAAAACAGGTAGCAGTGTGCGCCACCGGACTTTGATCGACAAACAACTAAGGGCAGTTTCAGTGTTCGTATTTTTTCTATAAGAACTTTGTGGTCGAGCGGATATTGGTCAACGTCAATGCAACCCCACTTGCAGCAATTATCCTCGTTAATCGGGATGATGCCTACAGAGGTGCCTTTGCCGGACAGGTGGCCCTTCCAGAGTTTCGAGGTCCGCGGTTCCTTGACGATACTGGCCTTGCCTGTATTCTTGCCGTTTGACTGAGTTTTCTCTATTTTATATGTGCCGTAAGCCTGTTTTAGACCATCAAAAATGGCGGAAAACTTTTCTGCTGACATGGGGTCTTCCTTTGGGAAAGCGGGCCGCAGCATCAGCTACGGCCCATGTAAAACTTAGAACGGCACTTCTTCGGCGTTGAAGTCAGGCTTAGAAGCCTCGTCACTCTGATGTTTCACAACCACATCGCCTGAAGCAATGCTTGCACGGAACTCACGGGCTCTATTGTAGATGCCCTTGTCTTCGACAGGACCAATGCGGGACATATCCCAATTATGCCACTTGCCCTTACTATTTTCTTCACTGACGGATTTAAGCAGATACACAGAGCTAAACCGCGGCGGCGTGAAGGGACCGTTCTTACCGTTCATGGTGATTGAACTCATCATAGAGTTCCACTTGCGGCTTTTCTTTAGGCCCGTGCTTTTCATTGCGATAAGCGCCGTTTCCGCAGACCCGTCTTCGTTCAAGATGATTACGAAGTGCTGATGCGTTTCTTCGAGGTAGGAACCGTCACCGCCAATAACCATGTCTTTGTTAGTTTCACGGTCACGCTCAAACGCGGGCAGTTTGTCCGTTGGTTCGAACACCGCGATAGGAGCGCCTGAACCCGCGCCTCTAGGTGCCCACTGAATGAAGCGGCGCTGATACACGCAAGGTATGACCCTAACGCCATCGGAGCCCTTGTGGACTGTCTGTGAAACGGTGTTATAGATATCACCTTTCTTGCCCTCAAAGTCAGGATCATCTAACAGGCTGTCGAGCCCGCTAATCAACTTGAGGAATGGCAGCGCCAGATCGTCTTGGCCCATGTCCGACACGCCAACTCCGGCGTCCGCTTCAAACATACTTTGGTCAAACTCAACCATTTCTGTTGTTTCTTGCTTCTTAACTGCACCCATTATTTTGCTCCCTTAATAACGGCTCTTTGCCCAACGTAGGCTCCGAATAGTGTGTGTGGGAAGTCCTCTCCCGTTTCGATACGCTCTTTAACAAACGCTTTAAGCGTACTCGCATGAATACTTTCGTTCTGGTCTGCTGAGTAACCTTGCTGAGATGCGAACGCGTGGAACGCACTGGCTTGGTCATCCTCACCTCTGCCAAACTGGCAGGAGATAACATTCTTGATAATGTCATCAAACCCATTGTCGCGCAGCCAATCATATGCTGCCGGACGGTCTTTGACTAAGATGCTGGCACCGTATGTCGGTTTGACTTCTACGGTACTGCCGTCATCCAGAGAGAACCTAGACAGCCCTAGATCAGCCATAGTCGAGGGTAGGTCCTCATCTGTCAGCTTTAGTAGAGCATGTTTTTCGTCTTTCAGTTCCCGATCAAGCCGTTCAACTTTATCTTGTTGTTGCTTGATCTTTCTAGCTAGACCAGCCACAGTGTCTAAACCTGCGTTGTCTAGCTTTTCGACAGAAGAGAGATTTTTCTCAAAGTCCTCTTCCATCATATTCATAATATCGTTCATCTAGTACTCCTGTTTTAAAGACCCTTTTTACGGCCTTGACAAACACCTATATACATATAAGATATCAGGCAGTCAACCCCGTAGGAGAACAAATGTTAGAACAGATAGATTACGACTTTAAGACCACGCCGTTTGACCACCAGCGTTCCGCGTTAGAAGAATCTTGGTACAAAACATATCACGCTTATTTTATGGAAATGGGCACAGGTAAATCCAAAGTCGCCATAGATAATATTGGGGTACTGTATGTAGAGGGCGACCTTAACTCTGCATTAATTGTAGCTCCCAAGGGCGTCTACGACAACTGGGTACAGGGCGAAATACCCGCTCACTTGCCAGACAATATAAAGCGCAAGATCATGCGCTGGACGCCAGCCACATCCAAACGTTACTCTGAGGAACTGGACACGTTTATTGACGAACCGTTTGACGGACTAAAACTTTTTGTAATGAACGTCGAAGCGTTCTCATCTCCCCGAGGTACGAGAGCCGCGGGTCGTTTTCTGGTAGCCAATCCCGAGAACATGGCGATAGTAGATGAAAGCACCACTATAAAGAACCGCAACGCGCAGCGTACCAAGAACCTGATGGCGTTAAACCCGCACATTAAGTACAGGCGCATTCTGACAGGATCACCGATTACAAAGTCACCTCTGGACCTATACAGTCAGTGCAGGTTCCTTGACCCGAGTTCCTTGGGTTTTGCTAGCTTCTACGCGTTCCAAAGCCGCTACGCGATTACGCAGAAACGTATAATGGGTTCGCGCAGCTTTCAGGAAATCACGGGCTACCGTAGGTTGGATGAATTAAATGAGCGCCTGTTGAGCTTTAGCACCCGCACGTTAAAGCAGGATTGTTTGGACTTACCTGATAAAGTGTATATAAAGCGCCGCGTTCCGTTGACCACAGAGCAAAGCCGCGTGTACGATCAGATGAAGTCGTTAGCTTTGGCTCATCTGAGGGATGACAGCATCGCCACGACAACCAGTGTGTTGACGCAGATCATGCGGCTACAACAGATATGCTGCGGATCGTTTCAGCCCGACGTGGGCGAGTTACAAGAATTAAAGAACAACCGTCTGCCAGAGTTAATGGACATAACAGACGAACTTTCGGGGAAGGCTATCATTTGGGCGACGTATACTAACGACCTCCAACGGATAGCACATGCCCTGCGCGACCGTTTCGGGCCCGATTCGGTCGCAACTTATTACGGCGCAACGCCGCAGGACCGTAGGCAGGAGATTGTTGAGGAGTTTCAGGACCCTGACAGTCCCCTGCGGTTCTTTGTGGGACAGCCCAAGACAGGCGGCTACGGCATTACTCTGACGGCAGCTAACACTGTGATCTACTACAGTAACAGCTACGATCTGGAGATACGCTTACAGAGTGAGGACAGGGCGCACCGCATTGGTCAAACTAAGTCGGTGACGTACATCGACCTCGTTTCCCCCGATACCATAGACGAAAAAGTTCTGGACGCTTTGCGGTCCAAGGTGAACCTCGCGGGCATGGTACTGGGGGAAGAAGTTAAAGGATGGTTGAGTTAGGTCTTAAAAACTTCCTGAAAGTTTCAGGGGGCTTTGCGGGCGGTGATCCGTAAACGTTGACTACCTCTTCTTGTTGAGGTTCTTCCCCACGAATATACGACCCTATGCCGCTGAACAAATCCTGTACGCCTTCAGGGGCAAACTGTTCGTACAAGCTGGTTTCTTTAGACCTTGCCATTGCACGTTGCTTTGCTTCAGCCGCTTCTTGCGTTCTAGGTCTGGAATATTTCGAGCTTAAAAGTTCACCAACAGAGGGCGTCATAACGTCCTCTGGTTTAGTCCCTTGGAAATAACGACCATCAGCTAAGTTTTCCTGCCCAAGTTCGGACATACGTTCTGATTGCTCCACAGGCATGGACATAGCTACGTCTTCGCCCCGCATCGTCAAAGTTTCTATAAACGGAGACTTTGCCTCGGAATTAACCGCAGCTACCGTTCCGTAGTCAGGAGTTGCGGTTTTAGCGGTTGCTAACAACCCCTCCCAATCGTCAAGGCCAATTCTTGCTACGTTACTTCCACCATATCGCGAGGAACCTCGGGTTCGCAAAACACC
>ENA-ORXF01000484-ORXF01000484.1-marine-metagenome-genome-assembly--contig:-NODE-484-length-28960-cov-9.199945_pt1 | contig 28960 bp, 50 predicted proteins | sample MGYA00237864_ERZ511476 | MGnify/ENA primary metagenome ERZ511476 (study PRJEB26306, sample SAMN06343908) | marine metagenome | isolation source: coastal waters | place: Atlantic Ocean: West Antarctic...
TTACCTAATAAAGCACCTACTCCAACTCCAGTATTTAAACAACCTGTAGTGTTTGCTCTCATAGTAGTAGAACCTATGGCTACATTATTAGAAGCTGTTGTATTAGCTGATAATGCACAAAAACCTAATGCAACATTAGTTGCACCTGTAGTATTAGCATCTAAAGCAACATTTCCAACTGCTACATTACAAGCACCTGTTGTGTTAGCTTTTAAAGAGTCAAAACCTACTGCTGTATTTTGTACACCTGTTGTGTTGCATGTTAATACATTATGACCAAAAGCAGAGTTATTTGAAGCTGTGTTTTTTAATAAAGCACAACTTCCAACTGCTGTATTACTTGCACCTGTTATATTACATCTTCCAGCTAGAAAACCTATTCCTATGTTGTCAGCACCTGTTGTATTTTTTACTAAAGCAGATGCACCTATACCTATATTACCACTAGCTGATGTGTTAGCTCCTAAACTTAAAGTACCTATTGCAACATTAAAATTTCCTGTTGTGTTTAAAAACAAAGAACAATGACCAACTGCTACATTTTCACAACTTGTTGTGTTTGTTGTTAAAGCAGAAAAACCAACTGCAGTATTTTTACACCCAGTACTGTTAGATGATAAAGCTAATGCACCTACTCCAGTATTGTTAATAGCTGTGGTATTAGCTCCCACTGCCTGTCTACCAACTGCAGTGTTATTTGTACCAGTTGTATTAGAACTCATGGCTTTTCTACCAATAGCAGTATTTTGACCACCTGTAGTATTTAATCTTAATGAGCATAAACCCATTGCTGTATTGTCATCTCCAGATGTTAGTGCTGATAAAACACTTATTCCAACTCCAGTATTTCCGTCAGCAGAATTTAAAGTTCCTGTGGCATCAGTACCTACTAATAAACTATTAGCAAAATTTGCTCCAAGTTCTTTGAAAGTTACTCCAGAACCAGCAGCACCCCAAGATATATCTGTACCATCTGATGTTAATATTTGACCATTTGAACCTGGTGCTAAAAGAGCAGAAGCTCCACTAGCATTTCCATAAATTATTTTACCTCTAGCTACTGCATCAAGTAAATTTATTTCTGCTGCTGTAGAAGTTACTCCATCTAATATGTTTAATTCTGCTGTAGTAGATGTAACACCATCTAATATATTTAGTTCAGCAGTAGTTGATGTAACACCATCTAATATATTTAATTCTGTTGCAGTTGAAGTTACTGCTACATTTTCATTAACTTTTGGTGAAGTTAAGGTTTTATTTGTTAAAGTTTGTGTTCCAGCAAGTGTAGCAACAGTATTATCTATTGAAATTGTTCCTGAAGCTGTAATAGTTCCACCATTGATTCCTGTACCAGTTGCGATACTTGTTACTGTTCCAGTATTACTTGGAGTAATTACAGTATAAGTAATACTTGTAGATCCTAAAGATCCATCACTATCTGTCGTACATAAAAATATTTTATTATCATTTACAGAACCTTGATTAACTACAATCATACCACCTGATAGTTCGGCAATGGTGTCATGCTCTGGATCTCTTGATGCTGCACCAGCACCTGATGCTACTGCAATATATAATCCATTCGCTGATGCTGTACTTTGATTCTTAATTAAAATTCGATCTCCAGCAACTAAAGTTATACCATCAATGGCATCACCAGCTTCTAGTGCATTTGATAAATTAACATTTCCTGTTGTAGCACATTCTGCAATAACTCTAGTTCTTAAACCAGCAACTGCTTGGTCAACATAAGATTTAGTAGATGCGTCTGAATTATTTGATGGTTCACCTAATCCTGTAACTGATCCACCAGATATTGAAACATTGTTTGCAGCTTGTGTGGCAATAGTTCCTAAACCTAAGTTCGTTCTTGAAGTAGATGCTGATGCTACATCTGATAAATTACTTGCTTTAACAAGTTTTGCATCTAATTGAGTTTGAGCATTAGAACTTAAAGTATTTATATGTTGAAATTCTGCACTTGTGACAGTTCCATTGGCAATTTTTGTAGCATCAATTGCAGCAGAAGAATTTATATCTGCATTAACTATTGTACCATCTGCTATTTTTGCAGATGTTATTTGAGAGTCTGCAATATGCTGTGTGTCAATTGAAGCATCAACATAATGTTCTGAATTTATTGAGTCATTAGCTATCTTAGTTCCATCAACTGCATCTGCATTTATTTTAGCAGTAGTAACTGAATTAGAAGCTAGTTTATCTGCTGTAACATTTCCATCTGTAATTTTAGCAGTTGTAACAGCATTGGTTGCTAGTTTTGCAGTAGTTATATTAGAGTCTGCAATCTTAGCTGTTGTTACATTTGAATCTGCGATCTTTGCAGTAGTAACATTTGAGTTAGCAATTTTTGCAGTTGTTACATTTGCATCAGTAATCTTTGCTGTAGTTACATTAGCATCTGCAATCTTTACAGTAGTAACTGCACCATCAGCTAAAATACCTGTAGTTATAATTCCAGTAGGTATTGAACTATCTGTTTTAGTCAAAATACCAATTAAAATTCTTAATGTATTTGATGAAGCTCCTAAATTACCACTATCAAAAACACCTGTAATAGATTGTAAAGTTCCATTGTTAGATGAAGCTGTAATTGTACCAAAAACATAATTACCATCTGCTTTTAAAATTTTTAATCTTCTACCAACATGATAGATTGCAGTAATATCTACTGAACTAGCAATAGTAAATTGAGTTGTTGAAACCCAAGCTGATGTGTAAGCACCATCTCCATCACCATATTCAACCCATTGACTGTCATTATAGAACTCTCTCACATTAACCATTAAAGCTCTAATAGCATTATTTAGGTTACTGGGTAGCATACCCTCTGCAACATCAATTCCATTTAAAGAAGTGTTGTTTGCTTGTACTATTCTATAATCTTTTATTCCTGTCATTTTTTTTTGCTCCTAATTCATAAACCAACTAAAAGCTTTATCGCTTTCAGTATTATTTTTGTTGATTAAAGTATTTACTGCTTCTTCAATTTGTCTTTGAAAAAATTCTTTTGATTCTATTGAGTAACGAACATTATCAATGTCAATTTTATCACTCATTATCTATCTCCACCTGGTACTGCTTTTAAATCTATTCCTTGTGCATTAGTCCAAAGACTTCCAGCTGGTATTTTAACATTAGCTCTAAAGTATCTTCCAGATTTTCTTACTGGGTTAAGACCAGAACTATTCATTGAACTTGATGTTGATGATGTAACTGCATCTGCTAATTTATCTCTAGTTTTAACAATTACATTTGCACTTGCATCTACAATTGGTCTAACATTAGTTATATTTGCTCTTAAACCTGGAAACAATTCTGTTTCTTTAGTTTCAAGTTCAGCTTCTAAATTATTTCCTGAAAAAATAGCTGCTTTAAAATTCTCATCAACTGCACCTAAATACAAATGCCCATTAGTCCAAAATGCTGTATCAAGTGAAATATTAATATCATCTATATTAGCACTTATAACGTCCATTAATTCTACTGTGTCTGTTACAATAAACTGTTTAAATATTTGTGATGCTTTAACTTTAGCAATTGACCATTTCTGAGTTACATAGTTATAAATTAGTAATTTATCACATAGCCCAGTTACATTTGGATTATCTTTACTTGGGTATAACCAAATTGCTAAAGTATTAAAAGGATCAACAGCAGCAGATATTCTATCTGTATATGCTTTGTTTAAATCTTGTTCAAAAAATCTATTTACTTTTTCAGCTCCTATTGGCAATACTTGATCTCCATTAATTTGAAAAAAGCCATCATCAGCATAAAAGAAAACTTGTCTGTTGTCTTGGCAAACTGTTTGTCCATATACTGCACCTCTATTAGGACTTATAACTGAAAACCTAAAAACTACGTTGCCTCCAACAAAATCCATACGAACTATTTGGTCTTGTCTAAAAACATAACCGACTTCACCAGAAGTAATTGCAACTATTTGACCACCAGAGCCAGGCAATTCTTGAGTATCTGATGATTTTACACCTGCCTCCCAAACTGAAATATCATTTAATCCTGACCAAGCAACTTTGTTTTTTGCATTTTCTAAATTACCTGTCACCAAGAAATCTCTTATGACACCTGAGACTCTAAATTTAGAGGGTACTGTTCCTGATCCTGTTGCAGTTACTAAAGTTTGTAAATCAACAAATCCTGTTGAAGTTCCCATTAAAAAATATTGAGGTGCATCTACACCATTTGATGCAATAACATAACTTCCAAATTGAGTAAAAGTTATGTAGTCGGTAGCAGTTCCTGATAAAGGTGTGCCACCAATAAAATTTGTTGTTGTTAATCTTACAGTATCAGATGAAACATTAGTTAAATTTAATCTACCTGTTGTTGCCCTTGTAACTGTAACAACATTAGTTGATACTGTTGCTGTAAAATCAGCATGACCATTAATACTATTTTTTAAATTTGTTGCAGTAGTATTATTATTTGTTTGTACTTGAAATTGATTTGTACTGGCAGTTCCTGTAACTGATGTAAAAACAATAGTTGAACCATTATTTTTTTTTAATGTAATAGTTTTGTTAGCTCCAATATTTGCATAATCAGAAACTGTAATTGTGCATTTTGCTTTTGCAGTATTTAAAAACAATCCACCAGCACCTTTATCTGTAAATGCTCCACCAGATAATTGATAAATAGTATCTGCTGTTCCAACAAAAGTAAAAACTATGTTTTCATTATTTCTAAAACTTCTTGCTCCTTTAGCATTTTGTAAAACAGTTGATGTACCACTATAAGGTACTAAACCTTTTACAGGCTTGTAACTGGTAGCAGCATAAAAAACATTTGTTGCCACAGTTGCGCCAGGATTTAAATGAGCAGGTTGGTCAGGCAACCATTCGCCAAAAGGTAATTGCATAATATTTTATTTAATAAGTTGTTTTTGCGTAATTACTAGAAAATGCAGAAGCTACTGTGTCCTCACCTCTTTGTACTAAAGGTGATCCACTAAATTGATCTTCTCTATCATTTATTTCTAATCTTTCTAAAGCAGTACCGTACATTTGTTGCCAAGTTTGAACTTGTTGAGGATTAATACCACCTAAAAAATTGGCTGCATGAAACAATGACCCATACAAATAAATTGCAGGATGACTTGTTAAAATATAATTTGTTGCAACGGAAGAACTTAAAGGACTAAAAGATTTGTAATAATTTATAACACCAGAATAAGTTCCATCAGGTTTAGGCATAAATCTAAAAGTATCACCTAAAATTGTATAGCTAGAAGGACAACCTTTTGAAGATGATCCTGCAGTTTGATCCATTTGTGAAGGAGTCATATATCTTAATGGAAGTTTAGTTTCTCCACTTAAAATATAAAAATCTCTTACTTGTAAAAATCCTTCTGGTAAATCCTCTGTTTCTGCATCTATTGTAATTGTAGATTGAGAGATCATTGATCTAACTCTTAATTTAGAATTTAGATCAGCTTCCGTTAGTTTAATAAAATCATCTTGAATTTCGCTAGTAAGATCACTTCTATTAAGCCAATTAGCTATTGTTGTCTTTAATTCTGTGTACGTTGATAATGCCATTATTATAATTTACCTTCTGCAGTTTTTAGAAACTTATAATTAGAGTCGTTTAGTTTTGTTTTTAAAATTTTGTTTTGTATATCTCTAGGAAGGCCAAACCAATTACCATCATCATTGCCTAGATATTCTTTACACCATATTTCCAACATTAAAGTTGGGATTGTTGCTACTCTTTTTAATTCTCTACTTTTAGAATAACCATCATTTAAAGTTAATAATCTTTTATTAGCTTTTAAGATTGGTTCAACATCAACGGATCTTTCATGAATAACAGCTTTGTCTGAATCATTATGAAAAGTTTCAGTAGTTAAACCATTTCTTTCAACACCAAATTTTTTCATCTATTTCCTTGACCTTTGTATCTAGTAAGTTTCATTTGTCTTTTTTCTGACTTATTTAATGACTTCTTATGCTTACCTAATTTTGGTGGCTTATCTCTTGGTGTATAAGAACTAAAATTTTGTTTAGCCACTACGCACTCATTTGAGTAATAGAAATTTCGGCACTACCAATGAAAGCAACTTTCTCACCTGGAGAAACTTTAAAAATTTCTGGTTGATCAGCTGGTATAAAAATAGTTGAAGAATTAGCAGTTGCAACGGCAGTTGGATTTGCACCAAATAAAATATATATATCTGCAGTTGATGCTATTCTTACATATCTAGTTTGTGTATCAAATGCTGTAGATTGTGCTGATGTTCCACCACTTGTTTTACCTTCATGTTTTGTTGGTTTTAAACCATAATTAAAACTCATAATTATTTACCTTTTTTTTTGCTTTTTGATTTTTTCTTTTTACCTTTTTTCTTAGGTGGTCTTCCTTTTTTAGATCCGTAAGTCCCCATTCCCATTGGCATAATTTATTTCCTTTATTTAATTGATTAGTATTTGTGGGGAAGTATCGCTAGACAAGATCCCCACAAAATTTGTAATTATCTTCTGATAATAAAAGTTACAGCCATAGCTGATGTATTTGTTGATCCACCATTAGTGATAAGTTCAACAGCACCATCTTCTAATACATCATTTGCACTAGTTGGTGATCTAGTTATAACTCTATTAGCTGATCCTGAAGCTGTATGACTAATTGCACTTCCACCAATTGCAACTCCACCTATTTCAAAAGAGATAGCTGCTGTTCCTGTAGTTACAACTGCATTGTGTGTAATAATTTTTCTAATTTTACCACCATCAGGTATAGCAACAAAAGTTGATGATCCTGCTGATACGTTTGGTATTACTCCAGTAATAAAATAATCGTTTAGTGTTCTCATAGTATTTTCCTTTTTTGTATTGCTTCGTTCCGATTATAAAATCTTCAAAGAAAACAAAATTATTGATTGAATAATGATGGGGAAATTAATCCCCACCATTGAGTTACATAAAATTATGCAGTAGTTAAATCAGCAACAAGACCACTTGCTGCTTCATTTCTTGATTCCAAAGTGTACTCTGCTAATAAGAAATTTTTAGAAGCATCACCAGTTTTTGCTAGTTCGCTAAAAGTGAAATCTCTTAAGAAAGCAACTGCCCACATATCTGGTTGTAGAATGTAAGCTTGTCTTGATCTTGAGAATCTATTTGGAACAACTTGCATAGTTCCAAAATCACCCTCATATACATCTATTGATGCTACAAGTTTCTTTTCTTCACTTTGCGTAAATTTAGTTGATCCACCTGTAAATTCACTGATTTTCTGTTTGTTAAAACTTCCAACCATGATCATAGAAGGCTCACCACCATTATTCCAACAAGAAGCTGAAACACCTTTAAGCATATCTTCTGTAAATGCTCTTTGTGTTCCATCAACCCTAACTGCTCCACCACCAGCAGCAGGATTTGCACCATTACCACCACCAATGTTAGTGTTAGTTCTCAACCAAGAATCAACTGGCCCTAATAATCTTGCTGTTGCGTTAGCACCATTATTTCTAGCTTGGTTGACACCACATAGATTGAACTCCATATCTCTTTTTAACTCTTTAGAAGCTTTTGAGATTTGGTAAGCCATTTCTGAATTTCTTCCTGCTTCAGAAACTGCATCTAACGTACCAGAAACAATTACAGGTTTGCTAGAAATCTGCGCTCTATTTCCAAGTCTAACTGTTACTGTGTTCCAACCATTAGGAAAGGCAACTTCATCACCTTCTAATTGTGCATTCGCTGCAGCATCAGATAAATTATCTGTCTGCCATTCATGATTTACTGCTGTTGCTTTTGTTTTGCCTATTCCTGACATAAACGGAGTTTCAGTCGGTGAGATATTATAGATTATATCTGATAAATCTTCTCTTTGACCAATAGCCGTATAAGTTTGGAAAGTATTTGTTATAATCGCCATTTTTATATCCTATTTGTTTGAGTTGTTAATCATATCTAAAAATATACTGGTAGCATCTTTTTGGCTTCCACTTCTTTTTAGACGACCAAACTTTTCTTTTCTTTTAGACAAACTAATATCGTTGGCATCTTTTTTAACTCCTGAGGAAAAAGGTCTTGAAGGTTTAGAAATCTTTTTTGCTAAATTCGGTTTTGAATTTTGCAGACTTCTATATTTCATTGCTTCATTCACCAACATTATAATTCTATGATCATAAATTTGTCCTACTTCTTGGTTATTAAAACCATGAGAGGATAAAAAACTTCTCATATTATTTTTTAATGATGAGGCCTTTGTAGGATCAGAAAATTCTGGCATTTTATTTGTCAGTTTATTTTGTTGGTCTTGCAAATAAGAATCAAATTGAATTTTTTGTTCACTTTGAACTTTTTGCATAGCTAAATTAAGTTTTTCTTGTTTTCTTCTTAACTTATGCTCTACTTTCATTGCCTCACTTGGATCATCTTCATACAATTGTTCTAAATCCACATTACTAGCTTCATCAGTTAATTGTTGTTGAGTTGTAGACACTAAATTATTTAATTCGTTTAAACGATTGGAATAGTCTAGTTTTTGCTTTTCAGATTCAGATTGAAAGTCTTTTCTATTATTAGAAAGTTCTTCCGTCTTTCGTCTGTAATCAGCATCCCTTGAGTAACCATTTCTCAACTCATCAAGGCTAACTTCAAATTCTTGTCCATTTACTTTTACTTTATGTAATGGGGAATCTTGTTTCTCTTGAGTATCAATTTGTTCTTCGTCTTGAGATACGTCTTGCTCCAAAACATCTTCCACTTCTTCGGTTTCTGTTTCTTCGCTTATTTCCTGTTCCAAAGGTTGATCTTCATTAGAAGATTCCTCTTGTGTTGGTTCAGGAGAATTTTGTTGAATTTCTTTTTGTTCTTCTTTTTTAGGCTCTCCTTCTTGTGGAGTTAATAATCCTAATATAGAATCTGCTGCTTTTGAAACATCAGTTTCAGCTCCTTTTAAGGGGTTAGCTTGATTGTCCGACATATGTATTTCCTTTTAAGTTAAGTTCCTCTTATGAGGTTGACTTATCCTAAACTTATTTGTTTAGAATTTTTTATTCTTAATTTGGCTTCTAAAATCTTCCATTTGTTTAGAGGCCAATTTTCCTGTTTCTAAAATTTCTTTAAAATGTTGCTCAACTTTATTTAACACTTGATAAGCTAACCAAAGTTTTTCTCTAGTTTCACCTTCATTACTTCCTGTGTTTAATAAACTTGTAGAGTATAAATTTTTAAGTTTTTCAAAAGACTCTTGAAATAAAGTATTGTCTAGTATTTCTTTAGCCTTGTTCGATTGGGTTATTTCCTGGTTGAGTTTCCCCTGTTCCTGGTTGTTCATTTAAGTTTTCAATTTCTTGTTGTAAATTTTGAGAGGCTTGTTGAGCAGATTCTAGAGATTTATTTTCATTGGTTAAAATGATTTTATTTAAATCAGCTGCAGCTTTAATTTTAGCACTATCAATTTGTGTAGAATACTTAAGTTCCATATCTTTGATTTTAGTTTCAAATTCCAAAACTTTACCAGCATTATCACTTTTGATTTTCTTAAGAGCAACTTCTAACTCTGCAACCTTACGTTTTTCTTCACTTGCTATTCTAGTAAATTCTATTTTCTCAATTGGAGTAGGTGGTGGTGGTGGTGTAGGTTGTATCATTTGTTTTCCTTGTTCAGGATCTACAAAGTAATTATCAACATTTTTAAGACCAGCATTTTCAATAATTTTAGATAAACTATTGTAAATGTTTTTTAGGCTCACCATTGGGTACTCTTTCCCACCTTGTAATTGGAAAGCTTGTAATTGTCTTTCCAAAATATTATTCATCATCATAATTTGTTGATCATTAGATCCTGTGCCTAGACCAACAGTTATGCTTATATTAAATTTATTTCTCCACTCTGTAGGTTTTACAGGGATGAATTGATTATTTAATTCAACAATTCTTTCTTTGTCTTGATACTTACAAGTAAGTTCAAATATTTTTGAGAATAAATCTTTGATACCAGTTTCGGCAAATACTCTTGCTACTAATTCCATTCTCAATTGTGATTGAGTCATTAGTGCATTAACACCAGTTGCAGTTTTATTTAAACTATCTGCGTCTAGGCCTTGATTGTATCTTGTTACACCAGTTCTTGATTCCCTAACTGTATCTAAATATTCTAATAATGGAAATGCTTGTTGCGAAATCGTTTGAGATTGCATTGGCATTATTACTTGGTTAGGTGGTTGTTTCGTTCTTACAATCCCACCTGGTCTTGTCGTAAGTAAATCGTCAAGGTTGACCATGCCATCCATTACAGCAGTACGATTATTATTTGTTAAATACATATTATCTAACAATTGTCGCATTACAGTTGACTTAACTAATTGAACATCTTCAACAAGTTCGGCTACACTTCTTCCATAAAATCTATGTGGCATTGGTATTGGAGTTAAAGAACAAAAAGGAATGTTATCACAACTTTCATTAGATAAAATTTCACTTCCATCTTTCCCTGCAACACAAATTTTTCTTAACTCTGCTATTCCATCACCATCCATATCCACTTTTAAATAGCACTCATAAATTTCTACATCTTGAGTTGCTACATCTTTTGTATCTTGTAAAAAAGGATTGTCGTCTATATCTGCGTATCTTTGTATTCTTTCGTCATTAAAAAGTATGTTGTTTGAAGTTGGAAGGTTTTCAATAACATCCCTATCAAAACCCATTTGAATTAATTCACTTCTTGTTTTGATGACTCTATGAGCAACAAAATTTGACTCTTCAATTGTTTTAGCAGTTTTTTGAATTAGAAATTCTTCTGGTGGTATATTTTCTATTTTAACTTTACCATAAGAACTTGTTCTTTTAATCTTACAATTGTAAAGCATAGGAGTAGGAATTTCTGGTAAAGGAATCCCTTGCTCTGCTGTTATTTTATTTAGTTGATCTAATTCTTCTTTTGCTTTTTCATCTACAAAAGATTCTTCTTTTATAATTTCAACATTTTCATCATCAACTAATAATTGATATTCTTGGTCATTTAAATTTTCATAAGTTTCTTGCTCAACCTTTTGGCTATCATCCCAATAGACTTTAACAATTCCATTCTTTTCTAAAAGAGCATCTTTAAACCATGTATATAAAATTGAAAAACCATTGTTATCTCTATTAAAGATATAGTTAATGTAACTTGTAGCTTGTTGAGATAAAGCGATATCCTCTACGTTTTGAGGCTCACACTTAACTACTTTTTCGCTAGACGTAAATACTCTTAAAAGGTTTGGCAAAATGGTTTCAATTGTGTCAGCTACATCTGTACTTACAACTTGGCTTCTACCATCAATCTCTGTGCCAAGTTTTTCCCCCATATAATACTCAAGGGATTTTTTACGTTGACCTGATAAAGCACCACCCATAAAACCTAGAGCATTGTCTATCTCACCACTAATAATTGAACTTAATTCTAAATCTGTAACTTTTGCCATATTAAACTATATAATTTGTGTTGATTGGAACTTCTTTTTTCCAATTTGAAATTGCTAATCCTTGCCCTACTATGCCAGTACGAAATGAGTCTGCGCAATGTGACGCAAAATTATGTAAAGGTTTATTTCTAAAACATTGGTTCTTATCGTCATATCTTTTTTGATATGCTTTCAAATATTCAAGTGCTGTTCCACACTTACTTTTATCAAACCAACAATTAATTAAATTTTTTCTAACTGCTTCAATACCATCTTCAACACTAATTTTAGGTGCTACTTCAAAGGCTATTCCTAATTCTAAAGCACTCTCTAATCTTGATTTACCAAAGTTTCCTATTTCTCTAACTTTAATATCATGAGGTGCTACATGAGTTGAGTAATCTTCCGAATATGGTTTGTTGTTTAAAACATCTACATAATGATCAAGGCCAAAACCACTATTCTCATAATAGTCTATTAGTCTTATTTCACCTTTATGTCTTTGGACAAACCAAATAGAGGTACTATCATTCAATCCGATATCCCACCATGTTTCTACATCTAGGTTATCGTCATAAGGTACATCACCTATTCTACCTTCTTTTGTTAAATCTTCTATTATAGTTCCATAATAACTCCCAGTTATTGCAGCTTGAAAACTACATTCAAATTCTTGCTCATATAAATCTTTTGACATTACGTCTTGAGCAGCTTTTAATTCTTCGTCATCTAAAATTTTTGTTTCACTTGCTTTATAAACACATGAAAACCAATCTTTAGATTCTTTAGCTTTTTCATATAAACTATAAAAGTAATTTTGGCCTTTTGGAGTTCCGATAAATACGCACCAACCTTTCCTATCTGCCAACGCAGGTCTTATGATCTCTGGAAATATAGTTGGTTTAATAGATTGTGTTTCGTCAAATACACAACCATCTAAACTGATACCTCTAATTGCTTGATCATTCTCTGCTCCAAGAATTGTAATCCTTGAACCATTGGGTAGATCGCATCTTAATTCGCTTTCATTAAATTTTGTATTAGGAATCTTTCCTGCAAAATTTTTAATATAGTCCCATGCTGTCAGTTTTCCTTGCTTAAAAGTCGGTGACAGGAACACATACCTTGAATTAGGTTTTGTAGTAGTAAGGGCATCTTTTAGCATATGGTTAATCATAGCTACTGTTTTGCCAGCTCTACGGTGTAGAACTAGGACACTAAACCTGTGCCTATCAATTTCTTTATGCAAAATTTTTTGTAATGCTCTTGGCTTATATGGAATGATAATATTTGGCATTTTAAAAAGACTCACCCTATTAATGTAAGGTTTCTCCATGAGGTAAAGATCCCAAAGCTTCAATTCCTAAATCATCCATTATTTGATGAGAAAAAAAGTTACATTCTTTTAAAGATTTAAAGCCATCAAAATGAACGATCACACTATTAGTGGACTCCATAATATATACGATAGCCGTATAACCCAATTTTTTATCGTCAAATTTTTTCATTCAAATTTTTAAGTTTATGTATGTGTAACTTCCCTGACAATAACCATAGGTAACAATAATAGTTCGGTGTGCCGTTTCTCACAAAACCCCCCCAATTGTAAGGAGTTTTTGAGGTAAATGACTATTAATCAATAAACCATGCTTAAAACATCAATAGAATCAATGCTTATTTAATATAGTTATAGTTTTAATATTAGTGTGACATATATGTCACCTAAATATCTAGTAATTTTGTAATAATTTATTCTATATAGCTTCATGTGTTAGGTTCGCACATTTTACGGATGATTTAACAACTAAACCAAGTAAAACAATACTTATTAATAATATCTACTTATCCCACTTCACAACAAGAGGACTCTTATCATCACCAATTAAGGCCAATGAGTCCTTTTTAGCGTAATATTTAGGTGCTAATCGCTCTGATTTCCATTTTGCTAGGTCAATATAAGCCTTGATTAAGTGAGTTTGACCAAGATCTGTCTTATCTTTTGTTTTGCTTTCAAGTAAAGCATTGTTAATGGTTTCCGTAGCATCACTCAAAAGGTATTCGATTCCATCTTGTTTTGCTTTTTCATAGTCCAATCTTAACGTTGGAAATTTAGGGACGTTATTCATCCAATGTCTAAAGGTAGCCCAACAAGGTCTATCCAATTTTTTATTTTGTGGAGATAAACATGACCTAATAGATTGGCCGATTGCTAGTTCTTCCATGATGTCTTGAATTACATCTTTTTTAAATTTTGTTTTATTTGCCATATTTCTTAAGTTTTTAATGGGTTGTATTTGAGTTATCATTCAATTATAAGTATCTTAAGATTCGTTATTAATTCGAATCAATAGGGAGAAATATGAATATATATAATAAACCACTTACAAGACCTTATTCAATGTTTAAGGTTAATGTTGTGCCTCTTTATAAAAATAGAGAGCAATTTAGAATAGGTTTAAAGTGTAGAAAAGTTTTTAAAAAGCTTACTCTACATAGTTTAAGACCAATAGAATCCAAGTAATTAAACATATAAGGGCTATTGTTATTTTTTAGAGAGAGAGAGAATAAAAGACTACAATTAGCCCTCATAAGTGAACTATATGTAGTGAGGTAAATGAAAGAACCTTACTATATGTAGTATAGATATTTCTACTACATTTATGCCTTATTTGTCAAAATAATAATTAAGTATATTGACTCCTATCAACAAGACACTTAACGTCAATATTATGTCAATTAAATATAAATTAAAATGGAAGAAAGCACACAAGAACTTTAAACACACTTATGGTTGTTGGTATGCAATTTCTCCAATTAATAATTTTGTATTTATTGCTAAAGATCAAGATGGGCAATGGTCAAATCATATTATTTATAAAAAACATTTAAATTCAATTAATAATGTTGAAGTGCTTAATGTTGATGATTTATGTGAATTAGGAACTCAAAATAATTTGATTGATTGTGCTTCTCACACTTTAGGTTGTTCAAAAAATGAATTTCAAAGATATGTGAATAATCATTTAAATCATAAAAAGCATGGTTTTGATTTTTACACTTTAAAAGATTACATCAAGTCAAATAAAGGAAAATAATGAGAGATAAAACATATAAACAAGAGGAAATTTTAGAATTTATTAGAGAAGCTTTAGAAGAATTTAATTTTATTATTGAAAGTAAATATATTACTAAATCAGAATTTACTAAATTTAATAAGTTCTTTAAAAATATATTAAGATTATCAAAAAAGAAAAAGAATCCTTATCATTATGAAGGTTCTATTAATAGTGATGAGTTTTATTGGACTCATCCCACATTCCACACTTATGAAGATTCAAAGTGTATAGGTAAAATTATTACTTTAAATATAGAAAATGTACCTAATTTAAACTTGAAAGAAATTTACAAAGAATTTCCTTTATTGATTGAAAATCATGAACTTTTAATAAGTCTTAAACCAAATATAAAATTAGGTAGACGACCAAAAGACTTAGAAAAAGACTATGAAACCGAAAGATTAAGAAAAGCACAAGAAGAAGATAAAGCAACTTGTGGAATTTGTGGTGATTATTGGGAATTAGTTGACATGATGGGAGAAGGCCAAAAATTTGGATTGTCTAAAAATGTAATAGCTGATCATGGTTTCACTATCTCAAGGTATGGCAATGGAAGAAATGGAGTTTGTTTTGGTGCAAGGTTTGAGTCTTGGGAAAAATCTCCAAAAGTAAAAATTGAATATGTAGAGCAAATTTTAAAACCAATATTAGAAAAAGTTAAAAAAGAAGAACCAAGTGAAGCAACATTGATTGCACTTACTAAATGGGTGGCAAGATTCAAAGTTGAATTAGAAGAATATTACAAATTATCTTTTAATGAAAGAAGGGATGTAGAGCAACCAAATAGACCAGAATATGTGTTATCAGGTCAAAAGGTAGGCTTATTATTATCTACTACAAAACCAACAACTTTAAACGAATTGGTTGAATATTGGAACAATTACAAAGAATCAATAGAAAATGAAATTGTTAGATTTCAAACTTCTATTAAAAATTGGACTTTACAACCAACACCAAGAGAAAGACTAAAACAACAATAACAATGGAGAGAAAGATGAACATAGAAAAAATAGAAAATAGAGTAAAAGAAATAGATAAAACATTGGAAGGAGATTGGAAAAATATCGATTCTCATGCTTTGATTATGGAAAGAGGTGATAAAGAATTTATCCTAAATAAAAGAGGGGTAAACGTTAGATTAACTGGAAATAATAAATATTATTGGGCTTGTCAATTCAAGGATTTTAGAACTAATATTTCTAAATATGGTACTTGGAATTATAAAGCAATTGATGGAACTAAAATTAGTTTTCATAAATATTCAATTAATGAGTCTTATTCTCAATATTCTAATGACTTTTATAGATTTGATAGTGCTGACGAAATGAAGGGATTTGTAAAAGGATATAATGCAATGAGTCATATTTTGAATTTAAAAGAAAAAGGTATTCAATAATAAGACTTTAAGGGGTCTTTATAGACCCTTTAGAGATTTATTATAAAATAGATCGTAATTAATAAGAGGAGAGAACAATGACTAAAAAATATAATTATACATATGAGGAATACTCACAAGACTCAAGATCATTTGAAGTTGAAAGTGATGTAAAACTTACACAAGAGGAAATTATGGATATTTCACTTGGTTGTAATTTTACGGATGGATACACTTATGTAGGGGGAGAAAATGAGAAAAGATTTAAGGCCACCTTTAAAGGAACTGAATTTGGTGATGATACCCAAACCGAATTTGGTGGTGATGAAGTAAAAGAAGAAGAAGAAGAAGAAACAAAAGAAGAAGATAAAGGAGAGAACAATGACAATAATGGTTGATCCAAACGATTTAAGATTCGACAAAAGACCAAGAAAGAATCCACAATATAGAAAAAAGATTACCAATGACAAAGGTATTGTTTTTAATGTTGTGATGAATAAACAAAAAAATCATAAATTAATCACTTTCTACGATTCAAGATATTACAAGGGATTTACTAAATTAGGTCAAGGAGTGGCCACTTATAGAGTTAATACCCTTTTAGGTCTTGATGGCTTTGGATCTATTAAGAATAGAGATTTAGACCTTTATGGTGGTGAGGATGATTGGTATATAGACTCAAAAGCTTCTAATAAATTAATTGATTGGATTGAAAAAACTAAACATAAATTAGATTAAAAAAACTAAACATAAATTAAATCAATAAAATTTAGGTAATTTTAGGCCTTTAAAATGCAACAATTTAAGGTTGTAAAATATAAAAATTTTTTAACACCAATTAAATATAAACCAAAACCAACACTGATAAGACTTACGGAGGTGATAAAATGTTTTAACGCCCTGATAAGATTTAGGGAGGTAATAAAATGTTTTAATTATTATCTATATTTTTTCAAATTTTTATTAGCATAGATACAAACCTTCTTAAGAGCCTTTAAATACATATAACGTAATTTTTCATGACTAACGTCTAAATACATCTTTTTTAAATCTCTATAAGACTTTTTGTAGGGGAAGTTTCTTAAATAGATTAATTCTCTATCACTTTTACTAGCATCACACATAACACAAGCTACAAAGTCATATATAGTTATTTGTCTTGAGGTTAATGTAAATTTAACTTTAGTCATTGAGTTTTCTAAATGTTTAATAGACTCCTTATCATGACCAATACCATAAACATCATCAATAACCTTGAACATAGATGCACTACGTCTATTGCCGACCTTTGGAAGCTTTTTATCAACAAAACTAGCTACACTTAAAAACTCATCTAATTGGTTTATAGTTAAATTACTTGTGATCATCTTTAGTATATATCCCTTCAATGTAAGTGTTAAAATTATCTTTACTCAATTTCTTTTGTAGTGCTTTATTAGTTTGGTTTTCTTTGTAAGCTTTATAGTTCTTCTTTCTTTTGTTGATTGCATTTTGATAATAGAAATTACTCTTTTTAGTTAGGTTATTAATTGCTTTAGCAATTAAGTTCTTATCTACATATGTTGTCATTTTATTTACTCCCTTAAGTCTATATATGTTAAGTCTTTATTAAGAGGCTCTTTAGCTACACCCAAAAGGTAAAAGTGCATCACCCAACTACACATCTTTTTTAACCATGTTGATAACATTGCTTATTTGTGGATTAATTTGTGGATTACTTTTTTTCTTTTTAGATAACGATATTCTTCTTCTCTTATTGGTATTATGAGAAATATATTCTTGCATTGTTGCTTTATCAAAAACATAATGGTTAGTGCCGTTCAACTCCTGTCGCCTAGCAAGGAGTCCAAACATAGTCAATCTATCCAAATACTTTGTTAGTGTACGTCTAGACCCTATCCCTGTTCGTTGCATAAGGTACTTATGAGAGATCCGACATCCATAAGGTGCATTGCGAAATGAATAGCAAATAATGAATATGACTTTTTCATGGCTATTTAAAATCTTGTTATTAAGGAAGTCTTTTTCAAATTTTTCAAATGCCATTACAATTGAATCTCCTTTAATATCATTCCATAATTATTAACTCCTTGAGGAATTACTAAATCTTTCTTTTTAATTGGAATATTCTTTTTATATGGTAAATAATCTACGAAATGATGCCACCGATTAAATCTCCACACAACTTTAGCAACGTCTGGGTGCATTTTTTCTAACATCTTTGATTTATTCATTGTTCCTTCTTCATCATAAAATTCTTTAGAGTTACCACCACTAATACGTTGGGTTGTGGCCTTCTCTTGTAGGAAAGCATTGAATTGAAGGGTGCAATCACCATCTTTTAAAACCCTTAAAGATAAATCCGTATCTTCGTTATATCTTCCTCTCCATCTATATTTAGTAGAGTTGTCTATTAACAAGGTTGAATAGATTCTAGTGTTAAACAAATAAGGTGGATATTTTTCGCTACCAATACAAAACTTGCAATAGTTGAAACCACTTATTTTAACATTCTCATAACGATCATGAAAATCTTCCGCAGCTTTGAATATTGTCCCAGTTTGTACTATGTTTTTGGCATTGTTATTTAATCTATAAAAATCGTAAATATTATCATCCATCACCCAATGTTTTTTGTGGCCATTACTAATAGAGTGTTCCCAACAAAAATTTCTAGCTGCCCCTGGCCCTGTGCCTCTACCCTTTCCAATCTCATCATCAAAAATGTCATAATCTTTTTGAAATTGCTTATCTAGAATTAAAACTTTAGACTCATCAATGACGTTGCAATATTGTTCATGCTCTTGTTCTTCTACTACTACAAAATAGGGTACTTTCATTCTCTCTAAAGACTTAACCGTTAGCCTAGAATCCCATCTAGCTTTAGAAACTACATATATTGGATATTTAGGATTCATCTTTGTCCAAGTACCTTTTGTTAAAATGATTTGCGAATTTAAGTTTTGGATGCCAAATACTTTTTGTCTTATTATTAATATCTTGCCCTATAAGTTTGGCAAAATTTTGAAGTTCTTCCTCATTATCAAATCTTACGATAATTTTATGATAAGCTTCTTTTTGGTATTGTTGGAATTCAGGCATACCATCCCATTCTTTTCTCCAATCCTCTTGAATTTCTTCTTGGCCAAATAGATTGTCTTGTTGATCTTTACTCAAAATGATTACCCCAATTATCCCAACCATCTTTTTTTTGTCTAGCAAACAATTCAATTCTTGGTAGATCACCACACAACTCAACAATTCTATCTCTCACACAATCTGGTTTTCTTGAGTGTTCTCTACGAACATCAACTACTAATTGTTTTACACTTTTAGAAATTCTTTTAGGCTTACCTCTAGTAGCTAACAAACACATTTCTGGATTGGATCTAGTCCAATAACCCATCCCTGTAAAAAAACCTTCCGATTTATTTTCCTTAACCCAACTAAAAGCTACCGTTTTAAATTTAAAATCCCATGCTTTAAGAAGTTCAAAAGACTTATGAAGTAAAGGATCAACAACCCACATGAATAGTACACAATCCACATCAGCAATAGCATTGATATCAAGATTGCATAAATCGTCAAATTCCATACATGGATAATGTTTTGTAGCATTTCTTCCTTCTCCTTTTTTTGAATAGCTTTTAAAATACCAGGGGGGATCGGCATAGATTATTTTATATTTTTTGTTAGGAAATGGAATCATGGCTTAACTACATTTAAAATTAAGCTATCATTATCTAAAACTTCCTTACCTAGTTCTTCAATTGATTTTCCATTTTTTAATTGTGTCCAACATTCAACACAATAATCTTTTCTTTGCTCTACTACATCAGCAGGATCACTACAATTCCAACAAACTCTAATGTCGCCAAAAATATTAATTCTATTCGCCATTAATTCCAAGCCCCATTTTTTAAAAGGTCTATTGGAGTCAATAACGTACTAGGGATTGCATGGCATTTAGGCCTATTAGGATTATTAAAATCAGTTAAATATTTATCACTACCTAAAACATAAGTTGAATTAACAAAACCAAGTATCTCAAAAATAGGTGACTTATCAATTGCAAGTATATAAATTTCTCCAAGCTTACTACCTAGAGGCCTAATGATTAAACTATTTTCTTTTTTTGGTAATTGTGAACGAACTTGTAAATGAGTGTCATGAAAAATTAGATCAGGGTTGTTGCCATGATTGACATGGTAAGTGTGTTCAATTTTTAGATATTTTGCAACGGCTAATTCTGCTTGCGAACCACTTATAGATTTAGCAATTTTTTCGTTGAGGCTACCCTTAAAACCATGCCCCCAACTATGTCCTAATCGCATTGACTCAAAGACTCTCATAAGACCATTTTGAGAAGTGATCATTAATTCATATAAGTCTAATTTAACTTCTATCATTTAACCCACTCACCTTTTTTGTCTTTACACCAATGAGCTGAAATTATTTTGCCCTTATAAAAATTACCAAAGTCCTTATCTGATTTGTCTATGGTTTTTTCGTAAGCTTGTTGGCAAGTAATTTTTTTAATTCCATTGGTGATAGGAATTTTAATAAGTTGATAGCCTGGATTTATGTCGGATGTGCCAAATGCCAAGATTAAAAAAAATATACTCATGACAATATGCAGTGTGTTGATTCGTTTTTTGCACTAGATAAGGTAAAAATAAATGAAACCAAAAAGGGAATTTTCTTGAAAGATACGATAGTTTTTGGTGTAATTAAAAATGTCTTATAGATATTCAAAGTTGCTAGAAAAAATATTCCCATTACTTTGATGATAAAACCCCTTATTTTACTCATTTTTTCTCTCTTTTTTAGTTGCGAATCCATATAATATAATATGAATCATAGGGAGATTATAACCTAATGGTAATTAGGTTGACAACCTTTATCAAGTCAACTATACGTCAAGATATGAACAATAAAAACACTACTAATAAATTTAATACCAATTACAATACTCATATGAGTGATATTAAATTCAATAATGGTTTTAGAAAAGAAGGTTTAGACATTATTAAAAAAAGATATGGATTTACTACTCAAGAATTTATCCAAGCATTTTATCCAAAAAAAGAATGGCTTAATATGGAAGTCAAAATTTCTAGGTTAATTAATAGACCTAGTGATGCAAAAGGTTATTTTGGTGCATCACAATTAGCAGGAGATTTAGCAAATTTTATTAGAGAAAATATTAATCCTAAAATTAAAAATGGAGATAAAGAAATTGCACCTAGTTATTTTTTAGGAAACGCAGCTTACATAGATATTATTGGGGGTGTTTTTAAAAATGCTCAAGTTAGAGAATTTGAAAAAAAAGAAATAAAAAAATGCGCAGTAACTATTAGATATAATGGTTGTCAAGGAATCATAACAAAGACTCCTAGTTCAAATGGTTTAATTAGAATTTTTAGACCAAGAAATAATATTTACACTGGTGCTGATAATCGTTTTGGTATTTGCCAAGAGAAAAAAACTAAAACAATCTACATAGGTTTTCTAGTTCCTAATTCAAATGGTAACTATGATATTGAAGATAGATCATGGGCAACTGGAATAGTTAATGAAAAAAATATTGCAAACGATATTTCTTTATTATGGTCATCAAGAATAGAGGGTGAACTATACCCTGATTATTGGGATTACTAATAGTTATCAACCAATATTAACTAGGTTGACTTTTTATATTAACTAGCTTACAAATCTTGCATGAGCAAGAGAATCAAAATAATAGGCGATTGTTATAAAAAGTTTAATTTAAAACACACTTCAAAATCACAAAATACTATTCCAGAGGATATTCGTTTTCGTAACTACATAGTTATGACTACCAAAGAAAAAATGAATATGCCTAAATCATCTTCTTTTGAAGGTGGAACTTTGATTCATGAAATTGTTCAAGCACATTTAGTTAAAAAAATAAAACTTGAGGACATATCATGATAGATAAAATAGTTGAAAGAATTGAAAACTATACACCAACTGATGAAAAAGATGGTTTTAAATTTGAGAACATAGTTAAGAATAGAAATTTAATTGCACAAAATCATTTAGATAATGTTAGCGAATTACCAAAGCAAGAGTGGGAAGAAGAAAAAGAATATACCCATTGGGATGAGCATGGAAGAATCCAAACTTATTTTTTATGCTATGTAGATTTAATTGGTCAAACTCATTTTGGAGATATTAAAAATGTTTTTGGAACTGTAACCACCACAAAAAAAGGTTTAAATTATACAAAAAAGAAATGTCCAATTAAGCCATTCCATTCCGATTGCTTACAAATGGCCTTGTACTCAAAAGTTTTACCAAACCATATACCTTATTTAACCTATGCAAGTGATTGCGATAGACAACTTTTTACTCCTGACAATTGTGAAGAATTGCAAAAGGATAACCTTGAAAGATATTACAATGAGTTAGTTTTATATCAAAGGTGTTGGGAGAAAAAACTAGAGTTAGCCAATGGAGATATAAACACACTGGCTTTACTTTGTAAGCCTGACTTTAGTGAGATTAGAAAAAATGGTTTTTGGTGGAAGGGCTTCCCAAAAGAAATAATACAACGATTTAGGAGTTACTATGTCTGATACTGGAATAATAAAACCATTAAGAGCAAGAGTAAAAGAGTTAGAGGATAGAGTTAAAGATTTAGATGTAATTAATAGTGAGCATCAAACAAAAAATGGTCAATTAAGACAAGAGATACAAGACAAAGATAAAAGAATGTCAAAATTGAAAAAAGAAGTAGCACATTTATCATTAACAAACATCAACTTACAAAGAGGAAGATAATGAATAAGGAGAGGACACTTGAACAAGCAATACAAACTTTTAAAGAGAACATTAAACAAGAGGATTATGTTAAACTTGGTGCAAAAGGTGAGTACCTAACTGTTCCCTATCGTATAAAATTTGTTAGAGAATATTTTGGTGCAAGGTTACAAATCATTACTTATAGTTTTGAATTGGCCAATGGCTCTCATAAATTTAGAGCAGGTATATTGTTAGATGGTAAAGAATTAAGTGTTGGTGAATCCAAACAAACTCAAAATAAAGAAAAAGCTTTTGAAATGTCGCAAACCGTCAGTATTGGTAGAGCCTTAAGTATTCTTGGATTCATGGGTAACGAAATCGCAACAGCAGAGGAGATTCAAGATTTTATTGAATCTAAATCAGTTACTAGCATTGAATCTAAACCACCTATTAATCAAGTGATTAAAAAAGAAGTTCTTAAACCTATTGTTAAAATAGCTATTAAAGAAAAAGATGTAAAAATAGTAGCCACCGAATGGATTGCAAAATTAAAAGAACAAGCAAAACATTCAACTGGTGTAAATAAATTTGAACAAGGGATTCAATTATTATCAAATGAATATTTAGATGAACTTAAACAAATAGCCCTTGATCCTTTAGAGGAATTAAGAGTTGATGAAGAATACAATAAATTAAAAACACAAATACAAGGAAGGAAATAACATGGCAGATAGTAATTTTGACAATACTTTAGCATTATGGAAACGTACTAAAAGAGAAACGGATGTTGCAGGAAAACCTTACCCCCACTATAACGGAAAGCTGACCGTAAATGGTGAGCAAAAAGACGTTGCAATATGGCTTAACACAAACAAAACAAAAGAAGGTCAACCTGATATGAGTGGTAAAATATCAGAGCCTTATGTTAAACCACAAGAAAATAATGAGGAAGCACCTTTTTAATGGAGAGTGTAGATCCGAAACATTATAAAAAAGCGATCCAAACTTGTGACGCAATTATGAGTCAACAAACTCATGAAGAAAATATCGGATATTTAAAGGGTGCTGGTCTAAAGCACCTTTTCCGTTTTGGTCAAAAACATGGAACATCAATAGATAGTATCATTATGGATTTAGAAAAATGCTTATGGTATCTAAAAAAATTATTGAACTACCTAAAGGCTTTAAAAGAAGATGGAAACGATATCAGAAATTTGAATGATGATGAAAAAAATATAACTAACTTATTTAAGGACAAATAATGGAAAAAGAAAAAAAATATTTATATTTAAGCGAAATCAAATGGAAGGTTTTACAATATATAAATACATTTACTAAAGAAAAAACTTATAGCCCAACATATAAAGAGATTGCTCTTGCACACAATTTTTCTAGGGCTAGAGCTGGTGCAATATGTAGTGAGTTATTTAAATTAGGATTAATTTCTAAAAGTAGTAATTCTGCTCATAGAAAAATTAGGCTAACAAGAAAACAAGTTAATCTAATTCCTACTCTACATTTCAATAAAGAATATCCAACTATGGAAATCAATTTATGAGTAGAGTAACTAAAGAATCCTTTTACGAAATTAGTGCCAAATTTGAAGAAGAATTTGAAAATGCAGAGGTTGCTGCCAAAGCAGATAGACCTAGTGAAGTTGCTAAACTAGAGGTCATAGATATTAAATTACAAAAAGCTAAAATAACATTAAATAAAGGAGAGAAAAATGAGTCGATTAAAGTATAAATCAACATTTTTAAGTGATCAACAAAAGACAATTAATATTTCTATTGGTGCAAGATTAAGACAAGCAAGACTTGGTAGAAAAATTTTAATTGAAGGTACTAATAACTTTAGATCAAGGGCTTGTACTCAACAAGAATTAAGTTTAGTTTTAGATTGTACGTTTCAACAAATTCAAAAATATGAACATGGAACTAACACATTTCCATTAATAAAAATGCACCTAGCTAGTAAATATTTAAACATACCTGTTAGTGAATTTTTAAATATATATGAATTAAGTGTTTATCTAAAAGATAAAGAACAATTAAATATTAGTTTTGAAGTTTTGCAAAGCAATGCCAAACATCAATTAAAAAAATTATCAAAATTATTTGGTGAATGTAAGCAACCAAATGATAGTCTTGCTAGTCATCAAGACTTAAATCAGCTTACATAGGTTGTAAATAGGGAGAGGGAGATTGTCTTTAGTTCCTAATAATTAGTTTATCTCTCTCTCTTTTTATGTTTTTTTTAATATTTAAGCCCAAAGAAGATTTTATTCTATATACAAATCAAGTATTTCAAACAGAGATAGAAGCTAAAGAATTTGCTTCAAGAAGTTTTAAAAGAAAAGATACATGGGAAGTAGTTCCCTTTAATTCAGAGAACCACAAGAAGTATTGGGATAAGTTTTAATAATTAAATTGTTTGTTTTGCCAATCGCTTTTTTCTAATTCTAAAGTTTTGGTTGCATAAGGTTTAATGTAAGTTCTGTTAACAAAGTTAATATCCTTATCTCCAAGTGCTTTAGCTAGATCCATTGGATCAACATACTTTTTTTCTTTAGCCCACAAAGTTGCAGTGTAGTGGCGAAAAAAGTAACATTTTCTATTAACAGGTAACTTCTCACCTAATTTCTTTAAAGCCTTGTCTAAATTGGTTAGAAGCACCTTTAAAGTGATATATTCGTTGGTACTACCTTTAAATAAACTATTTTGATCTTTAGGTAATTTACTTATATATTCATCCAATCTAGCTTTTAAACTAGATGAAATAACCAAATCTCTAGTACCACCTTTTGTTTTAGGTAATCCTAAAGAACCATCCCTTTTTACTGCACTTTTTATTGATATATAAGCACCTCTATTTGAGGTTAAATGTATGTTATTTATTACAAGGCCTCTAGCTTCACTAGGCCTACAAGCTGTCTCTAGCATTATAAAAAATAATAATTTAACTTGAGGATTATAAACATTTTCAATTAAATTAACAATCCTATTAATTGTCCAATATTCAAAATCTATTTGCTCAAATTCTTTTTCAACAATTTCTATATCTGCTAAAAAATCTTGAGAGTTGCATGGATTTTTATGAAGTTTATTTTTGTTTGTGGAGTAATCAATAACCACTTTAAAAACATTATAAATCTTAGTCAATGTTTTAGAGTTAATTTGGCCTTCATCAACCTTATCCTCTAAAGCATTTACAAAATCAACAATGTTTTTTTTATCAAGGAGTCTTAAATCTTGGCCTTGAAAGTGTGGAAGTATATGATTCCTATAAAAGCTATCATAATCTTTTATGCAACTTTTAGAAGGTTTTCCATAATTTTTCTCTTTATATAATTGCCTTTTGTACCAAAGATCATAAGACTCATATAAAAAACAAGATGTAGTGCTAGTTTTAATAAAACCATTATCTTCAATGTGTCTTACCACTTGATCTTTTAATCTATTTTTATTTATGTTTGTTAGGTATTTTGGTTTGTTATCTTTACCATGATAGGCAAATCTAAACTTCTTTTTTCCCCCAACAAAAATAGGCTCAATATTATTATAATCTATCTTCTCTACGTTCTCTTTGCTCATGTTCTCTCTCCAATGGTGTAAATGTTGTGATTGTTTTATTGATAAAGGCTTTAGGATAAGCCTGTTGGTAGACAAGTAATGGATCTAGTTCGCAATTATATTTGCTCTCCAATACTCTTATTGTGTGAAGCCAAGTAAATACGTTTCCTTTATCTACTAAAGGATTAAATCTTTTAACCTTTAATTTACTTTCATATATATTTTTAGCTTCAAGGATCATGTGTTTCATTTTTACTCCTATTAACTTAATTTATATTAACTAATAACAAAGTTATATGCTAATGATAAGTCAATTACAATAGTCAATAACCCTTTATTATAGTCAATAAACCATCCAATTAACCAAATATGAAAATAATATAGCAACAAGAAGTATTGATTCGATATAACTTTTACAAATTCATCCCTTTTTTCCTTGTATAACGGCCAAAAAAAAAGTGGCCTACATATCGCAATGGATATATAAGCCTTGTAATTGTTAATAAATAACCTGCCCTTGTAGCTCAGCTGGTAGAGCAATTGATTTGTAATCATTAAACCCAACCTACTATTGTTATTAACCCTATCTTTTTTTCAAATAATATAGAATTAATATTTTTTTTCATATTTTTTAACATTAAATACATAACTCAATGCCAATTAAACTATAACACAATGCTAGGTAAAACCTATTCATTTTTTCCCACCCAAACCCTAGAGCATAAATGCTCCTACAAAGTCATAAATAATATGACTTACCAATTTTTAAATATTATGAAGATTTATAAGCTTTAGCACTTATTGTACTTTTACCTTTTGTCCGACTTATATTTTTTTTCTTACGTTTGTTGACATTATACCAGAGGCCTTTTTTAGCAACCTTGCCTGATTTAGTTTTGTGATAACCTTTTTTCATTCTTATTCTTTTCTATTAATTGTTTGTAATAATTATTTTTAGAACATTGATGATGGGCTTTAGTTTTGTCTTTATCAATAAAAGATACAAAACTTACTTTATTTATAATTGGTTTTTCGCAAAATTTACAATTACCTAAAATCATTATTTTCGCTTAATTAAATCCGTTGCCTTAAGTCCATAAACACTAGCAATTACACCAACAAAAATTGATTGATACCAAAATGGTAAATTTCCAAAATGCTCAAAGAACAAATTCATTTTTTCCATGTGTTTTGGATTATCTGACCACACAGAAAATGCTAACATACAAATTGGCAGACTTAATAAAATCAAAATAAATTCGTCTTTCCAGTCAGAGTTTCTAGACTCTAAAAGCTTACCTTGATATTCGGATTGGCCATCAGCCATCTTTTGAGCATGGTGCATTTGAGCATCAGCCATTAACATTTTAGTCTTTTGTTTATTTTTATATATATGACTACCTGCTTGCATAGCCAATTTAATTGCACCTAACCACATTATTCTTTAACCTTTCCGTTTTGCCATTCCATATTTGGAAGTCCATCAGAATAGCTTTTGCCATCAAATGTAAGAACTTGTTTTCTATTATTTCCATCACAATAACTTGCATGAATCCAACCAGCATTATCTTCATCTGGTTTGTAAAATTCTAAAATTAATTGGTCAAAGTCGCAATTGTTTTGAATCCAATAAGCAACTTGAATATTAGGAGTACCAATAATCTCAAAGTCAACAGCCATACCTTTAGTATGTTGTGAACTATCCGAACTACCGATCTTACGATTTAATTCCAAACATCTAAAACCAGAATTAATCATAACTGGTTTTTCAAACTTGGCTCTTACAGGCTCTAGTATTTCATAAGCTACATTACCAAGATTTTTAATCTCACCAGAACCAGGCATATTCTTAATACCATTCCTAGTTCCTACTTGGCTTTTAGTAAATTCTGAAAGCTTAAAATGTTTTGATACTTGCATAATTATTTACATTTACAGTTGTCGCAGTTACAAATTTCTTGATCCTCATGTATATGTAGATCAATTTTACAATGACATTTACAATGGCAATTTTTACATTTCTTTTTTTTAGGCTTTTTTTTTAGTTCTTGCCCAACATCAAATGTTAAAACATCATTAACTTTTTCCATTAAGGAGTCCATCCACCCAAAAAATTTAGATAAAAATTTATCCATTATTCTAAAATAAGTTTCTTTATTGATTTTGAACCATCTATATTAGTTTCAAGTTCAGCTTTTGATTTAATACATCTATACTCTACGTTGCTTGAAACATTTCTATTAGCAACTCTTTTACCTCTAAGACATTCTGAAATTGATGGTTGTATTCTGACTTCTTTAATTTCATTATTAACAATCATTAAAAGTGCAACCACAACCTCAACCATGACTACCATTCCCATTCTGTCTGACTTTATCTTTTAGTTTTTCTACATCTTCTAAAAGTTTTTCAGTTTGTTTCTTTAAAAATTCTATGTTGATTTTGTTGTGCATCATATTATCAATTCTTTTTTCTAATTTTTCAGTAGTCTTATATAAATCCTCTACCAGCATAAATTGCTCCTGGTCTGTTGGTAACTGTTCGGATTTTTTAAGTAAGTCTGCTTGAAATAATTCTCTTGAAGTTTCTAAACTTGTAAGTCTTGCAGTTAGTTCATTGTAAGCCATAATTCCAAAAGAAATTCCTATTACCAGACCAATCATATTTTTGATTGGCATACTTACTGCTG
>ENA-ORXF01000490-ORXF01000490.1-marine-metagenome-genome-assembly--contig:-NODE-490-length-28735-cov-8.127748_pt1 | contig 28735 bp, 20 predicted proteins | sample MGYA00237864_ERZ511476 | MGnify/ENA primary metagenome ERZ511476 (study PRJEB26306, sample SAMN06343908) | marine metagenome | isolation source: coastal waters | place: Atlantic Ocean: West Antarctic...
TTTGGTCTGACCGCTGGTTTAGGGTTCATCGTATGGTGGATTAAGTCACAGCATGATGAATTAAAGCGCGTCCAAATCCTTGTTAATAGGACGCGTGAAGAGCTGGCAAAAGAATACAGCACGAAGGTCGAGAGTACCGCGTCCATAGACCGATTAATAACTCGGTTAGATACTCTTGATGCAAAAATGGACAGGATGTTAGAACGCTAAAGTAAGAAGGCTCCTGCCAATGTTAGACCCCGTTTCCGCTATAGCTCTTGCAACAAGCGCTTACAAAGGTATTAAGAAAGCTGTTGAGGTAGGCAAGGAGATTAGTAGCTTTACTGGCGCTATCTCTCAGTTTGCTAAGGCTTCAAGCGACATAGACTTTCTCGAGAAAAAGTCACAAAAACCATCCCTCTATCATAAGTTATTTTCTAACACTGAGGCCAATGCTTTAGACATCTGGTCTGCTAAAAAGAAATTGGAGCAACACAGAACCGAGCTAAAAAACCATATATCTTGGACGTATGGACCCTCGGCTTGGAAGGAAATTGTCAAAATAGAAGCCGAACAGAGAAAGCGACAAAGAGCCTTGGTCTACGAACGGCAAGAGTTTATAGACAATCTGATTAACGGCGTAATTATAGCTGTAATTACCCTCGTTGCCCTTGGAATATGTGGCGTCGTAATCTATTTTGTAGGGAAATCTCAAGGCAAGTGGTGATGGTACAAAGGGGTAAAAAATACATTGTGTATGACAAACACGAAAAGGTTGTTATAATAACTGTAGATAGGAACATTGCAGTCCAATACGCGAGAGGTAAATATGGTGGAATTTGATAAAGCCGACCTTGACAAGAACGGGTCTATTGACAGGCAAGAATGGAACGCCTTGCAACTGGAAGATAAACGCCGTGAAATGATCGATGAAGACTTAAAGCGTAACGCAGAGCGTCGATTTACGGGTTTTGCATTGGCGGGAATGTTACTTTATCCGCTGGTAATATTATCGGCTTCGTGGCTTGGCCTTGATAAAGCGGCTTCTCTTATTACCGATATAGCTTCTGTTTACGTTATCGCTGCATCTGGCGTAGTCGCTGCGTTTATGGGCTTTAATGCTTATTCTGCTAAGGCCGACAAGAAGAAAGCGTCCATAAGCTATGATGATAGGGAGCTAGAGAAATGAGTTTAATTGCTTCTTTAATTGGTCCTGTTTCAGGCATTTTAGATAAGGTAATTCCCGATTCTGACATGAAAGCCAAATTGGCCCATGAAATAGCCACTATGAGCGACACACACGCTCAGCAGGCTCTGTTGGCTCAGTTGGAGATAAACAAGGCTGAAGCGGCTTCTGGTAGCTTGTTTAAGGGTGGGTGGCGACCCTTCGTGGGGTGGATTTGCGGATTTGCGTTGCTGTACCATTTCATCCTCTGCCCATTAATTATATTTGTAGTGACACTTTCCGGTGCAGCAATACCACCATTGCCTGAGTTTGACATGGGTAGCCTTATGACAGTGCTGCTGGGTATGCTCGGAATTGGCGGCTTGAGGACATTTGAAAAGCAAAAAGGGTTAACAAAGTAATGTGGGTGCTGATCTGGATGCAGTTAATATCAGGGCAACCAGTAGAGTATTTTCAACTAGCGGTGTACGAGAGTAATGTTGAATGCGAAAAGAATAGAAAACACGCAGAGATTATGGTAACACACAATGGAATTGCCGTTGCCTGCTTAAACGTAAGGATAGAGAAATGACTTTTAAACTATCAACACGCAGCCTAGACAGGCTCATCGGCGTGGACGAACGGCTCGCCGCTGTAGTTAAATCTGCAATCCACACTACTAAAGTAGACTTCGGTGTGATCTGTGGCATGAGAACTTTGGAGGAGCAACAAGAACTCGTTGCTAAGGGCGCATCACAGACGATGAAGTCTAAACACCTTGCGGGGCTTGCAGTTGACCTAATGGCTTACTGCGGAAAAAGAAGTTCTTGGGAACTCAATTTGTATGACGATATAGCAGACGCAATGGCTGAAGCTGCAAGAGAGGTTGACGTTCCCATTAGGTGGGGCGCAAGCTGGACGGTGCCAAATATAGCTCAGTTTCAAGGCACTATGGAAGACGCCATGAATGAGTATATTGATACGCGAAGGACGCAAGGAAGACGCCCCTTTATTGACGGTCCACATTTTGAACTGATGGTGTAACATGCCCCTAAAAAAGCTCCTGTTAAAACCCGGCGTTAACCGCGAAAATACTAGGTATACTAGCGAGGGCGGGTGGTACGAGTGTGATAACGTCCGGTTTAGGCAGGGGACTCCTGAAAAAATTGGTGGTTGGACACGACTAAACACCGTAAAGTTTCTAGGTGTTGCACGTTCTTTGTGGAATTGGATCACGCTAGGGGGGCAGAACCTCATTGGTGTGGGTACTAACATAAAATTCTACATTGAGAACGGCGGCGCGTTTAACGACATAACTCCGTTGCGTAGCACTACATCTGCAGGGGACGTCACGTTTAGTGCCTCTAGTACAACGCTAAGTGCTGCGGTAACTTCTACCTCTGCCGTTAATATACCCATTACAGATGCTACAGGGTTCCCCATATCAGGTTTGGTGCTGATCGACAGTGAAGTTATATCGTATGCGGGTGTTACTGATAACACCTTAACAGGGTGTATTCGCGGTGCATCTAGGCTTGTTGATGACGTGGCTACTAGCACTACAGCGGCTACACATAGCAATAGCGCAGGTGTAACTTGTTTTACTATTCTGGTTACCGATGCGGGCCACGGGGCTGGGAATGGCGACTTTGTAACATATACAGACGCAGCCGCACTTGGAGGGAACTTTTCCACTGCGGTGTTAAACTTAGAATACGAAATAGTTTCGGTAGAAACAGACGCTACATACACGATACTTGCAAAGACTTTTAGCAACACCACTATCACGTTTAGCAACATAGCTTCTACGTCCTCAGACACGGGTACTGGCGGCAGTGCTACTGTGGGGGCTTACCAACTTAACACAGGCACAGATACTTCTACAGAGTTGTCTGGTTGGGGTGCTGGCGCTTGGGGTGCATCTCTCTTCGGCACTGGTGAAACTAGCCAAGAAATACTACGTATATGGTCACAGCAGAATTTTGGGGAAGACCTGATCTTTGGGCATCGTGGCAGTCGTATATACTACTGGGACGCATCAACCTCTCTAGTAACTAGGGCGTTGGAGTTGACAGGGACTAACGTACCCTCAGTGCAAAACTCTATACTTGTGTCCGACATTAACCGTTTTGTGTTTTGTTTTGGCGCTAATGCGTTAGGTTCTAGTGTACAAGACCCGATGCTTATTAGGTGGTCAGACCAAGAAGACGCTACCAACTGGACACCTACAGCTACAACACAGGCAGGCAGTCTCAGGTTATCTCGCGGTACAGAGATTGTAGCCGCCTCTCAGGCGCGTCAGGAAGTTCTAGTGTGGACTGACTCGTCTCTGTACTCCCTGCAGTATGTGGGGGCCGAATCTGGAGTGTGGGGAGCCTCGTTGGTAGGTGAGCAACTTTCTATAGCCTCTCAAAACGCTGTAGCTTACGCCAACGGTATTGCCTACTGGATGGGCAAAGATAAGTTCTACAAATACGATGGTCGTACGCAACCTTTACCCTGCGATTTGCGAAAGCATGTGTTCACTGACTTTAATCCTGAACAGTTTGAGCAGGTGTTTGCAGGCTCCAACGAAGCGTTTAACGAGGTGTGGTGGTTCTATTGCTCTGCTGGCGAGGTTAGCGCAGACAAATACGTTGTGTACAACTACTTAGACGGCATATGGTATTACGGCTCTATGGGGCGCTCTGCTTGGTTGGACTCAGGACTTAGAGCCTTCCCGTTAGCAGCTACATTTAACAACGTGATTGTAGAACACGAGAACGGAATTGACGACAACGAGACAGCCAACGCCGCTGCTATATCTGCGTTTATTACCTCGGCTGAGTTTGATCTTGATGACGGGCACCAATTTGCGCTCGTGTCTAGGATGATACCAGATGTGTCATTTGAAGGTTCTACAGGCAACAGCCCGACTATAAACATGACGCTGTTCCCACTAAACTCTTCGGGGTCAGGGTATAACAGCCCAACGTCTGAGAGTGGAGTAAACACAGGGGCAGTTGTGCGCAGTGCTAGTTCTCCTGTTGACGTGTTTACCAGTCAGATACACACACGTGTAAGAGGGCGGCAAATGTCTATGAAAATTGCATCTACTACAACAGGGGTGCAGTGGCAGTTGGGTTCACCTAGACTTGACATGCGCCCTGATGGGAGACGGTAATGGCTAATAACAACCATGTTGTAGGGTTCCGCGCTCCTGCCCTGCCATACCCACCTAAAGAATACGAACCGTTTCAGTTTGAAGAAGCTAATAAAGTCCTGCGGTTGTACTTTAACCAGTTAGACAGTGCGCTGCGCAATAACTCCTTAGCAAAACAAGCTGAAGCCATAGGGTGGTTTATGAGCTAATGGCAAATGTATACGTAAACGCGAAGAAAGACCTTACATCCACGAGTGCTACAACATTGTACACTTGCGCCACACTAACAACAGCCATAGTAAAGTCTATAATTGTATCAGAAGACAGCGGCAACGCAGACACAATAACGGTTACAATAACAAATGGATCGTCTGTGTTTAGCTTGTTTAACGTCAAAGCTGTAGGGGCTAACGGCACTGTAGAGTTACTAACTGCTCCGTTGGTAATAACCGCTACAGAGATAATAAAAGTAACAGCCGCTACTGCTAACAGGTTACACGTAGTAGCGAGCATATTGGAGGTTACCTAGTGGCAACCGGACATCAATGGAAAAACCAAGTCTTAGGGGACGTTGTAGTTGATAGCACACAAGAACCGCTACCTGCTCCATCTGTTTTGTCTATGGCTGCGGCAGAACTTGATCTTAAAGGAATAACTGTAGAAGCTGCTCTGCTGGGGTTGGCTCACGAGGTGTCCTTACCAGATGTAGACTTAGTGCAGGTTGGTAATACTGTATTCATCGGGCATAAGGGGAAAGGCGAAGCAAAAAACAAAATGGTAGGCCGTGCGTTTAACGTAGACACAGCACGCAACTTTGTAAATAACTACGTTAAGTATTTAACCACGTTACGTGCCAAGGGTATAACTCATTACTCTATTGACTTCGACGGGGGAGAACTTGTGCCCGTTGCTAAAGCAATAGGTAAGAAATTGCGGGACACCGGGATGCAGGCGCATATGGCACCGTTTAAAAGTAATGCAGGTTATAGAGTGTATTTTTTATTACAACCTAAAACCGAGAAGGTAGCTGCATAAATGGCTTTTGTTTTTAAAGCAGTTGAAGTTATAGGCGGAGGAGTAACAGACCTCCTCACAGGCGCAAAAGGCGCTGTTTTAGATGTTGTTGATTGGGTCGTAGACGAGATCGTTGGGCCGGTGGTTCTAGCCGTTGGCAACATAGTTCAAACGGTTATGGACGACCCAATCACCACCATTCTTAAACTTGCAGCCCTTGCTGGAGGACCAGCAACTGCGTGGGCTATTCCATTGATTGAAGGTGCCAGCACTCTTGCTAAAGGCGGCAGCATTGAACAAGCATTAAAATCCGCCGCTGTTTCTTACGCTGGAAGCAAAGTAGGTGATTTTACAAGTACGCAGTTTGATCCAGCTATAACCAAAACATTAAACGCAACCGGCTCTACGGGAACTAGCGCTGTAGTCGCTAATGTTGTTAAAGCAGGCACTAAGTCTGCCACAACAGCGCTAGTCTATGGGCAAGACCCCGTAAAAGCGTTTGTTACCGGCGGGTTGCAGGCAGGACTAGGGGCCGCGTTAGGCGCTGTTGACGACAAATTAAAAGACTTTACAGGGCAGTTTGACGAGGCAGGTAACGAAGTAGCTAGTAGCTGGAACACGTTACAAAATGGGGTTAAAGACACTATCTTTGCTGGGTTATCAGCAGAACTAGAAGGCGGTAGTGCCAGCGCTGCAGGGCTAACAAGCGTATTTACGACGGGGTTAGTTGAGAAATACAGTAGCCTTGGCAATACTATGACTAAATTTTTAGCCAACAACACAGGCGTAAGCGAAGCGCAAGCTGCTGTAATTACTTCTGCGCTAAATAACGCCGCCACAGTTGCCCTTGCGGGTAACCCTGAAATGTCAGGGGAAGCGTTCTTCGCTAAAATTGACCAGTACGGCGCAGAGGCGTTAACAAAAATTATCGACAAACCTGTTGACGCAGGAATTGATAAACTTACAGGAGCGGCTGCAAAAACTGAAACGGCGGCTACGGCGTTAAGCGAAGTGCAAAATAAAGCAGTGACTGCTTCCGAAGGGTTTAACGCGCTTTTTAACGAAAAAGCAGGGTTGTTGAAAACATATAACGACGAAGTAGCTAACCTAGAAACTTTAAAAGCTACAGGTAACGCTACACAGGCACAAGTTGACGCTATAAAAACAAGAATAAGCGCCGCTGCAACTACATATAACACGTTCAGCGCGAATAACGACGCTCAGATGGATGCGTATAGAGCGGACTATGATAAATATGTCCCTCAAATTGCTGAGTTACAAGCAACTTACGACCAAGAATTTCAATATATGTTGTCAGATATAGACGATTTAAACGCGTCTATGAAACCTGCGTACGACCAAGCAACACTGGCTGCGGCTTTATCTGTAAGACCAAATTTTGATGCTGACGCGTACACAGAATTTAACGGGATAACCTCCGAAAACGCTGCTGAACACTTTCTTCTTAATGGACAAAAGGGGCCGGGGTCTAAGAGTGAGGCAGAAGCTACACTAGATACTATCCGTTTAGCTGCGGTAGAGAGCGCTCTAAATGCAAAGGGGATACCTCTTAGCGCTCTTAAACCCGAACAGTTAGCCGCGTATCTTGCGTACGCAGACAAAGAAATACAAAACATAAGTGACGCTCAAGAGTTAAATTTAGACACGTTTGCTAATGTCATGGTCACTGACGCGGCGCTAAGTCCTAAGTTAACTGCAGCGTTAAAAGATGCAGGGTTTATCCCACAGTCTACTGACGACTATGGTGTGTTTTTAAGTGGAGAATACATAAAATTAAAAGAAAAGAACGCAGACGGGTCTAATGTATTTATAGATACCACGGGTATGTCAGGCAACGATGTAAAAGCGTTGTTAGCAGAAAACAACTTGTCAACGTCTGATATAGTTAACGCTGGTGACAATTTTTATGACCGTGTAAACGATATGGCGTTTGAACAACCAAGCATTTCAGGTGTAACCGATGCTGTAGCTTCTTTTGCAGACGACACAAAAAGCGCAAAAACTTTAGAAACTGTGTCGTTAGGCGAAGGTGTCAGCGCTACAGAACTTGTTAATGGGACCGCTATATTGGTTAATACTGGTGGCAAGCTGTCATGGGAGTTAGCTTCAGTTCAAACCGCGAAGCTAGGCGAGACTGACGTGAGTAGTGTAGCTATTAACGCAAACGCCAATATTGAGGTAGTAGACGCCGCGTTTACTGCGTTATATGGCCCTATGGCGTTTGATAAAGTTCCCTCTGGGTTTTCTTATCTTAGCGAGGACAAGTTAACAGCGTACACCACAGACGGCGAAATTTCTATGCAGCAGCTTCCTCCTGTGTCGGGGCTGGTGACCTCTACTGTTGCAGGGTTGGACGATACCCAAGGAGAATTGTTTGATACTGCTACAGGAAGCAAAATTTGGGATACGTATAACAGACTTAAAAATGTATACTTAACCGAAACTCCTGAAGACCAACAAGAAGCGTTCACCAATGCCGCGAGTGTGATTACTGGCGCAAGCGGAGAAATGTTACAGGCCATATCAGGACTTGCTGTGTTAGCAGGGGCTAACCCTAATAATGCTTTAGGGGGCACAGCAAAAAGTTTGTTAGCTCTTAGCGGGGACTTACGATCTGATGCGTGGGTAGCTGGCGCTGCGGATATGCAAGCGCGGTCACAAGACTATGACAAAGAGTGGCGCGAAGCCAACCCCGGTCAAGAACCTTCCACTGCGGAAAAAGGGTGGCTAAAAGCTAAGTCTATATACGGCAATCTTATTGACCACCCCGTACAGTTTCTTGCTGAAAACGTAGTAAATGAAATTTTGCAAGAAGTACCTATTTTCTTGTTGTCTGGCGGGGTAGGTAACGTTGCGAAAGCAGCCTTATTGCGCGGGGGTTCGGCGTATACTGCGAGTATAGCCGCTAGAGTTACTGGCGTAAAAGTCGGGTCTGCTCTTGCAATAGACGGTGCAGAAGCATTTGGTGGTACGGCTGCAGGCGCGTTCGACGAGACATATGCAAGCGCTACCGCTGCTACAAATGAAGATGGTTCAAGAAAGTTTACTGACGAAGAAGCCACAGCACTTGCTGTAGATACAGCGCAAAAAGCGGGTACAATAGCTTTAATTACTCTAGCTGCAACTGCAGGGTTTGGTGGTCAGGCTCTTGCTAAATCAATACTTGGAGATAACGCTAGTGAATTTGCAGGGGACGCGTTTCAAACCCTAACCAAAAAAATAAAAGACGGCACAACTGTTACTATAAAGGAAGGCACAACTGAGTTTATTGAAGAAGCTCTACCGCAGTTGTTCACTGCCACTGTAAACTCACAAATTGACCCTAACTATGATGTCGCTGGCGCAGTCTTTGAAACTGGGTTTATGGGGTCCATCTCCGGTGTTGGTGTAGGTGCCACGTTATACTCAGGTAACGCTGTAGCCGATGCGATTATGTCGCTAAACTCTGACGTTATTGACTTAGTTAAAAACGCAGGTAGTGCTGAAGCTGCTACAACAGCATTAAACAACCTTGGCATTACTGATACATCCATACTAAACAACGTGCTTAACTCCACGTACGATAAAATGTATGTGAGTACCAACGAAGCCACTAAAATATTTAAAGACGCTGGTTTCGTGCCTTCTACCAAGGAAATTGAATCGTTTGTATCGAACCGGCCCGAGTCAGATGTTGCCGCTGCTGTAGCGACTTATATAGCCCCAAGATATATAGACAAAGAGGAAGTCAAAGCCGCTGCGCTAAAAGAAGGTTTAATACTAACTGACGAACAAGCCGAAAAATACACACGCCAAGGTGATCTTGGTTTTGAAACTAATGCTACAACGGAAATTAAAGCTGAGTTAGACCCGTATGGTACATCACGACAAGACGTTATTGACGGGTTCGAAGCACAGGACGGTTATATTCCTAGCGAACAAGAAATTATTCAACTTACAAACCCAAAACCATTCGACGACTTTGTAGGTCCAAGGGTTGACGAAACGGTAAACCTCAATACTACTTTAAAAGACTACGTAGACGACCGCCAACTTACTAAAGCCGAAGTAGAGACGGAACTAACGCGTCTTGGGTACAAAGACCCTAGTGATGCAGAACTTATAGAACTTGCGGGTCAAGGCGATGCAAACTTTGCTGCTAATAGAATAACAGGGATAGAAACCTACGCAGACGACCGTATGGTTGACGAAGGTGAGGTTACAGACGCGTATGCAGAGTTAGGGTTAACACGACCTGCACCAGAAGATATTCAAAAACTTATTGGTCAGTACGCGGAAACAGAACTCGCAGGTAAAGCCGAAGAAAGCCTACCTAACGCACGTTATAACTCCATTATTAGCATTATCGACGGTATGGCTGATGACTCGGGGGTAACTTCAGAAATGCAGGACGCCTTAGACCTTGTTAAAAAGGACATGATAGACGCGCTCGGTGAGCAGGGACTTGTAGTGGCTAAGATTGATGCCACAACAGCAAGATTAGAAACTGCTGTAGGTAAGGTAGCATCAGGTGAAGAAGATGCTTCAGGGCTGTACGCCTACATTGATACAGCAGTAACAGACCTCAAAGACGCTGGGCTTACTTCCGCAGATATAACAACTGCTATTGGGGGTGTTGTTGGTTCAGAAGCGGTGTTGGACGCCGATGGCAACGTAGTTGAACCTGCCACAGGTATGTTTGATACGTTAACAGGAATTGACGCAGATATCGACGGCCTTTCAGACCTGTTGGGTGCCCCTGCCGAAGGCGATACTGATGCTTCAGGGCTGTTTGGATACATTGACACCGCAGTAGGCGAGCTTGGGACCAGCGTATCCGAATTAGCAGGGACTCTCGGCACAGAAGCGGTGCTAGATGCAGAGGGCAATATAGTAACACCGGCTACAGGCGCTATCGGACAGTTAGACGCCTTAATAGCTTCAGGGCTTACCCGCGACCAAGCTATTACAAAACTTGCCACTGACTTAGGTACAACCGTATCTGGCCTAACAACTGCATTAGACAATTTAGACACTCTATCTGGGGATGTAAGCGATCTATCCGGTGATGTTGGCGATCTATCTGGGGATGTAAGCGATCTATCCGGTGATGTTGGCGCTCTATCCGACGTTCTTGGTACACCAGATAATCCAGATACCGATGCGGTAGACCCTACTGGGCTGTTTGCTACTATTCAAGCCTACGAAGATGCAGGTATTGGACGCGACAACGCAACGCAAAAAGCGGTTGACGATGTTGCTACTGCATTGGGGCTTACAAAAAAAGACCTGTTAAGCCAGATTGGCGAAACCGAAACTAGCCTTACCAACACAATCGGAGACGTTGAAACCAACCTTACAGGTAAAATAGGTGATCTCGACACGTCACTCACAGGCAAAATTGATACAGCTACAGAAACACTCACAGAAGACATTGGAGAAGTTGCTACAGACGTAACAGCCCTCGGCGTTGACCTTGATACGGTAGCGCAATTTGTTGGTAAACCTGCACGTGAGGTGACACAGACTGACATCGACTTTGTAACTGACTTAATAGCGCAAGAAAACGTTAGTAAAGAGTTAACACTGCAGTATGATGTTACTGGAGACGGTATTGTTGACATAGCGGACCAAAATCTGTTAACGGATACACTACAGGGTACTACTGACACTACCCTTGCGGATACGTCTATATTTGACCCTGCCACTGGTTTATTCTTAAAGCAAGAACAAGACACGCAGACTACGCTAGACGCTATCACTGACGTACAAACCGATATTAACACGCAGATTGACACGCAAACAAAGACGCAAAACGTAAACCAACTCGCGGAACTTCTGGCAGGGGCTGACGACTTGTACGGACAACAAGCAACGACTACACCGGGAGAGAAAGCGCAGATAGATTATCTGTACGACATCGGTGGGGACAACATATTTGCTACTGAGCAACAAGCGGGGCTGTTTGCAAGCCCATACGGTACAAGACGTGTTCAACCACAACCGGCTAACAACCCTATGGGTCCAATGGCACGTGCTAGTGGCTTCGCACAGGGTGGACAAGTTGAAGACGAAAATGATAGACTACTAAGATTACTTGGAGAATTGTAATGGCAAGCTGGTTAGATGGGTTAATTAAGAATTTTACAGGGTCTGATGGCGACACTGACTTGTTAAAAGGACTTGTTACCACTGGTGGTAGCGCCTTGCTGGACAGTTCAGGGCTTTTCGATGCTGAAATACCACAGACAGGCTACCAAGGTAAAATACCAGAATACGAGGCACAGCGCGACGTAGTGCAGGGTACATATGACCCCAATAGACGTGCAGGAAGTGGTGGACAACGGTATTTTACCGATACGCAGTTCCAACCTAAGAGCGCAACTCCCGCCGCGCCGATGTCTGCCGAGGGTCTACAGGCTCTAAACGCAGCTAACCCCGCACAACAAAGACGCCCCGGTGGGCCACGTGTACCTTTAAACCCCGCCGTACAAGGTATGGCTGCTGGTGGTATAGCGCAGCTTAAAAAGGGTCAGTATCTTAACGGCGCAACAGACGGTATGGCTGACAAAATACCTGCACGGATTGAAGGTGACCAAGAAGCGCGGCTGAGTGACGGCGAGTTCGTTATTCCTGCTGATGTAGTAAGCCACCTCGGTAACGGTAACTCCGATGCAGGTGCAAAAGTATTAAAAGAAATGATGAGCCGCGTACGTAAAGTTCGTACGGGGAACGAAAAACAGGGCAAAGAAATTGACCCTAAAAAATTCTTACCAGCGTGAGGTAGATTATGTCAAACGAACTTGCAACGACGAATACAGCTTCCACAGTTACACAGGACACTCTTGGGGGTGGCACTGATATTGTTGGCAACGTAACGGGAAAAGAATCTAACCTATCTAACTGGGCAGGTGATTACGTCACCGACATGCTCGGCCAAGGTAAAGCGCTGGGTGAACAAGGTTATAATGCTTACATGGGGCCGCTCACTGCAGGGGCGTCAGACTTACAAACTCAAGCGTTTGAAGGTATCGGTGGGCTTTCTATTCCAACAGATCAGATGGGTGTTAGTGGGTATCAAGACCAGACATTTACTGGGGATATCGCACAGCAGTACATGAACCCCTACCTGCAAGCCTCACTAGACCCACAAATTGCGGAAGCGCGTAGGCAGTCTGAGATTGACCGCGTTAACAATGCGTCACGTATGACACAAGCAGGGTCGTTTGGCGGGTCACGTCAGGCTGTTATGGACGCACAGAACCAAGGCAACTTGCAGAGAAATCTAGCGGGTATTACTGGTCAAGGGTACGCCGATGCGTACAGCCAAGCTATGAACCAGTTTAACACTGAACGAGGGCGTGCGGCGACAAACCAAGACAGCGTTAACTTGTATGGCAACGCAGGTATTCAAAATCTACTGGACGCAGGTGGCGTGCAACGAGGTATTGAAACTGAAGGCATACAAGCAGACCGCCTGCAATTTGAGGAAGAACGTGATTTTCCATACAAACAGGTGCAGTATATGCAGTCGTTGCTACAGGGGCTTCCAATCGAAGCGCAGTCATACTCTTACGCACAACCTAGCGCACTGTCTAACGTGTTAGGTACTACAGGTGGTATGATGGAACTTTATGATACTTTGTTCCCTACTGAGAAAAAGGCGGCAACATAATGGCTTTAACTGGTGATGGTGGGCTAGACGCTCAAGTTGAACAACGCATGGACGCCTACCGAGGTAATCCACAGCAACTGCAGAAACGTTACGGGAAGAACAAAGAGCTTCTGGACCTGTTAGCCCTGCAGAAATTGACAACTGAGAAGAAACAAATAGCAGCGGCTATGCAGCTTGAACAAGAGCAGCAGCCGGGAACCATTGCCGAACAGCGTGAAGCAGAAGCCATAGGTCTAGTAAAACAGGAGATGGGTGGTACGCTTGGCGAACTGCAGGCCCGTACGGGTGATACACTTGGTCAACAGGCAAAGATGCAAAAAAAGGGCATGAACAAGATGGCGGAAGGCGCTGGCAGACCCCCTCAAGCAGGTGGTATTGCTGGGCTAATGGGCGGCGGTGGCAGACCCCCTCAAGCACGTCCTCCTATGCCACCACCGGGTGGACCTCAAGCTGCAGGACTTCCTAACGCACGTATGATGCAGGCCGCTCAAGGTGGCCCCGTACGTCGTATGGCTGGAGGTGGCATTGTTGGTTTTGCTGGGGGTGAAGGCGTCCGTGGTCAGGCGGGAATCGACAGAGAAAAAGAACTGCAGAAACGCGGGAACGGAGCCGGTTCACAAGTTCAAAAACTTATTGCTGACTTAGGGATCGACGTTGACACATTTATTGCTATGCCCGTAGAGCAGCGGAAAAAGATTTTAGATTCTATAAACGATAAAGCCTCAATGGGTAGGTCTGGGGCGAACATTTATACCTTGCCAGCGGGTATCGACGACACGTTCATATATAACCCTGTAGCGTTGTTTAAGAATATGGGCACAGCCTTTGCAGAGAGCAGAGTCGGAACCGCGTTAGGGTTTTCTAACCCCACTGATGACCCTAAAACCCGTGAAGAGTACGACGTTAATCAAAAAGACATGATAAGAGATCAATTATCGTTCAACACAGGACCGGCAAGTGGGATACAGACCGGATTGGGTACTAGCTCAGATTTAACTACTGAGGGTCTTAAATCGTTGTTACCCCCGGGAGTAGAAGCCTTTGGTGGTCCTGACGTTCCGTTTTCAGGGCCGACTACAACACCACCGACAACGCCGCCAGAGACGCAAGAAACCGAATTGCAGCCAACAACAGAAGTCGTGGAAGAACCTGCGTTTATACCTTCAGACGGCTCAAATGCGCCTCAGATAGACGCTATGGACAAACCAGATTTGGTTGGCGGACAAGACCCCATGGCGCAAATGCAATTAGGTTTTGACGCTGCTAACAAAGAAACTGGACGAGCCGACAAAGCTGCTGAATACGATAGCATGTTGGCGGAGATGAAAGCCTTTGACGCAGAAAACTATGACCCAGAACGTGAACGTAACGACCGTTTAAAGACTTTCTTAATGGGGGCTGCGGGTACTACAAACGTTGGGACTACATTTGCGCAAGCGGGTGCTGCCTCTATGAACCTTGGAAACAAGCAACGTGTAGACCGTAGAAGTCGTTTGCAAGACAAGTTTAACATGCAAAAATCCAAGATGGCTACAGACACTGCCCTCGCTCAAACAAGCGTACAGTTGGGCAAAGAACTATATTCACAGGCGACACAAGATAACCGCGCTGCTATGCAGGCTGGTGTACAAATGCGAGCGCAAGAATTAACCAGACTATCGCAAAACGCGCAGTTTAAACTTGATACAATGAAGAACGAAGACACAAATGCGTGGAAAAAACTAAGCGCAGACCATGAAAAAAACAAGCTAGACGCAAAAATAATAGCCGATCAAAACACCGACAAAAACCAAAGGATAGCCGCCGCTAATGCAACAGTTGCCCGAACTTTGGTTGCAAGAGAGACTTTTGCTGCACAAGCTGCTTTGACAATGAACTTAGAAGGATTAAGGCTTGCGATTGAAACCGCAGAATTTAGCCAACTGTCTCCCGAAGAGATACAAGCTGCGCAACTAGCCTACGACACCGCCGCCGCTAAAGCGTTAGTTCTGGGTGAGTCCATGATGAACTCGTTTGGTCGTGGGGGCACCGCAGCTAATCCAACAGGTTCTAGTTTGTTAGACGCCGAACAACGCGCTATTCAAGTCCTTGCAGAACTACAAGATATCAGCGAAGACGATGTAAAAAGCGTAACCACTACGGGGAATTAAACTATGGCGGTACATACGCTTAACCTAAAAGACGGGTCCACAGTAGATGTAGAAGCGCCACTTGATACTCCCGTATCTGAGCTTTTGGTCTTAGCGAACCGTAAAAAATTATTTACAACGCCCGAGTCTACACAAGTTCGCGACAGAGATATCGCTCAACGGTTAGCCGCGTTTGATAAGCCCCCTGCAGAGGTGGCCCCTACTCGTGACGAAAACGACGGAACTGCGCTAGGTCGTGGTATCTCTCGTGGCATTGACTCACTGCAACAAAACCTCGGGTCTGCGGTAGAAGGTATAGGTGGCATCTTAGGGCTTGACGGTCTTGAGAAGTATGGCGCTGACGTCGCTCTTGCCAACGAAGCCGAACTCCAAGCCGCTGAACGTAACGCCACAAGACGGCAAGATGTTGAAGGTGTCGGCACGGGAGCGAGCTATGTAGGTGAGCTAGTAGGTGAATCCGCTCCACAGATGGGTGTTGTTGCCGCTGGCTCCGCTGCAGGCGCTGCTTATGGCGCTGGCGCAGGCGCTGCTTTCTTTGGTATTGGGGCGGTTCCCGGCAGTTTGATTGGCGGCGCAATAGGTGGCGCACTAGCGGCGTATCCTTTATTCTTCGGTGGAAACCGCGAACGTCAGAAAGATGCTGTTGATCGCGGCGAACGCGTAGAGATAAGCGAAAGTGCAGCGGCACTCGCAGCCATACCACAAGCGGCATTAGACTCTATTTTAACTGCGTTTGTAGGCGCAAAGTTCTTTGCAAAACCGGGATTAGACATCGCTGGCGGGTTGTTTACGCGTTCAGTTAAGGGCGCTGCTAAAGGTGTAGTCACTGAAGTACCCACCGAGATCGGGCAGGCTATACTTGAACGTGGGCAAGCGGGTCTTTCTATAATAGACGAAGAAGCTATGGCCGAGTATGGCGAAGCCGCTATAGCCGCAGGTATATTAGGTGGTGGTATTGGTGGTGTTAGTGGAGCCGCGCAACGTTCTGGCACTCCAGAAGAACTGTTGCAGATTACAGATCAAAGTGGCGACACAGAGGCCGAAAGCGGGATTGCAGGGTTGTTACCTTCACCTGCCATGGCAAAGCGTAATGTTGGCAAGAAGGCGGTAGAACAATTCCGTGCGTGGGAGACCGCGAATCCTGAAGAGGCGGTCAAACTAGACGATGCGGGTCGCACTACGAAGATCAAAGAATTTTACGACGTACTAGACGTAAAACCTGAAAGCGATAAGTACGTTCCTAGCGGGTTACAAGTTACAGGGCCACAAGACCTTGGTGTGCAGCTAGATGCAGGCACTGGAGAAGCAACTACTAGAGACCAAAGAGTTGTAGCTGCGGATGAACAGCGAGAGGATGCGGCAGAAACAAAGGGTATTGAAACACTACTAGAAACAGACCGCGTTGAAGCGCTAAAAACTTACCGGTTCACCAAAAAAGACCGTGAAAAAATTGCGAAGAAAAAAGCTGAAGCTGCCACCGAAGCCGATAAAGTAAAAGTTGAAGCCGATAAAGTAGACCAAGAACTCGACGAAATGCTACGGGCAACTGCGGATGATGCAACCGTTGCTGTTCGTAAAGGCCGAGCAAAACAAATAGAAACAGATACAGACAGCCTCATAGCAGAGCTTGAACAAGCTGACAGCGTTGCTAACGAGCAAATAATAGCCGCTTTGAAGGAAGAATCTGGACTAGAGACCGCCACAGGTAAAATAGATACTGACCGAGCAAAGCAGTCTGAGGCTACACGCACAAAGATACTACAGGACACCGTGGCTAACGCTGGTGAAGTTAAACAGTCAGCGCCTCTGCAGCGTGCATTTGAATCCGCATTGGCCGCAGAGGGTATAGGAAAAGCCACAGCCACACCTGCTGAAGTAGCGAGTATAAAAAAGGCGTCTAATCTTATACTCAACAAAGACCTTACACCTCCTGAAGCTCCTAAGAGGGTCACTGCCGATATGGTAAGTGAGCCTTTAAAAGACCCTCGACAGAAGGCTATGGACGAAAGGGTTTCTCCTAAACCTGTAAAAGAAAGCCAACCATCACTCACTAATTTAGGGCGTAAGGCAGACGTAGGTACTCCACCTCAACGTCCCGGCCAAGATACTTTCCCTGCAACAGAGCCAACAGTAGAGCCAAAGATAGTAGACGCTGCGCTGTTTGACAAGCTGGGCGTGCCGCCGTCTGCCCCTATTCGTAAACGTGTTATGGGTAAGGATTTAAACGACACAGGTGTACGTCAAGAGTTTGCTACGCTAGCAGGGAATAAAAACACTTCTAACAAAGTAAAAACAAACATTAACCGCATGTTGGCAGATACTCCTGAAGCACAACTAGACCTGCCGCTGTCTGCAAAGCCGAAAGGAAAGCCTGATGTCAAAACTGCGAAAACTAAGTCAGAGCCAAGTAGAGACAGCGTTTCTATTGATAAACAAGATGTGGGAGCAGAATCCAAAGGAGCAGTTCCTAGCACTACCACTACCACAGAACGTACCAAAAGAACTGAACCACCTAGAGATAGCAGAGTGGGAAGCCCTGTCGTGGAGCTTAGACCAGCTTCAAGAACAACAACAGGAAAGCCAACTTCATTAGAAACAGATAAACAAGTGGTGCGGGGGTCAGAAAAACCTAAAGACCCAACTAAAGACTTTACACGTTTAGCAACCCCTACGTTCCCAGAGTTAACATCCCTTACGCCGTATTCTAAAGACTTAAAGAAAAAGGGAGCGACAGGTTCTTCTCAAAGAGGCACTCGTAAAGCACAACCTAAACAAGACACCTCACGCGCTGGTTTGCAAAAACGTTGGGAAGAAACTTCCTCTGCAGTGGTGAGAGAAGACGTTGCTATCGCGGACAAATTAATTGAAGACGATGTGTTGCCTACTTCCGACATCAAAAAAGTATTGGCCCTGTTAGAAACGGGCGCAGTTACACGTGATAAAGCAGGTATAGCGGCAGAAAGATATTTATCTATGTACCCTAACCCTGAAGAGGGTTTGTTTACAGCATTGTTTGATTTAACTGCGCGGACCCCTCAGTTTAAAAAACAAAAAGGTATGACTGACGCGCAAGTCGAGCTACGTAAAGGCACGAGTGATGTTCTAGGCGCACGCGCAATAATTTGGGCTAGAAACAATTTAAGTTCAGAAACACAACAATGGATGAACACAACAATAGCTAGCATACGCACGCAGTTGGAAGCATCTACGGGTTTGAATGAACGAGCTTCTCGCACCGAAACTGCTGTGGATGTCAATAAACGCAGAAAACAAGCTGACGTTACAATAGAACAAATTAAAAAAGAACTCCGCGAAAACAACGACATGGTAAATGCTTTTGGAAAAATATCAATACCGCCAGAAGTTTTTGCTATGTTACAAGGGTCAACAGAAACGTACAAACCACGGCGAGACAAAGGTAAAACGGCGTTTGAATCTTATTTAGCTTCGGTAAGAAATAATATTGATCCAGATACAAACGAGGTGTACACGGCCGCAAAATGGCGCACGTTAACTGTGTTAGGAAAAGGTGGTAAGACCGCTGAAGCCAAAGCTGCGGCAGATAAAGCAGACAGTTGGTTGTTAAAACAGTACGCTGACTTTGAGTTTCTATTTCAACTAGGGTTTGCGTTAGAAGAAGACTCTGTTGTAGGCGCTGACCTACCACTTCACCCGATTGTTGTAAAAGCTGTAAAACAAGGGAACCTTGAAGCCGCGTTAGCGGGGTTGGCAAACACTTCCGCTAGTAGACAAGTGCAAAAAATTGCAGCCGCACTTGCAGCAAACATAGGCAGCACAAAACTTATTACCAAGAAGAACCTTAAAACTGACGATGGTTTTACAAAACTAGCAGGTTACTTCGATCCAGAAACTAACACGATAGCGTTAGACGAGAAAGCTGGTATCAATGCGCACGCGCTACTTCACGAAATGTTTCACGCGGTTACGTCCGCTACAATAGCTGACAAGTTACACCCACTAACCAAAAAGCTAAACAAAATATTTGAGGGTGTTAAAGAGCAGTTGGCTGGAGAGTACGGCGTAACTAACCTAGACGAGTTTGTTGCAGAGGCTCTTGCTAACCCCGACTTTCAAACACAGTTAAAAACTACCACAGTAAACGGAGAAACTCCGTGGAAAAAATTAACACTCGCCATAAGTAATTTTTTCCGTACCTTGCAGGGATTGAGTCAGGTGCCTGAGACTTCCACGTTTGATGCAGTGGACAAGCTGGTGCAGGAGATAATTGCACCGACTTACAATAGCCGTGCCGCTACCAAAATATACATGACGCTTGGTACTCCTAACGGCCCACAGAAACTTTTAAACAACCAAGCCTCATCAAACGCTTTTGACACTACTACCAAAGAAGGCATGGCAAGTTACTTAAAACAGGGTCAAGAGCTTATGAGCAACGTGACCGTGCCAGTAGCTGCAAAAAATGTATGGATAAATTTACAACCTGCTAGCATACTAGGACAATTAGCAGAGTCACGCATCCCCGGAGCAACAAAGTTAAACGTCATAATAAACCGTATGAGTGCTACACTACGTGCAATGAACGATTCAACTGATGTTATTGTTAACGATATTAAAGCGCTTAGAAGAGACGGGGTGTCAAAACTTCAACGCTTAAAAGGAGAAGTAAGTACAGACTTTAAATTTTTGCGAGACATTGGGCCGATTGCCTCTGCCTATCGTGTTGACCCGCGTGTTGGTACTTTTGAAAAAGCCTACGGGCATAAAGCTAATTATTTTGATCCAGAAACTAACAAAACAGTACCGAATCTAAATTACGACCCAGAAGTAGCTAAAAAAGTTTACAAGGAAGTTCGTAAAAAGTATTTAGCTATGAGTGACAAAGGACGTAAACTCTACGGTGTTATTACTAACGCCTTTGCAAAAAATTTAGTTGACGTTGATACTGCTATAACAAAAAATTTAGCGGCTACTATAAACGACGAGGCAGCAGTAAAAAGAATACGTAAAAAATTGGCTGTTTATTTAGCCTTAGAACGTGGGACCATTACACCGTTTATGCCGATGATACGTGATGGTGATTATCGTCTAGGATATTTTGCTGTTGACCCTAGGACAGGGCAACCCATGTATTTTACAGAATATTTTAAAACAACAAAGCAAAGAAAAAGAGCCATAGAAGCAATAGATGAGTATAACAAAGAAGAGTTAGCTAAAATATCTGATACTACTCGGCGTAACAAAATAGCTGCGCAAGTAAATATACCAATGGAAATCGGCATCAAAGAAAGTAAAGGAAACTACGGTGGTGCGCCGAATGACTCCTTTGTTGGTAAAGTGTTTGCAGTGTTAAAAGCTGAAGGTGCAAACGAAGATACTGTCAACGGTATTTTAGACCTTGTTTTAGACTCTATGCCAGAACGCTCACTTATGCAGTCGTTGCGTATCCGTAGAGACGTTAGAGGTTTTAAAGGTGACGTTACTCCTTCTGGCACGGCAGGAGATAAAAGAGTTTTTGGGCTTATTGACGATTCGTTTGATCTTATAGGCACTGTTCAAAGCAAAGGGCGTGACTATAACCGACAGATTGTGCAGATGACATACGGTGCAGAGTTACAACAGTTTGAACGTGATGTTTTAGAGACAGATAAGTTAGACTCAAAAACCATAGACGGCAATACCAAAATGTATAAAGTAGCATTAGGTAGGATTGCTAATTTTGCTAAAAGCCCTGACATTCCAAAATGGTCTCAATCACTGAACGCCGCAGGCTATGCGTGGACTATGGGTTGGAACTTTTCTTCCGCTGCTATTACACCGTTTGATGTAGCTATGAGTGTGGCTCCACGCCTTATGGGTAAGTATGGTGACGCAAAAGCTCTTAAAGCACTGGGGACCGCCGCCGCAATTTTAGCAAACAGCCCAAAAACCAGAACTGTTCAAGTCATGCAAGAAGACGGTACAATGGGGACGCGCCAGATTAAAACTGGAGGAGCTGGCTTTTCTGGGAATAACTACAATTATGAAGAGATAAAAGCGATGTCAAAACAGGACATAGCAGACGCAAAGATGACGCCAGAAAGACACGCAACGTTGGTAGATTTAGAAGTTGCAATGAAACACTTTAGAGAAAACGGGCAAATAAACCAATCTTTAAACCAAGAAGAATTGGATATGAACAACGCTAAAGATGTTTTAGAAAAAATAAATTCTTGGACAAGCTATTTGTTTCACCATGCAGAGCGTTACAACCGAGAACTTACGTTAATTGCTACCACCATTTTGGAGTTAGATCGTCTACGTACTAACCCTAGAAATGACAAAGAGAAATCTCTTACAGACTTAGAACGAAAAGAATTAGTTTCTGAAGTGGCTATTGTTGAGACAGAGCTTACTCTTGGTTCTATTGCGTCAGCAGGTCGTCCTGTGTTTGCGCAAAAGGGTGTTGGTAACGTGCTAATGTTGTTCAAGCGTTTTGCCATTGCCAAATATCACATGATGGCAACTATGACGAATGATGCGTTCCCTCGTTCGGGAGGGACTCCAGAGGCTAAAGAAAACCGTAGAATTGCACAACATCAGTTAGCTCGTTTTCTTTTCTCAACAGGACTCTTTGCGGGTATTGCAGGTCTACCGTTGATGGGTGCGGTAGGGCAGATTTACGATTTCTTTGTTGACGATGATGAAGATGATTTTGATGCAAGATTACGCAAAATGGTTGGCGAAGGGTTTTATAAAGGGATTGTGAACGAGGCTCTAGGTGCAGATGTTGCCAGCCGTATTGGTTTAAATAGTTTGTTATACCGCCCACCAATTATTGATAAAGACCAAGCAGGGCTGGTAACGCTTATAGAACAACTTGGTGGTCCTCTAATAGGTATCTACATGAGTATGGATCGAGGTTACGATTTGTTTAAGGAGGGTGAGGTATTTAAAGGCACACAAGCTATTTTACCTGCCGCTGCACGCAACATGTTAAAAGCTGGAGAACAGTTTGCTACAGGAGAAGTTTCTACACGTAGAGGTGACGCTGTTGTTGAAGACATAGGTGTCGCACAAATACTCTTGCAGTTTGGTGGGTTTGCTAACGCCGAGCTTATACAACAATACGACTACAACAAAAACGAACGGCGAAAAGTTGCTTACATCGGTAAACAACGTACAAAATTACTACGCAAAGCAAACATTGCTGCTTCTAACCGAGATCGTGAGGCTTACAGGCAGGTGATGGAAGAAATAAAAGAGTACAACCGTGGGTTGCCTCGTGCCGCACGTGATAAGAATATTATATTGCCAACGACAATCTCACGGTCTCGCAAATCATTCGTCACTCGTACAGGTAAGATGATAGGTGGTATTGAGTACACGCCGTTGATGCTTGAGAGCTTAGAGCAATACGATCAAGGGTTACAACTCTTCGATTAAAAAACCCCCGCTGGTAAGGCGGGGGCAGTAGGAGAACGACAAGCATGTCCAAACTTGTCACGTGTAGGCTATCACACAGTTCTCCACATGCGAACCCCAAATATTCCGCTTTCTATCCTGACCCGCGTTGCTACTTGCCATGATTTTAACTCTGCGACTTTCTCCAGTTGTTGCTTGGCCTTTTCGGTATCTACACAAGGTACAAACACCGATGCACCGACAACCATCTTGTCCCACTGGATTATAATCTTAACAGTGTCAGGGTTAATATCGTCAGTCTTCAGTGGTTTCTGGTACAATACTAAACCCTTTTAACTCTACTGCTAACACCCATATAGGTGGGAGGTTGAAGTTGGTGCCCTTGCTCAAACGCATTTTTATCTTCTTGCCGCCCATCTGCTTCTGCATACCTTCCACGGCGCTAGTATAATCTAGCTTCTGCTCGCCTAGCCACGTCTTAAATATCTTCGGCACGATGTAGAGCATGTGCGTGTCTGTCTCATAACGTGCTACAAACATACCCCTTGGGTTCTGCTCGGGTATGACCATAGGTACAATACCGTCTGCGGTATGAGCTGTCTCTGTGCTTTTAATTTTAAGGATACTACCCCAATGCTCTGTGGCAAACTCGGTTAACAAAGTCTGAATAGACGCAGTGCTATCGTCCACAAACGCCTTGGTACTCCTAAGTTGTCCAGTTACCCACTTGTATAGCTTTTTCAAGTCGTAGTTAATTATCCCTGCACGTTTTGCGACTAATGCTCCTGTGAGTATTACGGAACAACCTCCAGACCAAAAACGGTTTCTCTGGTCCAACCCTGCCGCTATATCTAATTTTGCTTTTATACTCTCATAATCTGCGGCTATCGCGTCTTTGTTTGCTATAACGTACTGCACAAACTCTGGCCCGAAGTGACCGTAGTTGTCTTGTATATCTGTAAACAGTTTGGCCCCTGTAAGTGGATCAACCTTTGCCATGTCCATCTCGTCCACACGCAGTTCCAACAGGCGTTGCATCTCAGCTTTAGTGTTGCCCTTTGCCATAGCCATCTGTGCATACATACTGACGTTACCAGAAGAGACGGCTATGAGCCGCCAAGGTTTACCCCTAGCACGTTCGTAGTTTCCTCCACCCGCCATCCTGTTTTTCTGCTTCCCTTCAGACAGTTGATATGCGTAGTCTGATGCGTGTCTACCAAGAATGTTTGTCATCTCATCTGTATTTAATAACAGGTTGTGCATAACTTCCGCAGAGTTCATTCTTGAGTTAGGCGTATCTCCTTTAGTACCTGTTAGGCCACTTGGGTCGCCCCATATAGAAGTGCCTGTAAACATAGCGGTTGTTTTACCACCACCCGTATCACCAAACAAATGTATACCCAAACTAAACAAACCTGTTAGTGGCATAAGCACCGTGCCAAACCCTGCACATACAGTGAGTTGTTGTAGCTCCATACCATCTTGGTCGTAGAAATCTATTATCTCTTTGTTACGCTCTTTGGTGCCTTTAGGCTTAAACTTATGTATATGCCCTGATGTTTTGCTTGATGGTGGATTGTATTCTATCCCGTTAGCAGTAATCAGTTGGTCACCCAACACAAACTCTTGCATCTTTTTGTCGTCAACCCAGCCAAACTGTTGATGCGCTTCACTAGCTGTGGTGGTCTGCTGTAGTTCTCTAATCCATGCTGCTGTATAAGTCATTAGTTTATCTATATCCTTCCCAAAAGTGACTACGCCTTGCGCAGACATATACTTGCGAAACTCTTCTTTTGAGGTGACCGCAGCTAGTGGCACAACAAAATCTCGTACCCCGTCTTTTGGCAAGTGAAGTGCAAACGCTATGACTTCTCCTAGCTCTACATCATGTAACCTACGAGTGACGTAAAAATCGTGGTGGTACACGCAAACCTCTTCTGGGTCACCATCTGCGTTCTCGCCGCGTACATACACCCCACCGTTCTGCCCACGGAAGTACGGCTTCGGAAACGTGGGTATAGAGATAGTCTTAGTCATACCATCTACGTCTTCTTCTAGTATATTATCTTCGGGCGCGGCTTCGGCTATCTCTTTGGTTAACATGGCAGGGGTAGTTATCTTGCCATTGTTGGGGCATGTTTCGCACGGTTCTGGGTTGTGCATAGCAAACGTCGAGCAGAAGTGTGGCCCACCTGTGTCTTCCATTTTGCGAAGTGTAGCTTCTAAGCTGTAGTCCTCGTGCTTGCTAGACATAAGCTCTGCGGCTTTGTCCCCGTCCTTACACACGTTCGCAATAGATAGACCTGATCGCCACAAGTCATGTGAGGCGGTTTGCTGCTTGTTGATGAGGTATTCTATTTGTGCGCATCCAGTACCTTTGGCAGTCCTGAGTAATAAACGCTTGAAGCTACCTTTTTGGTTTTCGTTCAATGCGTTTTGGAATGCGCTAGTGGTACTCGCCGTGTATTTGGTAGGTACTGGTATCGGGTCACCACCGACCAACTCAGAAAAACTATCAAAATCTACAGTGGTCGGCGCTTCGATACCATAAAACGTCACAGGTAGTGGGGTATCGTATTTATAATTGTAAGTAGAAGGTACACGTAAGATACGCGCCGCGTCAGAAGTAACCGCAGGGTCAGCCTTAAAACCGCTAGCTACGCACAGGTTCTTGAGGCGTTCTGCTACGGGCCACCAAGCCTCACGCCCCACTGCCTCGGACAAAATCCAGTACACGTGGATACCACGCCCTGAGTTAATAAGCGTAGGAGTAGGCAAACTATACTGCACACAGAAATCTCGTAGCTCCGCGATGGCGGTTTCTTGATCTGCAAATTCTTTGGTAGGTCCACAGTCTAGGTCCAAGAAGAACGACTTCATCTGCATGACGTTATCCGCCACACGCGAGCCAGCTTCCTTGTAAGTTCCCAGCGCAAAGAACGCGTTCCAACCGTTACCACTTAGGTTGTGCGCCGCACCTATAACTTCTTCTACAGAAGTGTAGAACTTTTGTTGTACTTGTTTAGCGGGGTTGTTAGCCCACACACAGTAATGGCCCTCAGAGCCTAATACTAAATCTAAAAATCTTTTCGTTTCCATAGCCACCACTCGCCATTGTAAGGTTAACCACGGCTAACTTAATAGCCGTGGCAGGGGATCGTTCAGTCGTCCCAATTATCAATGATAGAACCTAAGTCACCGTCACCAGAAGGAGTTGGTGCAGCCGCTTTCTTCGCGGTCTTTTTCACTGGCTCTTCGTCAAACCCATCGTCATCGTCCGCTGGTGCGGCTTCTAAGACGTTGTTGCTTTTGGCAGGTGCGGTTGTATCTGCGGTCTTTGCAAACGGGTTAGCATCTTCAAGCACAAAGCCCCCTTCTACTACACCAAACGGATTACGCACCGTTTGTTTAGCTAGCTTAATAACCTGTACAGCTTTCAACCGTAGAGATACGCCCCAGTTAGTTGCCGACATATGATAGGGAGTAAAGGTTACCGCTACGCTAATTGTGCTACCCGTAGTTAGCTGAAAGTCATCGGGCATTGGTGTGCCTTGGCTGTCAACCTGTAACGGCCTAGTAGTTATTTCACCTTGGTACGCACCTTTTATGTTTGCCCCACCAGTGAATGTACCGTTGTCGTCTTTAACAAACGGATTAGGTAGCTCCTCTTCCCAAGAAGCCTCTCTGTTAGCCTTCCACGCGGCGGTCATCTTTATAAATAATGCCTTTGCCGTCGCGTTATCCATACGAAACTGTACAGAAAATGCCGCGCCAGTGTCTCGTGGGCCACAGGGTACACTATTTTTTACCTTCTTATCAAAGACATACGTCCTATCAATCTTGGGCCATAGTGCCTCTACGTTTTCAATAAAATAAGTTTCTGCCATGTTGTTCTCCTTATCTGGCGTTTATACGTCTTCGTCTGCATTAAAATCGAACTCCAACTGTTCTTCAATCGGACCTTCATCTACATCCTGCGCACTTTTTGTAAGTGCTTCAGTCGCAGAAGTTTTATTAAATCGGTAAGTGTTACCAATCTTAATGTACGTGGTTTTAGGGATATGACCCTGCCGTACCCACGCCCGGATTGTAGAGATTGACACGGCAAAATGCTTTGCCAAGTTCTCTATTGGTACAAATGGTTCTACCATTATTTCTTCCTAACTGAGATCACATGCTCAACATCAATGTTAAGACCTTTCGGCATAACATCTGGGTTTTCCTCTAGGAATTGTTTGACATTGGTCTGGTTTAAACGGCGGTCCAAGAACTCGGGCATGTCATGTTCTTTTATAAATTCGTACATAGACTCCCAATCCCCTGTCCAGTATTTTGTTTTACTAGACCTAAAAAACAAACCCTCAGAGGTTCGTACGCTTTCAACATTGTGTACATCACAGTAGTCTAATAACGCCTTCTTCAAGACTTCCTGTTGGCGAACCAACGCTCCATCTTTTTCCTTAAAATCCGCAGACAGTAGTGACCTTTCTGACCTTATCTTAATATAAGCCTTAGTAAGTTTGTCCGCAGGTATATCAGAATTATTGCTCATCTTAATCCTCCTATACTAACGAGAGTTACACTCTAGTATTGAATAATAAGCTAGTCAAGTAGTTCTTTGTATAAGTCAATCATTTTTGTGTGTGCGTCAATTCTATTGTCAAGAAGTGCGTAAATACGCTTTTCTACAGCAGACCCTTGAAGCTGTACGACAGTACATGGATGCTTCTGACCTGACCGATGAACCCGTGCGTTTGCTTGCGCGTATATTTCTAGTGACGGTGTAGGTGCCCACCACACAACTGTATTAGCTGCTGTTAACGTAACACCGTGCGCCGCTGATTGTGGCTGGATGACCAGAACACGTGGGCTGTCGGTTGTTTGGAACCTTTTAAAGATATCCGTACGTCGTGAAACAGGCACATCACCCCGTATAACTTCAGTAGTGATCCCGTCAGTACGCAACTTATCAGTCAATATGTCAATGGTATGTTTGAATGGCACAAAGATGAGAACCTTTTGACTGCTCTCGTCGATCACTTCTCGTAGCACCTTATACCGATGCTTGATGTCGAACTCTAAGGTGTCACCTTCGTCAGTGTACACAGCGCCAGCGGAAATCTGTAGTAGCTTGTTCATAATGACAGCGGCGTTCACTGCGGATACTTCGTCGTCGCCTATCTTCATGGTAAGTTTCTTCTTCAACAGGTCGTAATACTTCTGCTGTTGTCGAGTAAGTTCTACCTTACGTTTCACGTACGTCATGTCGGGTAAGTCAAGACATTCTTCTTTGGTAAAACGAATGGCAGGCTGTAATACGTTAAACACAAGGTCAGTCGCTTCTGGTTTAACAATCCACCTAAACTGTGTAATTTTACGCATGACCATATCTCGGAACGAACCAAAGAACCGTGGCACAGCACTAGCATCAATCAGTTTAGCCAACCCGTACGCATCAAGGGGGGACTGCGCGGCAGGTGTACCTGTCATCATCCACAGCCACGTGTCGTCTCCCACCAGTTTATTCAACGTCTTCCATCGTTTTGATTGTGAGTTTTTGTAATGTGTCGCCTCGTCTACAACGATAAGATCAAACCCACCTTTGGCAATCTCTTCTGATACAATCTCTACACCGTCATAGTTTATTATCACAAAGTCTGCGCCTTGCTCTATGATTGCCTTGCGTTTCTTAGATGCACCGTGGGCAATGTCTACACTGCGATGTGGGGCAAAGGTAAACAAGTCTTCGCGCCACGCTGAGTCCATGATTGACAGGGGACATATAACCAAGACGCGGTTGATCTTGCCTTGGTTGAGCAGAAAGTCTGCGGCCCATATAGCACTGGCAGTCTTGCCTGTACCCTGTTCGTTAAAGCAAAAGGACTTGCGGTTCATGGTAAAGAAAGCTGACGTCTTCTTCTGGTGGTCAAACGGAGCGTACTTACCTGTCCATGTGTACTGGCTCTGTATTGGGGAAGGTACGTTAATGTTAAGGCGTTTTAGGGTGTGCATCTCGTCGATGCCCCAGTTTACTAACACTTCGTTGTCACGAACTTCGGTACTCTTCGGTACTGTTTCAGTGACACGTTTTGGATTGCGTAGCTTTAACAGCAACGCCTTACCATCAATAATCTGCATTTAGTTCTCCTTTCGGGCAACTGCCCGAATTATTTTTTCTTCTTGTAGTTACGTGCGCGGTTCTTGCTTGAACTCTCTATGGTCACGCC
>ENA-ORXF01000492-ORXF01000492.1-marine-metagenome-genome-assembly--contig:-NODE-492-length-28597-cov-5.563640_pt1 | contig 28597 bp, 26 predicted proteins | sample MGYA00237864_ERZ511476 | MGnify/ENA primary metagenome ERZ511476 (study PRJEB26306, sample SAMN06343908) | marine metagenome | isolation source: coastal waters | place: Atlantic Ocean: West Antarctic...
GAATTAATATTTTTAATAATAAAGAATTAATATTTTTAATAATAAAGAATTAATATTTTTAATAATAAAGAATTAATTGTTTCAAATCAATCTTATTTGTTATTCTTCTTTAATTTCTTCTGCAATTGTAATAGTAAATTAGCGGGTGGGTGAGCTGTTTTTTTAAACATAAACTGTACATTTAAGAAACTAAAATCTTTTTCATCATCGCTTAATTCAATATTTTTATAATTTGAATTTTTTTTCATTTCATCATATAAATCTTTAAAACTCGCTTCTTCGACTATTTCTAAGTTATATTTGGCAGCCAAGATTTTAAAATAATTAAAATTAACTAAATTCTCTTCGAATTCTTTACCAATTGACGCAATAAATACATTAATTTTCTTACCAAATAATGGCTTATCATAATTAAAATCACCATTGCGATAATCTTTGTTAATTTTCCAAATAGTTTTTCCATTATTCTTGCCTTCAATTTCTTTTTTTTTACCTAATAATTCAATTACTTTTTCACCATCGAACACAGTTCCAATAAAATGTCCATCTATTTTTAAATTATCACTAACGTTTTGTAAAAATGTCATAATAGTCGCTTCATCTCTATAAAAATATGATAAGGCAAACTGACAACTAACCACGTCAAACTGATATTTAGATATTAAACTTTTTTTAATTATTTCTTCTGATTCATCATTTGTCGCAATCTCATAATCAGGGAATATTAATTTAGAGAAATCACCTTGAGCTAATACAATATTGGGTTTCGGTTTCGGCGTTTCTTCGTAAATTTGTAAAGACTGTTCATAATTATCACTATTTACATCAACACCAAATATATATGATATCTTATTATGAATCCAAGATGGTAAATCTCCTAATTTACCATAACCAATATCAAATAATGAACCCTGAAGTTTATTATTTGAGGATTTAAATTTCAAAAAGGCTTTTTTAATTAAATTTCTTTTAATAAAATATGTGTGAAATTTTTGATAAGCTAATCTTTTATTTGGATTAGTATTCGCATTTTCATTTGAATAATATTCTTCTTGAAATTGATTTTCAATCTTATTTATATTTTCATCAATTTTTCCATTTCTAATAATATATTCAGTAACTGGATAAGATATACTTTTCCAAATATCATTTGCAACTTTTTCAAAATTCCCATAAACTATTTCATTATTTTTATATTTCAAAGTTTTATCATATCTTACTCTAATCGGTATCCAACTTAATAATTTATTTTTCGCATATTTATCATAAACAAATTCAACAATTGTATCATCTTCAATCGTATCTAAGTTATTTAAAGTATAAATATTATCATTAGTTACTTGGATATAAGCAATTTGCTGACCTTGATTAAACGGATTAAAATTTACTGGAATACATTTTTTTTCTCTTTTACTTTTATTTTTATTATAAATTTCTCTAAAACCACTAACTTTTAAATTTACTTTTACTAATTGATAAACTTCATCCTCATGGAAATCGGGAACTTTCATAATAGAACCATCTTTATTCTTCTCGATTTCAATTAAAAAATCAATTGAATTTAAATTTTCAGGCTTCCATTTAAATAAATAATTCCATGTTCCCCCCTTATTTGTATAATACTCATTAATTGGTGTGAAAATTAAACCATCTGTATAATAATCTAATTTATCTTTCTTATCTAATAGTTCAGTAATCTTGTTAAAGATATTATCTGATGAATGATGCTGTTTTTTTTTAATATCATAAATTTCACTTTTATCAATAGATTTTAAAAACTCATCAATATTTAGATCTCTACTATTAATACCAATCAAAGGAGTATTTCTAATATCTTTATTATTCTTAAATAAAAAATCATATATATAAATTTTATTATCAATTAATTCACTTTCTAATATTGAATTTTTATATTTTTTATACTTAATATCTATTTTCTTTAAAATAAAATTATTGTTTAATAAATAAACATCACCTACATTATTTATTAATAAAAAATATCTTTCACCATCTGCTTTATATGTAACAGCATACTTAGATAAAATATTTATATACTTATTTGATTCAATTAAATTTTTTAATTGTAATGTAATCGCATTTGCTGCAATGAATTTGTTTGAATTCACTAAATCTTTATAATATTTAATTATTTCATTATATTCATTTTGTTTGATTAATATTGATGAATCTTGATGTAATAATAAAATTAATTCTACATTTTTAATTAAACTATTTTGAATTTCATTTTTATCTGTTGATTTTCCTATATATTCGATTTCAATCTCATACGAAAATCTTTGTTTAAATAAATTCAAATTTTTTATATCATCACCAGTCCCAGCTTTTACTTCTGAAAAATCAAATCTAAATAAGTTATCTTCACTATAAATTGAATGTCTTATTTTATATCTGAATAATTTCTCCATAATATCAATTTGACTATCAATAGTATCAATTTTAATTTCATCCGATAAAGAAATTTTTAAACTAAAATCTTCTAAAATAATATTTTCAATTAAATTTTTTTTAAATAATTCATATTTAACCAAAAATAAATTATTATTTAACCAATATTTTTTAATTTCATTTAAATCATCTATTATTAATTTAAAATTATCTCCAAAAAGTATATCTAAATTAGTTGATTTTTCATATTTCAATCCCAAACCATTATTATCCTTAGAAAATGTTAAATATTTTATTAAATTTTTAAAAGTTAATTCAGTTAATCCAATATTATTTAATTTATTATTAAATATATCACCTAAAATGCGAACTTCTAATTCATATGTTTTATTTTTAATTTTTTTATCAATTAAATTCAATAATTTTTTATTATTATTAAGTAATTCATCCATATATTGATATTAAACAATATTTTTAAATAATATATTTAAAAATCAATTTTTTTTGTTAATTAATATTTAATTTAAAATATATTATTTAAAAATTTTTTATTAAATTAAAACAATATTTTTGTTAAATTAATATATTCTTTTATTTCTAAAATCAAATCAATTTTAATTTTTTTCTTTTTATTTTTAGTTAACTCAATATTTAGTTTTCCGGCAAATTCTCTTAATTCATCTACTTTAAATTTTTTATAATTTTTAAAATTATTATGATTAATTAATTTTGTATTTAATAAAACATTATTTTTTAATTCATCATTTTTTTTAACAAAATTATTAATTAAATTAAAATATAAAATATTATCGTATTCCCCAACTTTAATAAAAATATTTAATTCTTCATAAAAAATAATAAAAGTGTGCTTAACATATTCTGATAAAAATTCAAATAATGTTAAATTATGTATTTTATTATCAATTAATTTTCTTATTTTAATACTTTTTACTTTCTCTAATATTTCAAATAAATATTTTTTAAATAAATCATTTTTTTCAATTTCTGTTTTTAAATTTAATTTGTCATCTAATAAAAATAATATCAAAAAAATACAATTTTTATTTTCTATTTTATTTGAAAAAGACTTTTTATCTAAAGATGTATCTATTAATTCTTGATTTGGTTCCAATAACTTAAATATTTTATTAATTTCTTCCATAATCTTTTAATATTTATAAATTTTAATTTTTAAATCATTTTTTTATTAATATAAATACCGTTTCATTGTATTTATAAATATAAATAATACAATGAAATGTTAAAAGATATAACTATGATAATTGGTAGTCGAATTATATAAAAAGAAATTAACGTTGATAGTGGAAATAATAAAAAAATTATATTAGATCAAATACTAAATTAAATACAAAGAAATCTACAACTAAAAAACTACACCTAAAAAACTACAACTTAAAAACTACACCTAAAAAACTACAACTAAAAAACTACAACTAAAAAACTACACCTAAAAAACTACAACTAAAAACTACAACTAAAAAATAATTTTTAGTAAATAAATTTTTAGTAAATAAATTTTTAGTTAATAAATTTTTAGTAAATAAATTTTTACTAAATAAATATTAAATAGAATTAAACAATTCCATTTTTTTTTCCTCAATATCTTTCATATTTAAATTATTTTCAATAATGTATGTAATATATTTTTCGATTTCATTTAAACAATTCTTATCTAACTCACAATAATTTATAAATATTCCATTATTATTCTCTGTATAATTAACTGAATATTTTAAAATTATTTTAAATATTTCAATATGATGTTCTTTTGACATTTTATTAATATTATCAATAATAAATTTTTCAGTCATTTTATTAATTTAAAAATAATTTGTTTAAATAATTTTTAAATTATTTTACTTAATATATCTTTATTATTTAATTAAATTATAAATAATATAATTTATTATTTGATTTATTATTTAATTTATTATTTAATTTTATTATTTAATTTTATTATTTTATTATTTTATTATTTTATTATTTTATTATTTTATTTATCTTTATCAGAATTATTATTTAATCCTGGTAAATTTGAGTCATCATCATTTCCATCATCATTTCCATCATCATTTTCATCATTTTCATCATCAAGATCATCAACAACATTATCAACAACATCATCATCAATGTCGGATTCAATATTTAAGTTGTCTTCGTCTTCTTCATCTTCGTCGTTGTCATCTTCGTCGTCGTCAGCTTCGTCATCATCTTCGTCATCATCTTCGTCGTCTAACGAATCTTCATCATCTGTTGAAAAATCGGATATTTTAATTCCGTCATTATTTGATATACTTCCATCAATTTCTTCGTCTAAACCGCCAGCATTCTTATTGTTTATATTAATCACTTTCTTTTCTTTATCATCAATTAATACACCAACACATTGAATTTCCATCTCATTTATATGAAACTTACTATTTAGAATTTTAATTTTAACAGTATCATTAATTTTAATTGTATTATATAATTTTTTATTAAAATGTAATTGTTCAGGTAATATAATAGATAATGGAAACAATTCACAAATTAATCCAGGTTTAATAATTTCAATTATTTTACATTCTAATATCATATTCGGTTTTGGATTACAAATTTGACATTTAAATAATATAGTAAAAGAAACATTTGATAAACAAATATTGGACTTTATAAATGCATTATATCTTTTTATTATTTCAATTGAATCTTTTTTAATAAACCCTTCATTATTACATTTATTTTCAGATAATTCTTTTAACTTATTTTTCAATTGTAAATCAATATTTTTAGTTAAAGTATTTGAATTTAAAATAACGACTTTTTTAAAAATAGATTCTGAATATATTGACTCCATATAATTATTATAATAAATAAATATACACTTTATATATCATTTTTTATTTTAATTATTTTCTTTAATATATATTTTATTTGAGTGTAAATTTAATTTTCTTAATTCAAGTTCAATAATTGTACACATATTTTTTTTACTTTTTTCGTGTAATTTATCATTTATTTTATTTAATATTTGTATTAACTCATTCATTTTAAATGTATTACATTTCCGACCAGTTATAATAGACCTTTTTGATTCTTTATAATTTGAAGTAAATGCTTTTTTAAATTTACTATTATCTAAAATTTTAAAATTATATTTTTCAACAAATCCATAAATATTATTATATTCTTTTGATTTAATATTTTTTTCATATTTCTGTATTATTTCTTTATTAATAACAATCCAAGATTTATTAAAATATATATATTGTTTATTATATTTTATACCATAAAATTTATTAGTTTTTTTATTTAAATTATTCATATTAAAAATATTAACGTCATATAATAATAAATTATGTTTTCTAGAATTTAAAATTAATAATGTATATTTACTTGTTTGTTTTTCAATATATTTTATTAATTCTGTTTTTAATAATGTTAATATATCGGGATGTCTATCTAATATATATTTCATTAAAATCAAATCATTATATTTATAATTTTTTTGTTTGAATTTGTCAAATTCATCTATTAAATTGTATTTATTTGTTTTTAAATTTGAATTATTGTTGTTATTATTTTCATCAGTAATTTTATCAATAATAGATATATTCTCTATTTTTTTTGTTAATGGTTTATCTCTATAAAATAGCGGAATTGTTTCATCATGGATTTCCAATGGTTGATAAATATAATAATTATTTCTTAAAATTAATTTTCCTTCTCTGTCATATTTATCATAAACTATTGAATTTACATCATTCATAAACATTTCTAATGCTTTTAATATATTTATTTTGTCAATAGTATTATCATTTTTTAATACATATTTAATTATATCTTTTAAATTATAAACATTATTTTTCTTATACAAAAATTTTATATAATTTTTAATTATTTCAATTTCATCTTTTGCAAAATTTTCATTATATGTATCTAAATCTAACGGATACTCTTTATCTGGTTCCCATACACATTTATATTCGCATTTATCTAAATAATCGCATTGTTTGGTTTTGGGTACATCATTAATTGAAATTATTATTTCTCGTCCTTTTGATGTAATTTGCTTAACTTTTGTTTTTTCATTAATCGTATTTCCATTTTTATTTAAAGCACAATCGATAGCATTTGTTTTTAATATTCTTTCTATTTTTTTAATAATAATGTCTTTATTCTCTGATAAACGATAATGAGATTGGTCCACTAATTCATAATTTATATTCTCTCTTTTAGAACACATTAAAAACACTTCTACATTTCTATCACTCGCGGGTAATCCGCAATGAGATTTATGACGGATACCTCTTCCAATAATCTGTTCAATTCTAGATAAATTATACCAGGGGTCTAAAATATTAATTTGTCTTATTTTTTTTAAATCTAATCCTTCTTTTGCGCGACTAGTTGCTAATAAAACTTTAACAATTTCTCCATTTTTATTATTATTACTATTAATAATTCTAGTTAATTTCCCTGGTTCCATTTTAGATAATTCATATTTTCCCGATAATAATATATATTTGGCTTGATAAAATTTATGATTATAATTTGAAGTACTTGCTATATGTACTCGATGACTCGCATTTTTACCACATAAATAGCATCTTGATTGGATTTTACCACCTCCTCTTTGATTATTTTCATTATAATCTAATAAACTAGTTTCATTATCATCTGTATATCTTTGAAAACCATATTGTTCTAATGTTAAAGCTATTGGAATAACTCCTGAATCAACATAATCCGAATATATAAAGATAATACCTTTTGAATTATTTACATTTTCTATAATATTATATATTTTTGAAGAATATTTTTTTAGATGGTCAATATGTAAAAATGGTTTTTCATCTTTTGTATTTCTATTAAATAATACGTGATCTTGATATTTATATTTCAATACATTTTTTCTAGTATAAGGATCCATTTTAGAAACTTCAATAAATGCACCATTACCATCATTTACTTTTGAATAACCATGTTTACCATATGTAAAAGACCCATTTTTATTTGGATATATTATATTTGTAACTTGAATTAAGTTTTTTTGTAAATGAATACTCAAATTTTCAAATTCCTTCTGATCATTATTGTCGAAAATATCATTTTTATTATTTTTATTATTTTTATTATTTTTATCATTTTTATCATTTTTCTTATTTTGAATAAAAGTTTGTAATGTTTTATTATAATATTTAAATTGTTCGTTACTTAATTCACAAGGAAATAATTTTAAATATTTTATATTATTTTTAATTGGATTGCCTAATATATTAAATTTTGGTTTTGGAATAAAAAATCTCTCAGGATAAATTCTAAAAGGAAACATAGGCGGTTTTTCACCTCTCAAATATGAAATATATCCTTTTGATTTATTCATTAATATTTCTTCTCCTTTATCTTTTAAATTACCGTCTTTATCAAATATATCATTGTGTCGAATAAGTTCTCTTTTATCATTTAATAATAATAAATTCAATAAATCAATTATTTCTTTTGGAGAATTAAACATAGGAGTTGCTGACATTAATACTAATTTAATATTAGTGGAATGTTCAATAATTTTTTTTAATATCGGCAAAACCCTAGTTTGACCATTATCCGATTTTTTTATATTATGAATCTCATCAATAATAATAACTCTATTCGAAAATCTATATTTAATATATTTTTTTGTTCTATCAGATAATTCGTCACCTCTTTTAGGCCAATTTGATGTCCTTTTAACATCATTTACAAATTCACCATAAGCATGAAATTCATAATTTGAATTTATCAATGTCTTAATTTTCTTATATTTTTCATCTTTTGACATAAATTCATCTTGTTTTAATAATTCATAATTTAATCCGGTACATTGTGTATATTCATCTCGTTTTTTTTTTATATCTTTTTGTGGGTCAAAAATTTCTCTTTTAAAATTATCTTGAATATTTTTACTAACTATAACTAATATTCTTTTATCTGGCCCTGTCACGAGACTTTTAAACCCTTCTGCAATAGATATAGCGGAACACGTTTTCCCGACACCTGTTCCGTGAAATATTAATACACCATTATATGGAGTATTTACTGATATGAAATTTTTTATAAATTTTTGCTGAGGTAATAGTTTAAATTCTTTTGAATTACAAATATCTTCAAATGATTGTTTATTAATTGGGATTTTATTTTTATTAAATTCTTTTTTAAGATATATTTTTTTATGAAAATTTTTATCATCAAGTTTTGGATAATAATTATAATTATAATTATTCATATATATATTATATAATTAAAAATTTTTAATTTTATATTATTAAATTATAATGAATGGTGGTAAATTACTTGGTAAAGGAACTATTGGACAGGTATTTACTATAAAAAATAATAATAAAAATGTTATAAAAGTATCGCGAAAAGGTAAACAATATGAATTAAAACAGGAATTTAAAATTTTTAAATCTCTTAAAAATTTATTATCAAAAGAATTTTTAAATAGATTTTTTATAACTTCAAATAAATCAATTAATAAAAAAAAAAAAAAAAATAAATTTTTAAATAATTTAAAAAAAAAAATTAAAAAAAAAAAAAACTTAAATAATATGTTAAATAATTTAAATAAAAAAATAGTTAATAATAATTTAAATAATCAAGAAATGTTTTCGTTTATTTTAGAAAGAGGAATACCTTTTAAAAAATATAAAGATAATCTAAATAATATAAATAAAACAAATATTGAAGATGTTTTTAATTTTAAAATATTTTATAAATTATTAATTTGTTATAATGTATGTCTCGAATATAATATTGGAAATTTTGATGTAAAACCATCTAATACAATTATAAAAAAAATTAATGATACAAATGAAATTATATCAATTGATTATGATAATACCTATTTTATTCAAAATAAAAAAGATTTAATTAAATTTAAATTATTAGCACCAGGTTATACATATTATTGGCCTCCTGAATTTTGGAAATATAATGAAAATTCCAACATTAAAGATTATTTAACATATTATTATCCTAAACAAGATTGGAAAGATATTTATATTGAATTAAATAATTATATTAAAAATACTGAGTATACCGAACTAATTAGTAAAGGTATGGTTTGGCATTTAATACATTCTTTCTTTTTCTCTTCATTTTATAAAGATGTTATTTTAACACAAAATATAATGAATTCATCAAATAATTTATTAAAATATAAAGAAATTAAAGAACTATTTTTAAAAGGATTAACCCCTCATCCAAAAACAAGAATAAATTTAATGGAATTAACAATCGGTTTTGAATTAATTGCGAAAAAAGGTACTTTTGGAAAAGAAATCCAAAGTTATTTTACTTCTGATAAAATTAATTTATCACAAATTTTTGGTCTTAATTATAAAGAAGGAAATTATACCGATATAATTAATAATACTGGTAAATCAGTTAGTCACAGTATAGTCGAATATTACCTTTCGAGACCAAAGACTGGTGGTGCAAAAACTCAAAAGAAATCAAATAATAGTAAACCAAATGTTCGCAAACCAAGTAAACAAAATGTTCGAAAACATAAAGGAATTTATCAAAGTGGTCCTAAATCTGGGAAATTAAAACCTGGATATAAATATTCAGGTAAAAAAACAAAGACAGGGTTGAAAATTATTGTTTAATAATTAAAAAAGAAATTTAATAATTAAAAAAGAAAATTTAATAATTAAAAAAGAAATTTAATAATTAAAAAAGAAAATTTAATAATATAAAAAAGAAATTTATTAATATAAAAAAGAAAATTAATAATTAAAAAAAAAATTAATAATTAAAAAAAAAATTAATAATAAAAAAAGAAATTTAATAATTAAAAAAAAAAAATAATTAAAAATATTATAAAATTATATGAAGTATTATAACATTTTTAAATTATTTTATAATAATTATAAAGGTATTATATTCGTATGTTTGATATTTATAATAAAAATGTTTATATTTGGTAAATTATGTCCGTGTAATGATGATAAACTTAATAAAAATAAAAATATAAATAAAAATAAAAATTTTTGTAGACGACATGAAATTTATGGAGTTCAATCTAATCATTTTTATTTTTTTATATTATTGGGTATCTTATTTCCATCATATTTTATTATAATATTAATATTAGGGATTGCCTGGGAATTATTTGAATATTATGTTGATAAAAATTATAGTCATTTAATAATCAAGTATAATCTCGGATGCTTGGGTTATCCTCCCGCGAATTTAAATAATCATTCATATAATTTTTATGTTTATCGAAATATACAAAAATATATTAATCCGATTGATAATTATTTTAATATAAAACCATCTCAAATACATGGATGGCACGCATCTATTGCCGAAATAATACCTAACATTTTGGGATTTATTGTTGGTTATATTTTAAATAAATTAGTTATTAGATAAATTTAGTTAATTCATCTTATTATTTATTTACAGTATCTTTTTAATTCAATGCATCGTTTGCATTTATCTTCTAAATGGTGTTTATTTTTTATATCTTTAACTTTTTCCTTTAATTCGATTTTATTATTTTTTAAATGAAATGTTTCATAATTCCATTTGAATCTATTTAACATAATATCAAATTGGTCCTTTTTAAAATGTGGGTGTATCCATTTATCTGAATTTCTAGATTTTTGTCTATATGCTTTTATGATGTAAATTTTATTTTTTTTTGGATTATAATTAACCATAACAGAACATAATTTAGATAACTATATTTCATTTGTATCTTTATTATTAAATATACCTTCACATTTAACTGTTGTAATATATTTTTTCATTTATAAATTTAATTATTAATAATTTATTTAAATAATATTTATTCAAATAATATCAGTTTTTTATCAATTTAAAATAAAAACTGAATAATCATAATCTAAAAAAAAATAATTGATTATAGCAACTAATATATGTATAAAAAAAATAATTAATAACAAAATAATAATAATTAATGATAACAACTTTATTTATTATAATAATCGTAAAAATTTAAATAATATATTAAGTACCATCCTATTTATAAACTTCACGCATTACTTTACCAAAATCAACTGAAAATACAGTAGTTCCAACTAAAGGTATATCAGTAAATGGCATTATATTCTCTCTAGGTGTTACATCATTTAGACCAATTTCTTGAGGAAATAAACTAGTGACATATGCGGATTGTTTTTGTCGAATTAGGTCGTTTATAATATTTTTTATTTCATCATTAAGTTCATTAATTATTTAATATGTATTTAATTCAAGAAGTAAATAAAAATATTTTATAAAGGTTTAAAAACACTAATATGAGATGGAAATGCTGTTATGCTTACACTCCATCCAGGTTTCTTGCCATATTCAAGTACCATAAAACTTCTAGGTAGATGATAATAAAAACTAATTAGTCTATGTTCAAAATAAACAACTATAGTAAATTGTTCCTCGTTCACATAATAATTAATATCAGTCAATTGAATATTGTCTCTTCTTAAAATACGTGTACCTTCCTGATTTCCACCTTCATAATAATACATATTATCTATTTGTAAGTTATAAAAAGTAAAAATATGTCCACCTCCACCACCTCTCCCCCCTCCTCCATCGTTGGAGCAGTTTCTTCCACCTCCAACTCCTCCAATCATATATGATAACTCAGGAAATGGTCTACCAGCACACCATTCCATCCATCTTATAGCTGGTTCCGGAGGAATAATGCCATACTCATCCATAACTTCTTTCATTACACGTAAAAATCTGTCATTATTTTGAGAATTCAATAAAAACGGAATTGGTTCAAATAATGATTTTATATATAACCTTTTAATATATTCACGATCATTTTCGGCTGTTTTTATAAATACTTCTCTTAGATTATTTTTATTTCGTAACATCGCATTCACTGTTTGTTTGCGTTGTCTTGATGTCCTTGATTTCATCAAACTTCTTAAATTAAGTTTGCTCAATAACTCTTTTTCTAAACTTTCATCTTCTAAATTATTTAATCCTGGTATAAAGGGACTCGCATTACGTAAATTATTAAAGTCGTTATTAAAGTCGTTATTAGGAATAGGAACATTATTAGCACCTAGATTAGATTCTACATTAATATTTGCCATACTACAATTATTCCCTGTACAAGCTCTTGTAGCTGCTAATGCGCCTGCTCCAGCTACTACTCCTGCTGCTACTAATTCTCTAGAAGTCATACCACCACCACCTTTTTGTTTAACTTCTTTAATTAAACGAATTTTATCTTCATGTTTAATTAATACTGGTTTTTTAGAACCTTTATACATTACTTTTTTTGGTGTTGTTAATCGAACTCTTATTCCTTCATATGGACCATATTCTTTTTTGTTTGAACCTTGTGTAGTTTCTTTAATAACAAAAACAATTTTATTAGTATTATATTTTTTTGTTAATTGACTAAATGCTTTTCTTGCAGCACCTCCTGGAGAAGATTTTTGAGTAATTTTATATCTACCTTCATCATTATCTTTAATTTTCTTTCCATCAACATTAGTAACTTTAAAATATCTCATTCCATTACTACCTCCTATATATTCACCTAGAAATTGTTCAAATTGCTCTAAATCACCCATTATATATTATATTATATTATATATAAAAAATTATAATTAAATTAATTATTATAAATAAATTATTAAAAAGTACCATTAAAATTAGGAATAAGAGGATTCAATATATTATTTAATTCAAGAAGCAAATATTCAATGGTTTATTATTAAATTTATTTACAGTATCTTTTTAATTCAATGCATCGTTCGCATTTATCTTCTAAATGGTGTTTATTTTTTATATCTTTAACTTTTTCCTTTAATTCGATTTTATTATTTTTTAAATGAAATGTTTCATAATTCCATTTGAATCTATTTAACATAATATCAAATTGGTCCTTTTTAAAATGTGGGTGTATCCATTTATCTGAATTTCTAGATTTTTGTCTATATGCTTTTATGATGTAAATTTTATTTTTTTTTGGATTATAATTAACCATAACAGAACATAATTTAGATAACTATATTTCATTTGTATCTTTATTATTAAATATACCTTCACATTTAACTGTTGTAATATATTTTTTCATTTATAAATTTAATTATTAATTATTTATTTAAATAATATTTATTCATCTTATTATTTAAATAATATTTTTAAAAGAAAATTATTTTAAAAAATGATTTTATAAAGTTTATAAATATATTTTTAATTAGAATGTCCGATAATATTGAAAAATCTCAAAACACATTTGAATATAAACATGGTCAATATATCTATTTATTACAAGAAAGAGAATTTAGAAAAACAAAAGAAAATATTTATAAAATAGGTAAAACAAAACAAGAACATAATAAAAGATTTAATCAATATCCAAAAGATAGTATATTATTAATTCAACTCATATGTGATGATTGTGATAAAATTGAAAGAATATTACTAGATATATTTAATGATAAATTTAAAAAAAGAAATGACATTGGTAATGAATATTTTGAAGGAAATGATGAAGAGATGAAGACAATTATATGTGAAATAATTAAGAAAGATTCATCTTTAACAAAATATTTTTTTTCTGGCAAAATATGTTCAGAAGGGATCTTTAACTATAATTTATATGATTATAAAGATCGTTACTATGATAAATATGAATTATGTAATTTATCACCTGAAATAATAATAAAAGTTAAAGAAGAAAATCATGGACCACCTGACATATCAACAAGAATAATTGTAATTGATGAAAATGAATGCGATATGGATGATTTACAAAGTGTTAAAGGGGGTGGATTAGAAGATTTATCTTTAAATAATATTATTTATTTAAATGAATATTTGAATTTAGATTTTGAATTAAAAACAGTCAATATGGAAAATTATATAATTACAGGACCAGTTTGCATATTAGATATGGACAGCATGTCTCCAAATCACGGGTTTTGGCAGACTAATCAATTTGATATATCAGATATGATAGATATTTTAAATATTCGTAATAATCAAATGATAAATAATTGTGATGTATTTTCACTTGAAGTTGATTTTAATTTTAGTTGTTATCGTTCATTTACAGAATATGGAATCGCAAAAGAACAAGGAAAAATATTATTAATTTATTTTATTAATCCAAATAAAAAAAAATGTTCAGAATTTTATACACATATTCAAGATAGTTTATATTCATTAGACAAAATTTGTAAAATTGAAGTAAATATGATTATTAAAAATCATCCGATATTATCTAAATTGAATATTAATAATTATGAAGATTATAAAAAATATTTAAATGAAATAATAATATTAAAAAATAATATTGAGATTGAATTATCCATAGATGAACAATATATATTATTAATTGAAGAAAATAAAAAACTGATTGAAGAATATAAAGAATATAAAGCATACAAAGTAAGCTAAAACGTGTAATATATTAATCAATTAATTATTTATTTTTTATTTTTTTCTTGTCAAATTACATTTTTCACAGAGTATTCTTAATTTTGCATTATCTTTATGATATATTTGCCATTCTATTTCAAATTGTTTATCTTTTTCTTTAAAACATGTTCTACCTGTTGTATCTTTCATATCATCAAAATCATATGGTATTATATTCTTTTTATATTTTTTTAAAAAATCATTTTTTAAAACATGAAATTTAATTATATGATCAACATGAATATTATTACGTTGATTACATTTTTCACATATATGTAAATTTTTGTTTCTAAAATCAATAGTTTGTGGATGTATACTAGATCTGAATGCATCTGTTAAATTTTTATCTTTACTATTACTATTCTGAGTAATACATTGTTTCGCCCATGAAATATCTACATCTAATTCATCATTATGTTTTATTATCCATATAGCAAAACCTTTTTTTTTCAATGTATTCCTTCGAATTGCTAAATTCGTCATATTTTCAGTTTTGTTTTTATATTGAGGATGTCTTTTTAACAAATCTAATAATTCATCATAATATTCGGTATCTTTAATATTTTCACATAATCCAATTTTATCATATATTAATTGATTAGCATATTCTTTGAAATCTGTTTGACTTTTATAATTAATACTTCTATGACTTACTTGGATTGATTTCCCCATAAATATATAATAATTAAACCTTAATATAGTATTGGGCAACGGATAAATTTATTTATATAATAAATAATATAAAATAAATAAATTAATATTAATAAATAATTTAAAATAATAAATTATAAAAATAATAAATTATAAAAATAATAAATAAATTTTATTTTTCCACATTATATATATATGTCGTGTGATAATTTCACTGATTATGTAAATAATGTAAATACAATATGTGGTTCATCTATGCCTGTTATTATAGAGAATTGTGACACATATTGTCTTTTAAACATAGTAAACCTTCTGAATGATTGCCTAAAATTTTTAGTAATTATGGAATTGGATACTGAATTAGAAAATATGGTTGATTTTTGTTATAATAAGAATTATAATATAGGTCATTTAAATAATAATTATTTAAATAATAATTATTTATTAAAAATATATTAAATTATAATTTATTAAAATAAGAAATATTTTTAAATTAAATAATAAAAAATATTTAAATTATAATTTATTAAAATAAGAAATATTTTTAAATTAAATAATAAATAATAAAAAATATTTAAATTATAATTTATTAAAATAAGAAATATTAAAGATAAAGATAAATATTAAAGATAAAGATAAAGATAAAGATTTATAAAATACTTAATTCATAAAAGATAATTTTCTATAATAAGCGCAGATACTGTAGGGCAACTTCTGCCGATTTCATTTCCGCCTTCTTCTTAATTTTATCTGAACCATATCCTATTATACTTTTATTTGTCGGGTCTAAAACTGTCATATTATATAAATCATTGTCCTTATCCTCCTCTTTATAGATTGGGTTTTTATTTACTTTTTTATGAAAATATTCCATTAATTGTTTTTTGAAATTTAGATCTTGTTCAATTAATTCTGCAAAATTGATTTCGCTTTCATAAATATTGATAATAAAATTAGTTAATTTATATTCTTGATGAGCTTCCTTCAATTCTTTATACAATGCGCCAATAAATGCCTCAAAGCAATCTTCAATGTTATCTTGACTATTGCGCCCATCTTCATAATATTCAATTTGTTTTGCCATACAAATATATTCACTAAATCCTAATTGCGTTCCCAATTTCGCCAATGTCTCTTTCCGAACCAATTTACTACGCAATTCCGTTAAGAACCCTTCATCATCATTAATATATCGCATTTCCAAATATGTTGAAATAATATCACCTAATTTAGCATCGCCAAACCATTCAAGGCGCTCATTCGATATATCAAAAAGGTCGAGACAAGGTTGTTTACAATCTTTCATATTATTATTAATTAAACTATGAGCTAATTTAATATTATTATTATTTTTCCCCTTATTAAATTCTTTAATATAATATTGTTTGGAATAAGTCCTATGAACAAAAGCTGTTTGTAAATTATCGATATTATTTAGTTTATAATTTAGTTTATACTTATCAAAAATAGCTTGAATAAAATCTTTATCTAATAATTTATTATGCTCATTATGTAGTAAATATTTGGATTTATTATAATCAGGTATTTTGTAATCTATCTTTGCCACTTTAATTTGAGGTTTATTATTAATTCTATCAATTTTACTAATATCATTAATATCTGACATTTCTTCATTTACTTTATCAAGTGGAATCCATTGTTTTCTTTTATCATTAAATTCACATTTAACAATAATATCTTCACTAGAATCATCATTTTTAAAAAATAATAATAACTTTTGACTTAAATTTAATGTAGGAATTAAAGCATTTCCATGTTCAATAATTAAACCATTCGATTTACAATATAATTTATAAACATCTGTTTTATCAGTATTTTTAATCTTAAAAAACATATTACTTTTTAATTGATAGTTATTATTCATATTATTATTCATATTATTATTCATATTATTATTCATATTATTATTCATATTATTATTCATATTGTTGTTATGATGATTCATATTGTTGTTATGATGATTCATATTATGATTCATATGATGATTCATATTATGATTCATATTATGATTCATATTATGATTATGACGATTATTATGATTCATGTTATTATTATTATGATTCATGTTATTATGATTCATGTTATTATTATTATTGTCGTCATCCATTGGTAAAATATAATATATTTTAGTAGCATTCATTTCGACATTTGTAAAAATAATCCCTTTTAATTTGTCTCCATTATATTCTTCATCTGAATGATTCTTAAATTTTTCATTATTATCATTATAATTAAAATATTTATAATATCTTGTAATTAAATCTAGCCCGTGTTTATATTCAATATAAAGTTTTAATTCAAAAAATATTGTGTTATCACTTTTATTTTTATATAAATCTAAATATTTATTTTCAATTTTATCAAATGAAGTGTCATCTTTAAAAATATCTTTTACAATATTAAATCTGTCATAAAAAGAATTATTCATTATATTATTTCCTTTATAAATATAAATATCTTCAACTACAAAGAACCATTCATCATTTTTTTTCTTAACTACGTGACCATCTAATAATGTACCCTTATATAATTCGTCATTAAAGTTCATATTCAACTTTAAAACTTGATGTTCATAATTTAATTTTTGTTCTTTAAATCTATTAATAAACATACAATGATTTTTATTATTTAAATTTTTAATATATAAAAGATATTTTTTCCCAGGTGGATTTACAGAAATTAAATGCTTATATTTTTGTAAATATGCTAAATCAGAAGATAATTTATATCTCGTAAAAAGATCTCTATTTTTCACAGATATATTCTTTGTTTTTTTATTTTTCCCATGATTACCGATTTCTAATATATCATATGTACAAATATTTTCAATATCATTAATTATATCATGATTAAATGATAAATCATTTGAATGAATTACGTGGTTGTTCCAGTAACGACTTTTATTTTTATTATAATATTTCTTCATTATATATAAAAATATAATTATTCTTTTAAATAAAATTCAATTTTTATATTTATTATCTTAATTTTATAATATTATTTAATCTTATTTTATATTTTTATATTTATTATCTTATTTTGTTATTTAATCTTATTTTGTTATTTAATCTTATTTTGTTATTTAATCTTATTTTATAATTTTATATTTATTATCTTAATTTTTTAATATTATTTTTTATATATTAATATTATTTTATAATTTTAATCATATTTAATATAGAAATTAATAATATTATTTAAAAATATATATTAACAATGAATATATGTTAATATATAACTTTGAATATATTATTGAAATAAATAAAACAAATACAATAGAAATAAAAATTTTATCTTTTTTAACTAAATACCTTGAAATACAAAAAAATGATAAATATGAACCAATCTTTAGTTCAACCTCAAAATATAAATCATTTCCAACTAATAAAGAATTTAATAATAAATTATTTATAAAAAATAATAAATGGAAGATTAATAATTATAAAAAATCAGAGTTTGAGCAAAATTTAAAATTATATATAAATCAATTATCCTTTTCAAATTTTGATAAAATATGTGATGATTTAAAAGAATTATTAAAAAATAATATTTCAATAAAAAATATGGATATATTTATTAAAGAATTATATGCAAAAATATTTTTTGAAGAGAAATTTTTAACATTATATATATCTTTGTGCCAAGATTTAATAAATAATAATATAGTTGAAAAAAATCATATAATCGCACATAGTAAATTATTATTTTCAAAAAGATTTGATTACATAAGTGAAATAGACCTGCAAACGAATGATGATATGAAATTTAAATTAAAAAGACAAATATTTGGAACAGTTCAATTTATGTCTTTATTATATGTAAATAGTATATTGGATAATTCATCAATGATATATATAATTAATGAATTATTAAATTCGGATGATTCATATATTAATGAATCATTATATATAATTTGGTCTATAATTCATAATAAGCATTTTTTTGATAATAATGAGTATATTGACATATATGATAAAGTATCAAATAATTTTAATAATACAAATAATAATAGATTAAAATTATTATTTCAAAATATTCAAAAAGAGAATGAAGATAATAAAAATAAAAAGAAACCTATGGAAAAAAAATATAATTTATATGATTATATAAAAATTTATAAAAAAGAAAATGATATTATGGGTTTTATTAAAAATATAAGTAAATTGGATAAATCACATGTTTTAAATGAATTGTTATTTTTTGAATTAGAAAATAATGAAAATATTTATATTGATGTTATCAAAAAAATATCATCAAAAGAACAATTAATAAATGTATTAAATAATTTAAAAATAGATGAATTAAAGATGGATATTCCTAATATAAAACACAATCTACAAAAATTCAAAACTAAAATTGGAATTTAAAGCTAAAAATTGGAATTTAAAGCTAAAATTGGAATTTAAAGCTAAAAATTGGAATTTAAAGCTAAAAAATGGAATTTAAAGCTAAAAATTGGAATTTAAAGCTAAAAATTGGAATTTAAAGCTAAAATATAAATACATTAAATATTATTAGTAATTAATAAAGGTAAATATATATTAAATAAAAATAATGATTGTATTTTAATTATGAATATCAATTATGAATATCAATATATTTTTTAAGAGATTCTAATTCTGTTTTAATAAGGTCATATTTTTGTTTTAATAATTCATATTCTAATAATAATGCTTCATATTTAATAGGATCCATATTTAATATATAAATATTAAATATTAAATATTTAATATTTATATTTAAAAAAATTAAATATTTAAATTATATATATGAATTTATCATTAATAATTAATGTAATTATCTTAATATTTATTATACATTTAATTTTAATAAATTTAGATTTTAAGCATTCATTTAATATAAATGAAAATTACTCCCCTCCAACTTTATCAAAATCGTATTCTTCTCCACAAGATGACTTAAAAGACTTTTTAAATATAAATGAGACTGTTCCATCTAATTATTTTGTTTCAAATGACAATTCATCTAATTTTTCTTCTAATATAAATCCAATAGATAAATATTATTCTTATAATCAAGACAGTACTAAACCAATCACTAATGAACCACAAACAAGTGAAATGGTATATTCAAATTATTTAAATAATGAGAATGATTGTGATAAGTCTCTATCAACAAATATTACAGATTTAAGAAATGGAATGTTTAATTAATTTAAATTTAATTTAATTTAATTTCATAATCCAAAAATCTCTACATATTTTTTTATTTAAAATATAAGAATAATCTACATAATAAGATTTATCATTTCGAACAATAAACTCTTTTCTATTATCATTATATCCAGTTATAATCATTGGTATAATATTTTGTTTTTTTTTATCTAAAACTATTTTATTATCATCTATTTTGTAAATAGATATACAGAAAATTATTGGAATATTATTATTTATTAAATCTTTTAAATCATTTAAATTTTGCTTGACTTTTAAAAATGATAATTTGTTTCTTAATTTAGCATTTTTAAAATCAGAATAACTTGGCTCATAATTATAATTTTCATTATGTAATATAATTCCATTTTTATTAATACAATTTAATGTGTCTTTTATAGTAAACCCTCTAATATTGTCATTATTTTGTTCAGAATCTTCAATTAAGTTATATAATAAAAAATCTTTTGAATATTCTTTATTTTTATAAAATGATAATATACTTAAAAACGGATTTAAAAAATTCATATCCTCAAAATTATTAAATTTGTCATCAATATTATATTCTTGATATTCAAATGGAAAATCATTTAATATATCATCAATAATTTCTGAATTTATTATAGTATTATACATATTAATTAATAAACTTTGATAAGAATTATCTTTATCTTTATCTTTATTAATTTTATAATTATTTATATTTAATTTCTTTAATTTTTTTAAATCTTTTAATAAAAAAATATTATGTAAAATATTAATTAAATGATAATTTGTTTTATTATCTACATCAGAATTATCTAATTCATCTGGTAAACATTTAATTAATTTATTACTTAATAATTGCCAATCTTCATGTTTTTGTTTAAGTAATTTAGTATCTTTTATATTATCAGGAGTATTATTATCTTCAGTTAAATCCGATTTACGATTTACATTTTTACTTTTAATTATATTCTCATCATGATATTCGTCTGAATCTTCATCACTATATTCATCGTCCGAAGTATCATCATTACTAATAGTATTTCCCATTTTTCATTTAAAATAATATTTCTTTAAATAAAAATTATTTATAAAATATAAAAATTATAAAAAATATAAAATATAAAAATTATTTATAATTTTTATTTTATTAATATCATGGATGAATTAATTGATTCAATCACACATTTACACATTGAGCAACCAGAACAAATTTTATTATCATTAATTGATGCTGATTTTTATAACATCGCTATTAAATATATTAATAATGAAATATATTCAATTATAGAAACAAATCCAATACATGATCATTATATAGATAAAACAAATAGTAAGATTTTATTTAATTATTTGGTAAAAGATGATTTAGGATATAATATTTTAAAGAATAAAGTTGAAAAATTAATTAAAATTTATAAGATTAATTTTAAAATTAATGATTTAAATATAAAAACACATGTAGATTATTATTTAGAAAATTTATATATTATTTCAAATAATTAAAAAATGGAGGATTATTTGAATATAGATAAACAAGAATGAATATATAAAATCAAATTGAGTTATTTTAAATATTTTTATCTATATATATATTATTATGAAATATTGTTCTTTAGATGAAGCTTGGGGGACTAATTTTGAGGATAAAGATGGATGTGATGTATATCTTCAACATAAAAAAAAATTTGAAGAAGATAGGCCTTCAAATACACCTAATTCGAATTCTAAATATAAAGAAGGATTACCAACAAGTAATTTAAATGTAAGAGGATATTCACCCGAATCAAAATATTATGAAAGAGATACTCTACAAGACTTTCAAAAAAATCAAAATCAAAATCAAAATCAAAATCAGAATAAAAATCAAAATCAGAATCAGAATCATCAAAATAAAGAATTTGAAAAAAAAACATTTGACGAAAAAGATGAAGATGTATTTTCTTTTATAAATACTTTATCATTAGATAATTACACTAAAAAAATACTAATTAATAAAATTAATAAATTAGTTGGTAACATGACATTTGAACCACAAACAGAAGTTAAAGAACATTTTAGTCCATATTATATACAAAATGATAGCAAATCGATTGATTTATTATTTTTAATATTGTTAGGATTATTCTTAATATTTATTCTGGACAAAAAATAATTAATTATTAATTATTAAATATATTAGTTGGTATTTTAATTTCATCAACTGATTTGTTTTTAATTTCATTTTTTGTATTTAATTGTTGCATGACATTATTACTATAATAACAGTTATTATTTGATAAGTTATTTCCTAATAACTTTTGATTTGATTTTAATAATTTATTTTCTAATGTCCATATTATTAAAATAAAATTTGGTTTTATATAAAAACTATTAAATCCTTTTTCTTTTAAAATATTATTAATATAATTAATACATTCATCTTTATTTATAATTGGCATTCCAAAAATAATTTCGGGTATTTGATATACACATTTTGTTTGCCCTGTAATAGCATGTTCTTTCATAGTTCTGATTACTCTTTCTAATATTTTATCATAAGTTTTTTTTTTATTATTTTGTTTTTCATCATAAATATTTTGCATATCATTTACTGATATATTCATTATAATAATAAATATAATTTTTTTATAATTAATTAATTAATTAATTATAATAATTCTAATTAATTATTAATTTTTTTATAAATTAATTATATATGAATCAATTTGTTAAGCTTTTACAAAAAAATATTTGTAACATCATGATATTAATTTTAGTTGTTATTATTATTAATTCATTACATAATGCTGGGTATTTTTCCGAAATATATCAAGAAAATTTTGAAATGAATAATGAGCCGGCACTTGTTTGCTTTCACGCAAACTGGTGTGGTCATTGTAAGAAATTAATGCCTGACTGGTTAAAATTTGAAAAAGAATATCATGGTCATAAAGGTATAAATGTAATTAATGTTGAAAGTGAAAATAAAGATGTAATGAAAAAACATAATATAGATGGTTTTCCTACAATCAAATATTGTCCAACTGGATTAAATAATGCGGATAATACTAAACTGTATGAAGGAGAAAGAAGTCATTCCGGATTGGTGGATTTTTTAAAATCAATTGTTAATTAATTTTAATAAAAATAAATATAATATAAATTATAATGGAAGTATATAAATCGCCTAAAGGATATTATTTTGAAAAAAATAAAAATAAAAATTTAAAAAATGAATCTAAAAGGATTTCTAAAAGTGAATATTTAAAAAACATAAAAAATGAAATAAAAGAAGATAAGCAAAAATTACAAATAGAAATTAAGAAAAATAAACCTAATAATACTAAACCGAATCATACTAAAATGAATCATACTAAACCGAATCATACTAAACCGAATAATACTAAACCGAATCATACTAAACCGAATCATACTAAACCGAATCATACTAAACCGAATCATACTAAAAAAAATCATAAAGTAAATAAACAAAATGTTAAGGCAATGGTGGTATTATTCTATGGTGATTGGTGTGGTCATTGTCATCATATGATGCCTGACTGGGAAAAGTTTATGAACAAAAATAAAGATAATAAAATAAATATTATGAAGATTGAAAGTTCCAATGATCCGGTTATGAGAAGACATAATATCCAAGGATTTCCGACAATCAGATATTTACCAAATGGTATTAATGATACCAAACATATTGAATTTAAAGGAAATCGTGATTATATTAATTTAGAACGATTTTTAAAATCTATGTCGAAAAAGTAATTAAATAATTAAATTATTAGAATACTTTAAAAATCAATATATCTAATTATTCACATATCTAATAGATACTTTAAAAATCAATATATTTAATAGAATAATTCATATATCTAATAGATACTTTAAAAATCAATATATTTAATAGAATAATTCACATATCTAATAGAATAATTCACATATCTAATAGAATAATTAGTTATTCAATGATTTTATCATCATTAGCACCATTTATCTTTATCTTTATCTTTATCTTTATCTTTATCTTTATCTTTATCTTTATCTTATCAATTACATATTTTGGTATATTATTCTCTTTTAATTTTTATATGTAACATTTTTAATTTTTATATGTAATATTTAAATGTAATATTTAAATAATAAAATTTGTTTATTATGAATTTTAGAAATTGTTTATGTAAAATGTATTGTTTTCAAATGACATATAATAAAAAAATGATACTATATTTGTTAAGTATATGATATTATATTATTCACCACCAGTTGCGACAGAAACAACACTCCTCGCTAACCAGCCACCAGCCACCCCCCAACATCATGTCGACCGACGGACTTACTTTGGAGTGGACGTCCAAGATGCACTGGGCCATGCTCGAGGGGCTTCCCAAGGTTCACGAAGAGAAAGAGCAGCTTCGCGAAGAGAACAAGAAGATTCGCAGAGAGAACAGATTGCTCGAAGACAATGCGAGCGATTTCGACTATATGCATGAGCAATGGGAGCTGAAAGTTCTTCTTCTCGAGCAGAAGATCCGCGGCCTCGAGCAGGAGAACCACGACCTCGAGAAGAAGAACCGCGACCTCGAGAAGAACCGCGTCAGTGTACCCGGTCCATCGTTCATGAGACCGGACAGGTCTCGTTCCGCGACCGGTGACAGCAATTGCCTCCCCTGTACGGGTGGCACTCAAAATAAGCCTTGCACCACGCTGGTGGACCCTTCTCACAAGTATTGCTCTTTTCACACCGGGGTGCATCGGCACCGAGTGGACAATAGTGGCGACAAGCGCACCACCTGTACGGGTGGCACGCTAAAGAAGCCTTGCGGCACGAAGGTGGATAATCCTCGCGAATTATGCCGTTATCACACTCGGTAGAAAATGTGATTACTGTAATCACAAACGATGAGTGATGTTTGAAAAAAAAACCAAAAAAAAAAAAAAAAAAAAAAAAAAAAAAAACCAAAAAAAAAACAAAAAAAAAAAAAATAATTTAAATAAATATTGCAACTAAAAAGATTAATTAATATTTAATTAAAGATATTATATCAAATTTATAATTTTTTTATTAGATATATAAAATATATGGATGCCATTAAAAAGAAAATTAAGGAAGAAAGGTCTAATATAAAGGAAAACTCGTTAAACGCATATATATCAAATATAAAAAGAATATTTAAAGATGTATTTGATAATAAAATTGATATAAAAAAATTTAATCAATTTGTAAAAGTAAAAAAATATTTGGATGATTTAAATCCGGCTACAAGGAAAAATATAATGACTTCTATAATTGTTTTATTAAAGGCGTATGATATAAATAAAAGAACATTAAAAAAATATGAAAAATATTATGAAGAATTAATAGTTGATTATGAAAATAATTATGATAATCAGCAAAAATCAGAAAAAGATAAGACAAATTGGATAACTATGGAAGAATTAGAGAAAAAAATAAAGGAATTAGAGGACAAAATAAGTAAAATGGATTTTAATAAATTAAATAAAGCAAGTGAAGATATCATACAACAGCATTTAATTCTAATATTATATACTAAAATCCCGCCTATTAGAAATGATTATGCTCAAATGAAAGTTTATTATAATAAAAAAATCGAAGGAGAAAATTATATTGATTTAAAAAGTGAACAAATCATATTAAATAATTATAAAACAGCAAAAACATATGGTGAAAAAAAAATAGATTTAATCGCAGATGTTATAAAATTAATAAAAAGATGGATTTTAGTAACAGGTAATGAATATTTATTAATTAATATTAGAGATAAAAATCCAATGACAAATAATGGATTAACAAAATATATCAATAAAATATTTAAACCGAAAAAGGTATCAACAACTATATTAAGAAAATTATATTTATCTGAAAAATATCCGGTTATACATAATCGAATAGATATGAAGAAAGACGCTTATATAATGGGTCATTCAATACATACTCAACAAAGTATATATAGAAAAAAATGATTAAAATAAATTAGACTTTTAATTTATATTAGATGGAAGGTAAGTATAAAAAATTGGAAATGGAATTAAAAAAAGATATACATACAATGATAAGAACAGAACAATTAAAAATTAACAAGTTCATAAAGGATATGAAATTAGCAGAAAGTAATCGAGATTGGAAAAAAATAAAATCATTTCATATATTATCTACAAAAATACCTATTAGAATCTCTAAGAAAATTAAAAAATCTAGAATAATTAAATACCATATTAGAAATGAAAATTATGAATATAAACTAATTCCTAATCAAATAGAAAATAGTATTCTAGTACCGTTAAAATTATCAAAAGTAGAATATGACCTTGTTAAAAGAGAAATTGAATCTAAAATCTTTTATCATAGATAAATCTTTTATCATAGATAAATCTTTAATCATAGATAAATCTTTTATCATAGATAAATCTTTCATAATATTTATATACTTTAAAATTAATATAACTTAATATAGGTAAAATTTATTTACTTACATGAATATTTTTTAAATTTTAATAATATTATATTTTATATACTTTAAAATTAAATATTTAATATAACTTAATCATTTAATAATTTAATAATTTTATTAAATTATCCGTAGTATATTAATATTAAAATTAACATATTATATATATGGAACTCATTAAATTTGATAAGACTAGTTCGAACGAAAATATTGGTATAATTTGTAGACGATTACAGAAAAAATATTTTAGTGAAAATGTTGGGAAATCTCATATCGATTTTTCTAAGATACCATTTATAGGAAGTGTAAAAGACCTAACCGGTTCACAAGAGATATTTCTTCCTATAGGAACAAGAGTAATTTATAACACATTAGACACAAAAAATCCTAATCAACAAAACAGTAAATGTTTATGTTATGGTGTTATATGTGCTTACACTGTTAAAGATTCTACGTATGCGGTAGCATTTTATGAAAAAAACAGTAAGATTGGTAGAAAATCCGGGTGTTCGCATGCCGATACCTCCTCACCTGAGACTGTCCCACCCCCAAACACATTTCGTATAGTAGAATGGTTACCTCATGTAGGTTATACAGGTGGTAATTCTCGACAGCTCCCGACAGATAAGGAAAATATTTCACTATACCAACAGAATTCTATGCGGATTGGTTCATTTGTTGTGGGCAAAAGACCCACAGAAAAATCTGACTATGCCGGTAAAATAACAAATATACTCACGATTTATTCTCACGGAATGTATTTAATTAACTCATCTACAAAAGCCGTCTTATTAAAGGATGCTCATAAGGTTTCATTTTTAGTTGATGATGATGTAGAATATAAGCAACATTATTTAAAGAGTGGGAATTCTGCGCATGGAAAATGGACAGCCGCAAAAATAACAAGTGTTAGTTTTTCATCAAACATGTTTCTTTACAATCTAATAAGAACAGAAGGTAATAAAGTAAGAACAAAAATAACCGAAGATAGGGTTAGGAAACCTATCCCAACACCAACACCAATACCAACACCAACGCCAACACCAACACCAACACCAACCCCAACACCGACACCAACACCGACCCCAACACCAACACCGACCCCAACACCAACACCAACACCAACACCAACACCAACACCGACGCCAACACCGACGCCAACACCGACCCCAACACCGACACCAACACCTACGCCAACACCGACACCAACCCCAACACTTAATCAATTAACTGATAACAAAAAGCAAAAATTATTAAAAGAAAAGCGACATTTATTAGAAAGAATGCAAAAATTATTACAAAGAAAACCCGTTTCAAAAACCACACCCGTTGCAAATAAACTACCTGCAAATAAACTACCTGCAAATAAACTACCTGCAAATAAACTACCTGCAAATAAACTACCTGCAAATAAACTACCTGCAAATAAACTAC
>ENA-ORXF01000494-ORXF01000494.1-marine-metagenome-genome-assembly--contig:-NODE-494-length-28533-cov-8.887405_pt1 | contig 28533 bp, 28 predicted proteins | sample MGYA00237864_ERZ511476 | MGnify/ENA primary metagenome ERZ511476 (study PRJEB26306, sample SAMN06343908) | marine metagenome | isolation source: coastal waters | place: Atlantic Ocean: West Antarctic...
CTTATATTTAATAATAGTAAGCCCAGAAAAATAATTCCTAAAATCTTCTTCATAAAAATTCTGCCGTAAATATATAGATTTTATTCTAGCATACCCCGTGCCGTAATAATACCGCACTCCAACAAAGTTTTGAGAGCTTTATCTAGCTTATTTAAGGACTGATGATTGTTTTACAGAGAAATCGGGTCGTACGTCAGGCTCATAACCTGAAGGTCGGCGGTTCAAATCCGTCCCCCACAACCAATCCCAGCAATACTTTTTTGATTTAGATAACCTTTACAAAATAATCTATCCACACCATTACGCACACTAAGTCAAAATTGACCATAATTCCTAAAAGCTTTTTTATTAGGTAATCATATAAAATATAAAATCAAAAGTTGTAAATATTAACATTGTTTTGTGTATCGACATGTAATTTTATAAAGTAATTCAAGTATGGTCAGAGTGTGCTCAAAACCTGAGCAAAAATCAACTAAATTTTAAATCTAGATTTTCTACTATCGACTAAAAATGCTTTAACAGTTTCTTTTGTAAGTTGATCAAATGTTTTTCCAAAATTTTCAATTTTTTCAATAGTCTCTGGTGGGATAGTAATAATATGACACCCCAATTGTTTTGCTTGTAAATAATTATAAGGTTCCCTAACACTCGCCCAAAGTATTTCTACATTTTTAAATTTTTTTGCCATCGCTATACTTTTTTTAAATTCTGGAACTGGGTCTTTACCCGCATCCCCTGCTCTACCTGCAAATATTGAAATTATAACTTTAGTTTTTTTGTTAATTAATTTTAGAATTTTTTCTGTTTGTTTGGCATTATATATTGCTGTAATATTAAGTTTAATATTTAGATTATTAAGTTCTTCAATAATTTGACCCATAAAAACACCCTTGGAATTGGCAACTGGAATTTTAACGTAAACATTCTTTCCCCAGGTATTGATCTGAAGAGCTTGTTTTTTCATTTCTTTATATTCATCAGCAAATACCTCTAGTGAAACAGGTTTATTATTACAAATTTTCAATATTTTATTTGAATAGGATTTATAATCTTTTGCTCCAGCTTTTCTCATTAAGCTAGGATTAGTCGTAAAACCTTTTACAAATTTTTTCTTATTGAATTTTCTTATTTGATTTAATTCTGCAATGTCACAAAATATTTTTGTTGTCATTATTTTTTAAAGATTTTTAGTAATATCCTCAGTCATTTTTTTTGCATCTGCAAATAACATTAAAGTATTATCTTTATAAAATAATTCATTATCAATTCCAGCATAACCTGGTGATAGGCTTCTTTTTACAAATAATACTGATTTACATTTTTCAACATCTAAAACTGGCATTCCATAAATTGGACTTTGGGGGTCTGTTTTTGCAGCAGGATTTGTTACATCGTTTGCTCCAATTACAAATGCAACATCTGCGTTGGCAAAATCGTTATTAATTTCTTCAAGCTCAAAAACTTCATCATATGAAACATTTGCTTCAGCCAACAATACATTCATGTGACCTGGCATTCTACCTGCAACAGGATGAATTGCATAGGTAACCTTAATATCATTTTTCTTTAATGTATCAACCATCTCTCTTAGCGCATGTTGCGCTTGGGCTACTGCCATACCATAACCTGGAACAATTATAACTGAAGATGCATTTTTCATTAAGAAAGCTGCGTCTTCAGCATTACCACTTTTGACTGGTCTTTGCTCTTTATTACTAGTCGATGTTGATTGTTCTGTTGCACCAAATCCTCCTAAAATTACGTTAAAGAATGAACGGTTCATACCTTTGCACATTATATAAGATAGAATTGCACCAGAAGATCCAACAAGGGCACCTGTTATAATTAATGCAGTATTTTCTAAAGTAAAACCAATTCCTGCAGCAGCCCAACCAGAGTATGAATTTAACATTGAAATCACCACAGGCATATCTGCTCCACCAATTGGGATGATTAATAAAAATCCTATTAAAAATGAAACTGCTATTAATATCCAAAAAAAGTTAGATGACTGCGATGAGCAAAGTAAGTAAGTTAAAATTAGAATTGAAATTAACAATAAAGCATTAAGAAAATGCTGCCCCTTAAAAGTGATTGGTGACCCTGACATTATTCCCTGAAGTTTTAAAAAGGCAATTATTGAGCCTGAGAATGTTATAGCACCCACTGCAGCTCCGATTGACATTTCAATCAAACTTGCAAGTTTAATGGCTCCAGGTGATCCTAGATTAAATGCTTCTGGATTTAAGAAAGCCGAGATTGCAACAAAAACTGCCGACAAACCAACTAAGCTATGAAAACCTGCTACCAATTCTGGCATGGCCGTCATGGGTATCTTATAAGCTATGAATGCTCCCACAAGACCACCTACTAGTAAAAAAATTAATACATAAATCAATCCACTAGAAAAATTTCCAACGGATAAAAAAGTGACAGTAATAGCTATCACCATTCCTAAAATTCCAAAGAAATTACCTTGTCTTGAGGTCTCAGGAGATGAAAGTCCTCTTAAAGCCAATATAAATAAAACTCCTGAAATCAAATAAAATATTGCTGATAAATTTGCTGACATAATTATTTATCTTTCTTCTTTTTTTTATACATTTGAAGCATCCTTTGGGTAACTAAAAATCCTCCAAATATATTAATTGCAGCAAGAGATATTGCTAAAAATCCAAGAATGTTAGAGATTGTAAAAACATTATCTACACTTCCTGCTAAACCTGCAATAATTGCACCAACAATAATTACTGATGATATTGCGTTAGTAACTGACATTAATGGCGTGTGTAAAGATGGAGTTACACTCCATACAACATAATAACCAATAAAAATTGATAAGATAAATATGCTTAATCTAAATATAAAAGGGTCTATTTCCATAAGTCTATTTTATTAAAGTTTTTTCAATTATCTCATCTTCTAAGTTAATATTAATCTTATCATTTTCTTTATCATATAAATTTGACACAAAATTAAATACATTTTTTGAATATAGGTTTGAAGCTGAAACAGCCAGTTTATTAAGAATATTTGTTTCTCCGATAATTTTTATACCCTTTTTAATTACAATTTCATCAACTTCAGTGAATTCTGAGTTTCCTCCTTGAACTGCGGCCAAATCATAAATAACAGAGCCTGATTGCATATTATTAATCATAGAGCCTTTAATAATTAATGGAGCTTTTTTGCCTGGGATTAAAGCAGTACATATCACAATATCAATTTTTTTTAAAGTTTCTGCTAGAAGATCCTCTTGTTTTTTTCTAAATTCTTCAGAAGCTTCTTTTGCATAGCCACCCTCTGTTTCAAGATTTTCAGACCCTTCAACTGTTAAAAATTTACCACCTAAACTTTCAACTTGTTCTTTTGAGGCCATTCTTACATCTGTCGCAAATACAATGGCACCCATTCTTTTTGCAGTTGCAATTGCTTGAAGTCCTGCCACACCTGCCCCTACTACTAATACTTTTGCTGCTGGAATTGTGCCAGCCGCTGTCATCATCATTGGTATTGCTTTTTCAAAGTTAGCAAATGATTCAATTACAGCCTTATAGCCCGCAAGATTAGCTTGTGAAGAAAGTATATCCATTGATTGAGCTCTTGTTATTCGAGGCAACATTTCTAAAGAAAAAATATTAATATTTTTCTTAGATAAGTTTTTTATTTTTTCTTTATTATCGTAAGGATTAAATACTCCAACAAGTGTTTGATTTTCTTTTAAACTTGAGAAATTTTTATCAGACAATAAACCTAATTGAACAATTATGTCACCACTTTCTAAAGCTTTATCTTCCTTAGTTGAAATCTCAACACCTAATTCTTTATAATCAATATCTTTAAAACCTAAGTGTTCCCCATATTTTTCAATTAAAGTAACTCCAAAACCAAGTGCTATGTATTTTTTTGCAATATCAGGGGTGACAGCAATTCTTTTCTCTATTTTTTGATTTTCTAAAACTGAAACAATTCTCATCAAGATTATCTTATAGCAAGAACATTGCCATTAAAACTAAAACACCTATAACAGCGACAGTTCCCCACAATACAAATTTTGTAAAGTTGTTCCAAGTATTTTTATGGTCTTTATTTTCCATAAAAGTTACTTCTGTCTTGCTTTAAATTTTGGGTTTGTCTTGTTTATTATATAAACTCTACCTCTTCTTCTAACTAGCTTAGAGTTAAGGTCTCTTTTTTTTAATGATTTTAAAGAACTTTTAATTTTCATAATAATTTAGACTTTAATAACCGAAGTTATGTAATCTTTCAATTGTATTTTTCCATATTTCTTAATAATCTTACTATTTTTCGACATATTCGTTAAAGCTGATGCAAATCGCTCTCCAGATCTTGTTTTTAATAGTTTTATTTTAGTATTAAACATTTTGGCAACTTCTTTTATAGAATAAAATTTTTTATTTGAAATGCTATAATAAGTACATTTATTATTTATCCAAGCTTCATAACAAACATTTACCGTGTCATCTATATGCGTAAATCTCCGGGTTTGAGTTCCAGGTTTAACCACAGTTAAAGGCTTTTTATTTTTATACTGTTCTTCAAATATTCCAATCACAGTAGCCATTTTACCAAATCTTATTTGTCCTGGGCCATAAACATTATAAAAAAAAATAACTTCAAATTTAAAATTAAACCATTTTTTTAGATTTTCTAACAACTCTAAGTTTTTGGATTTTGTAAAAGCATAAGGTGAAAGGTTTTTGTCATTACCATTATTGCCCAGGCTTGCCGAGGTTGCTGAATAAATAAGCTTAATATTGTTATCTAAACAGAATTTAAAAACAGCTTTTGAGCCTATTGCATTTGACTGGTAGCATTCATCAAAATTTTTAAAACTTTGAAAAATTCTTGCAAATTCACCAAAATGAAAAATAGATTTAATTTTATTTTTTTGTTTATTCAATATTTCTTTTATATTTAAAGTATTGCCCTGAATGTATTTAATTCTTTTATTTTTAATATGATTTTTTTTAGTTCCTGATGAGTAGTTATCTATACTAATTATTTTGTATTTAGTTTTTTTTAATAAGAGATCAATAAGATTTGAGCCAACAAAACCTGCTCCACCAGTAATAATAATAAGATTTTTCATTGTGAAAAAGCCTGGCAATGTCCTACTCTTCCGTGTCTTAAGACAAAGTACCATTGGCGCTGAAGGGCTTGACTTCCGAGTTCGGAATGGGATCGGGTATTGCCCCTTCGCAATAATCACCAGGCAAAATCTTATACTTAATAAATCACTTTTAGTAAAGCTTAAAAGTAATTATTAATTTTGAGTTTTAATTAACTTTCTGCTCCAGATTAAAAAAGGCAAATACAAAATTATTGTAATATTTAACCAATTATTAAATACATTTCCCGTTGGTACAAATGGCCATAGGTATATCAATATTCCTGAAAGTACACAGATCTCAAAATCAGTAAAATATTGCTTTCCCTTTAATTTAGATAATAAGTGCTTTAAAGCATATTTACAAAAGTAAAAGAAAACAAACATTAAGAATAAAAACCCAATAATACCTGTCTCTGATAATATTTGAACATATGTATTATGTGGATGGGTAGAACAAGATAACTTACTTTTTCTATATTTTTGATTACCGCAAAAATTCCTAAAATTTTTAACACCCACTCCTAAAACTTTATTATCTAAGAACATTCTATACCCAGAAATATAATGATGAGTATGCTGTCTGGAAAAAATATAAATTCCATCTTGCATATCAGCAAGATTTATTTTCCCATACACATCAACTATATTCAACTGTCCTATAGTCTTATCAATTATTCTCTGTTTGGCTGTTGGATTGAAATAAGTGATAATTATTATTATTAATAAGCTAGATAACAAGGTTATTAATCTTAATTTAAGCAATTTACTAGAAAACAAAATAACAAAAATTGCTGAAAGATTTATATAAAAAAATGCTGTTCTTTCACCGCTTAAAAAGATTAAAACCTCAGACAAAATAAAGACCAATATAAATACAAAAAATAATTTATCTTTTTTTTTAAAATAAAATAAAGATAATCCAAAAAAAATTGGCCAGAGTCTACTTAAGTAGCTTCCTAAGATTAACTCATCACCAAAAAAACTGCTTAATCTTGATGTATTAATATTTTTCCAACCCAAAATATTTTCACCCATAAAATACTGAAAAAATCCATCTATTATTAAAATCGTAAAGCATAAAAAAATACAATAAAAAAAATATTTTATAAACTTTTTATCAACTTCTAATAATGAAGAAATAGCGATTACAAAAACACCGTATCTAAAATAAAAGAATGAAATTTTTAAACTGCCTAAGTTAAAATTATTTATCAAACTATTAATTAACAAATAACCCCAAAAAATTAAGAAAAAATAAAAATATTTATTTTTAAAATATGAAAAATTTTTTTCTTTTAAACAGTAAATTAAAAATAATAAACTAATAATCGAGATTGATAAATCACTTAAAAAAGGACCTGTAATTAAAAAAAAAGGTAGTAATGAAAATAAAATTACTGGTAGGTTATAAAAAAAAAATTTCTCTTTTTGGGAATTAAATGTCATTTTCTTAAAGACTAATATTGATTATTTTAATATATTTAAATATTATTTATTATATCTTTTGTTTAAATTAATATTAAATTATTTGATTATTTTCTATTTTAAGGCTTTAAAATTTTGATTGCAAACCTTCTATTTTTTAATAGTGTACAAATACATACAAAGTCACAAACATTTTATGTTCAACACAATCATAATATATTCTATACTGAGTTTTCTACTATTACTTTCGTGTGCAATAATTTCTTACAAATTAAATTTGGTAGACCTGCCAAATAAAAGAAAGGTTCATTCTAACCCTGTTGCCTATACTGGTGGTATAGCGATAAGTATCACTTTATTATTTGCACTTCAATTATTTGAGGATATGGGTAATGATTTAAATTCAATTATATCAATTGCCTTTCTAATAGCAATTGTCGGTTCAATTGATGACAAATATCATTTAAACACTGGAGGTAAGTTAAGTTTACAAATCATTCCAATTTTTTATTTAATTGTTTTTAAGAGTTTAAGCTTAACCCATATAGGAGATTATAATTACTTCATGTTAGATTTGGGAGCTTTTACAATACCATTTACCTTAATATGTGTATTATTTTTAATTAATTCATTTAATTATTTTGATGGAATAGATGGAACACTAGGTTTTACATCAATTTCCGTATTAGTTATTTTATACTTTCTATCACCCAATGAAAATATTAAACTTTTTTTAATAATAATCTTAGTGCCTGTATGTATTTTTTTATGTTTTAATTATGCTCTTTTCAGACTCCCAAAGTTATTTTTAGGAGATAGTGGAAGTTTGTTATTGGGGTTTATAATATCTTTTGTCTTGATATATCTTGCTAATCAAAAAATAACACACCCTATTTTGCTTGCGTGGTCTGTTTCAATTTTTGTTTATGAGTTTTTGGCAATTAACTTACTTAGACTAAAAAACAAAAAAAATATTTTTAAAGCTGGCCAAGATCATTTACATCATATCTTAATTAAAAAAACTAAATCAATATTTTTAACAAATCTTTCAATAAGTTTTGTAAATGTTATTTTATTTGTTGTTGGCTTCGTGGCTTTTAAATTTGTTAATCCACTAACCTCAATTATTCTATATATAATTTTTTTTATAATTTTTTTTATTTTAAGAAATAAGTATCAAATAAAAAAAATTAATCTAAAAAGTTAAAAGTTAATAATTATCTTCTTGATCTTTGAGTATTAGCAATTAATTCCTGGAAGATATCTAGGTGTTTTTTAACGATTTTTTCTATCTTAAATTCTTTTTCAGCTAATTTTCGCCCAGCTTTTCCCATTGCAATTCTTTCTTGTGGATGCTCAATTAACCATTGTAAGGCATCAGCTAATTTTTCAGGATTTTTTGGTGGAACAAGTAAGCCAGTTTTATTTGGAATTATAGCATCTCTGCAGCCAGGAACATTTGTAGTTACAACAGCTCTACTTGCTGCAGCTGCTTCAATAAGTGCTTTGGGTAAACCTTCGCGATAATAAGATGGTAAACAAATTATATGTGACTTTGCATATAATGTTGCAACATTTTTTTCATGTCCTAAAACTTCGATACTTTCATCTTCTTTAAGTTTATTGAAATCATTTATATTTAATCCAGTAGGACTCTTAACATCTAATTTACCAGCTAAAAAAAATTTAGCTTGGATGCCGCGTTTTCTAAGTAAATGTGCGGCTGAAATAAAATCATAAACACCCTTATCACGTAACAAACGAGCAGCAAAACATATCTTGAGTGTTCCATCCGGTTCATCAAGATGTAAAAATTTCTCCAACTTAATACCAGAGCCTCTTAGTAAACGAACTTTTTGTGAATTAAGTGAGCCCCAATCAACTAATACTTTTGCATCATCTTTATTTTGAACAATTACACATTGATTAGAGTGATTAAAGGCTAATCGATAAACAGGATAAAGTAACCAACGCAAAAGTTGGCTTCTCAAATTCTTATGAACAAATATACTTCCAAGTCCCGCAACAGCAGAAACCAAACTTGGTACCTGAGTTAGACGTGCTATGATTCCACCATAAAGATAGGGTTTAATTGTTACTAAATGAACAATATCAGGAGACACTTTCCTAAAGAAGCGCCAAATAAAGTAAATTGTTTTTAAATCCTTGAAGGGATTAATACCTCCACGATGCATTGGAATGGAGCAGACCTTAAAACCTTTTTGCATAAGAAAGTTAGGATCGGCATCTCCTAGTTCACCATACCCAATAAATACCTCAAATCCTTTGGCAATTGACGCTTCTGCAATTGGTAATCTATGTGATACAAAAAAACTTAAATCGTTTACAAGAATTAAAAGTTTAATAACTCACTCCTTTAATCTCTATTTTTTTTCTAATCAAGTGTAAGGCTAATTGCAAACTCTCAGAGCCCGATCTGATAATAATTAATTTTAGTTTTTTAGTTTCTTTAATCATGATTCATAATATTGCTTATACCATTTAACAAACTTAGATACTCCATCATAAACAGATGTTGAAGGTTTATAATTAAATTTTTCTTTTAAATTATCTGAGTTGGCATAAGTATCTAGAACATCACCTTTCTGTAATGGTAAAAAATTAATTCTTGCTTTTTTACCTAAAGTTTTTTCTAAGGCACCAATATAATCCATGAGCTGTACTGGTTTGTTATTACCAATATTATAAATACACCATGGTGCTTTACTATTTGCAGGGTCTGGTTGATTGCTGTTCCAATTGGAATTACCTGTTGCAGGATTATTAATAGTTTTAATTATTCCTTCTACAATATCATCAATATATGTAAAATCTCTAGTGTGTTTTCCATAATTAAATACATCAAGAGGTTTTTCCTCCAATATAGCTTTAGTAAATTTAAAGAGAGCCATGTCAGGTCTTCCCCATGGCCCATAAACGGTAAAAAATCTAAGACCTGTTGTGGGCAGTTGATATAAATGACTATAAGCATGGGCCATCAGTTCATTGGATTTTTTAGATGCTGCATAAACAGATAAAGGATGATTAACACTATCATGCTCTGAAAAAGGCATTTTAGTATTTGCACCATACACACTAGAACTACTAGCATAAACTAAGTGCTCAACTTGATGATAACGACAGTTTTCTAAAATATTTGCAAATCCAACAATATTGGCATTAATATATGCAATAGGATTTTCTAAGGAGTAACGCACTCCAGCTTGAGCTGCCAAATTAATTACTATTTGAGGCTTTTGATTTTTAAATATCTCGTCCAAATTTTCTTTATCACTAAGATCAATTTTATGATGTTGATATTTTGAATACTTAGAAAGTCTATCAAGACGTGCATCTTTTATTTTAGTATCATAATAATCATTATGATTATCAACACCTACAACGTAATTACCTTGTTCAAGCAGACTTAAACTAAGAAAAAAACCAATAAAACCAGCTGATCCAGTAACAACAATTGTTTTTGTATTATTATTCATCAAATATCTTAATTAATAAAAATAACTTTGTATCTCATTCTAAAAAGATAAACATAACTATTTAAATGGATCATTGTCTAAATCTTTAATGTTATTTAATCAATTTTTATAATGAACTTTGTTCCATAATTTATTATAAGATTTTATCATTATATTAATACCAAAATTATTTTTTATTCTTAATTTAGACTGATTTTTTTTTTTACTCCAATTCTTTTTATTTATTTCTAATATCATTCTTTCAATTGCCCTGCCTAATTTAAAAGAATTATTTGGAGGAACTACATAGCCAGTTTTACCAACAATAAGAGCAGCATCACCCACATCTGTTACAACACATGGTGTTCCACAAGCCATTGCTTCTGCTACAACGTTTGGAAACCCCTCACCATATTTACTACTTTGGACATATATATCTATCCAATTCATTACTTGTGTAATATCGTTTTTACTTCCAAGTAATTTTATATAATTATTCAAATTTAGTTCTTTAATTTTATTTGTTAAATCTAAATTTTTTTTATTATTGTCAGGACCAACAAGAATACAGATAAAATTTATATTTTTGGATCGTAATAATGAAAGTGCATTTAATAAATTGTTGTGATCTTTTTTGTTAGTATAACGAGCAACCATGCCAATTACTGCTACTTCTTTTTTAATTTTTAAATTTTTTCTAAAATTTATTTTTTGACTTTTAATAGGTTTTAAAATAGATAAGTCATATCCGTTTTGAATTAAAAAAAGTTTTTTCTTACAATATCCAATTTTTTCACAGTTTTTTTTTGCACTTTTGGAGACTACTACAATTGATTTTGGTAATGAGAATGATAGTTTTGATAATACTCTAATAAGTAAAATAGTTATCAATTTTGTGCTTTTAAATTCAAGATTAGAATACCTGATATTCCAAACAATTTTTTTAATACCAGCTAGTCTTGTAGCAATGCTACCTAAAAAATCTCCATGAACAAGCCAAGTTTGTACTAGATCAGGATTTAAAAACCGTATCATCTTCATAAGTAAAAAAAATTTAAGAAAAAAAGTAATAGGATTTGTTTTTAAAATATAAACTTTGACACCTATTTCATTTAATAATGAAAAATATTTACCTTCACCTTTAAACGAAATAACAGTGTGCTCATTAGATTTATCATGTTTACAAATTTTATATAATGTGTGCTCTGCACCACCGTTTCCTAAAGCAGTAATTATATGTAAAATTTTCATTTAGTATTTTAAAATGATTATGATTATCTATTAATTTTATTGTATTTTATATATTTCTTTAATGAAATCTACTTATTGATTAATTTTTTCTAATCTCTTGGTAAATATTTTCTAATTTTTCAAAATAACCTTCAATGCTAAATTTTTCTTGTATAATTTGATTAAGCTTCTCTCCATACCCTTTTCTAAGAGTGGGGTTTTTTTCTAGTTGAATAATAAATTTACATAACTTGTTCGAATCAATCTGTTTTGGTTTTTGAAATTTCTGATTTTTAGGGTTTATGACTATTTTGGGTATTGGTGATGCACCTTTTGGTATTATTTTAAATGATAGTTCATATTCTGGATCTATTAGTAAGCCACTGACACCATTTTCAATTATCTCTGCTATACCATCTATATTTGTAGCAATAACTGGTTTTTTACAATATCCCGCTTCTATAATAGCATTACCAAGTGGTTCACGAATTGATGGAGCTATTATGATATCCATTTTTGATATAAATTCTAATGGCTCTTTTACCATTCCTATAAAATGAATATTTTCATTTCCTTTTGCCATCTCTCTTAAGGTATTTTCCCAAGGCCCAACACCTGCTATAAAAAAATCATATTCTGGTAATTTTTTAGCTGACTCTATAAGTACGTGCACCCCTTTAGGAGTATCAAGTCTACCTATATACCCAACACTAAATTTTTTACTGTATCTATCATCATTTTTGGCCACAAATTCATCTTCTTTACTTAAAAATCCATTATAAATTACTCTAATTTTATTTTTATCTATTCCAAATCTTTCTATTAACATAGTTTTAGATGCATTTGAGTTGGCTAATATGAGATTGGCCTTTAAAGCATTATTTTTATAAGTTATTTTATCATCATCTTCTGCATTCCATGCGTTTCCTCTTTCATGAAAAATTATGTTTGAAGAAGGTATAAGTTTTAGTAATTTATTTACAGAATTACTTCCCAGATTATTATAAAAGTGAATTATATATTTTTTTGAATATAAAAAATATAGAAATTTTATTTTATTTAGTATTGAGGCATTAATATCGATATGGTATTTTTGAACAACACTAAAATTTTTAATAAGACGGTGCATGCTATATACGCAATGATGAAAATTACTTTTTTTTAAAGCATATACAAGATATTGAGTAAATGATATTTGTACTCCTCCTACATCTGAAAGTGAAAGTTGATGGATAACTTTTTTAAACATCTTGATATTCAAAAATATTATAAGAATTATTTTTCAAATAGTAACTCATTACCAACAATGCCAATAAATTTACTTTCAAACTCAAGCACACAAAAAAAAGATTTGTTCTTTTTAACAAAATCTCTAAAATGTAAGTTATTTTGAATATCATCAAAAATGATAACTGTCTTAGAATTTATATTTGCATTCAAAACCTTCAAGGCGTTTTCTCTTCCAGAGTAAGATTTATCACTATCATAATGAAATAAATCAATACTTTTGTTATTTAATTTTTTTACAATTTCAGGAAGTGCTACATCGTCACCTCTAATATCTAAAAACCAGTTTTCTTTATTATTCTCATTTTGAGCTAAATAACCAATATACTGTTCGGGGTTTTTCAATCTAAAATATGGAAAATCACTTGAATACAAATGGCCTTTACTATTTTTTTTTAAGGCTCTAAGAATAAATAGACTAGACCATCCTGCAGCAACACCTGTTTCAACAATGTTAAACGGTTTTATTTTACAAATTAAAAAGTATAAAAGAATATAATTTCCAGCACCCCCAAGAGGAACAGTTAATTTAGAAAGCTTATCTTCTGCTTCTTCTTTAATAGTTTTTATATCAGATATAATTTCATCATATAAAGATGCATCAATTGACTGACAAAACTCTTTGGTTGTCTGTTTAGCATTTAGTCTGGCCCATTCTTTTGCATCAGATGAACTGTCTTTTTCAAATTTTTTTATCAATTTTCTAACTATTATAAAAAAATAGTTTTTCTTAAAGATATTTAAAAAAATATTTATCATTTGATTGCTCGTGCTAACTATATAATATTAATATACCTTATAAAGAATATAAAAAATGATTGTTAATTTAAATTTATTAAACTTTGGATTTTTTTATGATACTCATTATCAATAAGACTAGAAGATGATATTTTGTAAATATATTTGGCATTTTCTACTAAAACTTCTCTTTTTATACTCTGGGCTTTTTTTATGGCTTCAACCCAATTTGAGACATCCATTCCAAGATAATACCCACCTTTACCATTTTTAATTACAGTGTCAGTAATATCTTTTAGATGATTGCTAACTACCGGTACTCCACAAGCCTGGGATTCTAAAACAGGTGTGCCAAGTCCCTCTGATAAAGATGGAAATAAAAAAACATCACTGCATTTTAAATACTCATCAAAATTATCATTAAACCCCACCTTAAGATCAACTCTACTTTGCAAGTTTAGCTTCTCTATTTTATTTTGTATCTGTCTAAAATATTCCTTTCCTTCATCTTTTAACGGCCCAGCTAAAACCATCTTATATTTTTCTGGTAAAAAACTTAGTACTTCTAAAAGAAAGATATGATTTTTTCTAATTATAAAATTTGCCAAACAACTTAGAACCACATCATCTTCATTAAATTTTGTTAATTCATTTCTAAGTTTAAATTTTTTTTTATAATCAACAAAAAACCTATTTTCATCTATTGGATTTGGTCTCATCCATACATTCTTCATATCAAACTTTTTGGCTAATATTTCAAGTCGTTTTGAAATAGCAACTACCAAAGTATTTTCTTTTTGAAAAATATTTTTCATAAATCTTTGAATTTGTATAGGGTAAAGTGGATTTGACATATCATTACACAACTCTCTAATAATGGGCTTATTATTTTTAGCAAAATACCAACTCAAAAAACCTATTGTCCAAGAGTTGCCAAATGTATGTAGCAAATCATATTGATCTATATTTTTTCTTATATGCCTCCAGCTATAAAAAACTTCCCAAAAAATCTTAGATAAAATATTTATATATTTAAAAGGTTTCTTTTCATATATTTTAAATGGGGGTGAAATTCTATAAATTTGCTTATCTTCATACTCATATATTTGGTTTCCTTGATAATCGATTGAATTTACTACCACATCAAACTCTATGTTATATTTTTTATTCAGTCTTTTATATGTATTATGTGCCCTTAGTCCAGAACCTGAATACTCAGGTTGATATTTACTACTAACTAATAAAATTTTTAATTTTTTAATGATAAATCCTTCTTAAAAAATTTCATGTCATTTTAAATAATAATTATAATAAATTGTTTTTACTTTTCTAATTTAAGCTACATATTTCAGTTTATTTTAAATAAAACCTACCATAAGTTGTTCAAACGCTATTATCTATAAATTTATCATTTTTATTTTATTAAAAAGACTTTTATTAACTAAATTATCAAATTACCATTTTAATACAAAACTGGGATGTCATTGTTAGCAATTAGATCTTTTTATAAATAGCAACTTTCGAGCGAAAGATTTCAAATATAATGCTGACAAATGGTATGAGCCCTATCAACCTAAGTATTTTATTAGGGTGACAGCTTAAAACTTGAATACATTTCATTTTTTGAAAACCTTGTTTTTTAAATTCATTATCAATTTCATTTTGAGGACGAAAAAATGTAAACGTTTTCATGTATTCAAAACTTTCATTTACTGTTTTTCTTCCATGAAAATAAAAACCCAGTCGATACATAATAGCGAACCAAGTTCTATTTTGAAATATTCCCCCTAAGGGTACACCAGTATGAGGTTCGATTAATGAATATTTAGATGGATAATAGTGAATACAAACTCCATCTTTAGGGCTCAATGCTTTCTTTGACGCTGCAACAAACTCCTCAAGATTTCTAACATGTTCTAAAACTGCTTTAGAAATAATAACATCAAATTTAATTTCAAAATTAGGCCAAGTATACTTATTATTTTCTTTTAATGTTTCTCTAGTCTGAGTACCAATATCTATATGCTTTAATCTTCCGTTAGACTCTAGCTTTATTCTATTAACACCATCTTTAATCTCCACATCTATACCAAATGCATTAAAACCATCTATTAATAGATGATTAACTACATCACCATTACCACACCCAACATCTAAAACATTAGCATTATTCTTAATACCAAAATGTTTAAAATTTGTGAATAGTATTCTCTTATATAAAGTTTTTACATATAGTTTTTTATTCATTATTATATAGTTTCTAATATCTAAAGTTATGCAATCTTTCAATCATATTTTCTGAGCAATCATCTACCTTTTGTTAAATTTTGATAGATAATTTTCTGCTCACCATGAAGTGGGATTTCTAGGGTTTTTAAAAATTGAACGTACCACCTTAAGTTTAATATTAATCAAAATCCTGAGTTCCTTCCAGCCAAAATTCTTTTACTAGTTCTTTCTGTTTATCTATATCTTTTTGAGGGGAGTTTAAAGCTTCTAAAAGTTCATCTTTATTCACATAAAAAATACCATCTTTCTGACCGGTTGAAACTATTTTAACAACAGCGTTTAACTTGTCAAAATTTTTTGTATTAAATAATCTTTGTTTCATATCTATATAAATAATGTCTTTTCCAGCACACATTGCCTCTACAAAAGCACTTGTAGCTATATCACAGAGGACCATATCGGCATTTTTCAAAGCTTTTATCATATCTTCAGTAGATTCATATTTTGCAATTTTACATAAAATATTTTCTACTTGAAAGAAACCTTTAGGGTGTTTCTTGTATATCACATCATGCCCAAGATTTTGGAGTGTTTCAATTAAATATTTTTGCCAGTCAAAAAGTAGCGGGTCTACTAACTTACCATAATTAAATAATCTTGATTCAGACACAAAAGAACTTGGTATATATAAAATTTTTTTATTATTAGTTTTTTTTTTAAAATGAATATCAAATATTTTTCTATGGTAGTTGGAACCGATAGTTTTAATCTTTATTTGCTTATTAAGCTTGCTAGACCTTTTTTTGACATATTCTCCCCATTTTGTTCCATATGTAACGAAAACATCTGTTTGAAATAACTCTCCATCCCAATGTATAGAATCATCAAAAAAACATCTATCTCCACCATGATTAAATCTCCAAACTTTAGCGTTATGTTTTTTTGCTATAGATGAGATTAATCTATTATGGTAATTATTTCCTGTACCTGTGATAATATTTTTTGTATTTTTTAAAAAACCATCATATTTTTTAAGATCATTATCAGTTCTTGACAGGTATTTTTCTAAAATAAATTTAATAGATTGTTTCTGCTCTATACTTGTATGAAAATATTTTTCATCTATCATTGAGATAATGGGAGTATAAATTTTCTGTACTAAATTTTTAGAGATGAGACTATCGGATGTATTGATTGAAAAAAAAACTTTAGGAAGTATTGTTAAGTGCTTGCATCTATTGTCTATTAGAAATTCTTTTATTAAATCATTTTTAGAGGCAACAATATATGTAAAGAAATTTTTTTTAATATTTTCAGTTATTTTAGAATAAAAAATTTTTAAATTATTATTTTTGAGACGTTTTTTTTCTAAATCTATTAAAAAAATGTTTGTTAATACTTTTTTTTTCCAAATACTATCAATAAATATTTTGCTACTGTCCGAATATATTGGCTGTTTATTTTCTTTGGATAATAATATGTAATCATATACATGACTTAAATAAGCTGCCATAGTTTGATAAATAGCTGTTTGTGCTATGTTAAATATATCACTTTCCGTCTCATCAAGTTTTATGTTTCTTAACGTATTGTAAATATCCATAGCAAATCTATCATATTCCACATGATCTATATGCCATGATAGCCTATGATTAGTTTTATAATAATCTGAATTCATTAATGAAATAATATCTAAGTGCCTATTCATGTTTTTGGATATAAACATCTTTTTTTATTTCTTGCTAGTCATTAATAATTTTTTGTATTATTTTTCTACACCTAATTATATCAAAATATTTATAAAATAGTTTTTTGGGTGACTTGGGAGATAAGTCTATTATATTTATATTGTTATTCACTATTTTTTTATAAAAAATATCTTTATATTTATATAAAACTAAATATGGAATATTTAGCCTGTTTACCTGATAACAAAGATTGAATAAATGATTAGAAACACCCTCAATACCACTAGCGCTTCTTTTTTCTTTAATAAATAATATTCTCGTACATTATTAAATTTTGATTAATCTTACTTACTGTTTGTAAATCCTAATTTTTATTATGAGCAAACTTATTATAAGTTTTTATATATTCATCTTCATACCTAACAATCATAGAATCCATAGTAAAAATTTCTGATTGTTTTTTTGAATCGAGGGCACTTTTTTTAACCCCGACGGCCTCAAGATGCTTAATGGCCTTTAAAATACCTCTGGCTAATGCTTTTGAACTATTGGGTTTTACTAATTGTACAGAAGAACATGTACCAATCACCTCCCTATGACCATGAACTCTAGTGGAAATTAGCGATAGTCCAGTTGAGAGCATTTCTATGGCCACAAGTCCAAAACCCTCCCAACGGGATGGCATTAAACCAAAATCTGCTTTGACTAAATAAGGTTTAATGTTTCTTATATAACCAGGTAATATCAATTTATCGCTAACTCCAAATTTATTTGCTAAGGCAAGTAAATTTTTTTTTTGATCTCCCTCACCAAGAATAGTGTAGCTTTCCACATTATCTTTTAATAACGCAATTGATTGAATTGCAATATCAAAACCTTTTTGCGTGGTCAAAGACCCAATGGAAAGTAATCTAATTTTTTTAGGATTTATTTTTTTTCGATAAATAACATCAAAAACACGTGAACCATTGGGTATGGTTATTAGTTTTTTTTTCAAATTTTGATTATTTAGCCAATTATCTAAGCTTTTTCTCACTCCCTTACTTACACAAGTAATTTTATAATATTTTGAGTAAATATAACGCTCTATTGATTTTAAAAATATAAAATTACGACGCCTATTATGTGTATTGTGCTCAGTAAAGAAATTTACTAATTTCAAACCAAATATTTTAGGTATAAATGAGCTTGGTCTCGCAAATATCAAATAATATAGGGGCCAAGTTAAGTGTGTATGAATTATTGTAAATTTAGGGTTTTTTTGAATTAGTTTTATTATTATTTTTCTTAAACTCCAGATCGATTTAATACTCCTAGGTCCTGGTAAATGTAAACAATACTCAAAAGGCATAAGCTTTACATTGGAAGGATTTTGAAAATAAACGATCGATATACTAAAACCTAATTTATGTAATGATGAGCCTACGCTGCGAAAAAGCAATTCTGCTCCTCCCCCGTCTGGTCTTGGAATAACATAAATGATATTAAAATTTTTTTTTTTAAGTTTAGTATTTTTATACATTTTTACCAATATATGAATCCTGGTTTTTTTTATAAAGAATAGCAAATAAAATTATTGAAACAAGCATTCCAGGCGTAGATGTTGCCGTTTCAAAAGTTGCATTTGCAATAAACCCTAATAGTGTAGAAAAAAGAACTATAGCTGATTTTGCATCTTTTTTATTCTTCATCTCACTCATCGCCCAACAAAGCATGAACAACAACCAGATAATAAAAAAAGATGTTGCTATTAATCCATAGCTATCAAGATGACTAAGCCATGTATTATGTCCCAATCCATCTAAAGCTGAACCATTAATGCTTTCAACTTCTCTGACAAGAACATTTATATTTTTATGTCCAAACCAAGTCCAGTTATCAATTGAAAATAACCATCCATCAAACCTATGACCTGACAAGCCACCCTGCCAGTCAGGTTTATAAAATTTACTAACCGTATTTTCCAACAAACCAAAGTAATAGGCAATTATAAAAGATAAGCATAGAAATATAAAATATTTAAAAAATTTTTTTAAATAAATGGTATTAATTGTAGCTTTAGTAATATTGAATATCTTAAGTCCTTGAATTACTAGTAAAAATCCAAAAAGCAAAAATACAGAAAATATAGCTGCTCTAGAGTTTGATGCTAAAAGAAATATAAAACTTATTAAAAAAAATAAAATAAAAAAGATTTTTTTTGATTGATGTAGTTTTTTATTAAAAGCATATAAAACTCCACTCGTCATATGAATAAGGCCTGCACTAAACATTCCCATGCTATTTGCATTCTTAAAAAACCCTTTATAACGATTAAAATAATCTAGTTCATCTAAAGATAAAAAAAAACCTAAAAACATAATAAAGATTCCAGTTAAACAGGCGCCATAAACAATACCAATTACTAATCTATCCAGATCTAAAATTTTGTAAGAAAAAACTCTTACAACTAAAAACAGGGAAATTAATGATCCATAGACAATAAGTGGTTTAATTTTTTGAATTACACCATAAGTTATTAAAGAAACAAATATTAACCCAATAAATATTAATGAAACAAAAAATGGTATATTAAAATTAAATTTTTTTTTATAGACAATCATCAACAATATACTCATCAATAAAAAACTAATTACCCCAATTCCTGTTAGCGGCGTCCAGTCTCCACTGCGCATTGATAGCTGAGAAGGGAAAATTACCAGCAAGATCGTGCTTATTAATAAAAAATTTGAAATTTTAATCATTTTTTATTTATCCATTTAATTCTAGCTTTTAAAAATTTATCACGACCTAAGATAAAATAAAAAACCATATTTCTTAACATTCTATAAAATTGTTCTAATGATTTTTTCAAAGCATGCCATTTAGGATAATATTTCTTAAATATCTCAAACTCTTCTTTAGTTCTTTCAAGAATTATACTCAAACTATATGATGATGTAAAACCACCCAGGCTAAAAGTTGCTAATGGTTCATCAATTTTTAAAAAAATAGCTTTATTCTGGTTAGAACGAAGTAAAAATTCTCTATCTGCACCTGTAGCATAATTAATATTAAATAACCCTATCCTCTTATATAAAGATTTTGAAACAAAGACTGTTGGATGGTTAATCCTAAATTCACCACTCTTAAATGCCTTATTACTAAGGTCTCCTCGAGATAATACCCTGGTTTGGTTGTACTCATTGTACATATCTCCATAAACAACAACATTTTCTCTTGAAGATAACTCGTATGTTTTTAAAACTAAATTTAATGCTTTATCGTTATAATAATCATCTGCATTTAATATGCCAATTAACTCACCTTGAGCTGCCTGAATACCTTTGTTCATGGCATCATAGAGGTTTTGGTCTTTTTCAATAATCACTTTTGATATATGTTCTTTATTTGATTTAATAATTTCATGAGTCCTATCTGTGCTTAAGCCATCTACAATTATGTACTCTAAATTTGAAAAATTTTGTTCCAAAACACTATTTATTGTCCTTTGCAGAGTTTTTTCGCCATTTAGTACTGGGGTTATTATGCTTATTTTAATCAATTTATTCTACTATTGTCGATTTAGGAATTTCTTAATTTTATTAAATATTTTTTTACCAAAAATTAATTTAATGCTTTTTTTTGCATAATAAAAACTAAATTGAAAGAAAATCTCTATGATTCCTAAACACGTATAAAAAATACATTTATATTTAATGTTAAAAAGATTAAAAAATAAAAAAGATAATCTACTAGCAATCATTGTGAAAAATTGAGGTTTCTTAATAAAATAGAGATCTGAAATTTGATTATTTTTGTGCTGGACATAATAAGAAGTATATCCAGGAATATAAGTATAACTTCCTGATAACATCAATACCTTAAATAAGAAGTCCTTATCCTGTAGAAAAAGTATTTTTTCATTCCAATTTAATTTATCTTTAATTAAAGATGATCGTATCAGGGGGGAGGAAGTGTAAATGCTCCAACCAAAGGATATCCTTTTAAATAAATTGCCGTTATTTTTACATTGTTTTATTACTTTATTATTTTTCAAATATTCATAATCTGACACTGCAAGAGATTTATTATTACTCTCTAATGAGTTAGCTTGAATCTTGATTTTATTAAAATGAAGTAAATCGTCAGAATCTAAAAACTGGACATATTTTCCTGTTGAATTAGCAAGTCCATAATTTCGACAAAAACAAGCTCCCTTATTTGTTTTATTCAAATATAAAGATATAATAAATTCCTTATCAGAATTATTTTTAATGAACGAATTAATTTCATATACAGTATTATCTATCGACGCATCATCAACTATTATTATTTCTAAAGGTCTATAATTTTGTTTTTTTAAAGATTCTAAAGTATCAATTATAATATTATCACGGTTTAAAACGGGCATGATTACAGATACGATAGGCATATTATTTAATTTCAATAGGGTAACTCAATAATTTTTCTTTTTTTTTTATAATTAAATAAAATGGCAGCATTTGTAACATTGGATTTTCTACATATTAAAATATCACAATTTGATAACAATAGACTGTCTACAATCACTTCAAAACCAAGTTTATATCTATGTTTTTGTCTTTCATAATTGTCATTTAGGTGAACAGGATTTTTTGAAATAGAACGATAGCAATTTGTAAAAACAACCTTATTACCATATAAATTTTTAAATTGTTTTACATAATCACTCTCATCAGTAGAAAGAAATATTTTAACTTTTTCATTTTTTTTTAATATAGGGTTTATTTTTTTTGCAAAATCATTAATCGTAATTTTTTTTCTATATTTATATAAAGCAGAATCTTTAGTTTTATATTTTGCAGTTGTTATATCTGTGCCTCTCCAATGTACTCCTATAATTTGATAGTCATTAAAGTATTTTTTCTTAAAAGATGTAACATGATTATTAATATTAGATTTTATTGAGGTATATTTTTTAAATATTCTATAAAAATAATCTTCATTTCCATAATAATGATCTTTAAAAAATTTTATATTAAAATTACCATCACTAAATACTATTTTATCATTTTTAAAATCGATATCAGATAATGATTTTTGCTGATTGAAATAATATTCCCATGAATTACGTGTTGAAAATATTTTTTTCTTTTCATTATACAAGGTTTTATAATTTTCCATATCAACCACTGGCACCCAATTATAAAAGTCAGCAATCGAGATGTGAAATAAAACATGATAAAAATTTGAAAAAAACCCATGCCCCTTATCTTTGATATATATAACATAGTAAACAGGACCTTCTTTTGTCTTATAATTTTTTGGTAATCTCTTTAAGTCCAAATTATTAAATTCCGTTTCAATATTTAATAATCCTTTGATTGCAAATCGAAATTTTAATGGTATTAATTTGAAAAAAATTTTTAGCAAAGCTGACCAATAGTTAAGATTGTATGAACGTTTAGTTATATATTAAGTAATTTATTTTTAATAACAAAATAATTAATTGTAAAATTATATAAAAACATACAATTAATACTTATCATATACGGCTAATAATAGTATAATTTTAAAAATTAACAAAATAAGCATTAAATGACAAAAAATAAAAATTTAAGGAAAGAAATAATCACTCTTATTAGAGGTTATTTTTTAACTCCAGTAATTGCTACTTTAGCAAAAAAAAATTTTTTAAAAAAAGATAAAAGTAAATTTTTAAATGTAAAAAGTCATAGTGAAAAAATTTTTATTAATTATCTTAAAAACCTTGGCTATATCACACAAACTAAAAATAAATATTTAATTTCAAAGTCTGGAAAAAAATTATTTTTACGAAGTGGATCATTCAATATTGTAAACTCCTATAGAGATTATATTTTTAATCTAGATAAGATATTGGATAATCCAAAAATTTTGGATAAAATTGACTGTGATAGAAAAGAAAATATATTAGGTAGTGGCTCAACTAATTATAGAAAATTTTTTAAACCCGCTTTAAATTTACTAAAAGACAATGATTTTGATATAATTCATGATCTAGGATGTGGTGATGGAAACTTTTTAAAAAAGGTTAAACTTCAGTTTAAAGATAAAAAACTTAGTGGATCCGATTTATCAAAAATAGCAGTCCGTGAAACAAAGAAAAATTTAAATCTTAAAAATTTAAAATTGATCCAATCAGATGCAATGAATGTAAAGAAATGGACTAATTTTTTGTTAAAAGAATATGACACTAAAAATCAAAAATTATTAATTACTATTTGGTTTATTGTTCATGAAATATCAAAAAAAGATGTTTTTAGAATTATTGATTTTTTTAAAGCAATTAATAAGAGACTTCCTAATGCCAAAATTTTATTGGGAGAAATAGTTGAACCAGACAAAAAACTACTAAAAGAAAATATCTATAATACGATCATGCCTGAGTACATTTTTTTTCATCAACTTTCTGGACAAGGTATCTTTACACTCAAAGAATTAAAATTTATATTAAATGAGATACCCTTTAAATGTACAAAAAGAATAAATGTTGATTCAATTAAATTCAGAAATAAAGAAAATCCATCAGGCATAGTATGGATGTTAGAACCAAAAAATTAGATTTATACCTGAGATTTGATGTGGGTAGTTGGAATGGATTAGGCCATGCTACTAGATCTATTGAAATATTTTAATAAAATGATATCAAAGATGTGCTTAAAAAATTTAAATCACAATAAAATAGTTTTTTTGTGAATAATGTATGATAAATAATAAATTTTAAACTTAAAAAATAATATATCTTTAATGAATGATGCAAAAAATATAATAAAAGATCAAATTAAAGATTTAGTTGAGGATCAAAATTTAAACTTATCAGATGATACACCTTTAATTGGTGATGGAAGCCCTTTAGACTCAATGAATATTGTTAACCTGTGCCTTAGATTGGAAGATATTGCAGAATCAAGGGGCTTTAGCTTTGATTGGTCGGGAGAAACAATGTCTAAATCCAAAAGTATGTTTAAAAGTATTTCAGATTTAGCCGATGAGCTCTCAAAACAACAAAAATCTAAATGATAATTATTTCTGGTGCCACAAGAGGTATAGGAAAAGCAATTTATGAGAGTTTAAAACCAGATTATAAAAATGTAATTGGTCTTTCCAAGAATGGTGATAACAAACTTGGAATAATTAAGTGTGATATCTCAAATCTCAGTTCTGTTAAATCAGCAGCAAATGAAATAAAAAAAATAGATAAAAAAGCTTATGCGTTTATCAACGCTGCTGGAGTTGCTTCAATGAATCTGGCACTTGCAACACCAGAGGAGATCATAAAAAAAATTATTAATATAAATCTTGTTGGAACAGGAGAATATCCGAAATTAAAGAAAAGATTCCCTGGATCTTTTGGTTCTGCATTAATGTATTTTGTTGTATAGCATCTATAGTAATGCCACCTGCGGCCTCAACCCCAAAGCCGTACTTAAGGCTACGCTTAGTTTGTTTCCCTAGCTCTTCAGAGACTTGTGTAGTTGCTTTGCCTAATTCATCCGTAAATCTAGCTTGTACAGCAGCATCATCAGCAAACTTAGCGGGTGCATCACCTCTAAGAACGTGAGCAGTTAGCCTAGCCTCTGCTTTGTTTATTTCAGCTAACACTTTAGGTGGAAGATCAGCCCTAGCTGTACCTACTTTTATTTTATTCTTAGCAAGTATCTTGTCTACCGACATCTTTAAAACTTTTCTGGAAGCCGTACTAGTAATCTTTCCAGCAGTACCAGCCAATAGTTTACCTGCACCAAAGCCTATTAAATTCATAGGATCGGCTATAATTGCCCTTCCGTAGTCAACTAAGTAGTCTATTTTCTGTGCTGTGTCTCCACTTGAGAAGCCACTCTTCATATTATCCCACAGCTTGTAGGAGTTTAAAGTGTTTACTTGGCGCTTCTCTTGGCTAATCCTGTCTGTGTCTTCATTGCCTGAGCTAAAACCCGCATTGAGGTATGCAGCCTCTGTAAGCACACTTATAGTATTACCTACAGTCAAGTTACGGTTATAGTTAACCCACTTGTCAATAACCTTTTGCCTACCGTGAGTATCTTCATTATAGCCAAACCTCTCATTCATCTGAGTGTTTATAATACTAAAGTTATGATCCTGATCAAGGTCATTTAGAGTAAAGGAACCTTTTTCATCACCTGAGTAAGACATAAAACCTGTATCTTTTTCAGGTTCTTTATAGTCTAAAAGCTCCTGTGAAGTCATTCGGATTGCCATGTTTATTCTACCTACCAGTTATAAAAGTTGCGCCTATGGGAAAGCCTGTAACGTCATGAGTCTCTTTATACTTTTCATCCCACTCTTTTTGAGTTTGCTCTAGGGTAGGTGCTTTTTGATTTGCAGACCCCGACAAACCAGTACCTACATACGAATCAAATCCAAAAGTTTTAATTAGTAGGGTTTGTTCTGCCTCTGTTGTAGGACGTCTAGGTACAACTATTGCCTCTCCTGAACGTTTGTATTTTTGGGTTTGACCGCCTCTAGCATCATAGAAGTTATCTTTATTCCAAGCCCGTTTATCTTTCATTGAGCCGTCACCAGATGGTGCAGGATTAAGTACTACTGTTGAAGCATCTGGGAGCATACCTGTTTCAGCAGGATCTCCTCCTTCACCGGGTCCCGGAGGTCCATCTTTTTCTTCAATAGGGCCACCTGTTAGAATTAAAATATCATGTACATTCTTAATGTATACTATACCTTTAAATTGTTTATTTTCGTTTTGATACTTTTGTGCCTCTGCTAAAGTATTAAACTCTTTCATAGTACTAGTATCTATCTCATTCACTTCTTCTTCTGTCAATTCACCACTAGCAATATTAGCCTCTAACGCTTTGTCTTTTCTAGGTCTAATAGCTTCTTTTAGTTCGGCAACACTATTAAAACCTAAAACCCTAGCATCCGCATCTTGAAATTGAGATATTTCGTTTTCCGCCCTTAGTACATCAAAGAAAGTCTCTGGATTAAAGTAAAAGTCTTCGCCTTCAAGCATACTGCCTTTTCGTAAAGCTATAGCTTGCTCTGTATCTGAAGCCATACTTGCTCCATCTGGACGCTGTATCTGCCCTTTAAATTGATCAGAGGTAGGTTTCAAAGTTTTTTCTACAATACTTTGAAGTCTTAGCGTTGCACTATTTACTGCTGAAGTAGAGAAGTTTGATGTCATTACACGGGAAAGATCATCATATGAGATGGGTGTCTTGCCTGTTTCTGGGCCTCTGTCTCTGAGTTCTTTTAATTGGCGAATAGTTTTGTCACCTATATACTCTTCATTCATAAACCTATTGTGTTCATCCTCCATGTCTTGGCCTGTTAGCCTGTCTGTAATCGTCTTAAAGAAACCTTTACTGTCTTCTCTTTCAACTGGGGTCATATCCTTTACTGAAAACTGATCTGCTATATACTTTTCCCAAGCAGCGCTATCGTCTTCCGTACTTTCTTGCAATTTAGTAAAACTATTTAAGCCTCCAGTTCCTGCATTAACGCCTCCAGAATCTAAACCTTCATTTATAAAGGAGTTATATTTAGCAGGATCTTCTGCCCTTAGTTTTTGAACTGTATTATTAAGTTCTATTACGCTGTTCACGCCGTGTTTATCAAGCATCTCAGTAAGATTTTCTGGTGTTAGATTGGCGTCAAGTAAACCTCTACTGGATGCTAGTGCAAGGTCAGAATTTTTAGTCATTGTTTCTGAAATCCTTGAACCATTGGCATCCCAATAGTCACTAGCTCGCTGCCTCTCAGCACGATACTCTTTTTTTATGTTAGTTCTTCTTTCACCAAGGCCACCGCCAATAGCTAGTAGTATTTGTGCTACACTTAAAGCCATAGTCTATACTCCCCTACTCATTAAGCCCATGCCTTCATCAGGTGATGCTTCTGCTGTCTCTTCTTCTTCTAGAACCTCACCTTCTTCTTGTGGCAGTTCGCCTTCTTCTTCTTGTGATGCGCCTTGTTCATCTCTTAGGTCTTCAAAAGCTTCTACTTCAGGGCTACTTAATGCTGCTGCAGTCTGAGATACTATTGGAGCCTTCTCTTCTGGTGACATCTTTTTTAATTTGTGCATAACTAAAGTCTTAAGGTTCTTCTTTTCAAGTGCTTCTTTATCAGCTTCCTCAGAGAAGAACTCTCTGTATTCTGTCCCTGTTGTTTTAGCTAATGATACAAGTTCTTTATGTACAGATGGTGCAATAATAAGCCCTACATCAATAGAGTGTATGCCATCACCTACAGCTTTTGTAATAACAGTGTCCGTCAGTGCTTCAATAGGTATATCTAGCTTCATAAGCATAGTGGCAGCTTCAATAAACTGCTCATCTGACATCTTACTGACATGATACAGAAGCGCTTCATCCGGCTGTTCTGTCTCAGGAGGTTGCTCCCAAGCAAAGTTTCCCGGTGTTGTAGTTAAAGACTGTCCCGGTATTGGGCCATTTAATACTGACTCTACTGCCATTTTAGATAATTCCTAGTTGTGTTAAGCGGTTGCACTGTAGTCTTCTATTGTTTTATGCTCATCGTAATAGTCTTGTAGCTTTGTTCCAAAATCGTCTTTAGGATTATATTCTTTTCCCTCTAATTTTTTGTTTACAAAGTTCTTCATACCTGTAATGCCGCCAAGGTGTGCAACTAACCTAAGTCCATTTCTATTGTAACCTTTAGTTTTTTTACCCATGCTATCAATAACTCTGTCTATATCTTTAAAATGCCAAGCCTCTACTGTTCTCTGTAGTTCAGGGCTATTTTTAAATTCTTCTGTAGTAAATTTTATATCTAAAGCTTTCTTAGCATCTATTAGCCTAGCCTCTGAAAACTGAAGAGCGCCTGTCATTAGTTTGCCCTTCTTTGTTGTAATTTGCTTTGTATCATCATCAGAAGACTCAAGCATTCTAATCCTTGCATTAAATTCTGGTGAAACAGTAGAAGTAGTCTTGGTTGTTTCTTTTTTAGGTTTGCTTACTAAAGAAGCAGGTACAAGATCAGGTACTACATCTATTATATCATCTTCATCTATTATATCATCTTCTGGAGCAAACACAACGCTTTTGTTGTTTGGGACTTTAGTGTTTTGTTTCTCCCAAGAATTAAGTAAAGTATCAAAAAGTTCTATTACGGTATTGCCACCATCATTTTGATCAATTTCCCTTAAAGAATTACCTCTAGCACCTTCAGCAAGAAGCTTTTGTACAATTTCGTTAGGTTCATCTGATTGCCTCATTAAACCTAAACTACGCCCACCTTTAGCAGCAGTAGCCGAAGATGCTTCGTTTATTATTTGCTCACTTGCTGAACTGGTAGAATTAACCTGTTTCATTATATC
>ENA-ORXF01000495-ORXF01000495.1-marine-metagenome-genome-assembly--contig:-NODE-495-length-28523-cov-14.860754_pt1 | contig 28523 bp, 21 predicted proteins | sample MGYA00237864_ERZ511476 | MGnify/ENA primary metagenome ERZ511476 (study PRJEB26306, sample SAMN06343908) | marine metagenome | isolation source: coastal waters | place: Atlantic Ocean: West Antarctic...
GCTCCTGTCATCATTACATTGGTCTTATCTGTGTGGTCTCGCAATGTTGTGTTAGGTTTGTTTGTTGGCGTTTTCTCGGGAGTACTTCTGCTCAACGGGCCCAATGTATTCACCGGCATGAGTATTATGGTCGAACAGTATTTAGTGGGCCAAGCCTCGAAAAGTTCTAATGTTGGTATTTTGTTGTTAATGATTTTTGTGGCGGGGCTAGTTGGCCTCATGGAGAAATCCGGTGGCGCAGCAGCGTTTGCAGGCATGATGACCAAATTTATTACTAATAAAGTCAAGGCGCAAACAGCTGCGTGGTCAAGTGGTTGTCTGCTGTTTTTTACTGATTCTGGTACACCGCTTATTGTTGGCCCCTTGTTTCGACCGATTATTGATGGCTTAAAAATAAGTCGCGCTAAGTTAGCCTGGATTATCGATTCAACCGCATCACCCGTAGCCGTTTTAATTCCTTTTATTGGCTGGGGACTCTACTCTCAAGGTTTAATAGCACAAGAATATAAAGATCTAGGAATTGAGGAGGGTGCATTTATGGCCTATATCAAAGCAGTACCTTTTCAGTTTTACTCGATCTTGGCCGTGGCCATGGTGCCTATTGTAGTGATGGCAAAAGCAGATTTTGGCCCCATGCGCAAAGCAGAGGAGGACTGCGCTCAAGGTATTGTGATGGAAAGTAGTCTTGATCTAGCCGCTGAGGTAGTCAATGAGAATAATCTACAAAAAGCTAAACCGATTATGGTCTGGTTACCCCTTGGGTGCATGTTGGTAATTATGTTTTCTCTATTGGTACCACAGGGATTCCCCATGGATATGGCTAACATGCCGTCCAATGCCTTTAGAGCATCTTTGTCGACTGGGTATATCTGTGCTGCGGGGGTATTAATGTTACTAATGCGCCACTACGGCGTGCGCTCACTGAGCGGAGGATTCTCATTATATTTAGAAAGTATGAGCAAGGTGGTGAGCGTACTTATTATTCTTGTTCTAGCATGGTCGCTAGGGGCTATAGGCAAAGATCTGGGTGCGCCGGCTTATATCTCTGCGTTAATAGATGGTCGCTTACCGGCGTATTTAATTCCCGCTGTTGTTTTTTTAGTTGGCGCTATTATCTCGTTTTCAACGGGCTCATCCTGGGGGACCTATGCCATTTTAATTCCTTTGACTATTCCCATCGCACATCAGTTTGATGCGCCAATGTATGTTGCCATTGGTGCTGTTTTGTCCGGTGGACTATTTGGGGATCATTGCTCGCCTATCTCAGACACAACAATTCTGTCAGCCACCGGAGCGGGTTGCTCGCAGATTGATCATGTTAAAACTCAAATCCCCTACGCTATGTTTAATGGTAGTTGTAGTCTAATTTCTTACATAGTGGCTGGGGTTACCGGCAGTATTTGGGCATTGGGATTGGGAATGCTGTTAATGGTTGTCGGCTTGTTTGTTTTAAAGAAATGGTAGCCGCTTTTATATAACTCTGCGTAACTAGGCTGCTACCGGTCCAATCCAACGCCTCTAAAACGCGCACTAATTTTCAACATTGCACCGACATCTAAAAAAGGTCTGGGTGGCAACCAGGTTGCAGCAACTGAGCTAAGACAGTCATTGATTAATCCAGACTGCCCACCGCTGGCATACTCTGCCAATGTATGTCCGAACGCTGTGCCGCGACTAACCCCTGAGCCATTGTAACCGCCAGCTAGATAGATGTTTTTATGCTGTTGACCAAAAAAGTTTGTACCGTTACCGCTAATACCTTCAACGCCAGACCAAGCGTATTCAAATGGCACGTGAGCGAGCTGCGGAAAGCGTTTTTCAAAACTAGAACGATGAATGGACTGACGAGCCTTTAATGTCTCGGTGGAGAGTAACCCACCACCACTGTACTCGGCAGTATTACGCAGACAGATTCGACCATCTTTGGTTAATCTCAGCGTCGCACCACCACCATGTAATGAGATAATACCCCAGTCTTTGTGACTGCCAAGACTAGCTAACTCTTGCTCAGTTAAAACGCGAGTAAAGCTTCCTGACAATGTACTACCAATAAGACGTCTGCGCAGAAATCCAAGTTTTGGGGCTTCATAGTTTGTCGCCATGATCAACTTATCGGTCGTTATCTCACCATTGGATATCTGCAGGCGCAAAGTATTTCCCGGATTGAGCTTTAAAACTGGACAGTTTTCAACGAGCTTCACATTGCTGGGTAGGCCGTCCGCTAACCCACGCACTAAGGCCGCAGGTTGAACTAATGCACCTTGGTTGACATGAACACCAGCTTGATAGAGCTTGGTTCCAAAACGAGCATGCATCGTTTGCTGGTCAAGACTGCTGTGCTCGACTTCCATAGCGTTTAAGTAAGTAATAAAGTTCTTTTGCTCATTGACTGATGCTGTATCCGCAGCGCCATGATGAAATCCGGTGTTATCCCACTGGCAGTCAATGGCGAGAGTGTTGATATTCTGATCTAAAATACCCAGGCCAGCTTGGTTAATACGGTTGATCCGGGCGAAGTTAACTGTTTGATCAGAATGGAATTTTCCAGGAAAATGGCTAACACCAACAGCGAACCCAGAGTTACGACCCGATGCGCCCTGACCAACAAGACGTGCATCAAGAAGTATAATTTCATCATTTGGGTGGAGTTCGGCCAAACGCTGCGCGCTTGATAACCCAGTTAGGCCTGCGCCCACCACAACCCAGGGTACACGAACATTTCCTTCAATGGATGAGCAAGCCTGACGGGCCGGCAGGAGCTCACTCCAGCCATGCCGATCAGTGGGGAATCCCGGTACCAATGCCACTATTGAATCACCAAGTTAGAGTTTTTCTACATCGGCAGCTTGAGCCGCCATCAACGCTGCAACTTCAGCTTCCAGTGCTGCGCCATCATGTGCCTGTTTAATGACATAGGCTCGTACAGCCTCTGCGTCTGACGGGCTCAGCACGTCGGCAAAAGACACCATACCATTATCGGCTAGGGCCCCACCCCGAACGATCGCTTGCCATGCTTCGGTGCTTGCCGAAACAGATGACCAGCGTAAATCAGGTAATACTCCCGAGCTTATTGCCAGAGGGCCATGACAAACGCGGCAGTTAAAGTGATACTGTTCAAAGCCGAGTTGAATCATGTCCGGATCACCAAATCTTTCTGCTTTAGGGGTGCGTGGCGCCATGACCAAATTTGGGTCAGGGATAGTCTCCGCAGCACCTAACTTAAATGTAACCACTTTACCGACAATCGGTGGGACAGGTTGATCATAAGCCGAGCCACCCGCTAGAGCATAGGCAGAACCCCATCCTGTAGTTATGGTCACATATTGCTCACCGTCAATTTCGTAAGTTCCGGGGCCAGACGCGGCACCAGACTTCACATTTTGGTGCCACAATTTCTCACCCGTAGACGCATTATAAGCGGCAAATTCGCCCTCTAAGCGACCTTGAAATACTAGACCACCGGCAGTAGAAAGTACTCCGCCATTCCAAGCGTTACTGTGCTCTACACTCCAGCGCGCGCTTTGAGAAATCGGGTCCCATGCGATGAGTCGACCTTTGAGTGTGGCCCTAAGCGCCATGGCAGTTGCAAGATCAAGATCCATCGGCAAACCTGCCGCCAGGTTTGTGCCCGTGTTCCAGCTCTGAGAGCGGGATTCAAATAGGTGATCACTCGCATAAAAGTCAGGTACTTCTTGTGCCGGTATGAAGGCAAGGTTTAGATCTGGATTAAATGCCATTGGTTGCCAATTGTGCGCGCCTAATGGACCAGGGTTCTGCATAAAAGGGGTTTGGCCATAACGTGCCTTGGGGTTTTCAATAGGCCGGCCATTAACATCTAGGCCTTCCGCCCAGTTTTGCGGCACAAAAGATTCACCAGAAATAAACTCGCCGTTGGCAGCATCTAAAAGATAGTAAAAACCATTTTTCGGCGCTTGCATGACGACACGTCGAGTCGCTCCATCGATATCAATTGGTAGGTCTGCCAAAATGATTGTTTGGGTAGCGGTATAGTCCCAGTTATCTCCGGGAGTCGTTTGAAAGTGCCATTTATAGGCCCCAGTTGCCGCATCAACAGAAACGATAGAGGATAAAAACAGGTTATCGCCTTTACCACTATCTCGCACATCACGATTCCAGGGTGAACCATTGCCGACACCAAAAATGACACTATCGTTCACTTCATCATAAACGATAGAATCCCAAACCGTGCCTCCGCCACCATCTGTCGTCCATGCACCTTCATCACCCCAAGTGAGGTTGCCAATGTCTCTAAGTGCTTCATCAGAGATAGCGCCATCAGGTTGTTTGTTGGGGTTTGGTACCGTATAAAATCGCCATACTAAATCACCTGTTGCGGCAGAGTAGGCAGATACATAGCCTCTCACACCTAGTTCTGCACCACCATTACCAATCAGCACATTACCTTTGACTACTCGCGGGGCGCCAGTAATGGTATACGGCTTTGACTGGTCAACAGTCACCGTGCTCCAGACTCTTTCGCCGGTGGCCGCATTTAAGGCTTCCAGACGCCCATCAATAACACCCACATAAACATTACCTTTCCACACGGCTACTCCGCGATTAACTACATCACAACAGGCTTTGGCTCCAACCGCGCGGTCAACATTAGGGTTATACACCCAGAGCTCTCTACCCGTTTGTGCGTCAAGGGCATAAACCACTGACCAGGCGGAGGTCACATACATAACGCCATCCACTACAATAGGTGTTGACTCGACACCACGCGCTGTAGCCAGATCATAGGTCCATGCCACGCCGAGTTTACTTACATTGTTGGTATCGATTTGGGTCAGACCAGAGTGACGTTGTTCGTCGTAGGTGCCACCGTAGGTAAGCCATTCTTCTGGTGTTGTATCAGCGTTGAGTAAACGCTGAGAATCAACATCAGCAAATTTTTCTGGGTCACTGCTGCACGAAGCAAGCAGCAGTGCAGAAATAAAATAGGCTAGTAAAGGAAAAAATTTCATTAAACCCATCGTTAATACCCTCTTAATTATTTTTATTATTTAACAAAGTATACTACGGAAATAACCACTAAAACGATAAGGTTATTAGCGGTTTTTTATAGAGGACTAAAAAGCAGTTGAAAGTGATTTAGTGTATGTCTAATTCACATAAAAAAGGAGGCCGTTAGCCTCCTTTTTACATGTTATTAACTCACTCAAATTAATGATCACCTGCGGCTTTTGCGCCGCCAGGGATACGTATATTGTCGACCAACTCTTTCACTGACTGCGGAGGTTCAGGGGTTAGACGACTCACCGTTATGGCGATACCAAAGTTTAATAACATACCTATGCTACCAATGCCCTCGGGTGAAATACCCCACAACCAGTGTTCAGCGGTATTGAGTTCTGGTGCAACAAACTTAAAATAAACTATGTAGGTAAAGGTAAAGATAAGACCCACTAGCATACCTGTGATGGCGCCTTCTTTATTGGCACGCTTTGAAAAGATACCCAAAAGTAATGCCGGAAATAGGGATGCCGCCGCAAGGCCAAAGGCAAAGGCGACAACTTGGGCTACAAAGGCCGGTGGATAGATGCCAAATAGTCCTGCAATACAGACTGCCACCGCTGCGGCGATACGTGCATAGAGCAGTTCCTGTTTTTCAGTTATTTTTGGAAGTAGCGTTTTCTTTAACAGGTCATGAGAGATTGCACTGGAGATGACTAATAGTAATCCTGCTGCAGTAGATAGCGCAGCAGCTACGCCACCAGCAGCGACAAGAGCAATGACCCAGCCGGAGAGGCCCGCAATTTCGGGGTTCGCAAGTACCATAATGTCTCGGTCAATATAAACCTCATTGGCAGATTCGGTAGATTGGTTATTCAATAACCGCTCTCCATGAGCACCAGTGGTTCCCTTAAACGATGGTTTGATAGGTGACAATGCAGCGCCAGCACCGTACTGCATAATACCGTCATTATTTTTGTCTTGCCATGCGATGAGGCCGGTAGATTCCCAGTTGCCAAACCATTCTGGGGCTTCGGCGTAGGCGGTGTTGTGCACTGTATCGACTAAGTTTAGACGAGCAAAGGAGGCAACGGCCGGTGCGGTGGTATAAAGAATGGCAATAAAGGCCAATGCATAGCCAGCTGATAGTCGTGCGTCAGAGACCTTAGGTACAGTGAAGAACCGCACTAGCACATGAGGTAAACCCGCTGTACCGAACATCAATGCTGCGGTAATAGCGAACACATCGATGGTTGATTTACTGCCTTCTGTATAGGCACTAAACCCTAAATCTAGGAGTACTCCATCTAGTTTTTGTAGTACCGAAAGGCCGGATCCATCATTAACTTCTGCGCCAAAACCTAGCTGAGGGATAGGGTTGTCAGTGATCATTATAGAGATAAATATAGCGGGCACCATGTACGCAAATATCAGCACGCAGTATTGTGCGACCTGCGTGTAGGTTATGCCTTTCATTCCACCGAGTACTGAGTACATAAATACAATGGCCATTCCAATAATTACCCCAGTGCTAACATCTACCTCGAGAAAACGTGAAAATACGATGCCTACACCACGCATCTGGCCTGCAACGTAGGTAAAAGAAACAAAAATCAAGCAGATGACTGCTACGATACGCGCTGCTTGGGAGTAGTAGCGTTCACCAATAAAGTCAGGTACGGTAAAACGACCAAATTTTCGCAGATAAGGTGCTAGTAACAAGGCTAAGAGGACATAACCACCAGTCCAGCCCAATAGATATACTGATCCGTCTCGACCGACAAAAGAAATAATACCCGCCATAGAAATAAAGGACGCCGCGCTCATCCAGTCAGCGGCAGTAGCCATACCGTTGACAACCGGATGAACGCCGCCGCCGGCGACGTAAAAGTCTTTTGTTGAGCCAGCTCGAGACCAGATCGCAATACCAATGTACAGGGCAAAGGATAGCCCAACAAACAAGTACGTTAACATTTGAGTACTCATGATTGAGACTCCGATCCAGAATCCTTTTCATCGTCAACACCAAACTTGTGATCTAGAACTTTCATCTGACGAGCATAGATAAAGATAAGTACCACAAAAACGTAAATAGCGCCTTGTTGGGCAAACCAAAAACCTAGTTTGAAGCCGAAAACTGAAAATTGATCGAGCCAGTCGGCTAGCAAGATGCCACAGCCAAAAGAGACAATAAACCACACGCAAAGCAACTTGCCTAGTAGCGCTAAATTAGCCTGCCAGTAGCGCCTATGGTTATCGGCCGTGGCAGCATCTATGTCTTGGTTGGCGTGTTCATCGGTGTTCATTTTAGCTCCCTATGTATGATTAGTTGTAATAGCTGCACAGATGGCTTTTAATTTTCGTCTAAGTATATATGGGTTATGAGTAAAAATTCTAACGGCTTTTATTCATCAAGTAGGGTATAAATCCTCAAGTCCGCGACCCGTTTTTTTACCATCACCAGCGCCTCGGCTAAACGTAGATTGTGTTTTTAGCCTGCGCAGCAAAAGATCAATATCTAGGGCCTCGGAATCTAATGTAATACCCTTGTATAGTTCACGATCTAACTGTTCAAACTGATCACCTAAATCTGCGTCTTGTAGGTCCATTGCTAAGGCTTTTAATGTATTTGGAGGTGTATCTGAGAACAGCACTTTTCCCCAGGCTAAAATAGCATCGCGCATAGCCATCAAATTATTGGCATCTGCTGCTAACTGAACTGCCTTTAATCGTTGTCTCAGTGATAGCCGAGCAGACTCGTCAGCCTGTCCGGCATTTTGCCGTTTAACCAACTGAGCTTTCCTATTGTTTTGAAGTAATAATGTCGCAACAAGTGCTATTAGGAGTGCGTTAAAGGTGAGAGAAATTGATGTCAGCGTCGAGGATTGTTGATCTATTTGAGTAGTGGGTTGCAGGGCAGAGCCGTTAGTAAAATTCTCAACAGCCAAGCTGGGCGGATTATTGAATGATTGTGTCGTAGAAATTACGCTGGGCTTAACTTGCAGAGTCATGGCGGGTAGCTGAGCTACCTGTTCCAGTTGTTGAGTGGTATCCCACCAACGTAGCTCAACCGCAGGTAAGACTATTTTTCCCGGTTTATTAGGCACCACAGCTAAAGACTCAATTCTAGTGCCGATCAGACCATTACTATTGGTTGTTTCACTGAGTTGTGGTTGATCGGGGTAACTTCTATAAACGCTGCTTTGTGGTACGGGCAATGGCGTTATTTGTGCTGAACTTAAGCCGTTGGCGATAACAGTCAGGGTACGGGTAATGGGCTCACCAACAGTGAGGCTATCAAGATCGCCACTCCAGCGCTGTTGCAGAGTAACCGAACTACTGGGCATCCATCCGCTTTTAGCCGCTTGAGTGGGTTGCGCTAAAACGTTTACCGTTATCGCTTGGGTGTCTCTAACGACTTGGTTACCGCGGTTGTTGAATACGCCAAATTGACTACGACTATTAACTTCATAGGCACCAAACCGCAATGCTGGAACCTCAACTTTGCCAACATCTTTAGGGAAAACTGCGTACTTCACTTCTAGGACCAAATAGTTTCGGCCATTAAGTACCTTTTGATAGGTCGTGTCTCCAAGGCGATGGAGTATGGCGTTATCTATTTTTAGTTCCGATAGGCTGTAGTCTCGCAGATTAATAGAGGTGTAGAGCCTGTGGGTCAGGATGATCTGCTGATTGACATAAACAGACTCGTCATCAACCAACGTTTCGGTGTAAATAGGTTGGCTGCCTGGGTCAGCTGCAGTTGGGTTGGCCGGCGCTGCGCGCACTCTTAGTTCGACAGCATTACTCACGTCGCCTTTAAAACTAACGGATGGAATTAATAAGATACCTGCGCTTTTAGGCCGCAGTTGCAAATTCCATGCAGTAAAAGACTCGGTTTTGCCATTAGTCATAGTGTAGCTTTGCTGCCGATTGTTAGACAAAATCTCAAAATCAGCCGCCAAAGCGGAGAAGTCCGGTTCACCTGTAAATACTTGGCCGTCGTAGCGTATTTCTAAGCGCAGTGTTTCGTTACTATCTAGCACCGAGCGGTCGACCTTGGCATTTAGCGCGGCGTGGCCAAATGATGGCACCACGCTAACAATAAGGCAGATCAGTAAAATAGAGTTTTTGAGATACAAATTCATTTACCAGCGCTCTTGATTAGTGGGTGGTTTGCGTTGTCGATTTTGTTGCCGCGACTGATGGCGAAACTTTGCCCGCAATAACCCACCTGGATCATCGGGAATACGGCGGAGCATTTTTTCTATGGCTTGCTGTTCTTGTTTTTCTTCGTCACTTAATTCTTCAACTGGGGTCTTGGCCGCAGACTTCTCAGCGTCTCTTTGTGCCTGTTCTTGTGCCTTTTCATCATCTGTTTTTTCTTGGTCAGACTTTTCCTGTTCTTCTTCATCCGAATTCTGTTGTTGCTGATCTTTACTCTGTTGCTCCTGATCCTCTGTCTGTGAATCTTGATTTTGTTGTTCTTGATTCTGTTGGTCCTGTCCTTGCTCCTGCTCCTTGTTCTGCTGATCTTGATTTTGCTGATCTTGGTCCTGGTTCTGCTCTTGATTCTGTTGCTGCTCTCTAAGTTGTTCTACCAATGCACGATTAGCAATTGCATCCTGCATGTCTGGGTTCAGCCTCAAGGCACTATCATAAGCCTCTATGGCGCCCTCTAAATCACCACCTTTGGCTAACGCATTACCACGGTTGTAGTGTGCTTGAGGGCTTTTATTGTTCAAAAAACTCATGCGTGCTTGCTCAAAATCACCGGCTTTATAGGCCGCACTACCATGCCACATTGGGTCTTTGAAAAGTGTCTGAGCGGTATCTGCATCACCCGCTATTAGGGCTTGCATGGCCTGCTGATCCGGAGTTTGCCAAAGATCTTTCCATTCAAGGGCGTGTGCTCGCTGACTGCTAAACAGGAAGGGTAGCAAAAGCACTGCGATTAGGGTGCCTTTGCGAAAGCTCAATAGTACGACGGGTAGTAAAAACAACACTAGCCAAAATCCTTGGTCGTCCCACAGATCAAAAGATCGGTCAGTTTCACGAGTACTGTCAGAAAACAGTGAGTTCATGGCGTTCAGCAAGGTATCTATATCGCGATCATCTGCGCTTAGTGTCTGATAGGTGCCACGGTTATTAGCAGCAAGCTGCTGTAGGGCTGCGATATTCAGTTTTGCCACTATCACATTACCATTGGCTTGTTTTGCAAAGCCACCAGCACCGGTAGGAATGGGAGCACCTTGCTGGGTCCCAACACCGAGAACTGAAAGACGAAAATCGCCTTGTTGTTCAATGATTGGTGTTAGTTCGTCGAGTGCGGATGTATCGACGCCGTCGCTGATTAATAAAATATCTGCCTGTTGATAACCTCCAGTGACAGCTAGATCAACAGCGCTTGATAAAGCCTCCTCTACATTGCTGCCATATAGTGGCAGCAGACTTGGCGCGAGGACAGGCACTATGCTCACAATGGTATTACTGTCTTCGGTTAGCGGTGAAACAGTATATGCATCTCCTCCATATACAATAAGACCCACAACGCCTTCGGTTCGCCGAGTTAAAATATCGATGAGTTTATAGCGAGCTTGCACCAGGCGACTGGGTAAAATATCTTCAGCTAGCATTGATGGTGATAAATCAAGCACTATCACCAGTGCGGCGTCCTGTTTATGCACTGGCTGGGGTAGTTGCTGCCAAGTGGGGCCCGCTAGGCTCAGACAACAGATGATCCATGCTAAAACAACAGTGCTCAGTAACCAGGTGTTACTGATCGCTTTCTTGCCTTTTGATTTCTGCATTAAAAAGGGTAGAAGCTCTGGATTAATGATATTTTCCCAACTACCGGCACTACGTTTACGCCAGCTGTAAAATATGATTACAGCAACCACAGGAACCAAACCCAAAAACCACCAAGGTCGCAGGAAGTGAAAATTATTACTGAGCACAGTTAGATTCTCAAACATAAAATTAACGGATTTCTCCTCTGCGACGATTAACGGCAAAAACAATCAAACTCAGTACAAAAGCTGCGCCCAGTGGCCAATGAAATAAAGTCGCCACTGGACGTATGGTCTCCTCATTTTGTTCAATAGGCTCTAGCCGGTTGAGTTGCTCATAGATTAACGTCAGCTCTTGTGGGTTTCGCGCTCTAAAATACTGGCCACCGGTAGTTTTGGCGATTTTTATTAGTGTAGTCTCGTCTAAATCAGCACTGGGATTGACCGTAGTGCGGCCGAATAGACCACGTTGTTCCTGTTTTTCGGCACCTATCCCTATGGTATAGATTTTAACCTTAGCACGCCGAGCAAGATCAGCGGCTTCATAGGGTTGCAGCGCGCCGGCGTTGTTAGAGCCGTCTGTGAGTAGAATTAATACGCGGTGATCTTTAGGACGATCTTGAAGACGTTTCACTGACAGTCCAATGGCATCACCTATGGCAGTGCCGTTTCCTGCGAAACCAATCTGAGCCTCTAATAGCAGAGATTGCATAGTTATTCGGTCAAAGGTTAGCGGTGTCTGTAAATAGGCTTTTTCGCCGAACAAAATCAGACCTAGGCGGTCCCCAGTGCGCTCAACAACAAAATCACCGACCACTGCCTTGACTGCGACTAAGCGATCTACCGCCTGACCTCTAATAACCATATCTTTGCGTTCCATACTACCGGAGATGTCTACTGCAATGAGTATGTCTCGGCCGGCTGTAGGCAGTGCTACCGGGTCTCCAACATAAACGGGCCTTGCAGTTGCTAGTAGGGCACTCAGCCAGCACAGTGTTAGTAAGATCATTAAAAATCTGTTACGCCAGGTTGTCATTTTTAGTGACGCAGGCTCACCAGCAGCTGCGGCAGCCAACATGGGTGCGCGCAGAGCAAGTATATGAACGTCTGCGGGCTTCCGTAGCCAGCGATATATAAAGGGTAATGGCGCCAAAGCTAAAACCCAAGGCCATAAAAGGCTTAACATAATGTCTCGGCCTTTAGTTTGCTTTGTGAATAATGATTTTTAATCCAGTTATTAGCGCTGACTAACAATTTTTCAAGAAACTCACGGCTATTGTTAGTCTCAGTCTCAGTCGACTTTCCATACAGCATAGCGTTCAAGTCCTCTGGTAGGTCTTCAAAAACAGGCGCACTGCAACTGCATTGTAAAAAGTCCACAAAGGCATTTAAGTCACGGCTACTAAAGTTTTGCTCTGGGTAGGCGGTTTTGATCGTTCGCTTAAGTGTTTCAAAGACCAATACCAGTTTTTGAGTGGAAGTGAGGTCTTGGCGAGTATTGATTTTAGATAGTTTTATTAACGCTTGCCGACGGTAAAGGTTAGCACGATAGCGTTTCATAAGAGTCAATACACACCAGCCTAAGAGGCAAGCAGCAAATATAATTAATACCCACCACCCAGGCGCTAGCGGCCACCAAGAGATGGGCACAGGTAATTGAATATCGCGAAGTTGAGCTAGTGGATCAGGCTGCATTACTAATGACTTCTTCGGCTGCTGCGTCTTTTGCCATAGGCACGCCTCAGTACATTGATAACATTATCATCAGTGCTAAAGGGCAGCAGGCCGGCAGAGAGCTTCTCGCTCATTTTACGTAAGTACATACTACGATCAAGAAAACCTTGCTGAAAGCGCTCTCGCAAATGGGCATTGTTCGTGTCCAACAGTGTTTGATGCAGACCATCGCTTACAGCATAGAGAGATGGCGGAGGAAGTTGCTTCTCGATGGTGTCATACACATGACAGAAGTTAAGATTACCACGGCGCGCTAGCTCAAACAGATGGCGTTCGCAGTCTGCGGTGAGGTCGTGAAAATCACTGACGATAAAGACTGTGCTCCCGGGGAGCACGAAACGACGAGCCTCCTCGAGCATTTCAGCAAGGCTGTAGCGATCAACATCTGATTTATCACTGTCTTGGAGGTTGAGTAATTTGGCACTGTAATCCTGTAGGCCATGAATAAGCTGCAGTACCGCGTGATGACTTCGCCTTGGTTTGACATCCATCTGTTGTTGCTGACCAAAGATTAGGCCTCCAGCACGGTCATTAGCGGCTAATCCGGCCCAGGCAAGTGCTGCAGATATTTCACAGGCAACTACTGACTTTAAGCGCTGACTACCAAAGAACATTGGGTTGCGCAGATCACTAATTACCAAAATGGGCCTTTCACGCTCCTCGCTAAATATCTTAGTGTGGGGTATCTGAGTCCTTGCGGTTACACGCCAGTCAATGCTGCGCACATCATCACCAGGCTGATAAATACGCACCTGGTCAAAATCCATACCACGACCACGAAACCGAGACTTATGACCACCAGCAAGCATTTGCCGAGCCTGAATCTTGGGAAATCCGGTAAGCTCACGAGCGCCATAACGCAGTTTCACCATGTCATGAAGACTGGCAATGGCTGGATGGCGCTGAGTTTCATCGTTAACTGTCATTACGAATACTTCACTATGCAGAGGGCACTGTGTCTAAGAGTTTATTGATCACTTGATTAGCGGTTATACCGCTGGCTTCAGCTTCAAAACTCAAAATTAGCCGATGGCGCAATACATCGTGGGCAATTGCACGGATGTCATCAGGTGTGACAAAGTCTCTACCCTCCATCCAGGCCAGTGCTCGACTGCAACTATCCAGCGCAATGGTTGCTCGAGGGCTCGCACCATAGTCTAGCCATTGTGCGAGTTCACCACCATATGACTCAGAGTTACGTGTCGCTAAAATGAGTTGTACTAAGTACTCCTCAACCGCATCAGACATATGCACACGGCTAATTTCTTGTCGCGCAGCGAAAAGAGTCTTCTGAGTTAAGGGCTTAATTTTACTCCCCTGTTCGTGACGAGCCTCTTGCCGAGATAAGGCAAGAATAGCCCGCTCAGTTTCTGGTGCTGGATAATCAACCATGATGTGCATTAAAAAGCGATCCATTTGCGCTTCTGGTAATGGATAGGTGCCTTCTTGCTCAATCGGATTTTGCGTCGCCATGACTAAAAACAACTCCGGAAGCGGGTAGGTGTTCTTACCAACTGATATCTGACGTTCTGCCATAGCCTCCAAAAGTGCTGATTGCACTTTGGCGGGTGCCCGATTGATTTCATCAGCAAGCACCAAGTTATGAAACAAGGGGCCAGCTTGAAATTCAAAAGTCCCTTCTTGAGGGCGGTAGATGTCGCTGCCAGTAATATCGGCGGGAAGCAGATCAGGGGTGAATTGGACGCGATGAAAGTCAGCTTCTAGGCCTTCTGAGAGTGTTTTGATGGCTTTGGTTTTTGCGAGACCTGGAGCGCCTTCAACGAGTAAATGACCATCGGCAAGCAGCGCAATCATGAGGCGCTCGATAAGATGTTCTTGACCGACAATTTTACTGCCCAGCCATTGTCTGAGTTGTTCGATATCTTGTTGCAAAGTCTACCTCTTTATCTGATTTACACTTATTTTTTTGAGCGTTGATTCTAATGTCTTCAGTTGCAACACACAAACTCTGCGTGCATGGTTTAGACTATTTTTGTCTCAGCAATTAAACTGGGTGAAATAACTCGAAATAACAACAAAACTTTCACACAGCAGCATAGCAATTTGTTACCTTAGGTACAGTGTATCAAGGGTACTCAATTTACAGACTTCAAAAATGTTAAAAGGTTGCAAATTCTTCTCATGGACGTAAAAAAAGATGACCGACGCCAAGATTTAATTAAATCATTGGATGCGATTGCCAAGAAAAAAATCAATAAGTCTCAGCAAGTTCAATTTAATAACTTCACCGCCAACGCAATTCATTTCTATCCCGATGCCGACTATTTGAAGCGTCCTACAGAGGATATCTTTTGGAGTCTCTGGGGACTTTACCTTTTTGCTGAGCAGCCTTTTAAAGATGACTCTGAAGAAGGCTCAAAGGTCCGAGTATTCAACCCCTCGGTAGAGGCAGAAGGTTGGTCAAGCCAATACTCTACTATTTACGTCAATCAGCGCGATATGCCATTTTTGGTTGATTCCTTACGTATGGCCCTAAATCGGCGTGGCTTGAATATATTTACGCTACAAAGTAATCCGGTATGGGTGTTGCGCGATGCTTCCGGCACCGTACAGGAAATTTCTTCAAGTTTTGTCGATAGTTCTGAAAAAGAATCCTTAATAACTATTGAGGTGGACTTTCTGTCCGACAGAGAAATCAAGGAATTGCAAAGAGAGCTACTCTCAGTACTCGATGATGTCGGTGTGGTGGTTGACAGCTATGCTGCCATGCGAGTGCGTGTTGAGCAGTTGATAAAAGAATTAAAGCAAAATGCCCCTAAAGTAGAGCAACTTGAGGAATCGTTGGCCTTTTTACAGTGGATCTATGATGGTTATTTTGTGTTTACTGGCTGCGCTGAATTTGAACTAAAAGTCGATAGTGACAGAGTATATCTGCAGGAAGTAGCTAAAAGTGCGTGCGGCGTGTTGGAAAAATATCGGGGAGATCTGCGTCAGGAATCAGTGGATCAACTCAGCGATGGCGTAAAGGCTCTGTATGAAGATGAGCAGATTCTAACGGTAACAAAGTCATCTAAACGTTCTCGGGTACATCGCGATGTATATTCCGATTATGTAGTGGTTAAGCGCTTTAATAGTGATGGCCAGCCGATCGGTGAGATCAGGTTTTTAGGTCTCTACACCACCCAGTTTTATTCTTATAGCCCCAGACGTATTCCTATTCTTCGTGAGAAAGTCAGTTGGGTTATGGGTAATTCCGGCCTAAATGCGAACAGTCATGATGGTAAGGCATTGCTGGCAATTTTGGATTCACACCCACGTGACGAGCTTCTTTTAGTTAATAAAGAGGTTTTAGCTGAAACCGCGATTGGTATCTGGCAAATTTATGAGCGCAGAGTGGTCAAGGTATTTATGCATGCCGATCCCTTTGATAAATTTGTGAGCTGTTTAATATATTTACCAAGAGAATCGTTTACGACCGACTTAAGAGAAAAGTTGCAAGAAAAAATAGGCGATGAATTGGATGCGGTAGAAAGTGAATTTACCACTCAATTTATCCCTGATTCAGTGTTAGTCAGGCTTTACTTTGTATTTAAAATTCAGAATCAAAAGTATTTATCGGTCGATGTTGTGACGCTGCAAGCGTTGGTTGAAAAGACGACTCGAGACTGGAGTGATGAGTTTAAAGAACTGGCCCTTGGCGACTATGGGAAGGCTGATGGCTCCGGGCTATACCGACGTTTTCACGGTGCTTTTTCTGTAGCTTATCGAGAAATGTATGAGCCCGCCCAGGCCCTTCAGCACATCGCTCAGTTCGATACTTTGGACAGCACCGATGAATTGGCGATTGATTTTCAAAGTGACAATACAAATGACAGTCAAAATCTCAATCTAATGCTGTTTCATAGGGGTTCTCCTTTGGAACTTTCAGATATGATCCCGATGCTTGAAAATCTTGGCTTTAGAGTGGTGATGGAGCATCCCTATAAGATCCAAGCGAACTCTGAAAGTGCGGTTTGGATGCAGGATTTTTTACTAACGTTTTCGTTGGATATGAATGTCGATGCCTCAGCCGTCCAACAGAGTTTTAAAGACGCACTGCTCCAAGTCTGGCGTGGTGATGCAGAGAATGACAGCTTCAATCGCTTAGTTGTTGGCGCGCGGCTAGACTGGCGTTCCGTGGCCATGTTGCGGCTTTATGCGCGTTACCTCAAACAATTAAGCGTTCCCTACAGTCAAGACTTTATTGCTGACACACTGGCTAAGTATTTAGATATTACGCGTAATCTGGTTGCTTTATTCAAAAGCTATTTCGATCCACGTTATGCATCAGAAGATCGCTCTGAGAGGACTGATGGTCTGGTAACTAAGATCCTTAGTGGGTTAGATCTGATTAGTAATATTAGCGAAGATAATGTTATTCGCGGTTATCTTGAATTAGTTCAGGCGACCTTGCGGACTAACTTTTTCCAAACGGTTGAAGACGGCACATTTAAGTCTTACATCTCAGTTAAGTTAGCCTCTAAACAGATTAGTTTGGCACCTGAGCCACGCCCAGCATATGAGATTTTTGTCTACTCACCCCGTGTTGAGGGCGTGCATTTGCGCGGTGGAAAAGTGGCCCGAGGAGGGTTGCGTTGGTCCGACCGAGTTGAAGACTACAGAACTGAAGTGCTAGGTTTAGTAAAAGCTCAGCAGGTTAAGAATGCAGTTATTGTCCCCACAGGAGCCAAAGGAGGCTTTGTGGCAAAGCAGGCAAATCCTGCGGCGGGGCGCGAGGCGTTCATTCACGAGGGCATCGCCAGTTACATGCTTTATGTGCAGGCTCTACTAGATATTAGTGACAATATTGTTGACGATAAATTACTGCCGCCATTGGAGGTTGTGCGTCGGGACATGGACGATCCTTATCTCGTTGTAGCTGCCGACAAAGGCACGGCAACATTTTCTGATATCGCTAATGAAATCTCTGAAGCCAATAACTTTTGGTTGGGCGATGCTTTCGCGTCAGGCGGGGGTAATGGCTACGATCATAAAGGTATGGGTATTACTGCACGCGGCGCTTGGGTTGCTGTGCAAAGACACTTTCATGAGGTTGGTTTAGACATTCAAACCCAAGACTTTAGTGTGGTCGGTATCGGTGATATGGGGGGTGATGTGTTTGGCAACGGTATGCTTTTGTCTGAGCATATCCAGTTAGTCGCCGCCTTTAATCACCTGCATATATTTGTAGACCCAACTCCCAATGCTAAGGCAACATTTGTGGAGCGTCAGCGACTTTTTGACACACCAAGAACGACTTGGGATGACTTTGATAAAACGTTATTGTCAGCAGGTAGCGCGGTTTATTCACGCAGTGCAAAATCTTTGACCTTAACGTCAGAGATCAAGGCGCGCTTTGGTATCCATCGGGATCGAGTGACGCCAACAGAGTTAATTAATTACCTTCTTAAAGCGAAGGTAGACTTAATTTGGAATGGCGGTATTGGCACTTATGTAAAGGCATCTTCCGAAAATAATGCAGAGGTGGGCGATCGAGCTAATGATGGATTGAGAGTCGATGGCCGTGAACTGCAATGCCGAGTGTTGGGCGAGGGCGGTAATCTTGGTATGACCCAACTTGGGCGGGTAGAGTTTTGTCTCCGCGGGGGTTTGTGTAATACAGATTTCATTGACAATGCAGCCGGTGTGGATTGCTCTGATCATGAGGTCAATATAAAAATACTACTCAACAAGCAGGTTGCGGCCGGTGGACTAAGCGTTGAAGAAAGAAATATATTACTGGCGAGTATGACTGAGGACGTCGCCAACCTAGTGCTAGATAATAATGTGCGACAGACCAAGGCTATTAGTTTAGCTCTGGCCCGAAGCCAGCAGCAACATTCAGAGTACCAACGTTATCTGAGTTGGCTCGAAGATGGTGATCGGATCGATCGAGAGCTTGAATTTTTGCCTACCGACGATCAATTTACTGACAGGATTAATCGGCAGCAACCGACTTGGACCAGGCCAGAATTATCAGTTCTAATTTGTTACTCTAAAGTCGTGCTCAAAGAAGCACTGGCGGAATCAGATCTACTAGGTGATCCCTGGCTTGCACGTTCTGTGACAGATTACTTTCCCACAGCGTTAGTCTCTCGATTTAGTAATGCCGTAAAAAACCATTCGTTGGCTAATGAGATTGCCATTAATCAAATTGTTAATGACTTAGTTAATCGTGTTGGCTTTAGTTTTTTCTTCAGACAGATGGAGTCTACGGGAGCATCTCCAGAAGACGTTGTCAAAGCTTACACCATCGTTGTTGAAGTGCTTGGGATTAAAAAACTATGGCAACAAATTGAAGATCATCAACCGCGCTTGTCAGCAGCCACAGAGCTTGATCTTTTGCATATTCTAGTAAGACTGGCACGTCGCGCGACACGCTGGTTTTTGCGCAACCATCGATTGAATCTCAGCTGTGAGACTCTGATCTCTCAGTATTCTCAACCGACAGAAGCGTTGCTGACAGAGCTGCCAGTACTACAAAAAGATCAGTGGAGTGTACTCTGGAGTGGAGAGCGAGATGAACTGACAGCTTTAGGTGTTGAGCTGACGCTAGCAGAAAGACTTGCCACCACTGATAGTATGTTTATGAGTATGGGAGTGGTGCACACCGCTTTAGCCTCCAAAATGCCAGTGCAGCAGGTGGCAGAAGTCTACTTTAGTCTTGGTGAGTTCTTGTCACTTGACTGGTTTATGGCGCAAATAGTTGACTTGCAGCCGGATAGTCGCTGGCAAGACTTAGCGCGGGAAACTTATGTTGATGACCTAGAAAGTCAGCGTCGGAGGCTGACAGCTTGCTTATGTAAATCAGGTAAAACCGATTCCTCGGCAATGGAAACCTGGCAAACTGAACAGGAAGAGCTTATTCATCGCTGGAAACTGATGATAAAAGACTTACGTAAGGTACCTCAGTCTGACTTTGCAATGATCTCAGTAGCACTTCGAGAATTGCTCAATTTGGTGCAAGCGTCAGTCGATAGGTAGTTTGCTGCGTTGTAATGAGCGGCGATAAGATTCTTATCGCCGCCATTGCCTTCCAGTATTTTTCGTTAGTATTTAATGGTTAAGCACCAGATTCCCGGCTTTGTGCTGGCAGGCTGTGGTGTTGTATCCGGACCATCCATCTTTTCGGCCCTCCCGCCAACCTCTAGACCACTGGTAGGCTATGGTTGTGTTTTCTTGATGAGGACAGACGGATAGTGAACGACCCTGAATTGCAGCTTGGTAACCCTTTACATACGAACGATGCTCGGGGTCTCTCTTGTGTTTCTTCATAGACATCTCCTGCTCTATTTAGATCAAAGGAAATATAGGCTTTATCTAATGCTACGCTAGGACACAGGTAGACTGCTTGCAGGCAGAAGAAAGGTTATTTTTAAACAAAATAGTTTAAACACCTATATCATGTGCGCTTTGTTAATCGCGCAAGTTTTTAGACTTATAGTTAATCTTTTAGTTCAGATATCTTTTTATATATTTGTAGTTAAGGTCAACGGTCAATCAAATCAAAAGGTAAATTACGTGTCCCAACTACCCCCAAAAACCGATTGGCTAGCGACTTGTCCAAAAGGGCTAGAGTTGCTACTAGCCGAAGAATTACAGGCTATTGGTGCTGAAGGAATAAAGGAAACAGTTGCCGCTGTCCACTTCAAAGGCTCTAAGGAGGTTGCTTACAGAGCTTGTCTTTGGTCTCGTTTGGCTAATCGGGTGTTGAAGCCTTTACATAGTTTTATGCTCAATGAGTCAGATGACTTATATAACCAATGTAACGAAATTCCTTGGGAGACGCATTTTTCTGCTGCTCAAAGTATTGCTATCGACTTCATTGGTACATCACGCCTAATAGATAACACCATGTATGGTTCGCAGCGGGTTAAGGATGCGGTTGTTGATCGTATTCGTCGAATCGAAGGCGAGCGCCCAAATGTAGATACTAAAAATCCAGATATTCGCATACAGGTTCGGCAACACAAAGGTCGGGTGTCTGTTTCATTAGATATTTCAGGGGAAAGTTTACATCGTCGCGGTTATCGAACAGGCCAAGGTAGCGCTCCGATTAAGGAGAATTTGGCGGTAGCATTACTTCTTAGAGCAGGCTGGCCAGCTATGATTGAGGAGGGTGGAGCATTACTTGATCCTATGTGTGGTAGCGGGACGTTAATTATTGAAGGGGCGATGATGGCCGCAGATATTGCCCCAGGAATGCTCAGGGAGAGCTATGGTTTTGATCAATGGCTGCAACATGATGCGGAGCTATGGCAGACATTGGTTGATGAAGCCCATCAGCGCAAGGCCTCAGGTCTTGAAAAGCTCGATCTGGATATCAGGGGTTATGACGCTAATCCAAGAGTACTTGAGTACACCACCAAGAATATTGAAAATGCAGGTTTAGATGACCATATTCGATTGGCACACAAGCCGATCGATCAATTTGGTAAGCCAACAGCTGAACGTGGTCTATTACTCACTAACCCTCCTTACGGTGAGCGTTTGGGTGAAGTAGAGGATTTAATACCGCTTTACCAAAAGTTGGGGACAGTGTTGCAGAAGAATTTTCATGGTTGGCGGGCCGCCATTTTTACCGGCAATCTTGACTTAGGTCGTGAAACTGACCTTTCACCGACCAAGCAATACAGCCTATTTAACGGAACTATTCCATGTAAGTTATTGATCTTTGAGGATATGACATCCAAGTCTGCAAGCATTGCGGCTCGTTTAAGTACACCAGCTCCAGCACTTCAATTGACTGAGGGTGCCACAATGGTACTCAACCGCCTCAAGAAGAATCAGCGAAAGCTAGACGGTTGGCGTAAGAAGTCAGGTATAACCTGTTATCGGCTTTATGATGCAGATATTCCAGAGTATGCAGTAGCGGTAGATATCTATGAACAGTCAATTTATGTGCAGGAATATGCGCCACCCAATACAATCTCTGAAAAAATCGCTCGCGAGCGCTTTGCTGAAATTAAGCTGGCAATTAAAGAGTTTTCAGCCGCCTTTAAAGGCAAAATTTACTACAAAGAACGGCGGCGACAAAAAGGTGATAGTCAGTATGAAAGACTCAATGAGGGCGTGAGTGATACGTTGCAGGTCGGTGAGGGAAAGGCGCAGTTTGAAGTTAATTTATCTGATTATTTAGATACAGGCTTATTTTTAGATCATCGTCCCGTGCGCTCATTGATTGGTGATCTGGCGGCAGGTAAGCGATTCTTGAACCTATTTTGCTATACAGCAGCAGCGTCTGTGCAAGCGGCCCTAGCAGGTGCGAGTAGCTCTTTAAGTATAGACATGTCCAACACCTACCTAGACTGGGCGCAACGAAATTTTGATCTCAACAGTTTGCGTGCCGGTAAGCACAAGCTATTGAGGGCTGACTGCTTAAAATGGCTTGAAGCTGAAGGCGAGCAGTATGATGTTATATTTTTAGATCCCCCGACATTTTCGAACTCAAAGAAGATGGATACTGTACTTGATATTCAGCGTGATCACGGGGACTTGATTCGCGCATCCATGGGCAAGCTCGCTTCAGGTGGCACCTTAGTTTTTTCCAATAACTTCCGCAAATTTAAAATGGATGAGTTAACTTTGCGTCAGTTTGACTGTGAAAACATTACTCCAAAGACACTGGATATTGATTTTGAGCGAAACCCTAGAATTCATAACGTGTGGTTAATTACCCGGCGAGAAACCTTTGGTTAGTGGTATAAATAAAACAAAGATTCAGTCGTTATCAGGCAGTAGCTCGGATGACCTTGCCGATGTTCTACAGAAAATTTCGGCGTGGTGCGCAGATAATGATATTCAGTTTGACAACTATGGCGAAGGTAAGTTGATTGCAGATTTTGAATCTAAAATTGCCGGCTTACTTGGGTTTCCTGCTGCACGGTTTATGCCAAGTGGCGTCCTTGCTCAGTTGATTGCCTTAAAAATCTGGTGTGACGAATCGGGTAGTAACCACTTCGGAATGCACCCAACTTCTCATCTTGAACTACATGAAGAGCAAGCATATTCTCATCTCTATAATCTTCGGGCGACGTTATTAGGCCCTCATGACTCTCCGCTGCTAGCTAAGCATCTTGAAAACATAGATCAAAACATGGCCGTATTACTAACTGAATTACCCATTAGAGAAGCGGGTGGACAGCTACCTAGCTGGCATCAGCTAAAAGCATTGGTGGCTCAGTGCAAAAAACAGGGTATGCGCGCCCATCTCGACGGTGCGAGGTTATGGGAGACCCAGCCTTTTTATGGGAAAGATTACAATGAGATATGTGAGGGCTTTGACTCCGTTTATGTGTCTTTTTATAAAGGGATTGGTGCGTTGCCAGGCGCTATGTTGCTAGGCTCTGTAGAGTTTATTGAGCAGGCGAAGCGTTGGCAACGAAGAGCAGGGGGGACAATTCAGACATTAGCCCCTCAGGTTGCTTCTGCGGCTATGCTGTTTGATACGCGAATAGCCTCTATGGCTGGGTTTTGTTCACGCGCTAAAAGTTTGGCTACGGTAATGCAGAGTATCCCCTTTGTGAAGTGTGTCCCTCGTGAGCCTCAGGTAAACATGATGCATGTTGTGTTACCGTTTTCTGTCGACTGCGCCGAAGCAGCAAGAGATCAGATAGTATTACAAGATGGACTAAGGCTATTTGGAAGAGCGATAAAAGTAGGAGAAAAGGAATCTTATTTTGAATTAACCGTGGGCGATAATTTACTGGGTATTTCTGATAATCAGGTCGCGGAAGTGTTTGAGCGGTTTATGGTTATTGGCCAGCAGTGGACCGCCATTCATGAATAACCTAGGTTTTTGAGGCATGCATCGGAGGCTATTGAAATGAATGCTGAATTAATTATTTATACCGGTGATTATTGCCATCTTTGTGAGCATGCTAAAGAGCTTCTGCGGCCATTACTGGAACAAAAAGGAGTAGTGCTTAGAGAAGTGAGTATTGGCTCTGATAAGGCCTTAAAAGACCGATATGGTTTGCGTATTCCGGTTGTGCTTTTACCTGATGGAAGAGAGAAAGGTTGGCCCTTTACCGCTGCGCAAATCTCCCATCTAATCGGTTAAGCAGGTCTAGGTAGAAAATTTAGCAAGGTACCGATCGATAGCATTAGCAAATTCCATTGTATCTCTTTGCGAGAGTGGCGGTGGACCTCCGCCAACCTGCACTCCGCTGTTTCTCATTGAATCCATAAAATCACGCATATTCAGCCGTGCTTTGATATTTGCCGCTGTGTAAAGTTCACCTCTTGGGTTGAGGGCTTTGCCACCTTTATCTATTACCTCTGCCGCTAGCGGTATATCAGCGGTGATGACCAAGTCATCCTTTTCAACGAGGCTAACAATATGATCATCAGCAACGTCAAACCCTTGACTGACTTGAATCGAGCGTACGGTGGGAATTCTGGGTATAGATAGTGGCTGGTTGGCCACCAAAATTACCTCTATTCCGGTGCGTTGTGATATCCGATAGAGAATGTCCTTTACCGTTCCCGGGCAGGCATCAGCATCGACAAAAATTTTAATCATTAGAAGGTGTCTCTGCGTTAAAAGTCGTCAGGGCTCCCGAGTTTATTTTAATCTTCTTGAAAAATCTATTTTATCCACGCACGACATGCAACAAACCCTTGTAACTGGGACTGTACAGAGTAGAATGCCGTCATCTAAACAACTCATGTGGCCTTTAGTAAAGGTCACCACTGAAAAGGACGTTATTATGCCACTTATTACTCTCCCCGATGGTTCCCAGCGCAATTTCGACAACCCCGTGTCCGTCATTGATGTGGCCTCAGATATAGGGCCTGGGCTGGCCAAAGCGACGATTGCCGGAATGGTCAATGGTCAAGAAGTAGACTCATCACATATTATAGACCGAGATTCTGAGTTATCTATTTTGACGGATCGCAGTAATGAGGGTTTATTTATTATCCGTCACTCCACGGCCCATTTGATGGCAATGGCAGTGAAGCAATTATTTCCAGCTGCACAGGTAACGATTGGACCAGTCATTGAAGATGGTTTTTATTATGATTTTGCGTTCGAGCGACCGTTTACGCCAGAGGATTTAGAGACCATAGAAGCCCGAATGGCAGAGTTAGTAAAGCAAGATCATGAGATCTCCCGTGAAGAGTGGGATCGCGATGAAGCTGCTGTTTTCTTCAAAAGTATTGGAGAGGACTATAAAGCTGAGATAATTGCCAGTATCCCCGCTGATCAGACGATTAGTCTTTACCGTCAAGGCGAGTTTGTAGACCTTTGTCGAGGGCCTCATGTGCCATCGACTGGAAAATTACCTATATTTAAACTAACCAAAGTCGCAGGCGCCTATTGGCGTGGCGATAACAATAATGAAATGTTACAGCGTATTTATGGAACTGCTTGGGCTAACAAAAAAGAGCTTAAAGCTTATGTCAACAGGCTTGCTGAAGCTGAAAAGCGTGACCACCGTAAAATCAATAAGAAGCTTGGTTTGTATCATATGCAGGAAGAAGCTCAAGGGTCTATCTTTTGGCACCCTAAGGGCTGGAGTATTTACAACACGATAGAAAAGTTTATGCGCGAGAAGCAGGTCGAGCAGGGTTATCAGGAGATTAAAACGCCCCAAATCGTCGACTTTAGTCTTTGGGAGAAATCCGGGCATGCCGATAAATTTGGTGATGATATGTTCACGCTATCCACCGATGATCGCAATTTTGCCATAAAGCCTATGAATTGCCCGTGTCATGTGCAAGTTTTCAATCGCGGGTTGAAGAGTTACCGCGATTTGCCGCTGCGCCTTGCTGAATTTGGCTCTTGCCATCGTAATGAGCCATCTGGCTCGTTACATGGAATCATGCGTGTGCGGTCATTTACTCAGGATGATGCTCATATCTTTTGTACAGAAGAGCAAATACAGCCAGAAGTCGCTCAGTTTATTGATTTTCTACATGAGGTTTATACTGAGTTTGGCTTTGACGATATTATTTATCGGCTATCTACTCGTCCAGAACAAAGAGTTGGATCTGACGAAGATTGGGATCGCGCAGAAAAGGCGCTAGCTGACGCTTTAAACGCCAAACAGTTACCCTGGCAAGAGTTGCCTGGTGAGGGTGCTTTTTATGGCCCTAAGATTGAGTTTTCATTAAAAGATTGTATTGGTCGAGTTTGGCAATTGGGTACCGTCCAGGTAGATTTTTCTATGCCAGGACGTTTGGATGCTCAGTATGTGGCTGAGGATGGTAGCCGTCAGGTTCCTGTGATGTTGCACCGTGCTATTTTGGGTTCGTTTGAGCGTTTTATTGGCATTTTAATTGAAAATTATGAAGGGGCATTTCCGTTCTGGTTAGCGCCGGAACAAGCTGCTGTTATCAATATTACCGATTCTCAGGCCGATTATGCACAAGAAGTGACCAAAAAGTTGCAAAATAACGGATTTAGAGTGATTTGTGACTTGAGAAACGAGAAGATCGGCTTTAAAATCCGCGGTCACTCCATGCAACGTGTTCCGTATCTACTCGTTGTTGGTGATAAAGAAAAAGAGTTGCGTACGGTAGCTGTTCGAACTCGCGATGGTGAAGACCTTGGCAGTATGCCTTTAGACCAAGTTATCTCATTGTTTGCGGAGGCAACAGAGCGCCGTGGACGTGTTTTTGTAGAAACGGAGTAAAGAGTATTAAAAAAGACAGTAAGCGGGCTCGTCTCAATGACGATATAACCTCACCCGAAGTTCGTTTGGTTGCTTCAGATGGAAGCCAAGTTGGTGTAGTTACCCTGACGGTGGCTCTGGAGACAGCTCAGAAAGAGACCTTGGATTTGGTGGAAATTTCACCGGATGCTGAGCCTCCAGTCTGTAAAATAATGGATTACGGAAAGCACGTCTTTGACATTAAGAAGAAAGTGGCTCTGCAGAAAAAGAAACAGAAGCAGACGCAGGTAAAGGAAATGAAATTCCGACCTGGAACTGACCAAGGCGACTATGAAATTAAGTTGCGCAATTTGGTTCGGTTCTTGGAAAATGGTGATAAAGCTAAAGTTACTCTGCGATTTCGCGGACGTGAAATGGCTCACCAGCAGCTTGGTATGGAAATGATGAAACGTGTAGAAGCGGATCTCACCGAGTTGGCCCAAGTGGAGCAGTATCCTAAGATGGAAGGTCGTCAGATGACCATGGTACTAGCCCCGCGCAGCAAGAAGACATAATTAACGCGACCCGCGTTCAGCCACTTTTTTTGGCAGGCTGTCCGGGCGTATCTTCTTGTCACTTAACCTCACGATTATTGGAGAAATGAAATGCCAAAAGGTAAGACCCATAGTGGAGCTGCAAAACGCTTCAAAAAAACGGCTTCTGGTTATAAGCATAAGCACCAGCACAAAAGCCATATTCTCACCAAAATGACTACAAAACGTAAGCGTCAGTTGCGTGGCACCAGCATTCTTAATGCTGCGGATAAGCCTCGGGTAGATCGCATGTTGCGGAATGTATAAGTCACATAACTAAATTGGTAGGAGAATATAATGGCTAGAGTAAAACGTGGTGTAGAGGCTAATCGCCGACACAAGAAAATTTTAAAGCAGGCAAAAGGTTACTATGGAGCTCGTAGTCGCGTTTATCGCGTTGCAGTTCAAGCAGTGACCAAAGCAGGGCAGTATGCGTATCGTGACCGTCGTGTCAAAAAGCGCACTTTCCGTCGTTTATGGATCGCACGAATTAATGCACAGTCACGTGTTGAAGGTTTGTCGTATAGCCGATTCATTAATGGCCTAAGTAAAGCAGGGGTAGAGCTTGACCGTCGCGTACTAGCTGATTTGGCAGTGCATGATAAAGCTGCCTTTGGTGCGGTTGTCAATCTAGCGAAAGCAGCCCTGGCGTAGCACCTGCCTTAGTTAAGCCTGTGCCACATCTGCTTATTTGCGGATTGTGACTTAGCAAATCAAATGGGGAATGGGCATTAGCCCTTTCCCTATTTTTTTATCAGTAATAAGATAGCACCTACAGATTGTTAAAGTGATCAATAATGACTGAACTAGAACAGATTGCAAAACAAGCCGAATCGTCAATAGTTGCCGCTGAAAAGCTTAGTGCATTGGACGATCTTCGTGTCGAGTACCTTGGTAAGAAAGGTAGGCTAACAGGCCTTCTTAAAGGCCTAGGCAGATTGTCGGCTGAAGAACGCCCGGCAGCGGGCGCTAAAATAAATGATGTCAAACAAAGCCTACAAGAGCTTATTGGGCAGCGAAAAGCTTATTTTGAGAGTATCGACCTTGATGCCAAGCTCGCCGAAGAGACAATTGATGTCACCTTGCCGGGTCGTGGTGAAGATGTTGGCGGCCTCCATCCAGTCACTCGTACGATGGAGAGAATCGAAGGGTTCTTTAGTCGGATTGGTTATGATGTTGAAGTTGGTCCGGAGATTGAGGACGACTACCACAATTTTGAAGCTCTCAATATACCATCGCATCACCCCGCGAGAGCCATGCATGATACGTTTTACATTGATCCGACAACCGTTTTACGTACACACACGTCGCCGGTTCAAGTGCGAACGATGGAGCGCAATGCGCCGCCAATAAGAATTATCTGTCCAGGGCGAGTCTATCGCTGCGATTCGGATTTGACGCATACGCCAATGTTCCATCAGGTAGAGGGTCTAGTGGTAGATAAAGATATCAGCTTTGCAGACCTCAAAGGGGTTATCGATCAATTCCTTAAGGCGTTTTTTGAAGCGGATTTGCCAGTCAGATTTAGACCTTCTTATTTTCCGTTCACTGAGCCGTCCGCCGAGGTTGATATACAGTGTACTAACTGCCGTGGCGAAGGCTGTCGTGTATGTAGCCAAACAGGTTGGCTGGAAGTAATGGGTTGCGGCATGGTGCACCCAAATGTATTGGAGCATTGTGATGTGGATACTGATACTTTCACCGGATTTGCCTTTGGAATGGGTGTTGAGCGACTAGCAATGTTGCGCTATGGCGTAAATGATTTACGTCTATTCTTCGAAAACGATCTTCGTTTTCTTAAACAATTTTAAACTGGGGTAACTTATGAAATT
>ENA-ORXF01000497-ORXF01000497.1-marine-metagenome-genome-assembly--contig:-NODE-497-length-28461-cov-11.895399_pt1 | contig 28461 bp, 45 predicted proteins | sample MGYA00237864_ERZ511476 | MGnify/ENA primary metagenome ERZ511476 (study PRJEB26306, sample SAMN06343908) | marine metagenome | isolation source: coastal waters | place: Atlantic Ocean: West Antarctic...
GCGTGAGTTACACACTTACCTGCTGTTACTGCAGCAGAACCCATCTTACAGTAACGGTATGTAGTGTTACCGTACAGAAGCTTACTGCCGATTGGAAAGAGTTGAGAAGCACCTGAAGTAAACGGGTCTACTGTTCCATAAGTGCTTGCACCTTTACCTACAATGTAATCAGTAGCAGCATAACCTGCAGCTTCAGTGTACTGTACGTGTCCACCACCAGTAGTTTGTAGTCCACCTGTAATGTCAATGCCATTGCCAAATGTAATATTACTTTGGTACTCTTCAATACCTTCTGTGAGAATAGTAGTTGCCATGAGTTTATTTCCTTCTGTGTGGTATTACCACTTTGTTTGTTTCTGTGGGTATGCCACTATTTTATAGTTTTTTTCTTAGGAACACAATAGGCAACTGCCCTATCTTCTGGGGCTATGCCATGTGTGCTATATCGTCTAGTTATTTCTCTAGCATAGTAATTGCAATGTTCTATATTGTCAAATACCATTGTATCCTCTATAGGTTCCCTGTCTATACCAAGGTATAGTACAAGTACAAAGGTATACATTACATTAGTTCAAAGTGAGGTGCATCAATAAATGGTCTACGATCTTGTGATCTACGTAGGTCTACATAACTATTCATAGCCTCTTCCATAGAACCATCCCACTCAGCAATATTACCTACTGACCAAGCTGCTCCCCATTTAATAGGTACACCGTGAATACGGGCAGCATCAGCCATAGCATCAGCTAGATCATCATACATATTTAAAGCCCATGTAATGTTAGGGCCAACATAAGCTACTAGATCAACTGCACGGCCTTCTAGGTGTTTGCTTTTCATAGTTTGTGATGCACCTTTAGCTACCAAGGCTTCCTGCTCGGCTAGTGTACGCATACCACAGGTAACACCAAAGTCTACTTTAGTCATGTCAATAGCAGTATTAACTACTGTTATTAACCCAGCATCAATGCCACCAAGTCTATCTATGCTACGTGATGATAACTTAAATCCCATTTGTTTTTTCCTTTATGAGCTTTGATTGCTCTCGTATTAACTCTTGTTGTTTTTCTAATGCTACATACTGTTTATCAGTTTCACTTAACTGTGGCATTTTTACAACATTACTTCTTTCCAAAAAACTTACTCACTGAACGCATCCCTATGCTGGCACTAACAATCCCACCTAATGCAATCTGATACCACTGAGGCATTACCTCTAGTGAAGCAAACCCTTGTGCTACTATTTCATTACCCCAATCCCCACAAAATGCTAGGATAAGAGGGATACTAAATAGTAATGTAATCCATTCATCTTTCCATGAGTTCTCAGTAGCTCTCATTGCTTCTAAGTCCCAGTCAATCTCTCCTGTAAGCTGTTTCTTCTTAATCTCAGCTTCAGTTAGTTTGATCTGTGTCTTACCATCTATGATACTGGTGGCTAGACCAGTAAGGCTACCTATTAGTTGACCAATCATTTAAACATTCCTGTTTTCCTGTAGTCAATCATACCACCTTTATTTTGTTTAATCTTTCTTTTATCGTTCATATATAGTCTAGGGAAAACTAAACCCATCGCATCTTTAAATTTACCTGTATCTACGTAAGTATCAAAAACTTGTTTCATTGCAGACCATCTAAGGCTTTGTTGTTCATCAAAGTCACTGCCTTTACTGGAATGTTGGCTCCCAGATTTTTTAGCTATTTCTTCTAGCCTAGTCATCTTTGCTGCTAAACCTTTAGGTATTTCTTTATCAGCCATTAGTGTTTCTCATTTCCTAACCATACTGCAAAGCAACCAGTTAAAGCTCCCATACAGATAGATACTAAACCTGACTGTTGGATAGAGGGGTCAGGTAGTGTCATAAACCAGTGTACTGCTTGATAAGTTAATACTGTTACTGCTAACATCGTAATACGGGGCATGATCTGCCACTTAAGTACACGTTCCATAATAATCTCTGGCATTATTCCCAATCCCTCTTTTTTCGTGGTTGAAATACGTCACTGGCCTCAAGATGACCCTCTAGGTACATGGCTCTCTCAACATGATCTAGGGTATACTTAACGCCAGTGCCTTGAAATATTGCTTCTCTTACGTAGAACACATCAGATCGTGGAATATGTACCCTACGTAGCCTACCTTCATCTTCATCAGCTAAAGCTTTGTAAAATTCTTCTAACACATTGTCGTGTGAATACATAGTAGGCAATTTAATATCCTTAGTTATACTTTTAAAACACTTTAAGTCAAGCTTTATTATTGATACGACAGAAAAAAGTTGTCTTATCCTTAAAGGATTTGTCCTTTAATACTAATTACTATTAGTAGATAGTAATTATTAGTCCTTAAAGTATTATCTTAAGGTAATTATACCACAAAAAACTTTAATGTCAATTAAAATATAACTATCATTAGTAAATAGTACAAAATAAATTGATACCATTGCAAAAATGCTACATTAATCCTTCTCCCTCCTGTCGTACCCTAAAAAATTCCTTATCGTTATCATAATAGGGAATACTTTAAGGTATACCCTAAAGATATATTTGCCCCACTAAAGATAAGTTTAACAGTCAGTAGTAAATAAGCTTAGTTTATTAATTATTTAAAGAGTATCCCCCTATATCCTATGTGGTTACCAACTTAAAATACCCCCCTCTGTCATTAAGCATACACGTATACGTACATCCCCCCAGTGGCCCATGCCGGGGGTAGGCATACATGATCGGATGTGCAGGGGAAAATAGAATATTTTCCTACGTGAGAGGCTAAGCCATTGAAATACATTGTTTCTAGAAACAATAAGGGATTGTCTATGTATAGAATCGGAGATTCTAAGGGGGATTCTGAGCTTTGGTACTTGTACCAAGAGACAACCATAACCCCTTCGGGGTTCATTGCAGGATCACATACCCCATGCTTTTCCTTGCGCATAATGCCCACCAAAAGATCAACTTCTTTTACTCTAAAGAGTAAGTCTATTCATGGAGCTTCCATGATTAACTAGCCCTAAAGGGCTAAAAAGTGTTTGACAATCGGTTTTCGATCTGTCTTTATAAGGGGGTCAAGCCGATTTGGTTTGGCAATAACCCTTTAGTAATCGGAGATTACAACATGGCAAATTCTGCAACTCTACCTTCGGTAAGCCTCGACACTCAATTCAAACTAGGACGTAAGTCCTATACCATGGCTTCAGCCATTGACCATGTCGTAGCTTGCTACGATAAGCTGCACCTCCTCCAAGAGGAGAGCTTGGACTTGTACCGTGAAATTGGAAATTTCATACTACAGACTAAGAGTCTGTTCGGTGGAAACAAAAAGGCCTACGGCCAATTCATAGCTGGAACCGATTTCTCTAATGAGGCTGTTTCACAGCCTGACAAATATGATAGTGAGTTCATAGCAACTCACTGGGGTAAAATCCAGACTTTAAATAAGTCTGGTAAGCTTAACAGCTTGACTCCGTCAAGGATCAGACAGCTTCTGCAAGAAGCTTACCCTGAACTGAAAAAGAAGCCTACGGCTTCCAAAGGAGCTGGCAATGTTTCCAAAGGAAAGAAAGGAGCCAAAGGCTCTGAAACTTCTAAAGAAGCTACGGTAGTTAAGCAGACTGTCTTTCAGACAGAGAAGCCAACAAATGAGAAAGAGATGGCAAAGCAAGCTTTCGATTATCTCGAAGAGATGGGTTTTAAAAGATCCGATTTCGCCAAAGAGCTTGCAAAGCTCTACAAGAAGTAATTGGTTTGGCTCCCTTCGGGGGGCCTTCCACTCCCTGTTTCAAGTACTATCGTAGATAGTATTTCAATCATGGAGTTTCCATGAATAACCTTAATACGGAGTATTAAAATGCATTATCAAGGTGTTGCTGTTACTTGGTTGGAAGATAGATACTATCTTCTTTATGATGGTTGCCCAGATGACTATCTGAAAGATAGTTCTGGCGAATATCTTTACATCAAAGATGTAACAAAAGCTGAAGGCTATATCGACTGCCTTATCCATCTTGGATGGATATAATGGAAGATGTAATCTTGTTCTTTTCATGGTCACTAAAACTTGTTTTAGTTGTTGCCATTCTGCTATTAGTAGCAGCTTTATGATCTGAGTGCTCTCTATGAGAGCATTCTAATCATGGAGTTTCCATGAACACAAACTCTTTCAGAGTTTATTTTTTCTTCGTCACATAATGTGTGGGGGGTTAGACCCCTGCTCAAAACAAGGAGTATACTATGTTTATTAAGGTATCATCAGCATTAACAGGTAAGACAAGGCTTAAAGATATAGACGTTACCTCAAATCAAATGGAAGATTGGAAGGGTGGTACACTTATACAGTATGCTATGCCTGATGTATGCGAGGAAGACCGGGACTTTATCAAAGGTTTATTCTGGGATGAGCTAGGTTGGGACAAGGTGTAATGGTACTAGGTGTAAGTAGACGGGAACGTGAAGCTCTCCGAGCAGATAAGGCTTGGACTAGTGTTTGGCATAGACAAATGCTTAACTTTCAACGGGGCTTGACAAACGATAAGACCGATGCCATAACTAATGGTGTCAGAACGAAACCTAATCATGGAGATTACATGAATGACTTACTTAGTTTACCAAAGGCCAATCAGTAACACCACTAAACACATCATAAATGATGCTCCAACTAGTGACTTTGCTGAAGCATACTATGGGTTACTCATGCCCACTGAGGATAATGTAGAAGCATTAGTATCTACTGCTTTGTATTGGGATATTTATAGACCTACTATGATTATCTCAGCAGATGATGGAGTATCTCTTTCATTACATGAAACCTTTGATGCAGGTAATGGATACCCTAAGCAGGGTATTAATGTATCTTCTTTAGGTAAGCATCCCTCTATGTCAGTAGGTGATCTAGTCGTAGACCTATACGTGAATCATGTGTATGTATGTATGCCTACAGGTTGGCATCATATCTCTAATGGTGAACTTAAACTTTCAATCTAATCATGGAACTTCCATGAACACAAAGGAGAATACAATGTCTGTAGATATATATTTTAATCTTCATAAGAAGGTGTTTAGTGTACGTCACAAAGGTAAGGTGATTGAACATGCTACTGCATTAACAGTAATGAACCCTAAGTTTGTAGTGCAACCTGCTGGTAGGGCTAAGGTACTTAGAGATAAGGTTAAGAATGTACATGCCTTTGTTCGTACTGATGCTATGTGGACTGTAGAAACTGATCTTAACTATGAGTTTTGTGAGCCGTTTCTCCCTTCAGAAAGGGTTAAGTACAACCCTTACATGGCTGATACCTTTGTGTCTTGTGATACAGGTGATGCAATACATGAAGCCAAACATGCTTGGCTCACTATTGACAATGATAATAAACCCTGTATAAATATTGTTAGAAGTTCAAACGAAATCTAATCATGGGGCTTCCATGATAACAATCGGAGATTACAATGACTAACGTAACAACAGCAGAACTTAATGATCTATTCAGATACTGTGCTGATATAGGTATGTATGCTACAGACCGAGCTATAAATAATACAGCTAACCATGAAGGATCATGTGATCATCGTACTGATTACTGTGATAAGACATGTTATAACGTAAAGTTATATAAGATATATCCTAAGATGGCTGACCGTGATGATAGGTGTGAGACTATCTGGGCCAAGCTTAACCGCCACAACTCTAACTTCACCAAGTTCTTTAGTCGTAAACGTAAGCAGACTAGCCGTGTTCGTCACATGACTAGGGGTGAGGCATTCAAAACATCTATAGATGTATACCGTGTTAAGACTATGTGCTTGCTTAACCCTGATCAGCTATGGTGGATACCTACCAGAGCATGGCGCAACCCAAGGCTCAAGGTCTTGATAGAAAAAGAATTGATGCCATTAGATAATTGTGCTATCAATGCATCCTTTGACCCATCTAATACAGATGAGGAATGGAAGATGATGCAGGACTCTGATTGGAACATTATGTTCTATGGTGATGATGCCTTGACAATTGATCCTGTCTATGGCAAAAAGATGTTCAAGTGTCCTAAGACTTGGAAGAAAATGTCTGGACATTGTGATACATGTAAAGCAGGTTGCTTTGCACAGAAGACAATAGGACGTACACAAATTGTACACCTATCACAACACTAACAAACCATTCATGGAACTCCCATGATTAACCCTGAAGAGGAATAGAATATGCCTTTCGATATGATCCCAGCCGACCTAGACTTTGACGTAGCATTTGAAGAAACAAAGTTTGATGGTAAGAAGTATGTACTTAATCAAGACACTGGGGAATACCTTGGTGTCGTAGGTAAAGACTTTACCTGTGCTTCACATGGTGACTTCTTCCGCAACGTAGTTGATACAGCTACCAATGAACTTGGTGAGCATGAGTTAGCTAATGCTAACTATAACTTCCAATCAGCTAGGGGTGGTGCTTGGGCTATGCTCGACATTACATTACCTAATGTGACTGAGACTATTGTTACTGATAAGCATGAGACTTCTATTGCTAATCGTATCATTGGTCTACATGGCATTGATGGTAGCTGTAGTAATCAGGTATACTTTGGTGCTATTGATTTCTTCTGTACTAATGGTATGATTACTGGTGATCACGATAAGGTACGTAGGAAGAACTCTTCTGGGTTTTCCTTAGAGAACTTTGTTAGTGAGCTTAAGAGAGCTAGGTCTGACTTCTATGATCGTGCAGCAAAGCTGCAAGTATGGGCTAAGACTTCCCTTAAGAATGTAGATATCAAGACATTGCTAGATGATATCATTACCTCTAACCGTAAGGCAGAGAAGATGTATGAGTTGTACTGTAGTGAGGCTACAGTACGAGGTCATAATAAGTGGGCCTTGTACTCTGCCTTTACTAACTATGCATCCTATGCTGATGAACGTAATGGTTTTAACCTACGTAATACAGCTAATGATACTAATGCTATCTCCATGTGGGGTAGAGAACAGGAAGTTACTAAGTGGGTGAGTGACAATCGTTTTCAAATGCTTGAAGCAGCTTAACTAAACAGTGGAGGTTCTAATCATGGAGCCTCCATGAATACAATCCTTGAAAGGAAACACTATGACTAAACTTGATCATCAAAAATCAGCAGTAGATTGGGCAGCAGAACGTAAGTTAAGAGAAGAAGAGTTAGATAACAAAGCTAACTTTCTTACACAGCAACAACGTGATGCAATCTTAATTGTACAGAAAGCATTAACAAGTGCTGAGTTTGATTTACGTGAGATGTTTGACTTGACAATGGATAGTGCAAGAGATATCTCTAGTGCAGAATGGAGATTACGTTCTGCATTCCCTAACATTGGTAGACTAGCTCAAGGAGAGGAAGATTAATATGTTTATGATCTTAGCAACTAAGCCATTGAATGATGGCACTGAAGGTTTTCGGTTTAACTTAATGGGTAACAAAGGAGTGTACCGTAAACGATCTCGTAAGAGCCGAGGCTGGCTCAATGTATCTCATGGTGAGATGAAAGGATATCATATGGGTAAACGTAGCCTGTACATACACAAGCCTCAAGCATCTAAGATGGGACACTTTGCAGGATGAACTATCACTACGTAGTAGAGATGGAAGTAGATGAACTGGAAGAGTGTCTCATTATGAGATGCTCAACCTTTCAAGGTGCTAGTTACGTATGTGATATACTTAGTGAACATTTTCCTTATGCAGTCTTTGATGTAGCAGAAGAGATACCTGCAATACATCTAAGGGACTATGATCCAGAAAGGTATGCAGAGATACGTGAATTAATACCACCACCTAAAGGTAAGAGTAGACCTAACCTTATAGTAGTAGACGGAGGTAAAGAATGATATGTACTACGTTAAAGTAACAGAAGGAGATAACATTGTAGCATCTACACTATCAGATATCTTATCAGAGGCTGTGTCTTTTGGTAACAGAGTATCTTATAAAGGTAATACAGTTACTGTATACGAAGCAGTACAAAGTCTTTGTGAGTTAGAGTTGACACATAAAGTATTATCTTGGACAGATGATGGAGCCTTAGACGTATAACAAATAGGAGTCCTGTCATGGGACTCCACTATAAATGGAGTTAATATGTACCGTTACACACAGAAGATAAAACTAAAAGACAGTATCTCTTGGAGGTTTATACCACCACAGGATGCTATCAATGCTGGTATTGTGACCAGACAAACATTTAAAGATGGTAGAACTGCTAGGTATGAGATACCTAGATTAATAAAAAGAGTTGAGGCATTTAGGAATGGTGAGTTAGTAGCAGGTAATGTAGGCCCAGCCAGTAACTTAACACAGGTATATAAATATTATAGTAATACTACACACTTTAAATCTTTAGCACCTAACTCCCAAAAGAACTACGACTATACTATGAGTGCTATTGCTGATACTATTGTATATAATAAACCTTTAGGATTATTTAAGATAAGTTCTTTGAATGGTTTGAATTGTTCAGAGGCATACACTACATGGGTAGAAGATGTTAGTGTATCTAAGGCTAACCAATGCTCAAGAATGTTATCATTAATAATAAACTTTTGTATTAGTATGAACATTATTCAGTACAACCCTATGTCTGCTGTTAAAAAACTTAAACATGAAACACAATCTGTTGTATGGATGCAACAGGAAGTAGAAGATTTTTTAGAGGTATCGTTTTCTAAGTTCAGATGGCGTAACATTGGCTTGATAGCAATGATGTGCTACGAATGGGCGCAAAGACCTAATGATATAAGATTACTTAAGTGGTCTTCTATAGATATAAATAAAGAAGTAGTAACTATTAAACAAACTAAAAGAGGTGCTACTGTAGAGTTACCTATAAGTACTGAGCTTATTACTATGCTTATACAACAGAAGAAAGATTGGGGCTTTCAGGATTATGTAGTACCCTATGAGAGGCCAGCAGACAGGGCTTACAGACCGTTAGAAAGAAGTCAGATATCCTATCTAGCTAATGAGGTTAAAGAGGTAGCCAAGCTACCACCAGAGTTAAAGATAGGTGGACTAAGAAAGAGTGGTATAGTTGAGATGATTGATGCTGGTGTAGATCACCTACAGATTATGTCTGTTACAGGTCATCAAAACATATCATCTCTTGGGCCGTATCAAAAACATACTTTAGCTGCAGCCAAGTCTGCATTAAAAAAGAGAGGTCAAAGATGATAAATAGGGAGACACACAAAGAGTTATGTGAAAAGTATGCAGAGCTAAAAAAACAGTATGGCTTAGGTCGTGAACAATATGCCAAACTTAAACGTGACTCTGACTATTGGGAAACTCAGGCTAAGACTTTACGTACTCGTAATGAACAGCTACTAGATGACGTAAACATTCTATCTGCACAGCTAAGAATATGGAAAGGCACTGGTCTATGAGTGATGAGGTCAAAGCTGCAGCACAGGTACAGGCAGAGCAAGCCTTTGATGGCTTCATGTACTGGATGAAGAAAGGTACGATCTGGTCTTGCATAGTCCTTGGTCTTGTAGTCTTTGGTTGTAATGCTGGTGTTGAGGATGATGCCTACCCTGCATACAATGGTGAGCAGTATGCACCAACTAACATGGGAAATGATTAAGATGATTGAAGTATATGTACTATTCACAACACTAGGACTACACGGTATTTACAAACGCAAAGAACTTGCAGAAGAAAGAGGCAGACTTGTAGCTAAAAAGTTTAACGTAGACTGGCACGTAGAGACTTGGGAGTTGACTGATGATTGATGTAACATACATAGACCACATGGGCAGTGACCTGTCTGTAGTCAATGCAGCACGTGTATCCTTTGGTAAGAAGAGTGAGGCACTTGGTACGTCAGGCGTAGTGGGTGAACCTATGACCCCTATACTTAATGACCCTGACAAGAATCTAATCAAGTACCTAGCCAAGCATAAACACATGTCACCCTTTGGTCATGCCTTTGCGTCCTTTCATGTCAAGGCTCCGATATTTGTAGCTAGACAACTGGTCAAGCATAAGTTCTTACGTTGGAATGAGATCAGTCGTAGGTATGTAGATGATAAGCCTGAGTTCTATGAGCCTGATGAGTGGCGTGGTAAAGCTAATGATAAGAAGCAAGGCAGTGCTGGTAAAATTGCATCAGGCTCACCTGACATATTATCTTTTCATTTAAATAAGGTGGCATTAGATAACTATAAACTGTTACTTCATCATGGTGTATGCCCAGAGCAAGCACGTATGGTGTTGCCACAAAGCACCATGACTGAATGGTATTGGTCAGGTAGCCTTGACGCCTTTATAGATATGTGTAATCTTAGGTGCAAAGAGGATACTCAATATGAGACACGATTAGTAGCAGACTATATAAGGGTAGAAATGATGAAGCTATTCCCCGTATCAGTAGAGGCTTTAGTACGATGACTGACACACCACACCTACCCTGCCCTTATGAAGACTGTGCATCATCTGATGCATTCAGTTGGAACGATGATGGCTATGGCTTCTGTCATAGCTGTCACAATGCCTACCCTATGAAAAACATGCCTGTCATTTTTGACTGGGCCAAGGAGGAATACCCTTTGGAAGATAAACGACAACCACAAAACATACCTGTTCAAGGTGTGAAGTATACTGATATTAGAAGCATAGACCCTGATGTGTGTAAGCTGTATGGTATACAGATACAGACAGGCCCAAAGGGTGAAGAGGTACGGTATGCATTCAAGTACCCACATACTATTAAGTACCGTATGTGCAATGACAAATCTAAATCATGGATCAAAGATCGTGGTGTAGGTATGAATCATTTGTTTGGGCCAGAGTTTAATGCTGGTACAGGTAAACGTATCTATCTAACTGAGGGTGAGTTTGATGCTGCTAGTCTGTATCAGATACTAGGTAAGACATTCCCTGTTAAGTCCTTGCCTTCATCCTCTATTGGTGAGAAGTTCATCAAGCATAACATGAAGTATCTATCTTCATTCAAAGAAGTTGTGTATGCTGGTGAGCTAGATGATCCCGGACGTAGGGCAGCTAACAAACTATACCAAGCATTTCCTGATAAGTTTTATTTTGTACCTATGACAGAGTTTAAAGATGCTAATGAGTTCCTTGAAAAAGGTAAGGCTAACAGTCTTATGTGGGCAGCTAAGTCACCTCAAAGGTATTCACCTGAGAACTTCTTTTGTTCTGCTGATGACTTCTCTAATGCATTACGTAATGAAAGCCCTTACGAGTATGTATCCACTGGTCACACTGGCCTTGATGAAAAGATACGTGGCATGGTTAGGGGTGGGCTTACATTCCTTAAAGCACCACGTGGTACAGGTAAGACAGAAGTAATCAGATACTTTGAGACAGGCTTACTTAAAGACCCTGAGATTAAGATAGCCTTGCTACACATGGAAGAGATGAAGTCTACTACACTACGTGCTATGGCTACCTATCATCTAGGTACTAATGTTAGGACAAAAGAAGATGCAGATAACAATGGTGTTAGCCTTGATCAGGTAGAGGAAGCAGCAAAGGCTATTGCTGATGCTGATAACAACAGGACAATCATCTTTGAGATGATGAGCCATGATGATCCTCTTAAGTTACTCGACTACACTAGGCTGGCAGTATCATCCTACGGTGCTGACTATGTATTCGTTGACCACGTACAACGTCTAGCCTACCTATCTAATTCTGGTGTTGATGGTGCTACCAGCACACTGACTACACTGGGGTCACGTATGGCACAGCTTGCTAAGGAGTTGAACATAGGTGTGATATTTATATCACAGGTCAATGATGATGGACGTACTAAGTATGCTGCATCATTGGAAGAAGAAGCAATCATCTGTATTAAGATAGAACGTAATGCAGAGAGTGAGGATGAGGTAGAACAGAACACTACTAACTTTATCGTAGATAAGAACAGACCCTTTGCTAAACTAGGTAATGCTGGTTCAGTATACTACGATCCTGTTACTACTATCCTTAGAGAAGATACGTTTTCAGAGGGGTAAGACAATGATAGTCTTTGACATAGAAGCCAATGGCTTATTCAGGGAGGCCACTAAGATACATTGCATGTCGTATACTACAGATGGTAAAATATTTGTATCAACATGTGACTATGATGCAATGAGAAACATACTACTTAATCAAAAAGTTTTGATAGGTCACAACATAACACGTTATGATATACCACTACTTAATAAGTTATTAGGTATTAAGATCAAAGCAAAACTGTATGATACTCTTGCAATGTCTTGGGTTATTAATACTGATAGACCTAAACATGGGCTAGAGTCTTTTGGAGAGGAGTTTGGTATACCTAAGCCTGTCGTAACTGATTGGTCAGATCAGGATATACAAGTGTATATACATAGATGTGAAGAGGATGTTAAAATAAACTGGAAGCTTTGGACTAACCTTATTCAAAGATTTATGATAGTTTATAAATGCAAAGACACATTAGATAAGTATCTTAATTACTTATCATTTAAAATGAAGTGTGCCTTTACTGCTGAATACTTTGGATGGAAACTTGACCATGATCTTGCACAGGATTGTGTAGATAAACTAGAACTACAACAGAAGGAAAAGATAGATGAATTAAAAACAGTAATGCCTATGCGTACTTTGTTTAGAAAAAAAACACTACCTAAAGTAATGCATAAGAAGGACGGTACACTATCTAAACAAGGTATAGAATGGAATGCTTTACTTCTAGAACACATGCATCCCTCTGACTATATCGGTGAAATAGAGATAGTAAAAGGTGTAGAAGAACCTAACCCTAAGTCTAGTGATCAGGTTAAGTCTTGGTTGTTTTCATTAGGCTGGAAGCCTTGTACTTACAACTACATAGAAGATAGAAAGGTTCCTCAAGTACGTAAGAATGGTCAGCTAACTCAGTCAGTTAAGTTGCTTATCAGCAACAACCCTCATGTAAAAGTACTTGACGGCTTGACAGTAATACAACACAGACTAGGTATCTTTAAAGGATTCTTAGAGTGTGAGGTAGATGGCTATGTACAAGCAGGTATTGAAGGTCTTACTAATACACTTAGGTTTAAACATAGAAAGCCTTTGGTAAACCTTCCGGGAATTGATAAGCCTTGGGGTAAAGAGATACGAGGCTGTCTTGTGTCACCTAAAGAAGACTATGTATTGTGTGGTGCTGATATGACATCCCTTGAAGATACAACTAAGAGACACTATATGAAACCATATGACCCTGCTTATGTACAAGAGATGTCGCAAGAGGGGTTTGATCCACACCTTGACCTAGCTAAACATGCTGGTGCTGTAACACAGAATCAAATTGATCAGCACCAAGCAGGTAAGATAGACCTTAAGTCTCTTCGTAAAAACTACAAGGTGGTCAACTACTCTGCCACCTATGGTGTAGGTGCAGCTAAGTTATCTAGGGAGACAGGTATGACAGTACCAGAAGCAAAGAAACTTCTTGATGCCTACTGGCAAAGGAACTGGTCTGTTGCACAGTTTGCTAGTGACAACTTAAAGAAAGTTAAGACTGTTGCAGGACAGATGTGGATACAGAATCCTGTCAGTAAGTTTTGGCACACACTTAGGTATGAGAAAGATGTGTTCTCTACACTCAATCAAAGCACTGGTGCTTATTGCTTTGATAAATGGTTAGCCTACTACCTATCAGTAAGACCTAACATCATTGGGCAATTCCATGACGAGTCTATTAATATAGTTAAGAAAGGTGATGAAGAGTTGCACAAGGCAACACTCATTGCTGCTATGGATAAACTAAATAAGGAGTTAAAGTTAAATGTAGAACTTGGTATTGATGTACAATTCGGAAATAAATATTCTGAAATACATTAAAAAAGTCTTGCATGTGCTTTTTAATACATGCTACTATTAACATCTAAACTTTAAAGGAGTTGTCGATATGGCAAAAATTACAGTAACAGGACTATCTCAGTGGGCAAAAGTATTTGAGGATAACCGTGACCTTGATGGTTATCAGGGTGCATACCATGACACCAATGGACGGTGCACTATTGAGATGATTCTTGATGAAGATAATATGCAAAAGCTTACTGACTCAGGATGTATGAGTCGTGGTAAGCCTGACCTTGAGGGGAGAGGTACAGCAGTAAAGCTTACACGTAAGTTTGAGACAGCTTATGATTGGGATGGGGGTGCACCTAAAGTGTACAAGGCTGATGGTGCACCTTGGTCTTTTGAGTCTGATGGTGCTATCGGTAATGGCTCAGAGGTTTTGGTTGAGCTAGACGTTTATAAGAACGTCAAGTATGGCACTACTACTACCCGATTAGAAAGGGTTAAAGTACTTAAGGCGATAGGGTATAACCCACAAGGAGGTGAGTCTGGGCCTGATCCCTTTACAGCTAACGTAGTAGGGGAGAACACACCACCACCACCCCAGAGTGTAGAAGAAATGGTTGACGAAATCCCTTTCTAGTATAGGGCTTAGTGGTGTAGGTATGTACAAGCTATCTGCACCACACTTTACTTAGGAGTTGTAATGAAAAAGATAGCAAACATGTCTAACAAAGAGTATCATTCAATGGATGGTATATCTTCTAGTGCTGTTAAGACAGTCTATAAAAAGTCCTTGGCCCATTGGAAAGGACAAAAGATTATTCAATCAGCAGCATTTGCAATGGGTAATGCTGTTCATGCAAATTTGTTGGAGGGTGAAAAGAACTTAGTAGTTAGAGGGCCAAAGACTAAAACCAGTTCTTCCTTTAAGACTATGAAAGAAGCTTTGACTGAAGATCAAGTACTACTAACTGAGGTAGAGTTTAATGTAGCTAGTCGTATCACTAAAGGTGCATTAGATAACCCTGTATGCCATAAGATTTTAACTGACCCTGACAGGTTAAACGAGATTAGTATTTTTGTAGAAGACCCTATATCAAAACTAATGTTAAAGACTAGACCTGACCTAATGCTTGAACCTAAGAAAACTGTGTATGATGTTAAGACAACACAGGATGCTAGTCCAAAAGGTTTCTTAAGTGAGTGTGTAAAGTATGGTTACTTTTTGCAAGGTGCACACTATGTTTATACCTGCCAGCTTGCAGGTTATGATGTGACTGACTTTGCATTTATTGCTTGTGAGAAGGCAAGCCCTTACCTTTCCCACCTACACTTAATGGGGCCAGAAGTCATGGCTTGGGCTACCTTAGAACTACATAAAACTTTAGCTGTCATTGCAAAGGCAGACAAAAATTGGTCTTATGATACAGGTTGGGGTGACTACACTGTAATGGAGAAACCATCATGGGTATAAATAGATATGACTAGAGCAGCCAAAGCAAAAGGTAGATTAGGTCAACAAGAAATCAGGGATGCCTTACTTAAAACCTTTGATCATCTTGAGCCTGATGATGTTAAGTCTACAGTTATGGGTGATACTGGTGCTGATGTACAGCTATCACCCTTAGCACAGAAGTCTATACCCATATCTATTGAAGTTAAACGTAGGAAGACAGGGTTAAAGACTGTATATACTTGGATGGATCAGGCAACTAACCATGACAAAGGACCACCAGTAGTTTTCTATAGGTCAGACAGACAGCCTTGGTTAGTTGTATCAGAGCTTGATCACTATTTAGAACTGTTAAAAGGATCAAAGAAAGATGACAATTAATTCAGACTATCCTGTTAAGAAGATGAAAATATGGGGTGTTATAGAAGGTCCAATGGGTTTAGATGAAGATGGTGAGCTTCTTTATTGTAACCTTTGCAAGGTAGAAATAGATGGAAAGATAGAGCATGGTGAGTATTACTTTGATAACTTTGATGATGCGTATGAATGGGTTAAGCACTTTCAAAAGTTTCTTGAACCGATTGAGATAGACGTTAATGCTTGACAACGTAAGTACAATGAGTATAACTAGGGGCTTTCACTATGGAGTATGAGCTTGCAATTAAAATAAAAGTAGATGAGAATGCAAACTTCTTAGAGGTAGGCATCGACAACCACTCTGAAATTTTAAAAGAGCTAACACTAAATGCTATGTATGATATAGATGATATCAGCATACTTGAATGCGAGGTAAACAAATATGATAAGTAAAGAAGACATGCAAAATTTTGATGACTACAGTAAATGGGTAGAAGATAAGATCATTACTGATCCTCAAGATCGACTTAATGAAAACGTACTTGGCCTATGTGAAGAAGCTGGGGAGGTAGCAGGTAAGATTAAGAAACGTATCAGAGACAAATTAAAAGTAACGCCTGAAGCTATTATAGATGAGCTAGGTGATGTGTTGTTCTATACTACGGCACTGGCTAACTATTATAATGCTAATTTAACATATGTTATGTTACAGAACATAAGAAAATTAAACAGTAGAGAAGATAGAGGAACCCTGAAGGGGAGTGGGGATGACAGATAGTAAAATACAGCAACGTGCTGCAGAGTTGATGGAACCTATTGAAAGGCAAATCATGTTATGTGATGATAGGAATGAAACATTACTGTTTGCTTGTGCTATGCTTGAAAGAGCTAAGACTATTATTGAATCACACATAGGTAAACAAGGTCGAAAAGAATTATTTATAATGGGAAACGAAAGATGAGCAACTACCTACCAACAGACTACCAAACATTTATTGCTACTAGTCGTTATGCACGATGGCTAGACGATGAAGGACGTAGAGAAACATGGGGAGAAACAGTAGAACGATACCTACAGAACATAGCTAAGAAGTGGCTTAAGCCTGTTGACCTAGATGAAATGCGAGATGCTATTCTTAGCCTTGGGATTATGCCTAGTATGCGTTCATTAATGACAGCAGGTAAGGCAGCAGACAGGGATAACACCTGTATGTATAACTGTAGCTACCTACCCGTAGATGACCCTAAGTCTTTCGATGAGGCTATGTTCATCCTGCTTTGCGGGACGGGGGTTGGTTTCAGTGTTGAGAGACAGTTCATTACTAAGCTCCCTGATGTTCCTACTCTTTTCGAGAGTGATACGACTGTTGTCATCAAGGACAGCAAGGAAGGATGGGCTAAAGGTCTCAGACAAGTGTTGGCACTCCTATGGGCTGGTGAGGTTCCTAAGTGGGATGTATCTAAAGTCAGACCAGCAGGTGCTAGACTAAAGACATTCGGTGGTAGGGCTTCAGGCCCAGCACCATTGATTGATCTGTTTAACTTTGCTGTTACTACATTTCGACAGGCAGAGGGACGTAAGTTATCTAGCCTAGAGTGTCACGATCTTATGTGTAAGATTGGTGAGGTAGTTGTAGTAGGTGGTGTAAGACGTAGTGCTATGATTAGTTTATCTAATCTATCTGATGATCGTATGCGTCATGCTAAGTCAGGCAACTGGTGGGAGAATGCAGGGCATAGAGCCTTAGCTAATAACTCTGTCTCTTATACAGAGAAACCTGATAGTATGGCATTCATGCGTGAATGGACAGCCCTTATGGAAAGTGGGAGTGGAGAACGTGGTATATTTAATAGAGAGGCTTCGGTTAAACAAGCAGCAAAGAATGGAAGACGAGAGTCTTGCTATGAGTTTGGAACAAACCCCTGCTCGGAAATCATTCTTAGGCCGAATCAGTTCTGTAATCTTACAGAGGTTGTCATCCGTGCTAACGATAGTCTGGAAGACCTTGCAAGAAAGGTCCGTCTTGCAACTGTACTTGGAACAATACAGTCCACCTACACACACTTCCCATACTTGCGTAAGGTGTGGAACACTAATACAGAAGCAGAACGTCTGCTTGGTGTGTCACTCACAGGGATAATGGACAACAAACTAATGACCTTAGATAACAAAGGTCTATCTGATACATTGGAGCATCTTAAAAATGTGGCTGTTTCTACTAATGCTGAGTGGGCTGACCGTCTTGGTGTCCCTCATAGCACTGCTATTACTTGCGTTAAGCCCAGTGGAACTGTTTCCCAACTGGTTGATTCATCTTCTGGCATTCATGCTCGTCACAGTCCCTATTATATCCGTACTGTGCGTGGAGATAATAAAGACCCACTAACACAGTTTATGATTGATCAGGGCATCCCTAGTGAGCCTGATGTAATGAAGCCTGATGCTACTACAGTATTTAGTTTCCCTATGCAATCACCACTAGGTGCAATACACACTGCTGACATGACAGCCATTCAACAACTAGAAATGTGGTTGGTATATCAACGTCATTGGTGTGAGCATAAACCTAGTGTAACTATTAATGTGAAGGCAGATGAATGGTTAGAGGTTGGAGCCTTTGTGTTCAAACACTTTGATGAAATGTCTGGTGTGTCGTTCCTTCCCTTTAATGAACACACATATCAGCAAGCACCGTATCAAGAATGCACACAAGAAAATTTCTATGGTATGGTAGACAAGTCACCTATTAAAATTGATTGGACTAAACTATCTACCTACGAACAAACAGATAACACTAGTGGTATGCAGACTATGGCATGTACTGGGGATGTATGTGAGATGGTAGACATTACTTAATCACTCACCTCGGCATGTGGGTAAACTGCCTTATAAAGGAGAAAGATATGGTATGGGTATATGTAGTAGTATTGTTTTTAGATAATGGATTTCAAGTCCATGCACCTAACGTAGTCTTTACTAAAGAAGAAATGTGTCAGAAATACAGGCAGTTTGATATGTTGAGGCTATACACAACCAGACCTAATGATAAAGCAAAAGTAGTAAGTCAATGTATTGCCTTGCCTTCTGGTTTAGAATCAGGTAAAATTGTTGAACAAAGATAACAAAGGAATCTGTTATGATTAAACGACCCTTTAGTAAGAAACTCTATGAAACTTATGACAACGCAGCAAAGGAAAAACTCATAGGTTTTTTAGAACTTAATGGGCATACAATCTTAAATGATAAGGAGGATTACAATGCTGATGTAGTATCAGAGAAGGATGGCCTTACCTACTACAACGAGGCAGAGGTGAAGGTAGCTTGGACTAATGATTGGCCCTCACATTGGGCTGAGATTAGAATACCAGAACGAAAGAAACGTCTTGTTAAGATGTATGCAGAACAGAATGGAGTGTTGAATTTCTATGTCTTTAGAAAGGACATGAAGCAAGCATGGAGAATAAAAGACACTTGCCTTACTGAAGAAAGCCTAGCAGAAGCTAAGGGTAAATATATTAGGAAAGGTGAGAAGTTCTTTCACATTCCTTATACTAATGCGGAGTTAGTAATACTATGACCAAGTGGACATTATCTAAAATAACAGACTCCTTTGATCCTGTTGACCGACCTGAACACTACAATCAATCAGGTCTTGAATGTATTGATGCTATGAAAGCTATGGCAGATGGTGTGTTAAATGTATCAGCACATGAGGCATACTGTTGGCAGAATGCTTTTAAGTATCTTTGGCGATGGCCTTATAAGAATGGGCTACAAGACTTAAAGAAAGCACGTTGGTATTTAGACAGGTTAATTCAGGAGTATGAAAATGAACCACCAGAGGAAGATGACGATGAATCCCTATGATGAAGGGCAACAGTCCTTTAGACTTGGTAAGCTGGGTAATCCCTACGCAGCAAACAGTAACAACAATAGGAGTTGGGAGTATGGGTTTAATACTGCATACTTCTCTAATTTAAAAAAAGTAAAAGAACATGAGCAAAGAACTAGAGAACGAGGCAAAAAAATACAAGGCAAAGAAAACTAACTCTAAAACATTAAAGCCCCTCACTACACGCAGATATCTAGCAGGTCAAGCACTTGCTGGTATACTAGCTAATAGTAGAGGGGCTTTGAATATGTCTGAGGTAAGACGATCCGCATACGAGTGGGCAGACTTTATGTTAGAAGACTATTAAAATTTCTTGGCTTCTTCTTTGAGGCCAAGAAATTGTTTTTTGTGAGTTTTTATAAACTCTAGAATTGTTTGGCGTCTGTTTAGTTCTTCTGAGACACTACCAGAATTTTCTAAAAAGTCCTTGGCATTATTAAATCCTTTAAACCTTTTAGGAAAAGCACTAAGTACTTGGTCTAAATTTTTACCACTTGCTTCATACTCTGCTTTTTTCATAGCATAAATATTTCTAATATATCCAGCATATTTATTCCGTGTTTTTGGATTTGTAGATGCGTCATCTAAAACTTTTTTTCCTACTTCAATATTATTTGCAATTTCAATTTTAATAAAGTCTTGTAAAATAATTCTTTTCTTTTGGTAGTCATCACCAAGACTGTCGTAGGTAGTACCTCTTTCATACATAGGATTATTTGTACCTATATCATAACTTTTTTTCCATACCTCCCATTTAGGTGACATAGTTTGAGACATTGTATACTCTGCAAAGTAAGCTACCATTGGGCTTATTTCTTTTCTGGTTGCTCTATATTCTTTCCAACCTTTAAGACCTAACAGTGTCATTTCTTTTTGTATTGCAGAGCTTGGTGGTTCTTGTACCGCACCAAAAGATTTAGTTATTGGGTTCCAAGAACTTACAGGGTTTTCATTAAAGGGTGTCCACCTTTTAATATCAAATCCTTTTTCTTTTCCTCTTGTATAAGAGGGTGTGTAACTAAAGATAGGTAAGTCTATTAGAAATCTTGTTGCTTGATTTTTAAATACATTACTACTAATTATATCTTCTAAATAGTTTCTTTCTCCATAGTTTGATACATCACTTTGTTCATCTGTAAAATAATAATCCCTTGTAAAAGGAGTGCCTGCTGCTTCAAAATTAAATTGACCATAAACATCTTTTGCAAATGTTTGTGGGTAGGTAAAGGTAGCAACCATATTACCTAATTGTTTTTCTAAATTTTCAGTCATTTCCCCTTGTTTGTAAGAGGCACTAATATTTTTTATTAGTTCAAACTCAAAAGTAAAAGCACCTTCACTTATATCAGGTACACCACCAAGTATTTCTCTAACTGTATCAAAGGAAGCTTTAGGATTTAAAGGCAATCCAGCTATGTATCTATATATTAAATCACCTGTTAGAAGATTGATAGCAAATGGGCCAGCCATACGACTAAGATCAGTCTCGCCTCCATCATCTGAAACTAACTTATCAAAGTCAATCAGGCCTCCTTTTTGTGCTGCATAACCAGTAGCACCCATGACCATCATAGCACCTGTAAGCTGCCTTGCACCACGATCTAAGTTTGTTTTAAAAGGATCACCACCAAAGAGTTTTGACTTGTCTCCACCTATACCCTCATAGTCAGGGTTATTAAATCCACCTATCATTTCATCAAGCTTTTTCATACCACCTGTTGCAGTACCTATAATGCTATAGTCATTAGCATACTCTAAATGATTTGCTATGTACCGTGGAAAGGGTGTATCTAATCCAACAGAAATAAGGAAGGGATACTTATGATGTAGCTTTTGCAAGTTTCTTGCACCAGCACCAAACAAAGAAGTGTCTTTCTTAAAATCTTTTTGAAAAGTAAATCGTTTAGCTTCGTTTATTGCAAAGGCTAATGTATCTTCAGGTAAATCTTCTAGCCTCATAGGTGCACCATTATCTTTTCGTGCAGCTAAAAACTCTCCTAGACTACTACCTTGTTCCCTTAGCTTACGATCTAATGAACCATACAATGCTGCCTCTTTAAATACAGAGTCAGTTGCAATGTTTAATGTGTTAAAAAACTTACCTATTCTAGGTAAGGTACTTGACGCATTAGCAAAGTCCATTGATCTAGTTGTTTCATAAAACAAATCACGAAATGCTAGTGGTGCTTCCTCTTGCAACAAACCTTTTAAAGCTATAGACTCTGCCTTACTAAAAGATAAACCACCTAGAATAGATGTCGTACCTTTAACCCAACCTCTCCTTACAGAGCCATCAGGCATAGTTTCTCCGACAGTACTTCTAATTACATTTTTCCAGAATTGATCAGAGATATCTACTCCTAAATTAAAAACACCTGTACCTACATTAGCAGCAGTAGTACCTAGCTGTGAGGTCATAAAGGCAATACGTAAAGAGTCTGCTTGCCTAGCACCTTCTACAACACCTTCAACAGCTTTAGTTCCTATGTTAGGTTTCTTAGGAGTACCTACAACTTTTCCTCCCACAGTTTTAAATATTTCTTCTGCTTCAATATCAGTAATACTAGAAACATTAGCTTTAGATAACACATCCATGTTTAGTAATGCTTGTTTAATTGCTGACCCTGACTGCAAGACTTTACCAGCACGTGATAAGTCAGACAAAAAGATATAAGAGAATTGTTCATTACTAATATTATATTTATTTTTAATTGTCTCAAGGGCTGGGGTATCTATCTTACCATCAGCAATAGCTCTAGCTAATACAGTAGAAATTCTTTCTCCGGGGTTCATCTTCAATGTTTTTTTAATATCAAGAGATGCACCTACTACACCTTTAATAGTATCTAAGCTTAGTGAGGTTGTTAGCTCTTGATTAATTTCAGATGATAGAACAAGGCTTCTTAGCCCATCACCTAGTGCAACTAAATCTTCATCTAGTTTATCTAGCTTAACCCCTTCTTCTTTAGCTTTAAATAGTGATGCTACTTGAACTATATCATCAATAGATTCAGATAATAAATCAGGTTTAGCTTTTGAAATAGTTATATTTGCTGCTTCTAATGCTATCTTTCTTGTGTTTTCTCCATCCTTTACACTCTCGTACATAAGGTCAATGGCCCTATTGTTAGATTTATTATCAAGGAATCCAAAGAAAGAACCTACTGATGCTCCTAGTGTGCCATCTATAGTAGCATCTATAATAACATCCCCTGCACCATACTCATAACCTTCTACTACTTCTTCTCTTGTTTCATTCTCTGCATAAGAAGCACCAGCACCCATAGTACCCTCAAAAGCAAATGCTTTGACTCCATCTTTAAGAGCTTCAGTACCTAAATTCTTTTTAAGTGTTTCTTTTATTGCAGTACCTGACACACCTTTACGTAGTTGACGAGATATTTCAGCACGTATAGCTAGTTGTGTAGCTTTCTTAGAGAGTTGAGCAGCTATCTTAGTGCCAACACCAAAGCCCATTGTACCTACCGTAGCTAACGTAGAAGGAGAGCTTGCAAAAGCCCTTCCATAGTCCCATGCACCTTCCCAAAAACCAGTACCACCACCCTCACTAACATCATAGGCTGACATCAATCTACCAAAAGCTTGCTTGCCCTCGTTAAATTTGTTGTCTCTATTAATAATTACAGGGTCTGTTTGATTACTAGGAGTCATGTAATTTCTTTTTACATACATCAAGTCTTTTACTGCTGTGGTTTCATTCATGTTTTGAAACCGCATATGTTCTACAAAGTTATCAGCTAACCCTTCAACACCTAACTCATTTATTTTTTTTGGTGAATAGTTATACCTACCGCCAGTAAAAAATTTTTCAAGATCAGTTTGAAAAGTTTCGTCTTCAACTAAATCCATAAAGTAGTTATCTTGTGCAGCATCTACGTACTGTGCCATCAATTAGTTTCCTCTAATTTTATTGTCCGGGTAGTGCAGGATTAGTTTCATTTGGAGGTAAAGGTACAATAGGTCCGGGTACAACAGTAGCTGGAATAAGTGATTCCCATACATCAGTAGTGTTTACATTATCTGGGTCCATGAGGTTTGCTTTATAAGCATCTGCAAAATTATCTTTTGCCCATAGTGCACCATAATTTTCATCAGCAGAACCAAACGGATTGTTTGTTTTATTCACTAAAGCTGGACTTAAACCTTCCATAACTTCTATTGCTTCTGCTACTAAAGTATCTCTACTTAATGTATAACCTAAATCTGATTCATATTGTATAATATTCTCTGTTATTTTACCTAACAATGCATTAGCATCTTCATTATCAAATGCTACATAGCTATCATCACCTGTACCTACATTGATTCTGTCTATATCTAAGATAGCTTCTAATTGTACTGCTAATCTGCTTTGAATAGACCTTTTATCTGACTCTGATATTTTTTGTCCTTTAGTAGGGTCAAAATCAAAAGGGTTTACATTTGTAAGTTTTTTAGTTGATGAAGGTGAAAGTTTTTCAATAGCTTGGCTAAAGGAACTTTCATCTGTAGCAGAAACAGAAGCTAATAATCCTTGCAGTTGTTCATCTTCTGTCACATAAGAATTACCACCTAAACCTTCTTCTATAGCTGCAGTAAGTTCTGCATCATTATCAACTCTAGTTTGTACATATGTATCTAACATACTTAAATATTCAGGATTAAGTTTTTCATTTGTTTGTAAATCAGTTACTCTTGCTATAACATTTTCTAATTGCCCACTTCTTTCTAAAGCAATAGCTGTTTTTTCTGAAAGATTAAAGTTATCTGTAGCCATAAGGATTCTTGCATCTCTAGCTTTACCTTTTTTTCTTCGGGTATCCATTCTTTTAATAAGCTCTGGTAAAACTATCTCTTTAGTTTTCATTAACTGATTAGCAAGAAATTCTTTTCTTTCTTTTTCTGCTGCAGTTCTTTCAACATCATACTGCCTAACGCCACCCCAAAAACCTAATGCCATCTAACTATCCTCTCGCCATAAGACCCTGACGTACAGGCTCATCTTTTTCTACAGGTTCTTCTGTTTCTATTTCTTCTATTGCATCTATCGGTGCAAACATATTAGAACTGTCAGGTCTATCTTCTCTAGCCCTTTTAGATAGTTCAGCATCTGAAGTATCTAAGTCTTCTTTTTCATCACCCTTAACGTAGTCAACACCTACTGCATCAGCAACATTAATAATAAAACTCTCAAGTGTTTTCTGGATAATAAGACTAACATCTACACTGTGTACACCTTCAGCAACACCACCTCTTAGCATACCTTGAATTAAAGTTTCAACACTCATGCCTTGTTCAAGCAATCCCATAGCACCATCTAAAACTTCAGCATCATTGAGGTGGTTCATGTACCCCATTAATACTTTTTCTACTGCGTCCTTACCCTGTATTTCAGACGGACGTTCATAGGGTGCATTACCCGGTTCTCTTAATAAAGATTGTCCGGGGATAGGCACTGTGTTTTGAGGCAGGTCTATTTCTTTATCTAGTGCCACTTATTTATTCCTTCTTTCCATTAATGAATCAGAGTTAAAATCAGGAAGCATTACTAATTCTGCTTCAGCTAATCTCCTATTTTTATTGATACCATCATTATCTTTTGCTAAAGACCTAATAGCTGCAGATATTTTTTCTGTATTACCAGTATTTATTGCGGCCCTAATTCTTTTAGGTACTTTACCATAGTTATAAGTAATAGACATAATAGCACCTTTAGCATTATTACTTAGTCCATCCCAAGAGTCACCTATGTTATTTTTAATAATAGGTAAAAAATCTGTTTTAATTCTACGATCAAGGTCTTGTTTAGCTTGAGCTTCATTTACTCTAGTGTCTTGACTTACAGGAAAAATTTTACCTCTTTCCATATACTTATCACTGCCATAGCCCACTCTCCATACAGGGTTATCTGCACCTTTCTTACGATCATCATAAGGTTTACTTTTAAAACCTTCAAACTTCATCAGTGCTTTAGTGGATACATTAACCCAATCACCACCTGCCATATCAGTAGCACCAAACCCATCAGACCTAGTTACAGGAGTAACCTGTTCTTCTTTTTCTAGTTTTTCCATGATATCAAAAATACTACTTCTCATATCTGTATCTACAGCATTGTTAAAACTTGCCATAGTATTAGGCAAGGTGTCTATAAAAGCTTTAGTTCTGTTAGCTGTTTTAAGGATACTACCTCTTTGATATTGAGGCTGTGTATTACCACGATATGTAAATCCTGATCTGCTTCGTTCTACCATTGTGTTTTCCTAATTAAAAAGGCCAAAAGAATTTCATAAGTTGACTTGTCTTATCTCGTTCTTCTGCATACTCTAGCTGCATTCTTGCCGCATCTTGATCTTTATCTGCGACCATAAGACTAAGTGTTCTATCTTTAGAACTTTCTTCTGAGTTAAAAAACATGTCCATAATGTCTCGTTCTCTCTGCCAAACTTCATCAATACTTTTTGCAGTAAGCCCATTAGTTGTTTTAGCAAACTCCATGTTAGCTTCATTATCAGCAGCAGCATTTAAAGTAGAAGTGTTCTGTCTCCATACAGCATTAGCTTGTGCAATAGCTAAAGAATTAGTAGAATTAAACTGATTACGTTGCTCTTGTAACTTAGCTACAAATTCTGAGTTAGCATTAGTTTGCCCTGCATTAAATTGAGAAATAGCATTAGCTTGTGAAGAATTAAACTGTGCAATCTGAGAGTTTAAGTTAGCTAAGAACTGAGTAGTTTGATTCTCACTAGTAGCATTAAATTGTTTAGCTGCATTCTCTGCTGCAGCATCGGTCAAGATAGTTTGCTGCATTGATTGAGCTTTAAACATTTCTACTGACTGCCTATTAGTTAGGTTAGCCATGTCCATACCTAAGAAGTTCTGAGCATTCTGTACTGCAGCTTGTTGTTGGTTAGTTAAGTTTTGAGTTTCAAGCTGACTAATAGATGATGCTTTTGCCATTACCATAGCTTGATTGTTAGTTAAGTTAGCAATGTTCATACTGTTAGCAGCACGACTGTTCTCTAGTGCTACCTGTTGCTCTGCAGTAAAGTTCATATTTGCTACATCACTAATCTTAGCAGCATTAGAAACTCTTGCTTGGAAGGCTTGATCAAACTCCATACCCATAAAGGTAGCACGTTGTTGTGCTGCAAGCATTGCCCTAGCTTGACGATTGCTAAGGTTTTGCATTTCAAACCCTGCAACAGTCTGAGCATCTGCTGCAGCAATAGGCAGAGCAGACTCCATAGCAGCCTGTACAATGGCTTGTCCTGCCATGCTACTAGCCCCTAGCCCACGTGCAGCCATCTGTGCTGTGGCTGTCCTCATGGCTCCTGCAGCCCATGCTGGTGTAGCTCCACCCTCAAAGTCTTCCATAAGTCCAGTAAGCTGCCCTTGTACTGTAGCTTTATCAGAAGGGCTTGTAGTAGCAGCTTGGATTTGTTCGGTAAACACTGCAGCTTTAGCTGCATCAGCAGCACCTGAAACAAGTTCACCTGCTTGGATTTCTCTTTGAACAGGGTTGTTCATAAGATTAGCTGTACCCTGTGCAGCAGTAAGATTACCTACGGCAGTAGTACTAGGGTCCATTGTTGCTGCTGCAATAGTTCCTTGCTCTGATACTGTACCTTGTTGAGGGGTAATATTTTCTAAAGCTTGACTTGTTTGATCTACAGCAGTCTTAGCAGCAATACCTGCAGCAGTAATATCTGCTGGCCCTGCCATAGGTGTAGCCGTAGCTCCTGTAACAGGTTGAGTAACTACATCAGGTACTCTTCCTGTAGTAGGGTCTATATTAGTGCCAGTAGCATCAGGGTTTATACCACTTACTTGTGCCTTTTGCAATACAGAAGCTGGATTAATAAGAGTATTTCTCATTAGGTCTTCTTGACCTTGAACCATTTGTGTCTGTAAGATACCACTAAGATTAGATAGCTCTGCTTGTGCTTTAGTTATTTCATCTTGTTTAGTTTTTACTGCTGCTGCTATTTGAGGGTTAGCTTGATCAGCAGTAAGGAGATTATTTAATTCTAATTGAAGAGTGCTAATTTTACTTTGCACATTTCTAGATGCAGTAGTAACATCATTACCTACATCTTGAGCATACTGGGTAGCACCAGTAACAGCAGTACCAGCATCTGTTTTTTGTTTATCAACAGTAGCCTCTGCAGCAGTTTTAGCTTCTTCAGTAGCATACTCTTGCCCTGATAACTCTGGATAAGTTGAGGTAAATTTAGGGGGAGGAGTAGGGGGAGGTGTTACTGCAACAGGAGCTGCAGGGGTTGCTACAGGTAAACCTTCATCTCCACCACCACCACCAAAGGTAATACGACTATTAAGTTTAACACTAGGCATAAAGGGATTATATAACATAATTAAAATTCTCTCTTGTGTTCTTTAGTAGGATTAGAAAATCTACGCCAGTGTACCTTAGCATTTCCATATAGTTCTGCATGTTCTTTTCTAACTGAAGTCATCATTGCTTTTGCTTTTCCTTTATTAGATATAAAATCTAAACCCCATAACTGTTTATTTTTTATATCTTTATCTTTATAATCTTCCTCAGTAGGATCATATTTATATTGTAAAAATTTATTTGCTTTTTCTTTTGTTAACCAACACCAAGTTATTAATCCTATAGGTTGATCTTCTTGATAAAAAATTCTAATTCTATTATTATTAATAGGTAAAATTAAATATGTATTTATATCTTCAAGTCTGTACCTACTATAACTATTACTACTAATAAACAACTGTAACCCATCTGCAATAGCTTTACTATTATCTATTATCATTCAAACCCATCTTTTAAACCATCTAGTATATCTTGTACACTTACTTTCTTCTTGGCATTAGGTGTGTACCTGCACGTGTATGTCTTAGGACACTCACTAAACTTAAACATAGGGTAGTGGTAGCCTATTGTACCATTAGGTCCACGGTAAATGCAAACCATTTCTCCCTG
>ENA-ORXF01000501-ORXF01000501.1-marine-metagenome-genome-assembly--contig:-NODE-501-length-28371-cov-5.058140_pt1 | contig 28371 bp, 33 predicted proteins | sample MGYA00237864_ERZ511476 | MGnify/ENA primary metagenome ERZ511476 (study PRJEB26306, sample SAMN06343908) | marine metagenome | isolation source: coastal waters | place: Atlantic Ocean: West Antarctic...
AGGGTCTTGTATTTAACGCAAAGTGTTAGTCATATAATGCCTGCTGTGGGGTGTCGTAAAGGACACAGGCAGGAGTCGAGGCAGCGTCCGCAGCCTCAGGCTCAAGAGGAGCAACTACCACACAACAATGATGCCCTGGGCACACACTTGTTACAGACAATTGCTATGTTTCAGCAACAAGTCCAAACAATTCAAAATCAACACAGAGAGATTGACCAAAAGATGGTCTTAAGTGGTCTTAAATTCGAGACCCTGAATCAAAAAATTGACAAGATTGGTGCGGTCTTGCAGGGCGTAGATCAAGATCAAGATGATAGAATCCAGACCCTGGATTCCAAAATTCAAGATTTTAGTTCAAGCATACATGGAATCAAACAGATGAAGTCAGACATAAAAGGATTGATGGACTTCAAACATGAAAGATTATCCAATGAAGTATATATAGAATATGAGCGGGATATAGCAAAACTTGCAAAAGATGGATATAAATTTCAAGCGCCAAATGATAGAAACAAACCAGAGCCGCCCAAGCCACCACCGCCACCACCACCGCCACCACATGGTCCAACGCAACCTGCGCATGCAAAACCGTATTTCATGTCGCAAAATGATCGAAACCATGCACGGGAATCGTCAAAAAAAGGACAAGAACAGCCAACAAAAAAAAGGGAAAATCAGTCAAATGATAAAGACCGGATACGACAACCCCACAAAAAGAATGACTTAGATGAGCTGAACGGGAAATATTCCGGGGTGGTAGACGCACTTAAAAATAACAAAAGGTTCCAAGAACAAAGAGACAAATTTGGTAAGCAGATCAAGAACCGTTACACAGTTTAATAACACTCAAGTTAGGCGCTGTGTGCTTGTGCCGCCCGCAGCTCCGACAGCAGGCTGTCCTCGTGGGGTGTTTTTCCGGCTGTTGTGGGCAGAGGAGAGTGTCTCTCGGTGTCCAGGTTGCGTGTGTCGTGCGTGGGATGCGCGGCGAAGTATTCCCAGTACAGTTTGGAGTACACACACACGGAAATCAGCGCGCTTGCCAAGAGCACGTATGGCTCTACGAAGAGAATGTGCAAACACACATGCATGACGGTGAACTGGTGGGTGTTGCGGTCGACACCCACTAAAAACACACTGGTGAAGAAATAAAACATACACGACACGTAATACAGCACCACTCGCAGGAGCACCTCCCAGAAGCCGGGTGTCTTGTAGCAGCGGAGCATGACGTGTGTCGTCAGTGTGAGGGACCAGACACACGCCACCGTCTGAATGCGCAGGTGGACCCGCAGATTCCAACACAGACTGGCAATTTGTATGCTCGAGGAGGCGGCCCACACCAGGTCCACGGCCCAGTACACAACAATAATGTATGTTGCTGAGCAGTAAATGTCTTTGTCCTTGTTGTACGCCTTGTGCGAGACTGCGGCGTGAGTGTTGGTGTAGAGGTAGAACGCGGCGGGTAAGAGGAACCCGCAGGCCTTGTTGAGCACGTCGTGTTTGAAGGTGTATGCGTCGAAATAGCACACCACACAGAGCACCACTAAGAGCCCGGTGTTGTCTTGGCCCATGAGCAGGGTGGCCTGGAAAAATAGGGTCAAGAACAGCGCGCGCCCGAGCAGTAGCATCATAGGCACGTAGGTGCTGACAAGTTTGAAGTCCACATGCTTGCCACTGTCACCGCTGGACATCCGCCCTGCTGCGGGCAGCCGCTAAATATTTTCTCTGTTTGTAGAGTTTATTTTGAGACAATACAATTATCTATGGCACTGCTTGTCGAGAAAAGTCCATCTGTGCGAGCAGCGGGAGCACGGGCCCGGACTCAAATCGCAGCATGCGACAGATTGATTGCGTGAACATACTGGGCCTGTCCAGCATATAACAGCATTTGCGGAGGAGCAGCTGTCGTCTCGGCTCTAGTGCGGGATGATAGGCGCAAGCAACGTTCACGTAGTGCATAGCGGCCACCACACCGTCTATCGACCAGCCGTCAAACATTTCGCTGCTGGTGCATGTGGGTGTGGGTACGGACGAGCGTCCCGTGGGCGCGAAGTCGATGTCAGCAATGAGGAATGTAGTATGTTGCGTGTCAAATACAACATACATCGGCGTCTGGTGTCGTGTCCGCAATCCTTCCTTTCCCAGCAGTTGTACCATCTCCTCGTCCAGGCCGATCATGCTTCTATGTGAGATCTTACCACCAGCATCAAGTAAGGTCAGTCTGGTGGTCTTGAGGTTTGCAGCGTGCTCTAGCGCAGCCAGACTCTGCCGGGCTGTTGCACTCAACGGGACGCTTTGATTGGTGTGTGACAGTATGAGCTCTGTGTTGTATGGGCTGTGTGTGGTAGATTGCAGACCGACAGAAAGAGAGAGACTCTTTGCAAAGTCCAGCGAGTTAGTCGGGAATGCTGACGCGATTCTGCTGGTGACTGACGTGTTGTAGTTAAAAAACAACCGCCATGCATCCGACCCCACTGACGTCATTTGCGTTTTTTGGCGCGGCCGACGCCTGTACGTGAACTCCTGGGCCGCTAGGATCCCGTCGAACGTGTGCATACAGTGTGGGATTGAGTGGAAAGGCGCCAGACGAGACATACTGAAGTCGACGCTCGGGACTCCACATGTTTTGGCAATCAGGTGTTTGGCCACTGCCTTCATGCCGAACACAACACACTCGTTGTTGTGGCTCACCTCTGCGAAGTGTCTGCCTTGGACCGAAATGGAGTGCAAGAGCTCGTAAGTGTCACCTCCGATGACACGACCGATGCCAATGTGATGCGTGGTGGCGTCGGATGTGGTCAGAATCACGTCGTAGTTTTCGTGCTTCGACAGATTCGCCACCGTGTCGCCCGAGTGCCAGGTGCCGGCCACTGACTTGCAACTGGCAGTCAAGATACATTTCTCGATTTGCACAACAGACACCTCGCTGTCGGTGGCCAGCACCGGACACACATGCAGTCGTATGTAGTCGTCGTGTAGCACACGCACGCGCATTCAGCTGTATCGCTGCACTTCCCTAAATACTCTGTGAGTGCATACTTTATTGTGCTACCCAAATAGACTGTATAAAGGATGGATGTCTCTGCTCTTAATGCACCGGCACCCCCCCAGGCCACAAGCCGCGCACTGCACAGCCCTCACCATATTTTCCCTGGGCGTTGGCGTGTGGCTGGCATGCTTCGTGCTCTCGCGGGCACATATGATGCATATATCCTACAACACGATTGTTCAGCAGCGCGACGACGAAAGCTGGCTCCTGAAGCAGTGCACAAAAGACGAGTTTTACCATAACATGAAACAACACTCCGCGCTCTGCGATGAGCTTGCTGTCCGTGGCAAGAACGTCGCGGTGTTCGACGCCCTGCAGCACGTGGTAGACAACACATATCTCTGTGGATACACGCCGTGTCATGAGATGCTCGAGAGTGTCTCTGCGTGGATGCTTGGCCGTGGGTTGGTTCTCACGTTGTTTCTGGCGTTGTTGGTGCTCACGATGCCCTCTCTCCTATTGCCTATCTGGCGCCGGAACCTCAACCTACTGGCGGACAAACGCATGCATCAGATATACAACACCCCTTACGGAGAATCACACTACACCTACACACACCCGATGATGGTGCTGGGCGACGGACACGATACATGTAGTTAGTGTCACGTTTATTAGTTAACAAAACCAATCCTCTTCTTCGACCGTAGCTAATCGGGGTCTGAGTGAAACTACTGGATCACCAACACCAGCGTTGAAATCATCACCACCAGCATGACGACGAGAACGCACGTAGTCAGAGGACGAGATATACCGTGCGCCCTGCGACGGGCAGCCCTGGCTCTTCGAGGCGCACTTTGAGCGCTTGCAGGTCGACCTCTGAAGCGCCGCCACTTAGCCAACGCGCGCAGTTCAGTGACATCTTCTTGACAGCAGCACACGTCCTCGTTCACGGTGAAGCAACGTGCATGGTAGGGACACTCTTCCATTCTTTTACCCTTTGATGCACAGAGTCCTCCATACGGTGTAAAACGTGTCAAGCAGGGGCATGTCAGCTTACACTCGCGGAGGTCACGATCATACCACGGTACCTGGGGTCTGAATGAAACTACGCGATGCTTTTTGACAGGCATATCCTCTGCTCCTTTTTGTTCTGTTCGGTTTTGGACATGTTAAATATGACGTAGATGCGAATTTATTATGAATCGACCGGCTCGAAAATGAAACTATATATGAAGAGGATGGTACCCATGAGCGTGCTGAGGGTGAAGATGAGCGTCTCGCTGATAGCGCATTGGAGCTCGGAAGAGGCGTTGTGTCTGACTCCCCAGCAGAGCAGCGCCATGTACACGCACAGGTCCAACACAAAAACCCATACCTCCACCCCGCTCACAGTCTCGAGCCTCACCGAGAGAAACTTATACCAGTTACGAATGCCGAAGACCACTGTCAGGAGCTCGGTGTAGGGGGTGTCGAACGTGTAGTGGATTCTGGCGACCAACAGCAACAAGCAGACGGTGAGAGGGCTGATGAAGGAGCGATGCCGCGGGGTGAACACACAACACCACTGCAGTACTGCCTCGAGCAACGCGTATATGTATAGCACACCGAACAGATACCAGTCCGAGTCCGTCAGGATGCTCCTGCTGAGGTCGCTCACTAACAACTCGAACGAGATGAAGAGAAACGTCACCACCAACAACATATGCTGGGTCCATTCCGACTCTATGCGCCGATTGTTGAGTGTGTTCTTGACGTTTTGGGCCAGACAGCTCACAATATACACACTCAACACACACACAAACAGAAACGTCGCGGTGTTTGTTGTGTCCTTGCGCCAGTAAACCCGCGCATTAGCATGATCATACACAAAATCCATGCTCTGGTCAACCAAATCACAGAGTGAGACCTCGTATCGCCTGTCCTCGTGCTCAATGACCCGACCGCTGTCGGAGCTGGTGCAGGAAGAGCCGTTGGGATACGCAGAGGTGAAAGAGTTCTGGTACACTCGAGAGAAATCTTCGGGGATGTCAACCACCCCCTGTGGGAAGAACAGCATCGCCGAAACCCCCCCCTCAAACTGCTCGCATAGCGCTTTCCGGGATGCCACACAGTGCTCTGAGTTCCACGTTTGCAGTTTACGCTCCAGTCGCGTGCTGGTGTCTAGATTCCCAAATACGAGGCCCAGATTGGTCAGCCGAGTGTACCCCGTGGCCAGCCTGTTGGTGAACATCGGTCCGTAGTGCCAGGGCAGCGCTGAGCGATGGTCCCCCAGAATTATATGTGGCATGGACTCGGTCTGGATGGCAGTATATGGCATATGCAAAGGATCTGATTGCTCGTTAATACGGCGTCTCTTGACAAAGAGACCCGCACAAATTTCAGTACGCCTATATATATATAGATATATATATATATATATATCTGCCATGGACTTGGGTAACATGAAGACTCTGGAAAGGTCTTTAATCGACCCAAACCAACAACCCCCAATTCTGTATTATTCTTCTTAAAATAAAATACAGGATTGGGCGTCCTATATATATATATGTTCCCCAGGCATTTATAAATCCATTCAAAGCTGTTTGCGTTGGACTCTCACGGCATGCGTTCCCAGGCCTTGTGCTATCTCGACTTCTCGCTCCCGGTCGTGTTCGGAAGCATGCTGCTGCCAGTATTTGTGCTTGTCGCATCGGCGTGGCTGCGCGGCTAGCACAAACACGCCCAAATACCGATGACGTGGCCCTCGACTGCAAAAAAATTAAAAAACAGAATAGACCAGGTTGCGCTTCCGACGCAGCCCAGTGATGGAGCCGCGCGTGGAAGTGTGTCCGTTTGTGGGCGAGTATTACAGAGTGCGGTGTCCCACATGTGTTATCCCCAACATCTCATGGTATGACGACGGAATCGCGCTCCGTAAGGCCACACTGTTCAAATGCTGTTCGGTCGGCCACACTTTCTTTGTGTGTAGCGAGGAAATCTGGCCCGGCGTGGTGGTCGACCACTTTGACGACTTGGCGGGGGTTTCAGAACCTGAGCACGACTTCACAGAGGACCCTGGAGCAGAGTATGTCGAATAGATCACAGAATCGTCTATCGAGTAAAACCATCTACACATGTGCAGTCTGTCTGTGTCCGAGAGCCTCTGACAGCGGTGCTGTTGCCAGGACACTCGTAGTTATACTCGTCTCCGGGACAGTAGCGGTTCAAGGGGCATAGAACACACGTTTCGTCAGCTCCCTCCCAATAACCAGCGTCACAAACGCAGTGGGCCTTGAGTGAAGAAGAGGACGGCGACGTGGAGTTTCCCGGGCAGGCTTGCATGCGCCCTTGCGCCGACACACCCGCGCAGTATTTTGTGGGTGGACAGTCGGCGCACGGGCCTCCCGCCTCGCCATACCATCCCGCTTCACACACGCAACTGGTCTGGGTTGTCGAGGCCTGTGGGCTGACGGTATTCAGCAGACACCCCACACACAAGTCACGGGCGTTGCCAGGCCCGGTCTTGTATGTACCAGTATCGCAGGCCGAACACACCAGAGGACCTGACTCGGCATATCCAGCCACGCACAGGCACGCCGCGTCCGAATCTGCAGCTGCTGGGCTGAGAGAGTTGCTGTGACACCCCACACACGCTTCGTTGCCATGCGCAGACTTGAACTTCCCCGCCTCACACCCGACACACACGCCGTCGGCGCTCTGTGTGTACCCAGGCACACACACGCATGACGCCAGAACCTGTGGCAAGGAGGATGCCGTCGAGTCACTAGGCACGATTTGCGCCGGACAGCTCGAATGCGCGGGGCAGGCGACACAAGCACTGTTGCCGGTGAATGTCTTGTAGGAGCCTGGGCCGCACGGGACACAGCCGTCCGGCCCGGTACTCCCTGCGAATCCAGGGGCGCAGAGACATTCGCTGCTACGGGTCGAGCCTGGCAGCGACATCGAGTTCGTGCTGCATGACGTACAGCTCAAGTCCCCGACGCCAGGCTTGAAAGTATCAGCCGGACACTGCTCACATGGCACGCCAGTGCGTCCTGGCTGACATACGCAGTCAGAAAGGTCCGTGGCCCCGGCGGGCGACGTCTTACCGGCGGAACATGTGTGAATCCGCGAGTCTGTCCAGGCTGCTGAGGTATGCACACTGACAAGCGTCGCACTGCAGTGTTGTGTGAGACCAACAAGCACGGCCAGGCACGTGCAGATGCTGCGTGCCACCCTGGGCATTGCGAATAAAGAGATCAAGTCCTAAATAAACATTTACCCTCTCCCGAACTAAATAACATTAGCGTGATGGACTCTAATGACCATGCCTAGTGATGATGATAATGGTGAGCCCCCTGCACGGCAGCGCAAGCTGTCAAGGTCGCAAACGGGCATGTTCTTATGTCTGGGAGCGCTTGTCTGTCTCAAGCTGGTTGTGGATATCATTTTGGAGTCGTTGATAATCAAACGACACGTGCAGCGAGACGCTGAGCGTCGAGAAGAGATGTTTTGGGTGCAATGAGGCTTTGACGTTTGTATTTAATAAAAAAACAAACCACTCTGTATATAAAGACACCGGTGAATATATATGTATGTACAAACACACCCCAATGACCAAACGCATCCCTGAATTCTTCAAACCGTATGCGGCGACCATGACACCCATTGCTGTCGCGCGGGTTCTCGGGACACAGATGCAGGAGATGAACAGGATATCGATGCTAACGCTGAAGGCGGTGCAGGAGCAGCTCAGCACACACACATCGACACTCGTTGACAGCGAGACGAGGCAGCGCACGGCCGCCGACGACTCGCTCGCTGCGCGCATCACCACGATCGAGCACGCTAGCAATGCACTCGCAGCCCGTCTCACTGCAGTCGAGCGCCCGCCCCCGCCGCCTCCGGGGTCCGGTGCCCCTACACCGGAGTCTGGTGCCCCTACACCGGAGTCGCCAGCGCCGCCTCCAGCGGCTGCTTCCTCTACACGCAAACTGCGCGATTACACCACCCCGTTTGTGCGCCCGTATTCCTCAGGCGGCAAAGTGCGCTACTCTTTGCAGTTCAAAAACAAGCTCATGACAGACATTCTCGCCAGAGATTCATACACCAATCACAGAAAGCGCAACTTCAGCTCTCTGCAGAACTGCCTGCGCGCGCGAGACAGGATCATCCTTGCAGCTGGATTCGTCATGTGTCAGCATGGTGGGCGCGCGTCCTTGAAGAAAATGACAGTCTAATTGTAAACCTTCACCCAAGACTGGGTCACAGCGCGGCAAATCGGGCACTTTGCTGCCGAGGTCTGGATTTTCTCGGCACAAACTGCGCACACGCATTGGTGCCCACACGGGACAAAGAGGCATTCTTTGGTCTTCGTGAAACACACACTGCAGGCTAATGCGGCTTTCGTTTTCTCTTCTTCTGCCAAGCGAAGCTTTTTCTCGGCTTCCATGCGATCGAAAAAGGATGTGCGCATATCGTATAGCAATGACACTGTCAACGTACGCCCTTTGTAGGCGCCGTCCAAATCAACAGGATGGCCGAGCTGGCCGACAATTTGATTTGTGAGACAATCCGGACGATCAAACAAGTCGAATGGCTCCTGCTCGCTGTATGTAACTTGACGCACCACTGCGGGCAATCCGTCGGTTTCATCCTGCCGATAACCATAGAAAGCCCTGCCTTGCACAAAACAAGTAGTCAAGACGCTGGTCTTAGAATAATGCATGAACGCCAGGCCTTCAATTACATCCTTTACCCAATGACCGTCGACATAATGGTCAAGCCTCACCACATGACCGTCACAGTATTTCATGTCGTATAGTACCCCACGGCCATGACGCAGATTGTCCTTGAAACCGCCCTTGTATCCATGACCGCGGAATGGGTTTGCGAATGGGTTTGCGTCGAATGATTCTAATATACCAATGCCATGTCTGCAGTCCTTCACCCAGCTGCCCTGGTATTTATCTCCGCACGCATAAATCATTGTACCCTGGCCATGTTTCTTGTCCATATGAAATTGGCCCGTATATTTGTTCCCGTCTTTATCAGTGCTTCCTGCACTGCGGAGTATGATGCCTTTATCGCCATGACGTATCGAGTGCTTGAGTCCGCCTTGAAAATCACCTTCGTACTTGGAGCCGTCCGAGGATGTAAGCGAGCCTTGTCCGTGGTACTTTCCGTCTTTCCAACTTCCCACGTACGTCTCTTCATAGCCGAGTGGCCACTGCGGGCACACGGGACGAGTCGTCTTCAATGTACCGTCCCCATCATAAATGCCACCTTTGAAATTGCCATCGTATCTAGATGTGAGTGTGAGGGTGCGTGTGTGTGTATTGTCAATGGCCGAGATGACCGACAATTTGAAGTCTTCAACCGAAAGCACACCTGCGCCGTCATACTCGCCGTATGTGAAGGCTCCTGTGTAGTCATAACATTTCTTTAAATTTCCTACACCACGCAAAATTTTTTGATAGGTGAGATGTCCTTTGCCGTGATGTAGGTCGTCTGACCATTCACCTTCATATATGATTTTGCCGTGCCTTTTGCAAACCACGCTGCCTTCGCCAACACCGTGCTTAAAGTCACCCTCAAATGTGCTGCCATCAGAGTCAACGAGCAGGCCTTTGCCATGCGGAATGCAATGTGTTGGTTGCCCACCACCGTCCTGCAGCTCGTTCAAAAAGTGACGACGGAATATGAAGGCACTGCCGGTAAACACTCCCGACGAGCGCTTATGATGTCCATTTACTACGTGGGCCTCAACCCTCATGTCTACAACATGGGTTACGCCGTTGCTGCAAGCAATGCCATTTGGAAAGAGCCCGACGGTATTCTCATCAGCCGCAGCTGCAACAGACCTCGTAAATACTGGCAAAAGATAGACCTTCTTCTTGCGAGAGCGTCCTCCGCCGCCTCCACCGTCTCCGCTGCCTCCGCGTTTCCCGCCACGTCCACCGCCTCCAACGCCTCCGCCGCTTCCGCCGCTTCCGCCGCTTCCGCCGCTTCCGCCGCTTCCGCCGCCTCCGCTTCCTCCGCTGTCGCCGCCGGCCCCTCCGCCGGCCCTTCCGCCGTCTCCGCCGACCGCTCCGCCCCCTCCGCTGTGTCCGCCGCCCCCTCCGCCGCCGCAAGCACCTTCCGACATCTTATCTCAGCCGTTTCCGAATTTCCGTTATTTTTTTCTTTTTCCAGAAAAAGTCGAGTCGACACACAGCATCCAAGCATCCACGTAAACACGGACAGCAGCGGTCGAGTCGAAATGCATTTCAAAGCAAATTCCCTTGCATGCTCACACCTCCACACGCTGCATCTGCCCTGCTACACGGGCGAGCACGTGCAAGGCTCCCCACTCGAGTCCTGCGGCGTTGAGAGCGCCACACGCCTGTGGCCAGTACACTTCACACACAGCCGTGTTCCCACTGATGTGCAGCTGCCAATGCCTCTCGTCTTGCGCAGACCACCTGTGTTTCTTGCGTGCATTGTCCTGGACGAGTAGTGGCTGCAGGTTTGTGAAATGTGCGAGTTCGTCCACGGTGTTGTGGGCAGTCATACTCGCCAGTGGCTTAATGTGGTCTATATGGATGTTGTCTGGTCGCATCTGCTCGACGTAGTTGGCATTCCATGCAGACATCTTCTGTGTGATGTGTTCTTGTAGCTGCAGTTGTGAACACCCGACCACAGCACAGGTTTTGGTTTTCTTTTCCTTCGCACACAGCCGAAAAACGCGCCGTGTCGCGCTCCGCACCCGTGCCCAGAGATTGCCGGTCGGTGAACACACTCTACAAATATACTTGCGCTTGTCGTGTGTGCAGAACGAAGCACCCCCACACCCCCTACACAACCGCCGCAGTCGGCCGTGGGCACATGTAGACGCGCCCCCATGCACCACGCAAAATTGCTGGCGTTTGCCGCACGCACACGTGCGCGGCACCTGCGGGTGCTTGTGAATCTGTTGCTTGCCTCCACACGGCACACATGTCTGTTTGCGCTTGCCGTGTATGCAGATACCAGCTCCATGGTGTATTCTGCAAAAATATGGTGTCTTGGCACACACACACGTCTCAATCCGAGACATCGTGTATATCAAACGCCATTCGCCCGTCTGTAACAGCTATTTTGACTCAAAAAACGAATAAGACGTTTCATATTAAAGGCGTCGTGTATCATACGTCACAATACTGGCAAGATGCCCGCTGGGAAAAGAGAAAGGCCACGGTCTCCTTCTCCTGAGGCGAAATATCATGACACTGCTGGGGCATGGTATCATCTCAAAATTTCTGTGGCTTCTCTCATGCAGATCATGATTACGATCGGGGTTAAGTATCTTGCATGGGGGGCGCAAATGTTGACAGAAGGTGAAGATCATGACACAACAGAATCTGATGAAGGTACAAATAAAGGACGTGCAGATGAAGATGATGAAGCTCTTGATAGAAAGAGGCGCAAACTGGATACTGGAGTCACACAAGAAGGAAGTGCAGATGCAACAGGTTCTGGAGATGCAGAACGTGATGAAGCTCGTGGTGAAAACCCCAGCCAAGAAAATACTGAAGTCACAAAAGAAGCAAGTGCAGATGAAACAGGTTCTGGAGGTGCAAAACGTGATGGCAAACAAGATACTGCAGGTGGAGGTGTAGAAGGTGCTGGCAAAAAAAATACTGCAGGTGGAGGTGTAGAAGGAATCGGTGTTAAAGATGCAGGAGCATCTCCTTCTGTAGTTGTTTTGAGCATGCAAGCGCTCTTCCGCATTTGGCTGAAGACGTATTGTGAGAAATATAAACAAGATGCCATTGACCGTGATTTTTTCGATGCAGATGAAATCAAACTGTGTGTAAACAGAAAATCAAAATTTGCTTTAATCACCAAACACAATTCGAACCCAGACCCAGCGCAGAGATTTCACTTAATTGATTTAACGAACACAGGTGGTGATCTGCACGTTAAAATTCATGCCCCCACAGCCATGCCCGACGAATTTGACAAGGAATGGAGATCTACTGTACGTAATGTTGAGAGAGGACTGACGAATCAAAAAATATGTGATATTTTCAGTAAGGCGATCGATCGATAAATGGTTAGGACAACATGCTCGGCGTCTCAAAACGATGTTGTGAGACTCCGTCAGTCCTCAGTGAGAGACAAGTGACGATGTACGTTTTTAATGAACTTCATGAAACACACTTGTACAATGTGCCAATTCATATCCGGTGGAACAACATAGTATAAAACACTGCAATGGAGGAATGACGTGTGGTGTGTGTGTTGACTGTGCACTGATTTGTGTGTCTGTGCAGATCGGCACGACCAAAGGTCATTTCATTTGCGGCCCATTTTCAGTGCTTTCAGTGCATGTGTGTGTTTTCTGAATTAGTCGTGCTGACATCTGTCTACAGGCACAGGCGGAGACGTTCTCATACTGGAAGAGGCGGCCTACTGCGACGAGGGTTTTTTTTATGAGACTGTTGCTCCCATCCTGTCCATCGGCTCAGCCTCACTCGTGGCCATCTCGACGCTGACCTCGGAGATCAACTTCTACACACGCCTGATCAAGATGGTGGACCCTGCCACGGACCGCCCTCTCTTCGCCACGCGATGTATCGAACTGGCTTGCGAGAAATGCAAGGAAGACGGCAAGGCTCACGAATGTGTGCACATGTTGCACCTGGTGCCGAGCTGGCAGAGTGCCGAGAGACACAGGAAGCTCAAAATCATGGTGGGTATCGTCCCTGTATTGTTCCAATGCACCTCTTGAGTGCGCCCGACTTGACTGAAGCCGCTGCTCTTGTAATGGTCGTTGTCCATCTCCATCTGTTGACAGCGTGCGTGTATCACCGACTTTTTATTTTTGTCTTGGGTTGTGTGGTGGTTGACACCGAGTGTGCTGCAGATGCAGGACAGACCAGACCTGATCCAGTCCGAGCTCGCCGGTCTGGCCTTCGACAGTCTGCAACAAGTCTTCCGCAAGGCCGACCTCATCCTTATGTTCGACACCGAACACATGCCGTTGCTACTCGACCAGACAATATGGATGGTGATCGACCCGGCTGCGGGCGGGCCTCAGTCCGACTACGCCGTTGTCAGCATCTGCCGGATCAAGGGATGTGTAGTGGTATCCCTCACACAGCCCGTGTGTGTTCTCTCTCTCACTCGCTCTGTATGTCTCTCTCTCTCTCTCATGCTCTCTCTCTCTCTCGTTCTCCTTGCTCTGTGTAGTTTCTGGAAGCGCCGAGTCCACGCGTCAGAGTAGTCGTGGTATGTCTCTCTGGGCAATGGGCTGAACATTTCTCACCATCAAGAAGAGTATTTATACTGAAGTGCTCTGACTTCGAGACTCATGCTATATTCATCTGACACGAGATGTCGTGAGGTTTATTCGCGGTGAAAGATATTTTGTTGCTCAACACCAGCAGGTCGTCAATGACACCCTGGCTCGCAGTGTTGCTTATGGACATGTCCGTCCACAAACGGGCGACAGTTTCCCGCAGGTCGTACGCGTACAAACGTAATAGTCTTGCATCATGTGTGTTGATACCAACATCGGCCATCCCGTGACAGAACCACCATGGTTAATAGTTCAGTCTTTCTCAAACACCAAGCATCAAGAAAGTATGTGGGCATCCTCACACAAACCAACAAACTCACACATGGTCAACAGCTCGTCGGTGTAGAACTCGATCACAAGAGTATTGCGCAGGTCGAGCATGAATCGCGTGACTTTGTATCTGTTGTGGGACGATTCTCCAGTCATAATAGTCTCTTTCAGGTGTTGATCTACGTTCAGTAGCAGCATGAATTGTGTGAGAAGCACTGTGTGTGCTCCAGCCTCTGCTGTTTGGCGCATCTGGTTGGTCTCTTTGGTGCTGAGTCCGTCATATAGGCTGTCTTCGATCGCAGATACCGAGCCCAACACCAATTTGCGCAGCATCTCGACATTACTTGAGAGAAACAGACGCTCTATGCGGTTGAGATTCGTCATCCCCTCTGTGGTTTGGGTTGGAGTGAAATTCAAATTGGTCACACATTGTCTGATAGTCTCCGTGTCTTGGCAGGTCGTCGGCATTGATGTGCTCAGCGGTTGCAAGGTGCGTCCCGTGTCTTTTCATTTTTTTACTTCGCTGTGACCGCTGACCATTTATCTGAGAGGCGGGTGTATGTCTCCCCAGATGGGAATGGGTGTGCGTACGTTGACCCAGTCCTCGCACTCGCTGGACTCGACGAGTATGAATCTGCTCCCGCAGTCCTCGTGTTTGTGCAACTCCGTACTGAGGTGGCTTTCGTGTGGCGCTGGCAGCATGGCTTCGTAGTATGCCGAGAAGGCAGAGTTTTTGATAGTATATGTATGCTCACACGCATTCATGTGCCTGCACAGCATTTTCCGGCGAACGCACAGGCTTAAATACCCTTTGATGTGGAGTGTGCTATACCACGACATGTACTCACGACGTGTGTATGCTGACAGGAGCCCGAGAAGCAATTCGCGCTCATAGAGCGTCACATCCACGGCATCAGACAGCATCGCCTCTTCCAGCACAGCGAGATAATCGTGATGGTAGAACGGAACCTGGGCTTCGAGGCAGAGCATCATCATCGAGCTCTCCAGGGCATCCCGATGACGCGCCATCGTGTAGACCACACAGCCAAGCGCTACGGCATATTGACTACCCAGGACGTGAAGCTCGGCATGATGACGCTACTCAACAATATGCTCCGGGAGCAGCGTGTCAACCTCTTCTCCGCCCTCGTCTCGGACGACGCCCCCGGGAACCGCCGCCGGCTCCGCGAGCAGCTGAGCATCTACTCTTTCCAATTCAAGTCCGCTCCGGACACGTTCGGCAAGCAGCGTGTCTCCCTCAACGGCAAGGTCGGGGGGATGAAGGACGATGTGTGCATTGCCCTGCAGCTCGCCATCTACTACTCTAGCAAGGAGTATATGTACGCATGAGGCTAGAGGGTATGTCTTTCACCTTCTTTAATAAATGCCAATGAAACATGGACCTACTCAGAGCTCGAGTGGTTGCGCTTCAAGGTACTCAGGGCAGAGGAAGGCAGGCCCGCGGCTGCATTTCGTCTCGAAATGTACGCGCCACTTTTTGATGTCTGCATGCCAGTGCTGAAGAATGCCAATAGTGCCGTTCATGCTATCAGCCATCTCGTGGTCCTCCAATCCACAAACACCAACACGCATGTTGACACGGAGTGCAGGCTTATTCTCGTCGCGGTTGCCTTGGAGATTCTGCTGATATTCTGCCTTGTCTAGGATCTTGATACACTTCTGCAGGCCATTGTGCGCTGTGTATTCTACAAAAGTCACGTGCTCACTGTCGGTGATTTTCCTGCCCAGTTTCTCGAAGTGGTAAACCGCCATCTGTAACGGCGTCATATTTTTCTTGCCGCCGATGTGGTGGGGATCTGCTCCGTAGGCGAGCAGCACCTGCACAACCTCGGGCTGGGCCACGCACACGGCGCTGTGGAGAGGGGTCATGTTTCTTTCGTTGCGGAAGTGCATGGGCGGGCCGAACCGCATGAGATCGTGGATGCCGTTGCGCCCGCCGATTTTCGCGGTTTTTACAGCCTCGTGCAGCAATGCTCCAAGGCGCGGGGTCAAGCAGGCATGCTCGGACCCTGCCACAGCTCCCGACGATGCCACAACACCAGAGGGAGGTGCAGGAGAGAACAACGCTTTGTTGCGACGACTGTTGTAGGTCAAAGGTCTCAACAGACGAGCACGTTTGTCAGTGTATGCCAGGCGTCGGGCCGTGCGCCGGTCCGGGGATGCTTTCTTGGCCATGCAGTTCGATCCAGGCTGTGTGCTCTGACCTGATTCTTGAATTGCTTTTGGTCCGTAGGAAAAAGCAACGCTTCGCATTGTTGCGTCTGGTTCGCGACCCGCAAAAATCGACCCGCAGAAATCAAATCACTTTTGCAAACAAAAAAAAGCGCGGAAGTCTAACCACTTTTGCGAGAAAGCGCGGAAACCAAACCACTTTTGCGAGAAAGCGCGAAAGTTAATCTGCTTTCGCAACAGAAGCGCGACGGTTTGAATTCCTGTTGCTCGGGTCGCATGTCCCAGACGCCGCCAAGCCGGGTTGGAGATGGAGAGGATGCAACTTGGCGTCAATATTTCAACGCACACACACTGTCGTCGCATTTTTCCCCCACCGAGGAATGTTACGACACGTACTTCAAGCTAAACGATCATAGTCTCGACAATTTTTTTGAGGGTCTTTCTGGTGACTTGCCTCTCGCACACCCCGACGTCAGCTCTGACGTCGACTCCACTGCGAACCCCACGCCCTGGCAACGGTCTACCCCCCTCAAGGCATGGTTGTGTGCTCACCGTGCACACCCGTACCCAACGAAGGCACAGAAGACCGAGCTAGAAAAAGAAAGTGGGCTCACTCACACGCAGGTGTGTCAGTGGTTTAGCAACCAGCGCAAGCGCAATCTTGTTTGATTGAGACTGCCGAGTACATAGTACGAATTGATTGCCGTATATAGCACAACATAATAAAAAGCTCTCGCCAATGTCTCTGCTGTCCATTTACCTGTATGTGTGTGCTGTGTTGGATCCGTGTGCCCCGGTAGGGGTGATGGACTGTGAGAGACACTCCCTCTCACAGCGTGGACGGGACGGTGCGCTGTTTGTGTGTGCGGGCACCGCGTGTGTCTGGCAGCTCGGAGCCCGAGTGTTTAGGATGTGCTCCCCCCCTCCCCCAACACCAAGCCCTGCCTGTCTGTGGTGGGGGGGTGAATGTTCTTTGCACCAGATGGTGCCAATGGGCCGACGCGGACCCTCCAGCCACATCCAGTGTGCGTTGTGAAAAGGGAAGAGAGAGAGTTACTTTTCTGACAAGCGCACAAGTTCTCTATGCAATGCCTTTAATAACACATACTTTAGCTTTTGGAAGGTGTTGTCCTCGGGAATTTAATTTTTTCACATTTCGCAGCCATGTCCTCCTTCTTCTTCTGCGTCTTGGTGTGTGCAGATGTCGTCTTCTTCTTGTTTTTCGGAGGATCGCGACGCGTGTCATCTTGTCGTTTCAAGCCCGTGTGACTTCGAGCACTGCCCCCCTTCTCCCGGCAAGCCGGGCACCACCACCACCAGACAGGTTCAACTCCGTTCTCGTATGCCCGGGGTTGTTGGTCTACCTTGACGTTGCATGATGTACAAATCCAACCCCAGCTGAGCATGGTGTCTGGTACATACACATCTCTGTCGAGAGAGCTCGCAGCATGTTGATCGGCGCGCTGTCTCTGCTCGGGCGATATGGGATTGGACGTCCCGTATACCTTCAAATCAAAGGACCCGGGGTTTGGATTCACAAAGTCGAATTCCACTGATGACGTCGGGCTGGTATCATCTGCATCATAGTCGTAGTCCTCACTACCCGACCACGCATCGATGTCACCCATGATGGACACACCGACAAACCCAATCGCTTTTGCCAAAGTTATCTGCGTTTGTCCAAAAGCACTTCAAATAAAATCAAATACTTAACTCAACATTTTTAGTACGGCTAGAAAAATTTTTCTCGGACCCCCCTCTCCAACTTTTCTTCCAGATTTTAATCTTTGACCCTTCTTCTCCTTTCTCATGTCATCGTAAATTATTGATCTATCCACTTTCTCCAAGAATTCGGAATTAGTGGTACAAAACAGTTTGTGCCACTCTACCGCTTTACTTATTGTTTATAGGTTTCTTTTGGTCGGATCGGTCGGACCACGGGAAAACTGCATTCATGACAAAAACAAAAGCAATTTATTCGGAACGCTCGCATGTGAGGAGATGTCCGAGGCGATGAACACGATGAAGATGGACGCGTTCAAGCTAGAGCGCTTTTATGACTGGCTCGATAACCTCCCAGGGCAAGTGTGGCGAAAAGGGACGCTGAGGGATTACTTCCGAGAGGCACTCCTTGAGAGCGGGAGCAAACGCGCCCGTGTGGAACCCCGCGTCGACGCCAACGAGGAGGCCAGGGCTCGCGGAGACTTCGAGTCTGTCCTTGACGACTAAAATTATTGCGAGCATTAAACCCGAGCATTAACGCCATTGTTGGTACATGTGTGTATATAACCGTGCGCGGTAGCGATGCAATGTCGTGCCTCGTCCTGACGACTCTCCTTGTGCTCTGTTTGGGTGGTATACACGCTGACAATCTAGTCACAATACCGCAAGCGTTACTTTTGCAATGGCCGCGAGCGCCGCCGAACCCTTTTGCTGGCGCGGCCTTTGATACCAATCGTGATGCAACCAGGTGCAAGCACCGTTGTGTTGCGTACATGGAGACCCCGGGCGGGTGCCCGGCAGGGACGGAAGAGTGGTGTGCGTGGTGTGTCTTCAAGTGCGACATGACCACCTTCGGGGCCGTGCTGCACCTCGAACAGAAACTACTATTTGTACTCACAGTGAACAGATGGATTCGCAGCAGAGTCCTGGCCATCAATGCGCAGCTCAAGCAGTCTTGTGTGTGGAAGCAAGAGCGCATGACACAGGTCACTGTGAATGGAGAGACAGACCCGGGGGTTGGGAGTTTTACAGATACTGTTCTCCCTCTTGCCGCCGGGGAGTTTTTAGCTGACACTACCAGCAGTGTGCCTGTTGCAACTCTGTCCACGTGTCCATCCACGTGCAAATCCTTTCCGTCGCAACCCACGGCGGTGAGCGCGGCCGATGACGGGTGTCGTGTCGTGGACGGACAAATCAGCATCACACCCGTGCAGACCTTCCAGTCGCGCATCGCGTATTACGGGCCGGGGAATGGCTGGGAGCAGTTCGTGTTCAAGCTCGACGACTGGGAGAAGGAAGACACAGACCTGGCGTGTCACGAGTGTTTGGCAAACAGCGATGGGTGCATCACGCCTTCCTACACACAGCTGCAGTGGCCCGAGACGACAAGCATGCAAGATCTTAGAAACCAACACCAGAGCGCCTCATGCGTGTCTGCTAACCTGGTGGATGCGTTCTCTCTCTCTCAGGTCAGAGGCCATTGCAAGTGGTGGCTTGAAAGTGAGTATGGCCTGAACAATGTGCAGCAGGTGGCCACCCCGTGTGATCGAGGGGTCTCGTCGTCGTGTCTAGAAAACAAAGGCGCCGTCACAGGCCGCGCCTGTGACTTCCATAACGTATGCCTCAACAAAGCGCGCGTGTTTGGCGATGGTTACGCAACCCCGAGCTCTGGCGAAATGCATATACTCCTTCGCGGGGGAACCATCCCTTTTCAGTTGACCTGGTACTCGGACCACGGATGTAGCGTGCATGCATCTAGCGTGGACGTAAATCGCGAAAATTTTCGACAGAGTTTCAGCTTGTTCAATAATCGCAACTCCTTCAAGATCCACATCGCAGCCACATGTTGGGAGTGTGATCCCCACTTGGGAGAGCTCACCCACGACATTGGCAGTGGTCGGGTGACGTGTGGATTGTGCAGTGCGACCCAGGTGCAAGAAGACGAGTCACGAGCATCGTGCGCAGGCCCCGTTACAGTGCAAATGTGCAAGGATTGCCTGGTGGACCACGTGCCCTACAGTGCTGACCGCAGCAGTCAGACCAAGACGTGCAGAGAATGCTCCAGCATCCGCAACCCCGAGGTCGGCTCTCACCGGCCTGTGTCCGTTACTCACTGCAAGAACTGCACACTATCGCAGACGTGGAGTCTGCAGTACAAAGAGTGTGGCGAGCTTGCAAGCATGACGGTCGAGCCTCACGACTCGGGTTATGGGCTTTCTGGGGTCAAGGACCAATACAAACAGAGTGAGTATGAAGCAGCACATGTGACTGATGGATGGTATCGGGACACGCAATACAAACAAATCCGGTGCAGGTGCACCAACGATCATAAATACACGCAGTTTTGCGGTCACTACGCCGTGCGCGACCAAGATGCTTGGATGAAGCACAACACCGCCGGTTCAGAAAGTAAGCTTTCGACTCTCCTTCTGTCAGCCAACGCAGCGACCGATTACAGCATCATGCGCGAGGGTCGGTGTCGTCCTTGTCATCAGTGCTCCGTGGGTGAGTACAATGGCAAATGCAAAGAAGGGAAGGAGGGTACATGCTCGAGTTGCTTGACCCTCGATCAATGTACCCAGACACAATACCTGAAGCACGACAACCCCAACGGCTGCATGCAGACTCGGGCCCTGTCTGACTACGTGTGCACGGAGTGCAACATGTGGGATATTATCGACGGTGGCTTTATGCTGCTCGTGGGCTGTGGCGTACGGAATCTGAAACGGTGGGCACCATCTGGAGACAGGGATGGGAAAGACCAGCTCTTGACGGTTGATTGCATGTTTGACAACACGGACGATGCGGAATTTGGCGACCCCTGTGAGTACAAGGGCGCGACGCTGGTGCGACAGATCCCGTTTGGAAGTTTCAGCTCTGTCATCCCCTACTGCGCGCCGGGCTGGTTCGTCGACCCGGCGTTGGCACGCCAGTCAAAGACCCAACCCTACGACCCCAACTACTGCCGACAATGCCTTAGCTGCCGGTCAGACCAAAGAAAAACCCCCCAGTGGCGACCGTGTCCGGGTTCGACCGACACGGACACCCAGGGCGAACAGTGCACAGACCGCTGCGAAAACAACATGTACGAGCAAAATAATACGTGTCTTTACTGTAAAACATGCAAGGAGGGCGAGATTGGCGCGTCTCCGGGCCTCGCCGGGAGTTAAACCTATGTCCTTCTCTGTCTTCAAATACATGACCGGCACAACAAAGCGTTCCTATATGTCATGCCTGTAAATATGATTCAAAACCCCATACCCCCTTCTGTATAACCTCGTTGTGCATGACCATTGTGTGGTCTTCGGTGAACCAGATCTGGGAGAGGCATATGTGGGTCATACCCTGGATATGGTCTTGTGTGGTCATACCCTGGAGAGGGTCTTGCATAACTCTCCACTACTTTCTGTATTTCATTGTTGCGTGTTGTCGCGTCCGCGGCATTTTTTGCCCTCACTGTTTCTTCTTTTTTCTTCTCTTCTCGAAGATATTCCGCAATAACTTCCCTTGTTTTCTCTCGATCTTCGTCGTCGTCTTTAGTTGATTTTGTTTTTTTTGGGAATATGGAAAAACGCGACGGTTTGGATGTGGGTCCATCATCTGTATCTACTAGCAACTCATCTGTTGTTTTATCTATATGGTCACTATGTACATGTTTGTTCATATCATCAGTATTCTTTGAGTTTATTTCTATACTTTTGATAACAATCTCAAACCTTTGTTCATTGTGATGGCCTGATGTATGACTATGTCCAATTTGCATGTAACCACTTACCGTGCCAAACGGTTGTTCATGAGTTAAGAGCTTGTAGTCAGGAGGATGCCAGTGTACACCCAGTTTCTTTAAGGCTTTTACATAACTTTTTGGGAGTATGCCTTTTTGTTTCGACCCAAACCTCCCGTTTGGGTCGAACAATCTACCTACTACATCCGTGTGGAATGCGCCGGGCTCCACAATGTGATACTGCGACATTTACACCAAGAAGGGCGAGTGTTAAATATCATTTTAGTTTATGTATATCGTCGATCGCGTATGTCTCCCACGCCGGCTACCCCGATCAAACGTAATCATCGGTATTCGGTGCGATATCATCACGACCAGACTTCGGTGCGTTTTTACCATACTTACCCGCTGCCTTGGAGTCAATGGGTACACTTGTCAGGTCGATCCGAAACATAACTGGCACGCCATCCGGCCCTGTGTTTAGAATATGACCACTCGCACTGTGAAACTTTTCACCCTTGAGCATTGTTTGTTGTTGACCGCTGGTCCACCTGACGTTCATCTGCGCAAGTAAATCTCTTTGTCTTTTGTCCAATATTCCTTTCTGTGAATTCCAACTGTACTCATCCATAAAGTCGGTATGAAATGCGCTGGGCTCTACCACGAGGTACTGAGACATTTACATCGCCGCAGACCGTACGTTAAATACACCCCGATCGAATGTTGTTCCCGAGGAAGGCGCTTGGTATATATGGGAGCTGGCTCGGCGCTGGAGATGCGCCGTTCCGGGTCGTTTTGGTTGCTCGTGTTCTGTGCGCTGGGCGTGTGGAGCACGGGCCAGGTCGCGGGCAGCGAGATGACGTGCGTGTCGTGCCCGACAGGGCAGTATCTGGAGTATGTGAGCGAGGACGAGATGCGCTGCCGCGCGTGCCCTGCAAACTCGCGCACGCCGAGCGCGGCCAACGCGACGAGCGTGCTCGACTGCGAGTGCGAGGCTGCGTACACGAGCTCGAGCCGCATCTGCGAGGAGTGTGGGCTCGGCACGTTCAAGCCGGCGTTCGGGAACGTGAGCTGCACGGTGTGTCCGGCCAACACCAACACCACGGCGCTCGGCAGGGCTGCGGCCTCTGACTGTCTGTGTGTGTCCGGGTTCTACCTGCCTGAAATTCCGACGAAGACTGGCTTTTTTACAGACTATGCAAATTTCGCCCTCACCGTACAGAGAGGACAAACAGTGGAAATTGGGTGGGTTGGTAGTCATCCATTCGGTGTTTCGACAGAAGGGGTCAAGGGAGCGTTGCTCAGCTCCTCGGTATTTGGTTATGATGCTGGGAATGCAGACCAAGTCACCAGGTTCCACGTGCCGACGGATTTTGACGGAGTGTTGTATTTTTTCTGTGTGAAGCATGGCGCTATGGGTAACGCCAATTCACAGATAACCATTCTCGACAACAACGTTGTGTGTGTGCCGTGTGCCCCGGGCCACTTCAAGGGCTTCATCGCCAACGACGTGTGTGCGCTATGTGTCGCAGGTACTTTCTGCCCCGAGCAGACCTCGGTGCCCGAGCAGTGTGTGGCGAACAGCGCGTCTGCGGAGGGCAGTGGGGCGCTCTCAGACTGCCAGTGTCTGCCGGGATTCTATCTGGACGAGAGCGCAGGCTACGAGTGTGTGCAGTGTGCTGTGGGTACGTACAAGGAGGAGCAAGGGCAGCAGGCCTGCAGCGTGTGTCCCGCGAACACGTTCAATCCCGAGCTCGGGTCCCTCTCCCTGGGGGCGTGTGAGCCGTGCGACCCGGCGGCACGCGCACCCGAGGGCTCGAGCGCCGTCGGGGCGTGCTTGTGTTCCCTGGGATACTCCGGGCAGCCCGGAGGCGATTGCGAGGCGTGTGTCCCGGGGAAGTTCAGGAGCAACACGGCCGAGTATATATGCTCCGACTGTCCGGTCGACTCTTACAATGACCAGCCTCTTATGGACAGTGTTGAGTCGTGCATATCGTGTCCCGCCAACACCTCCTCGCAAGGACAATTCGGATCCGGAGCACTGCTCGAGTGCCTTTGCGACGCCGGGTTCCGAGCCGCACTGGCAGATGATGCAAGCGCGTGGCGTTGTACGGAGTGTGGTGCAGGCCGATTCCAGGCGACCCCAAACTCCTCCGTGTGCGACGAGTGTCCCCGGGGAACATTCTCCGCCGCCCTCACTGCCATCTCCCCCGGCACGTGCGGGGACTGTGCTGACGGCACCTTTGCAGACTCCTTGGCAAGCAGCGTGTGTGTGGCATGCTCCCCCAGCAACTGGCAGAACCTCGCCGAGTCTGACGCCAAGAGCAAGCCATGCCAACGCTGCCCCGGCAACTCTAGCAGCGACGTGACGGGTGCCATCAGCGTCACTACGTGTGTGTGTCTGGATGGCTTCAGCTTCTACTCGGACTCCTTCGTGGACGAATTGGCCGACGTCGGGCGGTACGGCTGTGGAGAGTGCGAGGCCGGGCAGTACTGCCCGGGCGCTGGCTCGAGCCTGGACTGTCCGGTCAACACCTGGTCCATCCGGAGCGTGAACGCCGGGCCGTGCACCGAATGCGCGCCGCACAGCTATGCCCTGCGAGTGCGGGAGATGGGGAGTCCCGGTCAGTGTCAGTGTGTGCGTGGCGCTGAGGGCAGCTACGACCAAAACTGCTCGCTCTGTGGGCTCGGGACGTACCAGCCGTGCGATTTTTCGCTGGGCGAGGCGAACCCCGGGCCGGAGTGCGGGCAGGCCCCAGCGACCGACGCTGCCAGTGCACAGGTTTGCGCAGCGTGTCCGGCCGACACATACAGCGACCATGCTGGCGCTGCGAGCTGCTCTGCATGCCCGGCGAATTCATCCTCCGCGAGGGGTAGCGTGGCTGTCACCAACTGTCGCTGCAACCCGCGATTCTACGGCGAGGACGGCGCAAGTTGTGTGTCTTGTCCTGTCCGACGCTTCTGCCACAGCGGGCTTGACCACGCATGCCGCGTACACAGCAGCTCGCCCGTCATGTCTGACAGTGCCGACGACTGCACGTGCAACGCCGGCTACTACTCCGTCAACTCTACCAGTCGGTGTCTCAAGTGTGTCGCCGGATACTACTGCATAGGGGGGGAGCATCGCGCTCTTTGCCCAGCAAACTCCTCCAGTGATGCTGGGGCCACAAGCCGCACTGCGTGTGCGTGTGATGCAGGCGCGTGGCGGGGGTGTATCAACGACGACCAAGGCCTTGGTCGCAATCACTCGGGCCTGTGTGTCGTGGACTACGCGCACGCGTGCACTCCGTGCAGGGCTGGTGACATTTGCTTCAACAGCACATTGCTTCACTGCCCAACCCACAGCACCTCTGTTGTAGGCAGCAGCGATGCGGATGATTGTGTGTGTAATTCAGGATACTACAACAAAGACGTCGAGACACACCACGAGACACATCATGATTAATCCAACAGACCATTTAATACACTCCAGACAAGCACACTACAGCCATTACGGCATGCACCAACCCAGCGGCGTGTGTTGTCCTAATCAAACGTCCATGTTGAAAATCATGCCATCGGATGAACTCGATGTAGTACCCAGGAATTTGTCCACTCGGTTCACCAGATAGCCCTCCGTAGAGGTCATGCTCACAATCGCATCCTTCATGCGGTTGACCCAGAAATAGAGACGCGGAATCCGGCCATTCGCCTCGTACATGAGCCACTCCACCTTGCTAATTTCCCCCTTGAGGTCGTGTATGAGACTCCTGATTAATGATACCCCGTCATCTTGCTCCCAGCCATTCACGCGGTCTGTCATCCAGACCTGACATTGCAGGAGGCGCCGTGTGGAGACTTCCACTTCGTGCACTGCCTGATCATACAACTCACGGTCCATCGGCAACAGCGCGAGGTCCATGTAATCAGCAGAGGTGGGCAATATATCTGATGCCAAGACGTTGGGGCCGACAGTTCCCGCATAGGGCGGTATCGGGCCCGGCGACACATACACGGGCGTCGTCGCGCCGAGAGGCACCTCGACCCAGGGGCCGGGGGCACGCTCAGGGTCTGTGTTGATGTTGACCATGCTCGTGAAGTCCGCGTGTCGCACGAACACCAAAAAAGCAATTCGAGGCAACTGGCAAAAGCAATTCGAGGCAACTGGCAAAAGCAATTGAAAAAAGCAATTGAAAGAGACAGAATCATCGAGGACGTCCGAGCAAAAGCAATTTGGTTTGCCCCGATTCCCGACAAGGGCGTCTTGATGGGGAAGTGCGCACAAGGGTCTCTGACTTAACCGAATTTAATAAATTTGCATTTGTTTGGTTTCTGGGTCGAAGGGCATGCCCTCAGTGTGCTGCAGCGAGTGTGTGTTTGGTCGGATGTCAGCGTGGGAGGGGAAGCATGTGGAATCGTATGCCTTTGTCCTGTGCAACGGCCACAACACGCTCGAGAGCGTGTGGGTACGAGAGACGGAATGCCACGACAAGCCGGCGCTGCCTGGGGTCTCGGCATATTGTGGAACGTGTCGCAAAATCACCTGGCTGACATGCCACCATGGCGATTTGCAGCACGCGCTGGTAACCATGCAGATACACCGAGACAGGTGGCTTGCGCTTGCAGACATGCGCCGCTAGTGGAAATCAATCATCTGTATAATGTATGCCAGGAGGTCAGTGTTGAGAAGAAGGCCAGGCGACGCTGTCCCGAGACGAGCATGAGTCATCATGGCAAAGGCTGACGCATACTCGCACACCCGAGCACGGGCAATGTGACACATCATATTGCCCGAGTGCGGGTGGGTGTAAAAGGCGAAAGAACGCGCGTGTAGAGAAGCCATGAAGCCCCGTAACTGAAACTTGTCGCCGACAACCTCTATCATGGACCTCTGCATGAGCATTTCTACGTGCTGGAGAGAGACTGTGTCTATGTCACTGTCCTCGTCGGGTCGGTGCTCGTAGAACTTGCGCCCGCACCTTTCGTTGAGGATGCAGAAGTAAGTGCGGCATGTCGCAGTCACCGCAGCCACGATGGCCTCGTTAACTTGCAAAATAAAGCGAAGGCCTCTGTTCTTTGTCAGTGTCAACAATACTTGCGGCCCGTGCTCAAGCAGTTCTGGGAAATTCGCGATACCAATTGACACTTCCTCCACGCTGGTCCATTCGAAGTTGTTTTTGGGCCGGTGTGGGTGGATAGGTCGGCGTGTTTTTTTGACAAGAACGCGAGAAATGAGCTTGCAGTACTGTCTGACCACGAAATTGTGAAGACCATCAAACTCGTCAGTGTCGTGGTAATCCACCAGCGGCGCGCTGGGAAATATCGCGTGCACAGATATCTGCATCTGGAAGTTGAGGGCCGGGGGCAGAGATACAGCGACTATTGTGGTTTGTGTGGGTGTGGGTATTTATCATCCAGGGTGTATTTACAATGGATTTGGTGCGCAGACTGGCCTCTGAGCTACACGCACCCCCCCTGGCTGATTTGGAACTTGTGCTGTGTCTGCTCGATGACTGGCTGGTGCAGATGGACAGAGCCGAGAAGATCGAGGAAGGCAGCGACTACAACCCGATGCACGTGGTTGGCCTGGGCATTTGCGCGTTGCTTCATACGGTCCCAGTCGACGAGTACGAATTGTTTTCACTACATCAGGCGCTCGGGGTCCACGCACATATCATACTGTGCGAGGAGTCTGTGAAAACCATGTCCTGGCAGCAGATAAGCGACACTCTCACTGCTCTGCAACTACAATTCAAGGCCATGTTTGTGTGGGATCACGACACCGGTTACGTAACTGACGTAGACCTGGTGAATGTGGCGCTCATGTTGATGAAAAGAGCAGGATTCTGGCTCTGTCATCAGTGGAGGGCCACTGGCGTGGACCAGCCCACGACGGACGAAGCCCAGAATGACATCGAGTGTCTGCAAGGCATCGTCGATGTGGACAACACGGGATGGAAGTGCGTGAGGCCCGCCTGTGTGGTGCAGTTTATCGACGGTATTCACGCGATGCTGGGCGTCACCCGGCTCCTTATGCAGGCACGGGTGGTACATCTGCACACGAAGGAGGGCCCTCTCTCGGAGCATGTACATCTCTTCAACCATCACCGTGAGGCCTCTATCGACGACTTTTACGAGATGAGCATGATCACAGACTGCATGGTGGGCAGCATCGTGCAGTACAAGCACAAGTTTCAATTTTTATTTCATTCCATCTCGCAGGTTGTGTACTACCACTGGCCAGTGTACGAACGGCAGCGGCAGATATCACAAAAGGCTCTAGAGACGTACGCCGTGTGTGGCATCAATCTCCTCCCGCTCCTTTTGCAGCTGAATCCGGAAATCCCGATCTTCTACGAGCACACTGGCGCGGGGCTCCGGAGCGCATATGCACAGCACGAGTATTCGTGGGCGCTGATGTCGGGCTTCGTTTTTCTGATACACAGGTCGGGGCAGGTCTTTCATGCAGAGGACTTGCGGTCGCTGTTCCTGCACACCTGCGGCGAAGGTAGCAGCACGTCCAATCTGCATTGAGGAAGTGTGTAATAACACCAAATAAATACTAAACATGTGTCTACAGACGACAGATGCCCGACCCCCCGCTTCCTGTCCCCATGCCCATCGTCGTCTTGTACCTCGACATGCTACTGCACCTCACAGAAGAACACAAACGGTCTCAGGGCCGGCGCAAAATACACATCATTTAGGGTCGGAATAAACACACTTGCCAAAATGTATCCACGAATGACATATATATATATATAAGGAGGTCAAAACTTATAAATACTTATAGATTATTGATCTATGGCTTCCAGTGAAGACAAAAAAAGGAAGGTTGATGCAGTCGGTCGTGCAATTAGTAATCTTTCACTTGCATTTGAAGATTTGAAAAAACCCGTTGCCTTTTTGTGCATGGGTTGCTCTGCATGGGTTCCGGAGTATACTGCGGTTGGCCAGGACCCCAAGTGGGTTCAGGATCACACAGGGCTCACAACATTCGAGATACTACCCGGACAGCAAGTTACCATTCGAAACAAGGAAGCTGAAATTTGTCTCAAACCTGACTCTTTACAACTCAACATACTCAAGATCCCACAGCTCAGCGGTCATCACCACAAGGAAAAAGAAGCTTCCCGTAAGTTCGAGGAGCAATGTACAAAGGACAAGACTCAAGTTTGTCTGGTGGACAAT